>Ga0114129_10007356_pt1 | contig 15676 bp, 10 predicted proteins | sample RhiMetdeltSRZDD1_FD_80071 | JGI IMG/M metagenome (GOLD analysis project Ga0114129, IMG submission 80071) | Populus rhizosphere microbial communities from Tennessee, USA - Rhizosphere MetaG P. deltoides SRZDD1 (version 2) (version 2) | ecosystem: Host-associated > Plants > Roots > Rhizosphere >... | reverse complement strand
CCACACTTCGCGGGCTTCACCGGTCGCAACGTCCGCCTTCCACACGGACAGCGTGTATCCGCCCTTGAACGTCGCACGCATCAAGCCGGGAACGGGCGCTGCCGCAGTATTCTGCTGATCGGCCGGATTGTCCGTCTGCTGCGCACCGGGACTCGGTGTCTGCTGCCCTTCCCCACGTCCCGGCAGGGCATTACCTTGACCGCGGCCTCCGCGGCCCACGCCGCGTCCCGTCGGCGCGTTGGGATTGAATGCCGGACCGTTCGGGTTTCCGAGCGAGCCGGTGCCCGCCTGCGCCTGGAGACCGAATGGCAGGCCGGGACGACGAACGAAGACGACGCTTTTGCTGTCGTCCGTCCACATCGGGCTCGTGTCGAAATCGACGCTCGGTGACAGGTACTTCACCGTCCGCGCCGTGACGTCGTAAACACCAACGAAGCTGTGATCCGTACGAGTGCTGACGAATGCGATCTTGCGACCGTCGGGCGACCATTTGGGTCCGCTCTGCACGCCCCAGTCGTTGATGAAGGGCTTCTCTCCTCGATCCATTTCGCTCACCGCGCGCACGGGCGAGACCTTTGCGCGATAGATCTGGCCATCTTTCGCAAACACGACGGAGCTGCCGTCAGGCGCGAGCTCGGGCGATGTCCCGTCGGCGATGACCGCGACGCGCCAGGGTGTGCCGCCTGCGGTGCGCGCGGCCCAGATCGCTCGCTCAGGTCCGTTCGGATCGGCCGTCGGGTTCGCGACCCATCCGTCACGGTTTTGAGTCGTACCGCGAATGACGATCACCGTCGATCCGTCGCCTGAGATCTGAATGCCCGACATGTCGATCCCGTCGTCTTTCAGGACGCTCGTGAGCCGAACGGGAGCGAACGTCGGCGCAGCGGCCGTGTACGCGTTGCGCTTGCCTTCTTCGTAGGCGACCCACGCCAGGCGATCGACTCTCTTGGCTGCCACGATCTCGAGGGGCGATGCGGGACTCAGAAACAGCTGATATCCCGGGATCGCCTGAGGCGGCGTCGCCCGTGCCGCCGGCCTGGAGGGTGCGAATACGACGATCACGAGGAGGGCAAAGAGCGGGTAACGAGCAACGCGCATGGAGTCCTCCGGCGAGGAGAGCGAGCGAGACCGACAGCGGACGATTGAGGAGCGTAGCACAGGACTTCACGACCGTGCAGAGGATGTCGCTTGATCGGGTGCTGATGACCATATAAGATGACCAACATGCCCAAGGCTCGATCGGAGGTGCGCGTCAACATCGCCGAGGCCAAGGCGCGCTTGTCGGAGCTGGTCAAGAAGGCCCTTTCGGGAGAAGACGTCGTGATCGCCAGGGACAACAAGCCCTTGCTCCGGCTCGTTCCACTCGCGCCGAAACGGGGACCGCGGCGACCGGGCTCGGCAAAGGGACAGATCCGGATGGCACCCGATTTCGACCGCACACCGGCCGACTTCGACGAGTACGTCTGATGCAGCTTCTGCTGGACACCCACACCTTTCTGTGGTGGGTGAACGACGTCCCGGAACTGTCTCGGCGTGCGAGGACCGCGATACGGAACGAGCGAAACGAATGCTTCCTGAGTCTGGCAAGCTGCTGGGAGATCGCCATCAAGGTCAGTCTCGGTAAGTTGGAATTGCCGTCGGACGTAGAGCTGTTCGTGAGCGAGCACCTCGCGGCGAACGCCGTCCGCGTTCTCCCCATCGAACTTCGCCACGTCAGCCGCGTGGCTGAAATGCCCTTTCATCATCAGGATCCATTCGACCGCCTGCTCGTCGCCCAGGCGCTCGACGAAGATCTCTCCGTCGTTTCAGCGGATCCGATCTTCCGGCGCTACGGTGTGAAGCGCGTTTGGTGAACTCTGGAGCGCGATTATGCGAAAGATGCTGTTGGCGTTTGCGGTCGTCATCTCTGCGCATGGCCTGCGAGCCGCCGCGACGACCGTCCCCACGATCGATCAACTCATCGAGTTGAAACGGCCGGGCGGAGTCGCGATCTCGCCCGACGGTAAACGTGTCGCGTTCACCGTCACGGAAACGAACTGGGAGGAGAACGCGTACGAGACAGAAATCTTCCTGGCGGACTCGAGCGGCGGACCGCCCATCCAGCTCACACGCGCGAAGAAGTCCAGCAGCGCCGCCGCATGGACGCCCGACGGCCGAACGCTCGCCTTCATCTCCGATCGCACGGACAAGCGGCAGATTTATCTGATCGACCCGGCGGGCGGTGAGGCGCGAGCGCTCACGGCGATCGAGGACGGCGTGAATGCGTTTGCCTGGTCGCCCGATGGCCGCCACATCGCGTTTACCATGACCGAGCCAAAGACCGATGCGATCAAAGAGCGAGACAAGAGGTACGGCGAGTTCGACGTCGTGGATCACGACTACCGCATGACGCATCTCTACCTGATCGAAGTCGATCCACAGAAGACGACTCCCGCTGAGCCGAAACGGCTCACCAAGGGATCGTTCACGGTCGGGAGCTTCGACTGGTCACCGGACGGGAAAGCGATCGCGTTCGATCACCGCATCGATCCAAACCTCGCGAATGGAGGAACAGCGGATATTTCGATCGTGACGATATCGGACAGTTCGGTCCGCAAGCTGGTGACGCAGGACGGTCCGGACACGAACCCGAAGTGGTCGCCGGACGGATCGCAGATCGCGTTCGAGAGCGCGATGGCGAACCAGTGGTTCTTTTACTCCAACAGCCGGATTGCGGTCGTGCCGGCGGGCGGCGGGGCTCCGAAATCGATCAGCGATCGATTCGACGAGCAGCCGTCGATCGTCGCGTGGACGCCAACGGGCATCATCTTTTCCGGCCTCGAGAAGACGAGCTCCCGATTGTTCAGGCTGAACCCGACGACTGCCGAAGTCACCCCGGTGATTCCGGCCACGGGCGCGTCGATTGGCAGCTACAGTTTCAGCCGAGACTTCTCCAGCGTCGCATTCGTGAGCAGCGACGCGAAATCGTTCCCGGAAGTCTACATCGCGCCGGCTGCGACGATGACCGGCCGAAAGCTGACGACGTTCGCCGATCAGATCTCGGGGTGGACGGTCGGCAATCGCGAAGTGATCTCCTGGAAGAGCACCGACGGAACGACAATCGAAGGGGTTCTGCACAAGCCCGCCGATTTCCAGCAGGGCCGTCGCTATCCATTGCTTGTCGTGATTCACGGAGGTCCGACGGGAATCTCGCGGCCCGTGCGCGTGCAAATGGGCGGAACGTATCCAATCGAGCTGTGGCTCGCGAAAGGCGCCGTGGTCCTCGAACCGAACTACCGCGGCAGCGCGGGCTACGGCGAGAAGTTCAGATCACTGAACGTTCGCAACCTCGGCGTCGGTGACGCATGGGACGTTCTCTCCGGGGTCGACTATCTCGTGGCGCAAGGCATCGCGGATCCGGCCCGGATGGGAGTGATGGGCTGGAGCCAGGGCGGTTACATCTCCGCGTTCCTCGCTACTCACGAGCGCCAGCCGTTCAAGGCAATTTCCGTTGGCGCCGGCATTTCGGACTGGATGACGTACTACGTCAACACCGACATCCATCCGTTCACGCGTCAGTATCTGAAGGCCACGCCGTGGGACGATCCAGCGATCTACGCGAAGACGTCTCCAATCACGACGATCAGGCAGGCGAAGACGCCGACGCTGATCCAGCACGGCGAAAACGACCAGCGCGTTCCCATCCCGAACGCCTACGAGCTCTATCAAGGTCTGCAGGATCAAGGCGTGCCTGTGAAGCTCATCGTCTATAAAGGCTTCGGCCACGGCCTGAACAAACCGAAAGCCGCGCGCGCGGCGATGGAACACAATCTCGAGTGGTTCAACCAATACGTGTTTGGTGAGCGCGCCTCGACGACGTCCGTTGACGGCCGTCGATGAGATCGCGGGTGACGGAGATCGCGGAGAAAGTCCTTTCACCGCGGAGTCACGGAGCACACGGAGGATTCTGTTGTTTCCTTGTGGAATTCTCCGTGATCCCCGTGTCTTTGTGGTGAAAAGCTTGTCCCGTGGGGCTCCGTCTCCTCGGTGCCGGCCGGTTGCTCAATCTGGAGGTCAAACGTGACGTGCCGACATCTGGTTCGCATAACGCTCGCTGCAGCGCTCGCCGGCCTGCCAGCCACAGGCTCTCGGCTCTCCGGACAGACCGGCACGGCGCGGCAGTCGCGGCTGATCGCGCTCCGCGGCGGCACGATCGTGACCGTCACGAAGGGTACGATTCCGAACGGAACCGTTCTGATGCGGGACGGCAGGATCGCGGCGGTCGGGGCAACGGTCGATGTGCCTGCAGGCGCGGACGTCGTGGACGTGAGCGGACGATTCGTCTCGCCGGGCATCATCGACGCGCACTCGCACATCGCGAACGATTCGATCAACGAGGGCGGAACAACCGTCAGCTCGATGACGGGAATGCAGGACGTCCTCGACCCCACCGACATCAACATCTATCGCGATCTGGCCGGCGGGCTCACGACCGCGAATGTGCTTCATGGCAGCGCGAACCCGATCGGCGGAAAGAACATCGTCATCAAGCTTCGCTGGGGGAAGACGCGTCCGGAGGAGTTGATCTTCGAAGGCGCGATGCCGGGGATCAAGTTCGCTCTCGGCGAGAACCCGAAGGACATGCGGCAGTTCGGACAGACCGGTGCTCGACGCTACCCGGTCACGCGCGAGGGGGTCGAATTCGTGATTCGCGATGCGTTCACGCGTGCGAAAGCCTATCAGAAAGCGTGGGCAATTTACGAGAAGGCGAAGGCCGCGGACCAGGATCTCCTCCACCCCAGCGCGCAAACCACGCGCGCCGAGGACCCCGGTCTGCCGCCGAAGCGAGATCTGCAGCTCGAACCGCTGGTCGAAGTGCTCGAAGGCAAACGGCTGGTGCACGCGCACTGCTATCGCGCCGACGAAATCCTGATGCTGATCCGCCTCGCCGAAGAGATGGGATTCAAGATCGCCACGTTCCAGCATGTGCTCGAAGGCTACAAGGTCGCGCAAGAGATTGCCGCGCACGGCGCCGGCGGGTCCACGTTCTCTGACTGGTGGGGCTACAAAATCGAAGCGGTCGACGCGATCCCGTACAACGCCGCGATTATGACGCGCAAGGGCGTCGTCGTCTCGGTGAACTCCGACAGCGCCGAACACGCGCGGCGGTTGAACACCGAGGCGGCCAAGTCGATGAAATGGGGCGGCCTCAGCGAAGACGAAGCGCTGGCGCTCGTGACCATCAATCCGGCCAAACAACTTCGAATCGACAATCGCGTCGGTTCGCTCGAAGCAGGCAAGGACGCCGACGTCGTCGTCTGGACTCATCACCCGCTCAGTTCTTACGCGATCGCGGACCGCGTCTACATCGACGGGGCGCTTTACTACGACCGGAAGGCTGAAGAGCGTCGCCTGACCGAGCTCAAGAAAGAGAAGAGCGATCTCGCCGCCGCAGAGCGTGCCGGCTCACGAACGCCGACCGCGGAACCGCAGGACCGGCCGAAGATCGCAAGCGAGCCGCCGAAGAATGGAGGACCGCGCGGCGACGACGACGACCAGCAGCCGGCCGGGACCGCCGGACAAACGGCCGTGACATCGCCGCCGCCACGGTTGGGCCGGCAGAACAGCAACGCGGTGCTGGCGATCACGAACGCAACGATTCATCCGATCACCAGGCCGACGATTGAACGCGGAACGATCCTGATGCGCGGTGGCACAATCGCCGGGATCGGGACCGATGTGGCCGTCCCGCCTGGCGCAAAAGTGATCGATGCTGCCGGCGCGCACGTCTACCCGGGCTTCATCAACGCGCGTACGACGATCGGCTTGTCGGAGCCCGGACCCCGCGGGTTCGACGATGTCAACGAGATGCTGGACGTGAACCCGCAACTGCGGGCCCGAGTGGCGTACCACGCCGAAAGCGACGCCATCCCCGTTGCACGCGCGAACGGCATCACCTCCGTCGCCGTGGCGCCTGGCGGCGGCACGTTCGGCGGTGAGATCGCCGTGATGAATCTGGACGGCTGGACGTGGGAAGAAGCGACACTGAAGCCGACTGTCGGTATCGAGTTCAATTTCCCGACGACTGGCGGCGGTGGTGGACGCGGGGGCGGCGGCGGCGGACGTGGCGCGCAACCGCAGGATCGCACGTACGACGAATTGAAACGAGAACGCGATCGCAAGCTCGACGACATCGTTCGGCTGTTCGATCAGACGCGCGCGTATGCGAAGGCCGGGCCCGACAAGACCGTCGACTGGACGCTCGCTGCGCTCGTTCCAGTCGTCAATCGCAAGCTTCCGTTGATCGTGAGCGCGAATCGTGAGGAGGACATCAAGGACGCTGTCGCGTTCGCCGAGCGTGCCAGGGTCAACATCGTCATCAGCGGTGGAGCAGAAGCCGATCTGGTGGCACCGCTGCTGAAGGAAAGAGGCATCCCTGTGATCCTCGGCAACATCCTCACGCTCCCGACGCGCGAGGACATGTTCCACGCAGCCAGCTATCAGGCAGCGGGCGAGCTCGCTCAGGCGGGCGTCAAGGTCGCGTTCTCGACGGGCGATAGCTCGAATGTTCGCCTGGTGCCCTACAACGCCGCGATGTCCATCGCATGGGGCATGAATCACGAAGAGGCGCTCAAAGCGCTCACGATCAACGCCGCCGAGATCCTCGGTGTCGCCGATCGCGTCGGCAGTCTCGAGCCCGGGAAGGACGCGAACCTGTTCGTCGCCAACGGCGATCCGCTCGAGATTCGGACTGAGGTCACGCATGTGTTCATCGAAGGACAGGACGTGGGGCTGGAGAACAAGCACCTCGCGCTGTATCGCAAGTACATCGCGAGGCCGTAGTTCGGGGTTCGGGATTCGGGGTTCGGTTGTTCAGCGGCAGCGCCTGCGGCCGCGGCGAGTGAGCGGAGTGAGTCGAGCCGCAGCGCTTGGGGTGGGGCCCCAAGCGCATTAAGAGATGCTGACGCAACGCCACGCGGCACTCGCGATTCGAGAAGCTCAATGGGCAGGTTTATGAAGAATCTTCGATACACCTCAATCGCAACCATCGTCGCGGTAATCCTGGTGGCCGGTGCGCGGGCTGATGCGCCACACATTTACGCCATCAAAGGCGCACGGCTCGTCACCGCAGCCGGCGCGCCGATCCCGTCAGGCACGATCGTGATTCGGAACGGGCTCATCGATGCGGTTGGCGCTGACGTGCAGGCGCCGGCGGACGCGATGGTCATCGACGGCGCGAGCCTGACCGTCTACCCGGGCCTGATCGACATGGGCAACAGCGCCGGCCTGGACGTCTCGGTGCCGCAGAGCCAGCCTGACAACCTTCGGACAACCGGAGACGCCGAGCGATGGAAGCGCGGCGTGATCTTCAGGCCGGATCTCGAGGCCGCCGATCATCTGCGTTCCGACGCGAACGAGCTCGCGCGGCTGGCCGCAACCGGAGTCACCAGCGTCCTCTCGACACCACCCGGCGTCGTCATCAAAGGTCAAAGTGCGCTCGTCAACGTAGTCGGACCGGTCGACGAGCCGCAAATCGGCGCGCTGGCGGATTCCCGGAAAGGGCTGCAAATCGTTCGGTCACCCGTGGCGTTGCACGTGGAGTTCGCGCAAGGCGCGCGCGGCGACGGGTATCCCGTGGCGCTCCTCGGCACGATTGCGTTCGTGCGTCAGAGCTTCCTCGATGCGCAGCACCAGCAGCTCGAACAGCAACGCTACGAACGCCTCAAGAGCGGCGTGACGCGTCCTCTCTACGATCCCGGTCTCACGGCGCTGCAGCCCGCGCTCGCGGGACGCCTGCCGGTCGCATTCGAGGCCGGCCTCGCACGCGAGATTCTGCGCGCGTTGAACATGGCGCAGGAGTTCAAGCTCGATCCGGTGATTACGGGCGCCCGCGAAGCGGATCAAGTCGCGAGCGATCTCAAGGCGCGCAACGCTCGCGTCATCTTCAGTCTGAACTATCCCGCGCGTTCCAGACTGCTGGCGCCGGAGGCCGACGAGCCGATCCGCGAGCTGCGGGCGCGGGCGCAGGCGCCGAAGACGCCCGCCGCGCTCGAGAAGTCGGGCATCCTCTTTGCGTTCTCATCGTCGGGCATACGCGAGCCGAAGGACTTCGTTCGCAATGCCGCCCGCGCCGTCAAGGAAGGACTTGCCGCCGATGCCGCCGTGCGCGCGCTCACGATCAATGCCGCCAGGATCGCGGGCGTTGCGAATCGACTCGGCTCGCTCGAACAAAGAAAGATCGCCAACGTGATCGTCACCGATGGCGACCTCTTCGAAGAACGCACCCGCGTGAAGCACGTCTTCGTTGATGGAGGGATGGTTGCTGTTGATGATTCACCGCGGCCGGAGCGTCGCGGGGATCGCTGACGCTTGTCAAGGGAAAAGGGACAAGGGAAAAGGGAGAAGGGAAAGGAAAAACGGGGACCCAAAAGTCGGCCGGAGTTCTCCCTTTTCCCTCGTCCCTCTTCCCTTAACCTCGTCCCTTCTATTTCCCCGCGTTCGAAGTCGTGATCACCTTCTTCGGCGTCGGCTTCGCGCGCAGTTTCAGATGCTCCTCCATCTGGAGCCGCGGCACGCCTTTGGTCATCCAGTCGGGGGCAGGCGCGCCTTTCAGGTAGTGGTCGAAGAACTCCATCATGCGCACGGTGTAGTCACGCTGGTTGGCCGGCTTCCTCAAGCCGTGGTTCTCGCCGATGTACTCGAGCATGATCACCGGCTTCTGAAGTCGGCGTAGCGTGTTGAAGTACTCCACGCCCTGCGTGAAGTCGACGGCGCCGTCCTTGTCGTTGTGGAGGATCATCAGCGGCGTCTTGACGTTCTTCGCGAAGAACACCGGCGAGTTGCGATGGTACGCATCCCAGTTGTCCCAGTACCCGCCCTTGAAGCGTCCCTGGCTGCTCTCGAAGATCGGCTGATTCGTTCCACCGGTATTCTTGTAAATCAGGCTGTACATGCCTGGAGATCCTGCGTCCATCGCGGATCGCGATTGGGGCTGATCGTCATGCCGGCCGGAAAACTCTTGTCGCTTGCCGGATCGAACGATGTTTTCTGCGGCGTTCCCGGCCCGAATCCCGTGAAGCCGACCACGGCGTACAGCTTGTCGCGAAGCGCTTTGTCGTCGGCGCCCTTGAGCACGGCGAGACCGTCGCCCTTCTCCGTCCACGTCGGCCGCTCGTACGCCGCGGCGCCGCTGTCGAGCACGGTGACGGTGCCGCGCGACATGTCGCGAAGCTGAATGCCGTTGCCCACTTTGTCCTGCGCGTCAATCGTCCACGCGAGGTACCGACCGTCCTTCGAGAACGTGAAATCGGCGACGTTGCCGACGTTCAGCTCCTGCCCCGTCGCGAGCTCGCGCAGAATCACATCGGATCCGCGCGGCCGGTCGGGCGCGGTGCCGCCGGCACCGACCGGAGCAGGTGTGCCACCCGGGGACGCTGTGGCAGACGCGGCACCGCTGGTGGACGCCGGCTGCGGCGCATAACGTTGAAGCGCAAACCAGGCGGACGCCTCTCCCGAAAACGCAAACCGTCGAACCTTCGCGTAGTCGCGCTTCTCGCCCGTCGCGAGATTCACGACCGTCACGCCACCCTGGACGGGCCGGCGCTGCCGACGCAGTCGCTGGCCCTCACGCCGCGATGGATACGTCGTGAAGGCAACCCACTTCGAGTCCTGGGAGAACTCCAGGCTAGAGGACGGCGGAGGGCCGGCCGGCGGCGGACCAGCGGCTGCGACTGGCGTCGGCAGCTCGCCCACGTCGAATGTCATCTCCTTGTCAGAGCGCGCGCGCTTGATCACGACCTGCGCGTCTCCCTCCGACGGGCCCACCCGATATGCGAACCACTGCCCATCGTTCGAGAGCGCTGTCGGGCCGATCGACTTCCACGCGACGATGTCCTCCAACTCGATCGGGCGCTTCGCGGGCGCCTGCATGCGTGCCGCAGGTCCGACGAGCGGGAGCACGGCGACGAATGCGAGCGTCAAGACCAGCCGGCGCTGTATCGATCTCATCCTCTTCCTCCTGCGGGTGGCGATATCGTAACAGCTTTGGTTCGTTGGGCTCGGTTCGGGATTCGGTAGCTCGGTAGCTCGCGGTTCGAGGGCATGCGGGCGAGCAGACCTTGAATCGAGGGATCGCTCTGCAGGAGACACTCCGCTGATCGGATGATCGCTTGAAGTCCATTGAAGCCATGCTGACTAGAAGACACTCCCAGGAACCATCTTCTGTGAGTGCTTCGGTGTCCACGAATCCCAAACCGTTCAGGTGAACGTGGCAATCACGCCAGCAGCCCGCGCCGCGTTTTGGCTTGACTTCCACTCCGCCGAGTCCGACAGTCTGCGGCAGGTACGATCGAACCGAGGACGCATGTCGTCTGAATCCCGCCGATTGGCCGAACGACAATCTCGCCTTCCCGCTGCGGTGGTCCGCGCGCAGCTCGAACGAATCTTGACGAGCGAGACGTTCGTGCGGTCGGAGCGTCTCAGCTCATTCCTTCGCTACGTCGTGGAAGAGACTCTCCGCGGGGACGGCGGTGGTCTCAAAGAGGCAGTGATCGGTCGTGAGGTGTACGGGCGAGGGACCGATTTCGACACGGCTGCGGATCCGATCGTACGCGTGGACGCACGGAGGCTTCGGGACAAACTTCGCGAGTACTACTCCGACTCGCCTGGCGTTCCCATCCTGATTACGCTTCCGAAGGGCACTGTCTTGGAGGCTTCCTTGGACAGGAAACAATATTTGAGACCCTGCGATCGGTTCGTGCGGGGTCCCAACACAAAGGTGACATTCGCGGCCGCGTCTCCGACGATCGGTTCCTATGTTGACGTGCGCGATTTCATCGACGCAGCCACGGATTGGAATCCTAGGCCCACTCGCCTAAGGTCGTCGACTCGGCGCAACCAGCGAATCAGTCGAGCATAGCCCCCGGCGGCGCCTTGTTTCGAATTTCTCCGTTGGGCCAGTGTTTGCACTTTCTGAGTTGCCAAAGCAATCCAGTCAGTTGTCCGGTGAAGTGCGCCGACGCAGTTCATCGAAGAAGTTCAGCAGAAACGTGACGTGGACTGACTTCGTCGTACCGCCGACCGAGTTGGGAAGCGCGAGCGCGGCGAAGCGCTGTCCGTCCGGCGCCACATCGAAGCTCCAGGAGGAGGCATTTGGGGCGTAGACCTGCATGTTGGCCGCGACAGTCGGTTTCTCGGGCACGAAAGTGTCACCCTGGGCTGTGTAGCGGGCAGACATGATCCGATTGTCGAGCGCGAGATAGAACAGCTCGGCTCGGTTCTTCGCCCAGATCGGGGTGCGTCCTCCTGCCGAGATCTGCCACTTCCCCCACTCGGCACCGGCGTCGACGAAGGGGCGTACATACACTTCACCTCTGCCAGATTCGTCCGAAGTGTAAGCGATCCATCGGCCGTCAGGTGAAATCGCTGGCTCCAGCTCATTGAAGCGTGTCTGCAGGAAAACCTCCGCGCGCGCGGGCTTCGGATGGTCTGGATCGATCCAGTCAATGGGCAGCGTCCACAAATCGTTTGCGCTGGTCGCGGTGACCTGAGCAAACGCGAGACGTTTGCCATCCGGCGAAAACGAATACGGTCGAAGATCTTCTTTGCTTTCGAACACACGCTGGGGAGATCCGCCTCCGTCGGAGCGCATCCATTCGAGCGCGTAGCCAGTCGGGGTGACGGAGCGGAACACGATATGTTTCCCGTCTGGTGTCCAGACCGGAAGTGCGCCACCCTGACCATTGAACGTCAGACGCGTCGTGGTGTCCCGTTTCCAGTCGTAGATCTGAATATCTGCCAGGCCGCCGGTGGTGAGCGCCAGACGGCTGCCATCGGGAGAGAAGCGAGGCGCTTCGTAGAAACCTGGCGTGGCGACGAGTGGCTCGGTCTTGCCAGAACGATCCAGCCACAGGATCGGCCACGCCGCCGAGGACGCGTCGAGGTAGACGAACGTGCCGTTGGCTGCAGAATCGAAGCGTCCAGCGCCGGTCGCCGGATTTCCGGCGACATCTTCGAGCAATGGCACCGGCGCGCCGCGGACCTCGAGCTGGTCAAGGTCGAACCGGACGCCGTACAGCGTCCGCTGCCGGATGAACAGCAGGTAGCCACCGGGTACGTACCGGCCGAAATAGCCGGGGTGCAGCACTTCTTTCCATTCACCTGTCTTCAGCGACAGGACCTCGATGCTGCCGGTCTCATAGTTCCCGAGCGACCTGCCCGCAGAGAACAGCACGGCCTGGCCGCCTGGCAGGATTTGCGGCCAACGGTGCGTGGCCTGCCCTTTCTCGGCTGGCTTCGTCAGAACCTGCAGGGGTCCGCCGTTTTGGTGAATCCGCCATAGACCGGTCGCGCCTGCCCAGGGCATCAGGATGATGTTGCCGTCATCACCCCAGGCGGCGCCCCGGGCGTTTGAGGCGTCGCACAACGTCACGGGAGCGCCACCATCGAGCGACACTTTTTTCAGCTTGCCACCGGCGAAGAATCCGATCTCCAATCCGTCCGGCGAAAAGAACGGGTCGACCGCGTTCTCCGTCCCCGCGATCAGCGTCGCCTCGGCTCGATCCAATCGGCGCGTTGCGAGCTGCTGGACGCCATTGGGACCACGGGCGGGAAACACGATACGCGAACCGTCGGGCGCAATGGCAACAGCCGTGTTTTGGCCAGGCAGTGCGTCGGGGCCGAAATCGACATTCAACCGGATCGGAGGCCGCGCAGTCGGCGCTCGCGAACGCCAGGAGATCATCCAGGTGACCATCGTTATCAGCGCCAGCGCTCCGGCAGCGGCTCCGAACGCAAGTGCACGCCGTGGGTTTCCATCGCGGGGCCGAATGGGCTCTGCGAGCAGCGTCCCATCCAGGATCTCTTCGAGCACGATCCGCGCGTCACCGATAGCCTGGAGGCGCCTGAGTGGGTCCTTGACCAGACAGCGCCGCAGCAACTGGCGTACCGCCGGTGGGGTAGCGGCCGGCAACTTCGTGAAGTCCGGCTCGCTCTTGATGACAGCAGCCAGCGTGTCGGAAACGGTTGCTCCGGCGAATGAGCCCACGCCTGTCAGCATCTCGTACACGACACATCCGAACGCCCAGATGTCTACCCGCCGGTCGACGATCCGTCCGCGCGCCTGCTCCGGCGACATGTACGCCGCGGTTCCGAGAATGATCCCGTTCTGCGTGGCGCCGACCATGGTGGTCGGTGAGTTCATGGCGTCCGCGTCTGATCCTGTCTGGAGGTCGAGCGCTTTCGCCAATCCGAAATCGAGCAGTTTCACCGCGCCGTCTGGGCGGACGATGATGTTCGATGGTTTGAGATCGCGATGAAGGATGCCGTGTTCGTGCGCAGCTTCCAGGGCCTCAGCAATCTGCCTCGCGACTGGTAACGCTTCGTCAGCCGGAATAGGACCGCGTGCAATTCGGTCCGCCAGCGTCTGCCCGTCCACGAACTCCAGCGCCAGAGCCCGGATGCCGTTGCTTTCCTCGACGCCGTAGATCCCTGCGATGTGGGGGTGGTTGAACGCAGCGAAAGTCCGGGCCTCCCGCTCGAAGCGGGCCAACCGGTCGGGATCGGAAGCGAAGATCTCGGGGAGGATCTTCAAGGCGACATAGCGATGCAGTCTCGAGTCGCGCCCTCGGTACACCTCGCCCATGCCGCCCGCACTGATTGGGGACACGACTTCGTAGGGGCCGATCCGGGTGCCAGGGGCGAGACCCATTTTCTGAGCGGAGTAGGCGGATTATACGACAAGGCGCCAGGGCGTTGGAGCCCGCTGAGCACCCTTCTGCTCCTTCTGCGCATCCTTCCCCGCTCTCTCCACCGGCCCGTGGCGGTCACGCACGGCAGGCTAACTGAGAACCTCAATAAAACGGGGGTGCGGCTGTGGACCGATCGCTCCGTCGTCAGCCCAGAACCGCACGCGCCAGCGACAACGTGCATACCAGAAGACCAGTGTCATGAGGCCTTCGACAACGTAGCGGAGGGACGTGACTGGACTTCAACCGGTTGGAGCGTCAGTCGTCGTGAGCATTGCGGCCTTGTCTTGATGGTTGGAAAGTCACATTAGAGGCCACCCTCGCCAGCCGTCGTCCCGTCTCCAAAATATCTCTACGACGGGGGCGGAATTGGGAGGGCTCGAGAGCAACCCAGTGAACAGGAAACAATGGAAAAACTGCGGGGAATCAAGCCCGCCATTTTAGGCGTTGACGCGACCCTCGGCCGTCATCGGAACAACGCTCGATTACGGTTCGATCCGCACTGCCAACGCTGCCGAATCGAGCCGGGATCGCTGACGCTTACGCCAGCGCGATACTCATCTTGACACCCTAAATGAGCCGTGCGACGATTCGCATTCATCTAGGTTCCCTAGAAGACCGACACCCGTGAAGAAGCTGGACATTCCCCAAGGCACGCTCGACCTGATGATCTTGATGATCCTGTCGCGCGAGCCCATGCATGGCTACGGTATCTCGCAGCGTCTCGCGGCACTCAGTCACGATCAGTTCCATGTCAATCCGGGGTCGCTGTTCCCGTCGCTGTATCGGCTGGAGCAGGACGGCAAGCTGAAAGCCCAATGGCGCGCCACCGAGAATAATCGGCGCGCGAAGTACTACCGCCTCACTGCCTCTGGAAGGCGGCAGCTCGAACAGCATCGCGAGCGTTGGAACCGGGTGTCGTTCGCGGTGACAAGTGTTCTGGAGGGCGCATGACGCTTCTGCATCGCTTGACATCTATCGTGCGCTGGATCGCGCGTCGGGATAGAGCCGAGCAGGATTTGAACGACGAACTGCAGGCTTTTGTCGACATGGCGGCCGCCGACGGAGTCCGCGACGGAGCGACGCCCGCCGAGGCCCACCGTCTGGCCCTGCTCCAACTGGGAGGAATGGAACAGGCCAAGGAACACGTTCGAAGTGGTCGCCATGGTGCGTGGCTCGATGTCGCTGGGTCGGACGTCCGCTACGGATTGCGGCAGGTCCGGCGCAATCCCGCCTTCTCGGCTGTTGCGATCGCGACGCTCGCACTCGGCATCGGCGGGATCACTGCGATGTTCAGCGCTTTCGACGCGGTGCTGATCCGGCCGCTGCCCTACACCGATGCCGACCGTCTCGTGATGATCTGGGACGCAATGGGTGAGACTGACGTCACGTCGAGACACAACTCTACACCTGCGGAATGGATTGAGTGGCGCCGTCTCAATACCGTCTTCACGGATCTCGCGTCGACTCAGCCCGCCGACGCGACGCTCTCGGGTGACGGCGAACCCGAGCAGGTTCCCGCGCGCAAGGTCACATGGACCTTCTGGGGCGTGCTTGGTGTGCAGCCGACGCTCGGGCGTGTCTTCACGGAGGGCGAGGACAACAAGAGCGTGCACGTCGTCGTGATCAGCCACGGGCTGTGGCAGCGCCGGTTCGGCCGTGCATCGGACATCGTCGGACGAAAGATCTCGCTCAACGACGAGCCTTACGAAGTGATCGGCGTCATGCCGGAGAACTTCTACTTCATGCCGTCGCGCGAGATCGACGTCTGGATGCCTGCGTCGTTCCCTCCGTGGATGCGTAGGAACTTCACATGGCACGACGCCCAGATCGTCGCGCGGCTCAAGCCCGGCGTCACGGTGGAGCACGCACGGCAATCCATGGCGACCTTGAGTCTGCAAGTGACAGCGAAGGATTTCCGAGGCCCGCATGCGGTAGTTGTCACGCCAATG
>Ga0114129_10007355_pt1 | contig 15676 bp, 18 predicted proteins | sample RhiMetdeltSRZDD1_FD_80071 | JGI IMG/M metagenome (GOLD analysis project Ga0114129, IMG submission 80071) | Populus rhizosphere microbial communities from Tennessee, USA - Rhizosphere MetaG P. deltoides SRZDD1 (version 2) (version 2) | ecosystem: Host-associated > Plants > Roots > Rhizosphere >... | reverse complement strand
CTCCACGAGGCGACGCTGCCGCCGACGATCAACTACCGGAACCCGGACCCGGAGTGCGATCTCGACTACGTTCCGAACGAGGCGCGGCGCGCGCAGGTCGAGGTCGCGCTCTCGAACGCGATGGGCCTCGGCGGCCACAACGCGTGCGTCCTCCTCGGGCGCGCCGACCGGGCGTGACCGCGCTCTGCCGCGAGCGGCCGCACGTACTCGTGACCGGTGCAGCCGGCACGATCGGCCGGATCCTGCTCGACGGGCTCGCGGACGAGTACGCGGTCCACGGGCTCGACGTGAGGCGCGGGCCGGGCGTGGAGCACGTCGTCGACACGAGCAAGGGGCGGCGGCTCGAGCGCCGGTTCGAAGGGATGCAGGCGATCGTCGACCTCGCCGCCGAGCCGAGCGTTACCGCGTCGTGGAAGACCGTGCGCGAGAACAACATCCCCGCGACCGCGAACGCACTCGAGGCGGCTCGAGCGGCCGGAGTCCAACGCGTCGTCTTCGCGAGCTCGAACCACGTGGTCGGCATGTACGAGCGCGACGAGCCCTACGCGTCGATCGTCGCGGGGCGGTACGACGGCCTCGACCCGGACGACATCCCGCAGCTGACCGCGGACGTGCCGATCCGGCCGGACGGGCCGTACGGGATCGGCAAGGCGTTCGGCGAGGCGGCCGCGCGGTATTACGCGGAGGAGTTCGGCCTCTCGGCGATCTGTCTTCGCATCGGCACCGTCACGACCGCGAACCGACCCGAGAGCCCCCGGCAGTTCGCGACTCTTCTCACGCACCGCGACCTCGTGCAGCTTGTGCGCCGGTGCCTGGCCGCGCAGGAGTCGTTGCGGTTCGGGGTCTTCTACGGGGTGTCGGCCAACACGTGGCGATTCTGGGACGTCGAGGAAGCTCGAGCAGCGGTCGGCTACGCACCCGAGGATGATGCCGAGCGCTGGCGTCAGGGGCGGTAGTCGCGGCGCAACCGACGCTGCAGCCGATCCACTGCTCTGCGTACACGACCTCGAGGGTCACGAGCGGCGAGCGCGACATAGGCGAACTCGCGGCGCTTGCCGTCGCTGACCCAGTCGAGGGCGAAGCCGCGGCCGTCGAGAGCGGCGACGGTCGCATGGGCATGGAGCGCACCTGTTTGTGAGTCGGCGACCACGAGTGCGCACTCCGTCGACGACCACACATGGGTCATCGTCTCGGCCGTATCCCCGTCGCGATCGTCCCAGCTGACGCAGCCACTCTCGCCTCCCGACACGCCGCCGAGACAGAGTCGGCCCATCGTCTTCCAGAGCGGCGAGGCGCTCAACCCCCAGGAGAAGAGCACGAGAGCTTCCGGTCGAAAGCCGACCCGCGTGTGCCGTACTCCTGGCGCCGTAGGCGATACGTCGGTGGCGACCTTCGCGTGCACGCCTGCGACCCGCAGGTAGCAGTACCGAGGCTGGTGGCCCTCCGGCCAGTCGAGGCGTGCGACATCGCTCCGCTGCGCGCCCCTCGGGCCTCCCGGAACGTCGCGATCCTGGCAGAAGTACCCGGCGAACGCCCGTCCCTGCGCGCCCTCCGCCCCGAAGCCGATCGCGAGATCGCGCACGACGACGCCCAACTCGGTCGGCGCGGCGACGAGCAGGACGAGAGGCGAAGGCGACAGCTTCTCTCGTGCCGGGAACGACGCAGGCGGCGACGTGGTCCAGCCGACCTCGCCGCCCACCGATCCTCCAAGAGCGAGGAAATGGACGGTCCAACGCTCGGACGGCGGCGTCGCATAGCGAAGTGTCAGCCCATCGTCGTCGAAGGACTCGAGGACCGCCTTCAGCGCAGGGGCGGCCCCGTCCCGATCGAGGCCCAGAAGCGCCGCCCGATCCGCGAGCTGCGACGTCCGGGTCGACGCCTCCCCATCGCGAGACGCCCAGGCGACGGACGCGCTCTCTCCATCCGTCCAGAAACCGATCCCGCCACGATTGCCGCGCGACGAGCCGGACGTGGGCTGGCACGCCCACCAGGAGACGACCGCGACCGGCCGGAAGCCGAGCCCGCCGACGTGCTGCTGCTCGAGGCCCATGGTCGTGAACGAGCCCTTCGCGGCGAGGAGCCCGGTCAGGGCTCGGCCTCGAGGAGGGTCGTCGCCGTCACGCATTCGAGGGCGAGCTCTCCCAGACGGGGAACGATCGCCGTCACCGCGTCGACCGTCGCCTGTTGGCTCCGAGCGGTTCCCGGCGGAACGCCGTCGTGTAGCCCGACTATCACGTTCGGCCCGGCCTGCTGAACGACGAACGTCGTGATGTAGGGAGCCCGACAGCGCGGGTCCCAGTCGGGCGGCGTGACGTCGCCGCGGGTGTGCACCAGGTCGAGTTCGGACGCGATCGCGCGAATGCGGTCGTCGACGTCGTAGTGTGGCGCGCGAAAGCGAAGGGGCGCTCGTCCGGTGATCTCGGCGAGCACGGTGTTCGTACGAGCGAGCTCGTCGCGCACGCGGTCGTCGTCGCAGTCTCGTGCGAGCTTGGGATGGGACCACGTGTGGTTCCCGATCTCGTGGCCTTCGGCGGCCATTCGTCGGATCAGATCGGGGTGCCGCTCAACGGCGCTGCCGATGACGAAGAAGGTCGCGAGCGCAAAATGCTCGGCGAGCACGTCGAGGATCGGCTCGGTCCACTCCGCAGGCCCATCGTCGAACGTGAGCGCGATTCGGCCCGTCGTCACGCAGCGCCCCTACGGTCTCTGAGGCGTCGCACGGCGCGCGTGCCCGCGGCGAAGGGGACGTGCCAGGTCCGCGCGAGATCCCACCGGTCGCGCAGGAAGCCCGGGAAGGTCGCGACGACGGCGAGCGCAGACCTGTCCGCCGTGGCCGCGACGTGCTCGCCGACGAGCACTGGGAGCGAGCCTGGCCCCCTGATCGCACCGACGGTGCAGAGGTACGTGAGGCGCTCCCGCCTGCTCACCGGGGCCGCTAGGAACCGATCGCATACCTCGCGTGGCGGCCTCGATCCCGGGAGTCGTGCGAGGAGCCCGAGGGCGTCGCGAACTCTCGAGATCTGGCCGTTCTCCCGCGCGAGCGCGAAGAGGCGGTCCCAGTCGATGCCCGCCGGAAGCAACATCTTCGCGTCGACGATCCACTGCAGGTTCTGCCTCGAGTCCACGCGAGTGTGAAAGACGCACGAGGCGAGCAACGTCTCCGTCGGCGGGGGCACAGGGATCGCGACCCCCCCGAGTGAGTGCTGCTCGCGCGAGTCCCAGAGGAACGCCAGGGGCCGCGCACGGGCCGGGCGTGTCGAGTCGGCGGCGAGCACCGTGCGCAGGATGCAGGCGTTTCCGTCACGGTCGAAGACGTAGCGGACGCCGCGACTCGGCGCCAGGGCCGGGTTCTCCGTCCAGCCGGCGCGCGCGACCGTCGTCAGCGCGCCCGACAGGTCGCGTTCGTCGACGAGGACGTCGACGAACGAGGTCGGGCGCAGTCCGAGCTCGCTGTAGAAGCGAGACGCGAGCACGACGCCCTCGACGAACTCGGCTCGGATCCCGCTCTCGAGCAGCGCACCGGCGGCAGCTTTCGTTCGCTCGACGAGAAGGTTGTTCTTGACCCACGTCCTGCGATAGATGCCCTTCAACCGCGGGAGATCGACGTCGTCGTGGCCGGCAGCGCCGAGATTGCGGTAGATGAGCGGGAGCAACGCGAACGAGCCGAGCTCGAGCTCGTCGATGGAGAGGCGCGGACGTACGTCCTCCCACGCGTCCACGGCGGCGGAGCCGTCTGCCAGCGCGGCGACGAGCAGGAGCTCCTGGCTCTCCGACGGCCAGACGGTGCCGGGTGGTGGGCTGGACACCGAGACAACGCTAGCGGGAGGCAGCTTCGTGTCCGGACGGACATCCACCGTCCCCACGGGCCGCTCGAACCAACGCTGGCAAATGCAGGGATCGTCGCTACGATGAGGCGGGCAATCATCCGGGGACGCAATCAATCGGGGGAAGGAAACGTGAGCGAGCAGACACCACGGCGGTTCGCGCTGAGCGGACAGGTTCTTCACGACTCGATCGACGGCGAGGTCATCGTTATCGATCTGAGGACGGGCACGTACTACAGCCTGCGAGACTCGGCCGCCGAGCTATGGGGCCTGATCCAGCGCGCGCCCGGCGCATCGCCGCCGGAGCTCGCGGAGGCGCTCAGCGCCCGATACGAGACGAACGGCCATGACGTCGAGTCCGTGGTGGCGGGGTTCCTCGGACGGCTCCACGTGGAGGGCCTGGTCGACGCGCTGGAAGGGGACCTCCCGACGGCGCTCGTCGCTCCGACCCTCGAGCCGAACGGCCAGCCACGCGTCTTCGTCGCTCCCGTCCTCGACAAGCACACGGACATGCAGGATCTCGTGCTCATCGATCCCGTGCACGAGGTGAGCGGAGCCGGCTGGCCGCACGCGGCGACCGAGGCGCCCGGCGGCGCCCACACGTAAGACCGCCAGGCGCGGCTCGGTGAACGACGGAGACGACTCCGCGGTGATCGCTGCGACCGACGCTCCGCTGGACGCGCTGGACGGCGTAGCTGCGAGCTTTGCAGCAGCGGCCGATGCATCCGGGGCGATTCACTCGAAGCGGTACGAGATGGCCGCCGCTCGGGTCGTTCTCCGGTTCGCAGGGAGCGAGTTGCGCGATGCGCTCAGCCCGGCGTTCGCCCACCTCGCGGTGCCGTCCACGGACGAGTCCGCGCGCGCAGCGCTCACGGTTCATCTGTGGGATTCGGCGTCGGCCGGCACTCCTCCGCCACCGAGGCCCTCGACGCCGCATGCGTTTGCGACCGGCGCGATGTTCCACTTCCACGAGGGGCCTGTCCGCGCCGTCTACGAGCCGGGGACCGAGGCGCTGAGCGTCCTCGACTCCAGCGCGGGGGAGGCGTGGTACTGGGTCGCCGACGTGGCGAGGATCCCCTTCTGGGATCGCGCGTCTCCGATGCGGCAGATGCTCTTCTGGTGGCTCGAGACGCGGGGCTACCTCCAGGTGCACGGCAGCGCCGTCGGGACCGCGTCCGGAGGTGTGCTTCTGGTCGGGAGACGTGGGTCGGGCAAGTCCGTCACGTCTCTCGCGAGCCTCGGCTCGACGCTCCTCTTCGCCGCTGACGACTACGTGGCGGTGTCGATGGACGGGGCACCCCGCCTCGCGAGCATCTACAGCTCCGGCAAGCTCGTCCCGGAACAGGGGCGGAAGCTCCTGCCGCACTTGATGCCGCTCGCGTCGAACCCGGACCGCCTCGACACCGAGAAGGCAGTGATCTTCGCGCACGAGCACTTCTCGACCCAGACGACCGCCGGGTTCCCGCTCCGCGCGATCCTCGTCCCGATGGTGCGTCCGACGCAACGGGAGTCACGGATCGTCGACATCTCCCGGGCCGCCGCCTTCGCGGCCCTTGCGCCGAGCACGATCGTCCAGCTCCGCACCGCCGGCCAGGACGAGCTCACCGTGCTGACCCAACTCGTCGCACAGGTGCCCAGCTATGGCATCGAGCTCGGAACCGACACGGGGGCGATCGCCGGGACGATCGGCGACCTCCTCGCCGGGCTCGCCCGGTCGGCGGAATCGTGAGTGATCCTCTCGTCACCGTCGTCGTTGCCGTCTACAACGGTGAGGCGTATCTGCGCGAGGCGCTCGAGAGCGCAGTCGTACAGGAGTTCGAGCCCTACGAGGTCGTCGTCGTCGACGACGGCTCGACCGACGGGACCGCCGCGATCGCGCGTTCCTTCCCGGTCCGGTACATCCACCAGGCGAACCAAGGCCCCTCGGCCGCCCGCAACGCCGGACTGGCGACAGCACGTGGGGAACTGATCGCGTTTCTCGACGGCGACGACATGATCCCACCGTCGAAGCTCGCGGTCCAGACCGCCTATCTGCACGAGCATGCCGAGACCGGCTGCGTCCTCGGACGGAACGAGTGGATCTTCGAGGACGGCTCCGACCCCTCGTGGCTGACCCGCGATCCGGTGTACGGCGAGCTCGGCGGCATCCAACCCGGGACCGCGCTCGTCTGGAAGCGGGTGCTCGAGGACGTCGGCGGCTTCGACTCGACGTACCGGTACTGGGAGTTCCAGAATCTGTTCGTGCGGATGCGTGAGCACGGCGTGCAGATCGACGTGCTGCCCGAGGTCGTGCTTCGCAAGCGCCTGCACGGCGGCAACGCGACTCTCTTCCCGCCGGAGCAGCATCCTCTCCTGAGAACGATGAGGGAGAAGCTGGAGCGGGAGAGACGATGACCGCCACCGCCCGGAACGAGAGGCTCGTCACGGTCATGATCACCGTGTTCGACGGCGCGGCCTACCTCGCCGAGGCGATCGAGAGCGTCCTCGCGCAGACCTACCCCGCCGTCGAGCTGATCGTCCTCGACGACGGCTCCACCGACGCCAGCGGCGATATCGCGCGGAGCTTCGGCTCGGCGCTCCGCTACGAGCGGCAGGAGAACGCCGGCATGGGCGGGGCCCGCAACAGCGCGGTCGCGCTGGCCTCGGGGCACTACTTCTCCTTCCTCGACTCGGACGACCGCTTTCGTTCCGACAAGATCGAACGCCAGGTCGAGATCCTCGACGCGGATCCCTCCGTCGACATGGTCTTCGGCCACATGACCGAGTTCGTCAGCCCCGACGTCGACGAGAGCTCGGCAGCGCTCCTTCGCGAGCCCGTCCACGACGTGCCGTGGCGGACGCCGAACCTCATGCTCGTCCGCCGTGAGGCATACGAGCGCGTCGGTCCCTTCTCGACGACACTCCGCGTCGGGATCGGCGTGGACTGGTACGCGCGGGCGACGGAGCACGGGCTCAACGAGTCCGTGCCGCCCCACATCGTCCTCGAGCGACGGCTGCACGCCGGCAACAACGGGATCCGGCAGCGAGACGCGCGCCTCCAGTACCTGAGCGTCCTCAAGGCATCGCTCGACCGCAAGCGCGCGCTCGACGACGCCGAGAGCCCCTAGCGTCGCCTCCCCGCGCCCGGGGCGCGTCCCGCGCTCGGCGTTATCGTGCGACGGGATGGCGAGGACGTCGAGGCGAGCGACCGTCCCGCCGGACATCGACTACGCCCCACCGCCCTCCGACCTCACGGGCGCGGTGGTCAGCGGCGTCTACTGGAAGGCTGCGACGCGTGGGGTCTCGCTCGCGACTCGCGTCGCGACGGTGATCGTCCTCGCGCGACTCCTGACCCCGACCGAGTACGGAGTTGCGGGCATGGCGATCGTCGTCGCCTCGTTCGCGGCGCTGCTCACCGACCCGGCGCTCGGTGCCGCGCTCGTCCAGCGTCCGGCGATCGACGAGCGAGATCGATCGACGGTGTTCTGGCTGGCGGCGGGCATCGGCGGCCTCCTCACGGTGCTCGGCGTCGCCGCGTCCCCGCTCGTGGCGGATTTTTTCGGCGAGCCGGAGGTCCGGGACCTGTTCGCCGTCGCGTCGGTCTGCTTCGTCGTCATCGGGCTCTCGGTCGCGCACCGGGCGCTCTTGCTCCGTCGGCTTGCATACCGCAGCCTCGAGATTCGAGAGATGCTCTCCCTCGTGACGGGGGCGCTCGTCGCGGTCCTCGTGGCGGTTGCCGGCTTCGGCCCGTGGGCGGTCATCTGGAACTTCGTCGCCTACTCCGTCATGTCGACCGCCCTCGTCTGGCTCCTGCTCGACTGGAGGCCGCGGCTCACCTTCTCGGTCGGGAGCATGCGGAAGCTCGGTGCCTTCAGCGTGAAGATCTTCGCAGCGACGGTCCTCTCATGGGGAACCTCCAATCTCGACAAGGTCCTCGTCGGCCGCTTCCTCGGCGCTTCCGCGCTCGGCGCCTACTCGTTGGCCTACAACGTCCCGCAGATGTCCCTGTCGCTCGTCTCCGGGACGCTCTCGCGGGCGGTCAGCCCCGCCTACTCGCGCATCCAGGACCAGAAGGACCGGCTCGAGCGGGCCTGGCTGCGGAACAAGCGCATGTCGGTGTCGGTCGTCGCCCCGATGCTCGCGACGCTCGTCGTCGTCGCACCCGACCTTGTCCAGCTCGTCTTCGGCGATCAGTGGACCGAGAGCGTCACGCCGCTTCGGTTGCTCTGCGTCGCAGTTCTCGCCCAGGCTCTCGGTGCCTTGAACTGGAGTGTCTTGCAGGCGCGCGGCGAGGGCGGTGCCGTGCTGCGCCTGATCGTCCTGACGTCGTGTGCGAGCGTTCTTGCGTTCGCCCTGGGCCTGACGTGGGGCATCGTCGGCGTCGCCGCGTGCTACGCCGTCGCGCGGTGGCTCCTCGTCGTCCCGACGACGTGGCTGACGACGCGGGCGCTATCGTTCGACTTCTGGGCCGGCCTCCGCGCCGGAGTCGGGATCGTGCCCATCGCCGCCGCGGCGGCCCTCGTCGGCCTCGGTGTGCAGGAACTCGTGCTCGCCGCCGATCTTCCTCTCGGAGCGCGCCTCGTCCTCGTGGTGCTCGCGACGGTCGCCTCGTATGCCGCCCTCCTCTTCGTCTTCGCCCGCTCGCTCGTGCTCGACGTGTGGCAGGTCGTGATGCGGCGCGGAGCGAGCTGAGACCCGGGCGACGTCACCGCCGCCCGACGGGGGCCCGTGGATTGCGAACGGCGCGCCCGATCCGACGGAGCTTCTCGCCCCACGTCTCACCCGGGAGAGGCCTGACTGCATCGCCGAGAGCACGGGCCACGGAGAGCGTCGCCCGGTGCGCCGGGGCTTCCCAGTACGGGTGGAGCAGCCGTGCGACATGGCTCTCGAGGATCGACTGCTTGCGAACGCCTTCGAGGTGCCGCGCCCAGATACGTAGCGCTGCCGTCTCCCGTCCGTCGTAGAAGAGACCGTCGATCGCGTCCTGCGTGGTTCGCCAGATGCGTCCGATGCCCCATCGCTTCGCGGTGCGCTCGAGCTCACGGTCGTCGAGCGGTGCAGCGACAGCGGCGACGTCGATGACGTCCCGCAGCGTGTGGAGCGGGACGTGGCTCCATGCATGCACGGCCAGGATGAGCGTCTGATGGAGCGGCGCGGGCGTCCTCACGTCGTCCAGCCCGAGGGCGGACGGCACGCTCGCCTCGCGGATCTCGGCGACGGACGGCGGCCGAGAGACCCAGGCGGGCCAGTGCGGGGTCTTGTGCACCTCGACGAGGAGCGGGAGCGCAGGCCAGCGGAGCGGCTGCAGGTGATGGTGGTCGGGCGTGAACTCGAAGTCCGGATCCTCGACCTCGACGAAGCCGTTGGCTACCAACGTCTCGTGGACATCCGCCGCATCGTCGAACAGGAGATCCAGATCGCCGAAGCGGCGCGCGGTTCCGGGGTAGAGCCGCGCGACGTCGGGCCCCTTGAGGAGCAACAGACGTCCGTCGTGGAGCTCGCGGATGCGCTCGAGCAGCGGGACTGCCGAGAGCATCGAGACGGCCGCGGCTCGTTCCTCCAGCACGAGCGGCCTCGGGACGGGCGCGCCGAGCCGCCGCAGCCGATTCGCCGCCAGCGGGCCGAGCTTGTGGGCGAGGATGCCTTCGAGCGTGGCTCCCTCGAGCAGGCTGTCCACGGCGGTCCAGAGGGCCGTCGACCGCGCGTCCATGACCGGGGTCATCGTGATCGCGAGCGTACCCCGCAGAGCCGACGATCACCCTTCGTGGCCCGGCGCCTCAGTGGCGCGCGCCGCGTGTCTTCGACAGGCTGGACAAAGTACCCCATGTGGGGTAGAACCCGACAAGGCCTCCATTGGGGGAAGTCTGGGATTGGGGAGGAGGAAACGCATGAAGAAGGTGTCTTTGCTCGCGGCTCTCGCCATGCTCGTCGCGGCCGTCGCTCTGGCGACGACCGGCGGCGCCCTGGCCGACCACAGTCCGCCGGACGGGCCTGCGGTCCCGGGGGTTCTGGTTCCGATGGATGCCGCGAACGCGTGCGATGGCGGCAAGAAGATCGAAAACCCGGCGAGCGGTGTCTACGTGCTCAGCTTCGGGACGTTCACGATGAACATCCAGATCACCGTCGTGAACACGGCACTGGGACCGACGATCACGTTCGTGAGCCTCGACCCGAGCGAGCTCGTGACCAGCATGTTCGTGAAGGGTGGCCCGGTGGCCAACTTCTACGACTACGGCACGGGGATCGGCCATGACGACGGGCTCCACTCGCCGGTCAACCCGAACAACAACAAGTACTACGGCCTGAGTCACCTCTGCATCTTCGCGGACAAGAAGTAGGCTGCGCGGAAGGGGATGGCTTCGACCAGGTACGACGCTCCTGCCCCCGGCCTCGAGCCGGGGGCGGGGGCAGCTTCTCGTCTGCGGCCCCCGGTGGGGCCGCTTCTCTTGCTGCTCGCGGTCGTCGGCGTCCTCGCCCTGCCGCTCGCGGCGGGAGCCGGGCGGAGCGCGTCGGCGCCGCGGCTTCCCGACCTCGGCGTCGCCCCGATCGAGCACTCGCTGCTCACGATCGCAATGGACGGGACGAAGAAGCTGCGCTTCACGGTCAGCATCGCCAACGTCGGCGCCGGCCCGATCGAGGTCGACTCGTCGCGTCCGTCAACGGGCGGTCCCTGGACCTCGTCCCAGCGCATCTTCCGGGCCGACGGCACCTCGTTCCGGGTCGCGACTCCCGGCGCCCGCATGGTCTTCGTCGGCAGCAAGGCGCACGGCCACTGGCACATCCGCGGCGCCGCCCGCTACGAGCTCGTTCGCAAGGGAAGCACGACGCCGGTCCGTATCCGGTACAAGCGCGGCTTCTGCCTCTACGACAGCACGTCGTACAAGCTCCGCCTGCCTGGCGCCCCCCGCCGCTCCACGTACCCGCGCGACGACTGCGGGAAGAAGAGCGACCTCCGGCTCGCGATGGGAGTGTCGGTCGGCTGGAAGGACGATTACTACTGGCGCATCCCCGGGCAGGAGATGGACATCACGAACCTCTCGAACGGGACCTATCGGCTCTTCGTGAAGGCCGATCCGCGGAACTGGTTCCGGGAGCGGAACGAGACGAACAACGTGACGTGGGTCGATCTGCGGATCGGGCCGATGTCCGTCGACGTCGTCGGGCGCAGCCCGCGCCTCTAGTCCTCGTCGGCACCTCTGACGACCGTTGGGCTCAGTTTGGAGACGAGCTCGAGGACGACGTCCGCGAGCGCGAGCGCGGCGGCGGGCGGCGGGTAGCGGCGGTTCGGGATCGCGATCACGCGCATCCCGGCCCCGGACGCCGAGCGGATGCCGTTCGCCGAGTCCTCGACGGCCGCACATGCCCCCGGCGCGACCCGGAGCCGACGAGCCGCCTCCAGGTAGACGTCCGGCGCCGGCTTCCCGCGCTCGACCTCCTCCGACGACACGGTCGCCTCGAACAGCCCTGAGATCCCCGCAGCGGCGAGTACCGCGTCGATGATCGGGCGGTTCGAGGAGGAGGCGAGCCCGAGCCTGAAGTCGGACGCGAGCCGCCGCACGGCCTCGACGCCGCCATCGACGAGCGGGAGCTCCTCGGCGTACCGCGCCTCCATGCGCCGGACGACCTCGGCGTCGATCTCCTCCGGCGGCTCGTCGAGGCCGATGACGTCGTGCATGTAGCGGGACCACTCGACCGAGCTCATGCCCATCATGTCGGCCTGCGCGCGGTCGTGCCAGCGTCCGCCGCGCTCGCGCGCGAGCCCCTCGCGCACCTCGTCCCAGACGTGCTCGGAGTCGACGAGCACGCCGTCGAGGTCGAAGATGACGGCCTCGACCGTCATGCGTCCCGGTACTCGCCGCGGATTCGCACGAGCGGGGGGACGTCCTCACCCGATTCGACTCTCCGCACGGCACACACGAAGAACGTGTGCGTGCCGGCGGCGACCTCCTGCTCGAGCGAGCACTCGAGCCAGCCGAGGGCGCCGACGAGAAGCGGTGCGCCGGTCGCGCCCTCGGCGGTGCCGACCCCGTGCCACATCGCGATCGGGGGCACGCCCCGGGCGAAATGCTGAGCGAGCCACTCCTGGCCCGCCGCGAGCATCGAGATCGCGCAGCCGCCCGCCTCGCGCAGGAGCTCGTGCAGCGCGGCGTCGCGCGAGACGGCAAAGCCTACGAGCGGCGGGTCGAGTGAGAGCGAGAGGAGCGAACCGACAGTCAGCCCCAGCTTCTGCCCGCCGGCGTCGACTGTGACCACGCAGACGCCGGACGGGTAGCGGCCGAAGAGCGCCCGCAGGTCCTCGTCCGCCACGCTAGACGTGCTGCACCGAGTCGCGCGCGATGTCCGCGAGCGACGCGCAGCCGGCGAGGCCGAGCGTGAGGTCGAAGTCGGCGCGGAGGTTGCGGATCACCTCGCGCACGCCGTCCTCGCCCCCGGCCGCGAGTCCCCAGACGTAGGGCCTTCCGAGCCCGACGGCGTCCGCGCCGAGCGCCAGCGCCCTGAAGACGTCAGCTCCGGAGCGCACCCCGCTGTCGAGGAGCACCGGGACGCGCCCGCGCACGGCCTCCGCGATCGCGGGCAGCACGTCCATCGTCCCGACCGCGCCGTCGACCTGGCGGCCGCCGTGGTTGGAGACGACGATCCCGTCCATCCCGTGCGCGATCGCGGCTGCGGCGTCCGCGGGGTGGAGGATCCCCTTCAGGAGGATGGGCAGCTTCGTCCGCTCGCGGAGGAAGGCGAGGTCCTCCCACGAGAGCGACGGGCGCGAGTACGTCTCGACGAACCGCCGGACGGCGGCACGCGCGAGGCCGGACCGCAGGCCCTGCACGCGCGAGCCGGGGAACGCGCCGGCGAGCTCCCACAGGGTCCCGAGCGCGGCGACGGAGATCCGGCCGGTCGGCGGCGCCTCCTCGCGGAGGGTCTGCTGCAGCGCCTCGAGGAACACGGGGTCGCTCGTGTACTGCGCGATCCCCTTGCCGCGCAGGAACGGGAGGTACGCGAGGTCGAGGTCGCGGATGCGCCAGCCGAGCATCGTCGTGTCCAGCGTGAGCACGATCGCGCTGCAGCCGCACGCCTCGGCGCGCGCGACGAGGCTCGCGACGAGCTCGTCGTGCGTCGACCAGTAGAGCTGGAACCAGCGGGGCGCGTCACCCGCGGCACGCGCGCACTCCTCCATCGGCCGCGAAGCCTGGTTCGACACGATCAGCGGGACGCCCTCGGCCGCCGCGGCGCGGGCGACGGCGAGGTCGGCGTCGCGGTGGGCCATCTCGAGCACGCCGATCGGGCAGAGGGCGAACGGGGACGAGAACGGCGTGCCGAGGAGCTCGAGGCCCGTGTCGCGCCGGGACACGTCGCGCAGCATCCGCGGCACGATCCGCCAGCGCTCGAACGCCGCGCGGTTCTCGCGGATCGTCTCCTCCGCCCCGGCGCCGCCCGCCACGTACGCGAACCCCTCCGGCGACATCGCCTTCCGCGCCCGAGCCTCGAGGCGGTCGAACGAGGCCGGCACCGTCGGGTAGGCGCCGCGCGCGCCGGCGACGTAGACCTCGAACTGGCGCTCGCGCCCGATCCCGGGAGGCGGCCGGCCCGTGCTCTCGTCGCTCACGCGAGGACCCTAGTGCAGGCTCTCGGGCGACGGCGGAGAATCGTCGCGCATGCGCATCGAGCCGGTCCCGTATCCGCTCTCGAAGCTGCTCCTCGACAAGGGCGTCGCCGCTGCGCTCGGGGTCGCCCTCGCGCCCGTCTTCGCCGTCGCGCTCGGCGCCATGGGCGTGGACATGCTGCGCGACCGCCGGGACCGCGGCCCCCTTCTCTACCGCGAGCGACGCATCTCGAGGGGGCGCGAGTTCGACCTGCTGAAGTTCCGCACGCTCCGGCGCGAGGTGCTCGAGGCGGAGGAGGGCGAGGCCCACGCGCGGCTCCTCGAGGCGGACGAGTCGAACCTCACCTGGGCCGGCCGACGCGTGCTGAAGCCGTGGTACCTCGACGAGCTGCCACAGCTCCTCAACGTGCTGCGCGGGGACATGAGCCTCGTGGGCCCGCGGCCGTGGCCGCCGTCGATGGTCGCGAAGCAGGTCGCGAAGGGGCACGACTACCGAACCCGCGTGCTCGCCGGCTGGACGGGGCCGGCCCAGGTGCAGAAGGGGATCACCGAGCCGGCGGGGTACACCGAGCTCGACCTCGCGTACGTCGAGGCGTGCCGGACCTGGCCCTGGGCGCGCCTCCTGCGCCACGACCTCGGGATCCTGTGGCGGACGGTCGCGGTCCTCGCTCGCGGCGAAGGCCTTCGCTTCTAGCTCACCCGAAGGCCTCGGCGACCCGACAGCCGCGAACGCAGCGGCCGTCGCGACCAGGCGGGATCAGCATCCCGTGCCGGCAGCGTGCGGTGTACAGCACGCCGTCGCCGGCGAGGAGGTTGCCACCCTCGGTCCCGAGGGCCTCGAGGCGCTCGGCCTCCCAGCGGGGCACGCGCACGAGCTCCCACCCGGGCTGCATCTGCCGCACCGCGGGCAGCCGCCGGCCGACCTCGACGTCGAGCGCGCGCTGGAGGAGCTCCCGGCGCAGAGTCTCGTCGCCGGTGCGCCACGTCGCCTCGAGCTGCGAGGCTCCGTCGGGGCTCTCGTCCACCCAGGGGAGCGTCGCGATCCAGAGGGTTACGAGCTCGTCGTCCGTCACCCACGCACGACCGAGGTCCTCGACCCGCAGGCGCCTCTCCACCCGGGCCGCCTCGTCGAGCCGGTGCTGGAGCGCGCGGACGCGCGTATCGTCGGTCGCGGGCACGAGGCTCTCGGCGGCCGCCGCGGTGGCCGCGCGCTCTCGCCCGCGCAGGCGGGGTGTCACCCTGTTCCACATCGACGCGTCGGTATTCAATCGGCCGTGCCAGTCGACGGCTTGAGCGATCCTTGGGGTTGTGCGGTGACGAGGCCGCGCGGCCCTCGCTGGTCAGGCGGGCGCGTTACCGAAGAGGCCGAGGTCGAGGTCGAACTCGTCCGCGAGCACGCTCCCTCCGAGTGGCCTCGAGCTGCCGACGAGCGAGCCCTCCGCGTACGCGATGATCCCGTAGCCCCGGCTGAACTCCTCTTCGGTTGCTGGCCAGACCTGCGTGCGGTTCGTCAGCATGAGGAACATGTCGCGGTTCTCGCTGCTGTCGTCCTGGAGGCAGACGCCGCTCTGGATGCGTGCGGCAGGCGATCCGAGCCCGGCGGCGCCGATGTGCAACGTCACCGACTTCCCGCGCGAGCGCAACGTGACCTCGCCCGTGACGAGGTTGCAACGGAAGGGGAAGCCCGGCTCGCCGCAGTGGATGGAGCCGATGCCCGTGCTGCGGCAGCTCGTGTAGCCGGTCGTTTGCTCCGTGTACCGGCCGCTGTACGTTCCGACCTCGCCCGTCGCATCGCGATAGGTCCCGACGATCAGATACGTGCCGTCTCCCAGCGCGATCGTGTGGCCCCGTGCGGAACCCTCGATGAACATGACCGCTCCAGCGAGCGACGGGATCGCGAGTGCGGCAAGAAAGCAGGCAACGAGCGCACCGAGCCGTAGCCGCGGCTTCATCTCGATGCTCCCCGCCATGCGGGCGGATACGACTTGAAGTGACATGACTCCCCCCTTGTGCTAGTGGCTGTGCGACCACGGTCTCGGACCACGCTCAAGATCCGTTCAAGAACGGCGGGGGTGGGATTCGAACCCACGTGAGGTTGCCCCCAAACGGCTTTCAAGGCCGCCCCGTTCGACCGCTCCGGCACCCCGCCCGCGGGCATTGTGACCGACGCTAGGGCCGGATCTCCGGGGGCGCGCCGTACTCGAGAAGCACCTCGGGCACGCCGCCCTGCAGGTTCTCGAGGATCGCGAGCAGGGCGCGGTCCGTGACCATCGTG
>Ga0114129_10007354_pt1 | contig 15676 bp, 12 predicted proteins | sample RhiMetdeltSRZDD1_FD_80071 | JGI IMG/M metagenome (GOLD analysis project Ga0114129, IMG submission 80071) | Populus rhizosphere microbial communities from Tennessee, USA - Rhizosphere MetaG P. deltoides SRZDD1 (version 2) (version 2) | ecosystem: Host-associated > Plants > Roots > Rhizosphere >... | reverse complement strand
ATGCCCATCGCCAGCGGCGACCAGGGGAGGATCGCCAGGTCATATTTCAGGGCCAACGGAACCAGCTCATTTTCGATCCGGCGATCCAGCAGGTTGTAGGGCGGCTGCTCGCTGATGTAACGATTCCACCCGTAGCGTTCACTTAACGCCAGCGCCTCCATCACCATCCAGGCCGGGTGCGTGGAGGCGCCGATGTAGAGCACCTTTCCGGCATGGATCAGGTCGTCGAAGGCGCGCAGCGTTTCCTCCTGCGGATGTGTCAGCGGCGGACGGTGGAGCTGGTACAGGTCGATGTGGTCGGTCTGTAAACGGCGCAGCGAATCCTCGCAGGCACGGACGATGTGGTAACGGGTCCCGCCGGCCTCGTTGGGCAGTTCCCCCACCCGGCTGTAGACTTTTGTCGCCAGCACCACCTGCTCGCGCAGATTCTTTTCCTTCAGGAACTTGCCCGTGATTCGTTCACTTTCGCCCTGGTTATATACATTCGCCGTATCGAAGAAATTGATCCCGCCTTCGATAGCCTTTTGCATGATGGCGAAGGAATCGCCTTCCTCGGTGGACCCTCCAAAATTCATCGTTCCCAGACAGATCGGCGAGACCAGCACGCCCGAGCGCCCTAGTTTTCGATATTCCATTGTAGATATCCTTCTGCTGAACTTGAATTTGGGATGCAGTTTTGATTTTCCGACGTATCCTTCTGCCTTCGACCGATCATATCACCAAAATAGCAGCCTGGCACTTCCATCGGGTAGCATCCCTTGCCAGAGAGTGTCGCAAAGGACTGGCGAAGAACTTTTTTACTACAGTGATCACAGAGCTTTTTAGGGGGGCTCTCTCCGTGACCTTTGCTGTGCTCGGTCACGGTCCTTCGCACAGGTTTGACCGTTTTGGGCTCGACGGGCGCCGATCATAATTAAAATGAAATTTGGCATCCAAGGCTTGCGATAAAGCCCTTGGTGTTTTCCAATCTGCTCTTAGACTTGTAAAAAGCCCCTGTTTTTCTATGTTATAAGCCACTTTTTTCGGCTCAAGTACATAGACCCTTCAGGTTTCACAAGTAACACCGAAAGAGTGACCTTTGACCCTCCGCGTCTCCAATTTCCGCCCCTCTTAAGAATGGAACTTAACCAATCCGACGAAGCATTCAGTCCGTATAGTTTTCTAGACAGCCGCGCGGCGGTTGCCACCATTCTTATGAGGAGATTGGAGGTAGAGCATGATCAGAAGCATTCCTTTTCGGCGCGCGGCGCGGGTCGCGGCGGTTCTCGTAGTGCTGGTATCGCTCTTCGGTACTACACCAGCGTTGGCTGCCAAAGACCGTACCCCACCGACGACGCCCACCAACCTGCAAGCGACTGCCACAACCACAAATAGTGTGACATTGGCCTGGAATCCTTCCACCGATAACGCGGGCACTGTCTCGTACCGGGTCCACCTGGTATCCCCTTCCACGGAGAAGGTTGCAAATCAGACCAATCTCACCTGGACCTCCCTGTCGTCGAACACCACCTACTCGTTCTATGTATACGCAGTTGATAAAGCGGGGAACCGATCTGCGAACAGCAACACGGTGACTGTCACGACGCAGGCTCCTAATACCGCACCAACCACGCCCACCAACCTGCACGCAACCGCCGTAGCCCATACCACTGTGACGTTGGCATGGAATCCTTCCACAGACAACTCGGGCAGCGTCACGTACCGAATCGAAATGTCATCCATATACAGTTCCTGGGCCATGGAAACAACTCAGACCAGCCTCACCTGGACCTCGCTGTCGCCGAACACGACCTATTCCTTCTATGTCAATGCATTCGATAGCCAGGGGAATCGGTCCGCGAACAGCAATACGCTGACGGTCACCACGCTGGCTGACACCACACCGCCAACATCGCCTGAACTCTCAGGTATCGTACTCGGTCCGTCACAGGTCTCGTTGAGCTGGACAGCTGCGACGGACGAAAACCAGTGGTGGTCATTACCTTACCAGGTTTTCGTGAACGGCAGCCCAGCGACGCATGTGAATTGGGATGCCGAAAGGAGAGTCCACATCCGCCATCTCACACCAGCCACAACGTACACATTCACCGTTCAGGCATATGACACGTCGAACAACAGGTCGACGAGCAACCCGGTCACCCTGACGACGCAGCCGAGCAGCGACACGGTGCCGCCTACGGCGCCGACCAACCTGCATCTGGTCTCAGACCAGGGTGGCGGGGAGTTCTATATTGGCTGGACGCAGTCCACCGACGATGTGGATCCGCAATACGCCATTGAGTACGAGATCTATGTAAACGGTGTCATGAGTGCCCTGCCCGTCTCCGCCGGGGTGGATGAGGACTTCGTCTATGCCCGCCCCGAGTGCGTAAACACAGTGGTCGTTAGAGCCGTGGACAGGACCGGCAACACGTCCGCGCCAAGCAACGAGCTCACGCATTTTCCCTGGGGGGTGTGCCCGTGAGTGTTATCGGCTTGGCAACCCTCTAAACTGCTTCTCGACCCCTGTTTTATTCCATTCCAATCAGACCCTCCCGCAACGGGGAGGGTCTTCTTTTTTGAAGGAGGATTGGTCATCACAGAAGCCTATGACCTGGCAGGGAATGTGACGAAGCTTGCTCTGTAGTTTGCCTGTACAACCATGCATCATCTCTTGATCATGGCTCATCGTATGAATCTTTGGGCAGCCGTTTCAGCAGAAAAGTTCGCGGTGAAGTATAGCGTCAGGCTACTGACGGGCGGGCCGAGATGGATTAACCTCAGGTATGAGTAATTACAGCCTCACAAGCAGCGGTTTATTTTCCATAACCATTTGTTCAATAACCTCCTTGACATTCCAGCCACTGGAAGGTTTACAATCGAAAATAAGGAGGTTGCTATGCAAATTAAGCAACTTGCCGCCCTCGCAAAGGTTTCTCCAAAAACCATTCGCTTCTACGAATCCATTGGTGTCCTCCCTGAGCCTCCACGTAGCCCCAACGGCTACCGCGACTATAAAGATGGCGACGTGGAACGCCTGAAATTTGTGCTTGGAGCGCGTAGACTTGAATTTTCCCTGGACGATGTCACCGAGATCATCGCCATGCGTGACCGCCGTGAGGCCCCGTGTCGTGTGGTGCTAGATAAATTATCGCAAAAGGCAGATGAGATCGCTCAACGTATCACAGAATTGCAGCGCCTGGAGCAGGAACTTCGCCATCTACATGAACTTGGTCAAACGTTTCCCACGGACGATGTAGCTGGTAAAGCCTGTGTATGTCATCTGGTCAGCGAAAAATCCGAAATAGAGGTCGATCACTCGCCTTATTGAGAAGGATAACATTTCCATGGCCGAATCATGCTGTTGCCCACCTGAAGCTGGAAATGCTGTTTGCGATTTGCCCGCGCAGGATTTTCTACGCGCTCCGCGCGCCGTGAACACCTGTCCTGAATGCGGCAAGCGCGGCAAGCCCGTACAAGGAAAAACCATCAAGGCTCTTTTGTCGGTAAGTCTACGCCAGGTACAGGATGTGAATTATCTTTTCTGTCGAACACAAACGTGCCCCATCGTGTATTTCTCGACTGATGGCGAACAGACCTTTACATTTGAACAAGTCCGGGAGCCGGTCTATCAAAAAGAGCCAAAAGCCGAGGATGTATTCGTCTGCTATTGTTTTTGCCACACCGTAGGTAACCTTCGCGCTGCCTCAACGAATGGTCGTAGTGCTATTGTGGATGATATCAACACAGGGATAAATGCTGGACAATGTGCCTGTGATTTGAGAAATCCCCAGGGCTCGTGCTGTCTGGGTAACGTGCGCAGTCTGATAAAGCGACTCGAAACGCCAGCTCTGGCAACGGCCCGAACCTGATGAAAGGATTGTATGAATAAATTCCTATCAAAGCGCAGCATTGTCGTATTCATAGTCCTCCTCGCTACAGTCCTATTGGGCATATATCTTGAAACCCGCCCTCGAATTGCCCCAGGACAAGCACCCCTGGCAGACATTCAAAATATCGAGACCCTGCGCGCCCAGTTCAATCAAGATGTTGGAAAGACTCGTCTGATTATTCTCGTATCACCTACCTGAACGACGTGTCTTGCTGGCGCCCGTTGGGTGCAGTCACACTTGTTAGCCCAGAATCCCTCCGCAAATCTTCGCGTCTATGCAGTTTGGTTGGCAATGCTAGGGGGTGATGCCCGTGAGAAGTGGAATGGCAACACAATGCCTGATTCACGTGTGACGCATTTCTGGGATGGAGAATATATCGTAGGGCAATGGTTCGCCAAAGAGGTGGATGGTTACGAAGGGATTGCATGGGATGTTTACTATCTCTATGGGCCCGATGCAGCCTGGGAAGACATGCCTTCGCCGCTGGTAGGAGAGGGCGCTACGATTTATGGTGAACGTGAAACGTTGGAAATGAAGTTGCGTACTTTGTTGGATGGGTTGCGCTAGTTTAGCCTTCTTGAGTATAAGGACCGCAGAAGAGTACTATTCACGACCATGCAGTTCGAGCTTATAGGTGAGACATAGTTAGCCATGGAGACAATGAGCCAGTACCCAAAAGAAAGTGCAGGTATAAGGTATGAATGCGGAAAGCGAGAAAGGCCAGGAGAGAAGGTTGCGCCAGTTGGCCAAGCAGCTAGGTTATGAGCTGGAAAAAGACCGGCCGGAGGGTCGAGATATGGAGCACCAGGGCGGGTATAAGGTAGTCAATGCAGATGGTGCCGCCGAAGCCGGCGAGCATTTCGAGCTCACTCTGGACGACGTGGAGAGATTTTTAACAAATAAAGACAACCCCGGTACGTAGGGACGGCTATGTAGGCATTGTAATAGCCACCGGCATATCCTCAAACGCCTCCCCGTATCGATTGCCTCCGCCCTAGGCGTCCAGCGCCTGCTCCTCGCGGCGGATGCGGTCGCGCAACAGCAAGGCGTTGGCAGCGCCGAACACGGCAGAGGTGAGGTAGGCAGAGTGAAGCAATGGCACGGCCAGGATCTCCAGTTGCACACCCAGGTAGTTTGGATGGCGCATGTACCGGTAGATGCCATGCTGCACGGGTGCTTCTCCGGGCACGGTCATGACCCGCGTCGACCAGCGCCAGCCCAACGTACGAATGGCAGTCAGGCGCAATGCCTGCCCGGCCGCAAACAGACTGAGAGCCAGGGAAGCCAGCCGGGGGTGGAATTTGCGCCTGCCAGCGAAGACTTCCAGAAGCATGGCAGCGAACCAGGCGGCGTGCAAGGTTACGATCGAGCGATACGTTTCGGGGGTATGCTCGCGCCCGCCGCGCTGGCGGATCCGCCGCTCGTTGCGCTGGCTCAGGCGCAGCTCGAACAGGCGCTGCAGGCCGAGGGCAGCGACGAAACCGAGGAACAGCAGGCGCGTACCTACCACTGCAGCAGCACCAGCTCGGCGCAGAATGCCGGGCCCATCGCCATCAGCACCCCATACTCGCCCGGTTTCGGCTGCAGGCGTTTCATGGTCTTATCCAGGATCACAAGCACCGAGGCCGACGAGATGTTCCCCGCTTCCGCCAGGGTCTCCCAGCTCAGCTCCAGGGCTTCGTCGGGGAGCCCCAGCCCGTCTGCGAGCGCCCGGATCACCTTCGGCCCGCCCGGATGCACCAGCCAGTGGTCGATATCGGCGATGGTCAGATCATGCCGGCCCAGAAAGGCCTCCATGCTGGGCCGTACCTCAGACCGCGCCAGGCTGGCGATGTCGGCGCTGAGCAGCACCTTAAAGCCGCTGTTCGTCACGTCCCACCCCATGATGTGCTCCGTCCCCGGGAAGAACTGCGACTGCGAATCGATCACCCGGGGCATGCCTGGCTGGGCCCGGGGATGGTCATCGCCCACCATCAGCACCGCCGCGGCCCCGTCACCGAACAGCCCGCTGGCGACCAGGTTCGCCATCGACAGGTCGTCACGTTGGATCGTCAGGCTGCACAGCTCGACGGCGAACAGGATCACGGCCTCTTCTGGATGCCCCTGCAGGTAGTCCGCCGTACGGGCGATGCCTGCCGCGCCGCCCACACAGCCCAGCCCAAACAGCGGCAGGCGTTTCATGCCCCGCGAGAACGGGATACGGTTCATCAGCCGCGCGTCCAGGGCCGGCACGGCGATGCCCGTGGTAGAGACAGTGATCAGTTGGTCGATCTCCTGCGGCTCCATTTGGACATCGTCCAGCAGGGCGCAAATCGTTTGCTCGCCCAGCGCCAGCGCCGTTTCGATATAGGCGTCATTCCGTTCCTCGAATGTCGTCGATGCTTTATAGCTTTCGAGGGGCCAGGCCAGATAGCGGCCGTTTACTTTTACGTTTGTGTAGAACTGCTCGAGGGGTTTCACAATGGAGGCTCGCATCTTCTTCCACTCCTGTTGTGCCGTGGCGAGCAGCGTGTCTTGTGGGTAATAATGTCCCGGGAAACCGGTTACTGTAGAAACGATTACAGGCATTCAAATCTCTTTCTGGAACCTGCATCAAAAGCGGCATGTCACTCTGCCGACGGACTCTGGGACGGTGTGATGGAGCGCTCCCCCGCGGCCGACATTTGCGCCGAGCGCAGTGCGGTGAGAGTCTCTAGTTATCCACGCCAGGAGCCTTCAGGGAGTGTATCCTGAGCGAATAAGCGATTCTTCGCTCACCTGCACCGGATTTCGAATTGCCTGGCAATTCGTGGCAAATCGTGTAGGCGCAAGTGTCGCTCAGAAGGACATGCGAAGGGCTCAGGCTGACATTTTGAGATAACTTATATAATCCCCCGGAGGTGATCGCCCCTTTCGCACGCCAGAATGACGAATGTACGAGTTCCTTATACACTATAAGCTAAGCCGAACCACTGGACAACGGGGTACAGCCTACTCCCCTGGTAGGAATTCCCCCTCAAAAATGGTCAAACAGAGATGCTTCCATGCCAGCGGCGATATGCACGGAGCAACTCGCGTCAAAGTAACAATACAATATGATTGCACTCGATTTATACGGGGCGGCATCTGCATTATGATAGCGGTATGGATGAAGAAACCGGTGGCATTCCTCAGAATGCGTTCTTTGTCATCGAGGGTGTGAAAGTCTATCCTCTGGTCAAAGCTGTGATTAGCATTGGGCGCAGGATAGAAAATGATCTTGTGATCGACGATCCGCGGGTCTCGCGCCGTCATGCAGAACTGCGCGCGAACCACGAGCAGGGACAGTTTGTCCTGACAGACCTTAACTCCACCGGTGGGACATTTGTGAACGGACACCGTATCAGCCAGTCTATCCTGTACCCCGGAGATATTATTTCTATGGGAGGCATTCTATTGACATTCAATCAGGATGATCCGCCTCCCCGACCGGATCTCATCGACACAGTACGATAGCGAGCAGGTTCTTCTGCGCCCTGGGAGGATCTGCGCCCCCGGAAGGCTCGAGCCGCAGCCACATTCACACGCACACCCACCCTGACCGCCTACTTCACCTCGACCGGTCAACGGATCGGCACGCTGCGAAACAACGCCAATGGCAGATACAGCTTGCAGATCAGCTGGCCGAAACACATTTCCTGACTAACAGAGTCCATATCCCGGTGGGAGCACATGCACTGGGTTACTTCTCGGGGTAGGATAATCCCCCATTAGAATACACTATCATCTGGGTAGGCTGCTCATCATCTACGGGTATAATTTTCGTTGAAGCAAGCCATGTAGAGCGCAAGGGAGGGGGTGATTGGCGCTTATCCCTTGTCTGCAGTGTTTACAGGTTACTCTATGGAAAAGGAACATAAGGCGCAGAGGGAGCTCGACGAGCAAAAACTAAATACAGAACAGCCGTCCCTTCCTTTCGTCTCCCCACTCAACGTAAAACATCAACAGATCATCGAGCAGCATCTTCGGATCGGCATCGTCGAATCGTCCCTGGAGGGAAAGTATCTCGACGTCAATGAAGAATTCTGCCGCATGCTCGGTTATGAGAGGCAGGAACTGCTTCAACGCGGCATCAGAGATGTCACCCACGAGGACGATTACCATGTGGATATCAAGCTGCATCGTCAACTGCTAGCCGGCGAAATCCCCTATTACAAAATCGAGAAGCGCTTCGTGCGCAAAGATGGTCAGGTGATGTGGGCAGAGCTAACGCGTTCTGCGATCCGCGATTCTGCAGGAAAAGCGCTCTACATCGTGGGCATCATTCTGGATATCACGGAGAGCCACCAAGCCGAAGAGGCACTCCTGCGCGCTCGAGCGACAGCGGAGCGAACAGCCGACCGAATCACCCGCCTGCAAAAGATGACGGCTGCCCTCACCGGAAGTACCAGCACACATCAAGTTGCGGAAATGATCCTGGAAGAGGGCACGCTGGCCACACGTGCGGAAGCCGGTCTGCTGGTGGAGGTGCTGGAGAGCGGTGGTGAACCCAAACTACTTGCGGCACGCGGGTATTCAGCCGCTGCCATTCGTACAGAAGCAATCCCGCTCTCCGCATCCACGCCCATGTCGGATTGCATCCTAAACCAAAATGCGATCTGGCTGGGTTCGCAAGCAGAGTTTGCCGTGCAATATCCGGAACTGGCTAGCCTGCGCGGCGCCTTTGGATATGAAGCGACGGCTGTCCTTCCGCTTATTGTCGGAGAGCGGGTATTAGGCGGATTGGCGTTCAGTTTTGCAGAAACACGCGGCTTCGATCGGGAAGAACAGGAATTCCTGCTGGCTGTGGCGCAGCAATGTGCCCAGGCATTGGAACGCGGCCGCTCGGAGGACGCGCTGCGCGAATCCCAGGAGCGCTTCCGGGCCATCCTCCGGCAGGCGACGGCCGGGATCGTCCGCAAAGATCATGAAGGCAGGCTGCTATTTGTCAACGACGCATTCTGCAACATGGTCGGCTACACGTCCTCGGAATTGGTCCTGGAGGGCATGACCTGTTGGGATCTCACTCATCCGGATGATGTGGAAGAGAACAAGCGCTTATTTGAGCGGATGATCCGGGATGGCATCCCCTTCCAGATGGAACGACGTTTGATCCGGCAGGATGGCTCGATCCTCTGGGCAAACGTGAGCGTTTCCCCGGTCACGGATGCTTCGGGGTTGCCCGTCTCAGCGGTGGGCGTGGAGGTGGATATCACGTCTCGCAAGCAGGCTGAAGAGTCCCTCCGGCAAATGAACCTGGAGCTGGAACGCCGGGTGGAGGAGCGCACGGCGGAACTACAGGCGACGAATTATGCGTTGCAGGAAAGCCGCACCCGTTTGCAGATCCTTTCGCATCGTCTGGTCCAGGTCCAGGAAGAGGAACGGCGGTCTCTGGCGCGTGAGCTGCATGACCGGGTGGGGCAAAGCCTGATGGCGTTGAATCTGAACCTCAGTATTCTCCAGGCTGGGTTATCCAGCGGGTACACAGAGACGCTGGGCACGCGCCTGGCGGATTCAATCCAGCTGGTGGCGGAAGTCATTACGCTGGTGCGGGATGTGATGTCGAATTTGCGCCCCGCCATTCTGGATGATTACGGTCTGGAGGCCGCTTTGCAAACCTATGTGAATGAGTTTCAAACCAGATATGGAATTTCGGTCCTCTTTGAAAAACAAACACATCCGCTTCCACGGCTGGACAGCAGCATAGAAGTGACTCTCCTGCGGATCAGCCAGGAGGCACTCACCAATATCGCCCGGCATGCACAGGCCAGCCAGGCTGTGCTATCTCTGCACCTGGAGGAGAAGCAAATCCGTTTGAGCATTGAGGATAATGGGGTTGGCATTCCCTCTCTTGAGGGAGTCCGTCGGCCCCGCAGTCACGGATTGAAAATTATGCAGGAACGAGCGGAAGCGTTAGAGGGAACTCTTACCGTACGATCCACCCCGGGCAAAGGGACAAAGATCGAAGTGATCATCCCACTTTCCTCCCACGAAGCTTACACCAAATCCTCGGAGCGATCCTTGTGATCAATGTTCTTCTGACTACGCTCCCTCCCTGACGAACGTCAGGGAGGGAGCATTCAGCCAAAGATTGGCGTTACGGTTGCGTGGGTGTATTCGTCCGTTTCTTGGTAGGCATGTTTGTTGGAACATTGGTTGGAGTATTGGTCATTGTCGCTGTGGGAGTGTTTGTCGGTGTATTGGTTGGCTTGACCGTAGGTGTATTGGTCGCTTTGGGCAGTGGTGTAGCTGTGGCTTTCAGCGTCGGCTTAAGCGTGGGCGTACTGGAGGTTTCGATTTGCGCGGCGTCGGTATCCATGAAGGAGCCAATTCCCAGGAAGAAGAGTAGCGCGATGGGGAGTAGGACGGCCAGTAAATAGATCTTTTTCATACGAGGTCCTTTCTAGGCTGGGATCCGCCCCAGCCAGACAGAAGGGGATGGGGTTTGGGGATTTGTATCGAGCCTGGATTCTTCTTCGTACATACGACATCGAGTATCCCTGCTGGAGTTCTCCAGCAGATCGATGAGGCTGCTAATCGGTGAGCACACTTGCGTGACGGGTAGTCACGAAACGCTCAAACCTGGCTGCAGGAGATGACAGGCCAATGATTTCCATTAATGATCGCGGTGGGTGCCTCTGTCTGTTTCCCCCCAATCCGAATCCGGTGGGCTGTTTTGAACCTATGTTCCGTAGCGCCCCGCTCTAATTGAGAAACTCTATGTCAGCTGCCTCCTTTGCTCGAGGAAGTATTACGTGCACTGTCCATCCAACGGATGTCTTAACACTATATACGCCCGGACGGAAAGAATGGATTGATTAAACGCTGCCTTTCCTAAGAACTAGCTAATAGTTTAATTAGGTCAGAATAAGAAGAAGGCCCGCGAGCAAGACCCCTTTGTTCCTTTACCTCTCATATGAGGTGAAATCGCGATGGGTCTCTGCTCGCACCCATCTGCCCGGGACAAAGTTATCGCGGGTGTCTTCGGTCCTGCCATCTCGCCTGGCCACTTTCCTGGAAGCCGGATGAGAACCTACCGGTAACTTTTCTATGTGAGACGTGTTCCCATCATTAATATCCATCCGCAGGACAATCTATTTGGAGACATCCGCCATGCTCAAAAAGTATGCGCTTGCCGTTTTCTTCCTCCTGGCCTATCTAATCACCTGGTCCAACTGGCTGCCTCAGGCGCTCGTCTCGCGGGGCTTGACATCTGCCCAAGTGCCGGGGTTTCTGTCCCTCCTTGCAGGATATGGCCCGGCGCTGGCGGCAGTCCTCGTTGCATGGCTGGGCTATGGACGGCAGGGACTGCGCGATCTATTCGGCAGACTCCTGCGCTGGCGGGTGGGATCCCGCTGGTATCTGACTGCCCTGTTCCTGCCAGTGCTGATCACGACCCTGGCGATCGTCTTGAACACGTACTGGCTGGGCGGTGCTGCACCGGATTTCTCCGCCGCAGCCTTCCCCTTCGGTCCCGCCGAAACACCCTTATGGCAGAAAATCCTGATCCTGTTCCTGGTCTTTACGCTGGGGTTCGACGGGTTGGGCGAGGAGCTAGGCTGGCGAGGGTTCGCCCTGCCACGATTATTGGAACGTTATACCCCTCTCGCCTCGAGCCTGATCCTCGGCGTGCTCTGGGCAGTCTGGCATTTCCCCTATGCACTGACGAAAGGCTCGTTTTTGTCGGCTGTGCCCTTGCACTGGTTTGTTCTAAACCTGCTGGCCGTCTCGATCATTTACACGTGGATCTTCATCAACACGCAGGGCAGCCTGTTGCCGGTGCTGCTTTTCCACGCCTCCGGAAACACGACCAGCAATCTCCTGCCCATTCTGCCCCCCGCTGCCACAGACCTGCGGATTTACTACATCACGATTGTGATGAACTGGTTGATCGCACTGGTGATTTTCTTTGTATCTTTTCGAAGTGCCCGGTCTCTTGAGCACATACCTGGCCTGCGGACCTCCTCTGAAGAGATTCCCACCTGAAGACATGACTATCTGGTTAGCCACTGACAAATCTCCTCGTCGAGCGGAGGCTGACGTGTTCGCCGGAAGCCGCAGTCGAGACGCAATCTTCAAGATTCCGCCGCTCACCTGCACTCCCTGGCACCGCCCGCAGTGCAGGTGAGCATAGCGGAGCGGGAGAGCAGGTGAATTGTGAATTAAGAATCACTCTCTAAAGCAAAGTCCAGCGCCTGTTCCATCGTCAGAGCGCGGCCGTCTGCCCAGATCCGGTCGAACCGCTGTGCATCCGTCTTCTGTCGCAGAGCGTGGATCTGCTCATCGAAATAGGTTTGTTCGTCGGCGGTCATCGGCGAGCTGACCCTCTCCCGCAGGGCTTCGGCCGCCGCGAAGAGTTTCAGAGCGCGTGCACTTTGATCGTGCCCTATGGCGAGGAAGCCAAAGCATTCCAGTTGGTGCGCCACGGCGGCCAGCTGCCCCACCTCGTGAAAGCCCACGATGGTCTCCCGATACAATTCCAGTGCCTGCTGATCATGGCCGAACTGCCGCTCCAGGTGGGCGAGGTTGGTCTTATTCAGCAGAACGTTGAAGTCCGCGCCCACATCGCGGAAGGCGTCCATCGCCTTCTCGAACAGGAGGCGGGCTTCCTCATACTGTCCGCTGTAACCCGCCAGAATCCCACGGATTTCGTAGACCTCGGCGACCCGCCCATCCATCTCCGCATCCCTGGTGAGCCTCAGGGCTTCCTCCGTGAGATCCCAGGCTGCCTGTATATCGCCGTGCAGCTTGGCTGTGACGCGCGCCAGCGTATTAAGGATCCAGATGCCCACGTAGCTATTCTCGTCCGCCTGCGCCAGTGCCAGAGCTTCTTTTAAGCCTGCCTCGGCCTGAACCAATCTACCATAAGACTCAAGCGTGATGCTGCCCACGAGCAATGCAGTGGCAAGCCCGCGCCGGTCTTCGAGTTGGCGGTATAAGGCGATGGATTGCTCTGCGTACTCGTACGCCAGCCGCTCCTTCCCCAGGGAGACATAAATGAAGGTCAGCGCACCCAGGAATTTTGCGCGCAGCGCAGGGGAAATAACGGGTAAGGTGGATTGCATGGCTGGCATGCTATCTCGCAGCCAGTGGAACCCTTCGACAGAATACCCGCCGAAGGAGATTCCAAAAAGCATGTTCGCTGCAATGCGTAAAGAGCTTTCCGGGTCCCTGGCGAGTCCCCATTCGATCGCGGTCCGCAGGTTTTCCTGCTCCGCCTCCGAACGCTGCGCCCATGGTTTCCTCTCCCGTCCCAGCAATCCCCTTTCGGTCACTTCCGAGAACTGCACGTAGTAGGCGAGGTGGCGGTCGCGGATCGCTTCCACTTCCTCAGTCTCGAAAAACCGCTCGCGCGAGTATTGACGCATGGTTTCCAGACGGTGATAGCGGATCTCGTCGTTCGATTCCTCGCCGGTGACCAGCGATTTATCCACCAGCCGGGACATCAAATCCAGGATATCCGGCCCCTGCCTGCCGTCCCCGCAAACGAATTCCGCCGCTTCCAGAGTCCAGCCGCCGGTGAAGACGGCTAATCGACGAAACAAGGTTTTCTCCGGCTCAGAAAGCAGGCTGTAGCTCCAGTCGATCATGGCACGCAGCGTTTGCTGGCGCGGCAGAGCGGTGCGCGCGCCGCCCGTCAGCAGCCGGAAGCGATCGTCGAGCCGGGAGGCGATCTGTTCCGGTGACAACACCTTCACGCGCGCGGCGGCCAGTTCAATCGCTAACGGAATACCATCCAGGCGCGAGCAGATCTGAGCGACGAAGCGAGTATTCTCCTTTGTCAATCTGAAATTGGGTTTGGCAGTATTCCCGCGTTCCACGAAGAGACGGATGGAATCGATATCCAGAGGATTTTCGAGCTGCAGCAGATCGGTGGGACCGGGCGTCTTCAGGGACGGGACGCGGTACGGTACCTCGCCCGGCACACCCAGCGCTTCACGGCTGCTGGCCAGGATCTTTAGTTTCGGACAGGCCTGCAATAAACTCTCGCTCACCTGGGCGCAGGCTTCGATGAGATGTTCGCAGTTGTCGAGGATCAGCAGGGCGCTCTTCGAGCGCAGGTGGTCCTGGAGGACTTCGAGCGATGTGCGATGCTCATCTTCCCGGAGCCTGAAGATAGAAAGCAGCGTTTGCACGACGAGGGCAGGATCGGTCAGCGGCGCTAGCTCCACGAACCAGACCCCGCCAGAAAACATACTCAGCAGCTTTGCAGCTACCTGGAGAGCCAGGCGGGTCTTTCCCGCGCCGCCCGAGCCTGTCAGCGTGATCAGACGATGTTCGGCGATCAGGCTCTTGAGCTCGTCGATCTCTTTTTCGCGTCCGATGAAGGATGTCAGTTGCGTGGGTAAATTATGGTTGAAGAGTTCTAATGTTTTGAGTGGAGGAAACTCAGAAGGCAGGTCGCTGACTGCCAGTTGATAAAGCTGCTCCGCGTGGAGGATATCCTTTAGATGGCACTCCCCCATATGGATCAGTTGCGCTTGCGAGGGAAGAGCCTCGCGTGTGAGCTCGTGTGCTATCCGTGAAAGCAGGATTTGCCCCCCATGACCTGCCGCCATCACCCGCTGGGTAAGCGCCAGAGTTGTATAGCCGGAATAAAGGGTTTCACCGGAGTCCGGGTCTACGTTCGCCTGGGCTGGGCCCGAATGGATTCCCATACGCACTTTTACCGGCGCCGGCGACCAGGGCTCCCGGAGCAGGGACCGCTGTATTTCCAGTGCCGCACGCACGGCGTCGCTGGCGGAATGGAAGGCGGCAGAGAACGAATCTCCAATGATCTGGAACACAAATCCGTTGTGAGCCTCAATCGTCTCGCGCAGGATCTGGTTATGCCGCGCCAGCAGGCCAGGCATGGCATCGGGATACTGCTGTGAGAGCCTGGTACTGCCTTCGATATCGGTAAAAAGAAAGGTAACCGTACCTGTGGGAGGAGCTGTTATCACGGGGATCTGAGTAGCATCTATTATGACATAGATGCTACTCTTTGCAAACAGAATAGCTATGACCGATGTACCTTGTGATCGGCGGATTGCTCTGAACCATTCGGGATTTTGACACAAGCACCTAGATGAGCGAGAGCCTTGCAGTCACTTCTCGGTAGGGCCGGACACCCTCGCCATGCAAGCTGTCAGAAGGTTGCGAAATTTGCTTTCACGGGGATGCGTCCTTTGCGCAACGGAACCCATAATAGTGATTCGCCACATCTGGGCTGTCCCAAAGACGCGACCATGATAGAAGACCCTGAGTAATTACATAAGAAGAACACGCGGATGTGAAACAGTCAAATTCGTCATATGAACTATCCCAAGAACCACCCCTGAGAACCCGAGCATTTCCCTGATCAGGTCCCGGAGGATTAGTTGATGGGGAGTTTGCATAATAACTACTACGATACCAATCCGCTACCCATTCGGCAGCATTGCCAGCCATATCCAGTGCGCCATATGGGCTACTACCATTGAGATAACTTCCAACTTTCGTGGTGTCTCCTGGGCCATAACCTGAACCCGAGCCGCCCTGGTCATAGTTTAGTAAACCGCCCGAAGGCCGCGTATTGCCCCAGGGAAAATTACGAGCATCATCTCCTCTTGCAGCCTTCTCCCATTCAGCTTCTGTGGGAAGACGCCGACCTGCCCAGGAGCAATAAGATTGGGCGTCATTCCATGAAACATAGATGACAGGAAAATCTTCAAATTCCGAGTTGTCATAATAATCAGCGCGATTATGAGACCTAATCTGCCCTGGCAGATTACAGCCTCCGTCCTGTACACACTTGGCAAACATAGAATTGGTCACTTCTGTCTGAT
>Ga0114129_10007352_pt1 | contig 15677 bp, 13 predicted proteins | sample RhiMetdeltSRZDD1_FD_80071 | JGI IMG/M metagenome (GOLD analysis project Ga0114129, IMG submission 80071) | Populus rhizosphere microbial communities from Tennessee, USA - Rhizosphere MetaG P. deltoides SRZDD1 (version 2) (version 2) | ecosystem: Host-associated > Plants > Roots > Rhizosphere >... | reverse complement strand
GAAGCCGGCGCGCTCCATGAGCGCCGCGAACGCCTCGGGCGCGGGGAAGCGCTCCACGGAGGCGGGCAGGTACGAATACGCGGCGGCGTCTCCGCTCACGAGGGCCCCGATGCGGGGGAGGATCCCCCGGAAATACCGGCGGTAGAGCGCGCCGCGCCAGCCCGGGGGCAGCGAGAACTCGAGGACCACGAGAGGCCCGCCCGGCCGGAGGACGCGCCGGACCTCGGCCAGCGCGGCGGCGGGGTCGCCGACGTTGCGGATGCCGAAGCCGATGGTGGCCGCGTCGAACGACGCCGAGGGAAGCGGCAGCGCTTCCACGTCCCCCGCGATCAAGCGCGCCCTCGCGTCGAGGCCGCGCCGGCGGAGCTTCGCCGCGCCGCGCCGCAGCATCTGCTCGGACAGGTCGACGCCCACGCCCCGACGGCCCGCGTCGCGGCCAAGCGCCTCCACGAGCAGGTCGGCGGTGCCGGTGGCGAGGTCCACGATGCGGGCGGGCCGGGCCGGCTCGAGCAGGTCCACGCACGCGCGCCGCCAGCGCACGTCGGTCCCCGCGGACAGCAGGCGGTTCAGCAGGTCGTAGCGCCGGGCGATGCGGTCGAACATCGAGCGCACCGCGGCCCGCTCCGGCGCGCCCGGAGTGGGCACGGTGACGCCCGGCGAGGAACGCAGGCGCATAGGAAGAGGGGAAGGCGGCTGCATGCGGATGCGCCGCCCACGATTATAGCCACAGGCGAGCCGCCCAGGCGCGAGGGTACGCGGAGCGCGCGACTCGTCGATAGACTCGAGCAGTCCTTTCGGCGCCAGTGTTCGGCGCGCGGAGCGGAGCGTTTCCTTGACCGCCTCGCGACGGATTCACTCCGACGCGAGGCGCCCAGAGACGATGGACGCGGAGCGGAGCGCGCCGCATTCGTGCTTAAGACCCGCGTCAGGCCAGCAGGCGCGCGGCCAGCGTCACCACGAAGTAGCCGAGGCTGATCCAGCCGTTGACGGTGAAGAACGCGGCGTCGACGCGGGACAGGTCGTCGGCGCGCACGAGCGAGTGCTCGTAGACGAGCAGCCCCGCCACCGCGGCCACCCCGGCGAAGTACACGGGGTGCAGCGCGGCGAGGGCGCCGACGGCGGCGAGCAGCGCCACCGCGATCACGTGGAAGAGCCGGGCGAGCCCGAGGGCGCGGGCGGCGCCGAAGCGCGCCGGCAGCGAGTGCAGGCCCTCCGCGCGGTCGAAGGCCTCGTCCTGGCAGGCGTAGATGGTGTCGAAGCCCGCGACCCAGAAGAGCACCGCCAGGCCGAGCACCACGGGCGTCGCCTCGAAGCGGCCGCGGATGGCCAGCCAGGCTCCCACCGGCGCCATCGCGAGGGCGAGGCCGAGGAAGAGGTGCGAGAGCGCGGTGAACCGCTTCGTGTACGAGTAACCGATCACCATCGCGAGCGCGACCGGAGACAGGGCCAGGCACAGCGGGTTCAGCATCGCGGAGGCGACCACCAGCGTGGCCGCCGAGGCGGCCACGAACACCCAGACCTCGGAGCGCGCGATGGCGCCCCGCGGCAGCTCGCGTCCCGCCGTGCGCGGGTTGCGCGCGTCGAGGGCTTGATCGGCCAGGCGGTTGAACCCCATCGCGGCGCTGCGCGCGGCCACCATCGCCACCAGGATCCACGCGACCTGCCGCCAGGAGATGCCGCCGCCCGCGGCAAGGACGGCCGAGGCGAGGGCGAAGGGCAGCGCGAAGACGGTGTGCGAGAAGCGGATCATCCGCCCGTAGAGGCCGATCCGGGCCAGCAGCGCGCTCACGCCTCGACCCGCCGGGCCCGGGCGGCGCCCGAGACGAGGAACGCGAGGGGTTCGTCGATGGCCGCCTCCGAGGGCGCGAACGCGAGCGCCGCGCGCTTGCCGGGCGAGATCGCCCCGAGGTCGGCGAGCCCGAGGGCGCGGGCGCCGGCCGCGGTGGCCATCCGGACGATCGCCGCGGGCTCGAGCGAGGGAAACTCCCGGCGCAGCGCGGCCGCATCGTGCAGCAGGTCGAGGCTGTCCGCGCTGGCGAGGCTGTCGGTTCCCAGGCAGACCTCGACTCCGGCGGCGAGCAGCTCCGGCACCGGCGGGATCCCGACCCCCAGGCGGCGGTTGCTGCGCGGGCACACCGCCACGAACACGCCCCGCCGCGCGAGCAGCGCGCGCTCGTCCGCGTCCACGTGGACGCAGTGCGCGGCGACGAGGCCGGCGCTCAGCGCGCCGAGGCGGTCGAGATAGCGCGCCGGCGTCGTGCCCGGCGGCGCGAAGCGCACGTGGCCCAGCCCGCGCCGGGCGAGGAACGCGCTCCATTCCGCGTCTCCCCCGTCGAGGAAGCGCTGCTCCGCGGCGGACTCCGCGAGGTGGATGGCCGCCGGCCCCCCTTCCCGCGCCAGCGCCTGCAGCAGCGCGGGTGAGACGGAGTGGGGGGCATGGGCGGCCAGCCGCACCGGCGTCCGCACGCCTTCCCGCGCCGCCGCCGCCACTCTGCGCCGCGCGTCCTCGAGGACGGCATCGGCCCGGGCCGGGTCCCAGGCCAGGAGCTCGTAGAAGACGATCGCGTCGAGGCCGGACGCGTCCAGGAGATCCAGATGGCCGAGGACGTTCGAGACGTCTCCGACCGCCACCGTGCCCGTGGCCGCCAGCTCCCGGAGAGCCTCCTCCGTGCGCGCCCTCGCCTCCGCCGGGTCCGCGCGCGACCGGCGCTCGACGAGGGCCTCCACCCACGCCACGAAGCCCCCGTCGGCCTCCTCCCGGACCGCCGCCAGATGCGAGAGCTCGAGGTGGCAGTGCGCGTTGACGAGGCCCGGAAAGAGCACGCCGAGGCCGAGGTCGCGCACCAACCCCGGCGGGCGCCCGGGGTCCGCGCGCCCGCCGACCCAGGCGATGCGGCCGCTCTCGATCGCGACCAGCCCGTCGCGGATCGGCGGCGCCGCACCGGGCACGATCCACTCCGCGCGCAGCAGCTCCATCACGTCCTTCTACGCCGCGTCCGATATAATCACAACATGTCGGCTCGACACGTGCTCGTCGTCGCGCTCGCGCTGGCCACACCCGCCGTCGCCCAGGACTGGAAGGGCATGGGTCGCCTGGAGGGACGGGTGCTCGACGCCGACGGCAAGCCGCTGAGCGACGTGTCGGTCAAGCTGAACCTTCCCTCGCGGGGAGGCGGAGCCACGATCAAGACCGACAAGAAGGGCCACTGGGCCATCGCCGGGATCGCCGCCGGCGCCTGGGAGGTGGACCTCGCGGCGCCGGGCTATGCGGTCAAGAGGATCACGGTGAACCTGCCCACCGAGTACGCGCGGGTCGCGCCCGTCGAGGTGAAGCTCGAGAAGGCCGCCCCCGCCGGTCCGCCGCCGGAGATCCGCGAGGCGTTGGAGAAGGGCGACGCGGCGTTCAAGGAGGGCCGCTTCGCCGAGGCCCGGGTCGAGTACGAGAAGCTGCTCGCCCTCCGGCCCGAGCTGGCCGACGCGCTGAACCGCCAGATCGCCTTCACCTACAGCCGAGAGGGCAACTACGCGAAGGTGGTCGAGTACCTCGACAAGCTGCTCCAGTCCGACCCCGGCAACGTGAACCTGAAGCTGCTCGCCGCGCAGGAGGCGCTGCGGGGCGGGATGCTCGACAAGGGGCTGGAGCTGCTGAAGGGGATCGACGACTCCGCGGTCAGGGACCCCGAGGTCTTCTACAACGTCGCCGCGCTGCTGCTGAACGCCCAGAAGCCCGAGGACGCGATCCGCTATCTCACCAAGGCCGTCACCGTCGACCCGTCCTACGTGGACGGCTACTTCCAGCGCGGTCTGGCCTACCTCGGCCAGCAGAGGACGGCGGAGGCGAAGGCCGATTTCCAGAAGGTGATCGAGCTCGCTCCCACGGGCCCGCAGGCCGAGACGGCGAGGAAGGCTCGCCAGCAGATCAAGGAGCGGGGTCCTCGTCCAGGAGGCGGGTGACCTCCGCATGGGAGGGCACCTGGTCACCCCTGAGCGTGGTGAAGGTGCCCGGTCCCCGCAGCTCCTCGGCGATGCGGCGCACCAGGCCCAGCGTGGCCCGCATGGCTCCCGACCCCAGGCTCAGCCGCCGGACGCCGAGCGCCTCCAGCTCCGCGACCGGCGGGCAGTCGGGGCCGGCCAGGACGTTGAGCGGCCCGCCCACCTCCCGCACGAGGGCGGCGATGGTCTCGCGGTCGGTGACGCCCGGGGCGAAAAGGCAGTCGGCGCCGGCGGCGCGGTACGCGTCGAGCCGGCGCGCCGCGTGGCCGATCCGCGTCTCCGGCGCGCCGATCCGCTTGAGGAAGACGTCGGTGCGGGCGTTGATGACCACGCTCACGCCCGCCTCCCGCGCGGCCTCGCGGGCGGCGCGGATGCGCTCGGTCTGGAGCTGCTCGTCGAGGAGCGAGCCGCCGCCGTCCGCCGGCGCGTCTTCGAGGTTCAGCCCGACGGCGCCGGCCGCGACGACCGCCCGAACCGTCTCCGCGGCCGACTCCGGCGAGCGGCCGTATCCGGCCTCCATGTCCGCGGTGACCGGCACCCGAACGCGCACCGCGATCCGCCGCACGGCCTCCGCCATCTCGGCGCGGCTGATGCGCTCGCCGTCGGGGTAGCCCAGGGCGAACGCGACGCCGGCGCTGGTGGTCGCCAGCGCCGGGAAGCCCGCCGCCTCGACGATGCGGGCGCTCGCGACGTCCCACACGTTGAGCAGGAGCAGGATGCGCGGGCCCTGGTGGAGCCGCCGGAGCGCCTCGGCCTGCTCGCGCTGCGGGGGCCTCGCGCCCAGGGAGCCCTCAGCTCGCCAGCGACGTGGCGGGGGCCTTCTCGGCGGGCATGGGCGGGACCGCGTGGGTCCAGCAGTACGGGTCGCCCACGATCTCGTAGTGCATGGTGCGCCGCTTGGGCACGAAGCCGGCATCCTGGATGTTGCGCGCGATCTCGGCCTCGGTGAGGCGGAAGTGCGCTCCGGCGGCGGAGACGACGTTCTCCTCGATCATCAGGCTGCCGAAGTCGTTGGCGCCGAAGCGGAGCGAGACCTGCCCGATCTTCCCGCCCTGGGTCACCCACGAGGCCTGGACGCTCGGGAAGTTGTCGAGCATCACCCGCGCCACCGCCAGCGTGCGCAGGTACTGGAACGAGGTCAGCTCGACGCCCGCCATCGCGGTGTTGGTGGGCTGGAACGTCCACGCGATGAAGGCGGTGAAGCCGCCGGTGCGGTCCTGCAGGTCCCGCAGGTGCAGCAGGTGGTCGATCCGCTCCTCCAGCGTCTCCACGTGGCCGAACATCATCGTGGCCGTCGTCCGCAGCCCCAGCCGATGGGCGGTCTCCATGACGTCGAGCCAGTCGGCGGTGCTGCCCTTGGCGATGCCGATGATCTGCCGCACCCGGTCGGAGAGGACCTCGGCCCCGCCGCCCGGGATCGAGTCGAGGCCGGCGGCGACGAGCCGGCGCAGCGTCTGCTCGGTGGTGAGGCTCGACACGCGGTCGATGTGCTTGATCTCCGCCGGCGACAGCCCGTGGATCCAGATCGGGTAGGTCGACTTGATCCAGCGGAAGAGCTCCTCGTAGTACTCGATCCCCAGGTCCGGGTGCAACCCGCCCTGGAGGAGGATCTGGTTGCCGCCGAGCGCGAGGGTCTCCTCGATCTTCTGCGCGAGCTGCTCCTTGCTGAGGAGGTATCCCTCCTTCGAGGGCAGGTCGCGGTAGAACGCGCAGAAGGCGCACTGCGCCGTGCACACGTTCGTGTAGTTGATGTTGCGGTCGATGATGTAGGTGACGATGCCCTCCGGGTGCAGCCGCTGCCGCACCGCGTCGGCGAGCATGCCCAGCTCGAGCAGGTCGGCGTCGCGGAGGAGAGCGACGCCCTCCTCGCGGCTCAGCCGCTCTCCGCCCAGGACCTTCCTCGCGACCGGCTCAGCGACGGCCATGGAACCTCAGCTCCGGGACCCCGCCGATGAGGCCGAGGTTGCGGGCCCGCCGGTAGAACTCGCGGAGCCCGCTCAGCTCCTCTTCGCCCAGGTCGTAGACGATGTTCCGGCGGAGGTACGCTTCGCTCTCCGCGCCGCGCCCCGCGCCGAGCCCATTGTACTGGGCGGCGATGTTCGCGAAGGCCGCCTGCCCCTCCCGCAGCGCCTGCTGCAGCCGGGCGACGCCGCCCTCGTCCACCGCCCCCGGCCGGCCGGCCCAGAACGCGAAGACGAAGGGCAGGCCGGTTCGCGCCCGCCACTCTTCCCCCAGGTCGAGCCGGTCGGCCTCGCCTCGGAAGTAGAGCGCGGGGTCGCCGATGACCAGCGCCGCGTCCGCGGAGGCGAGCATGTCCTCGACCGGCGGGCCCATCGTGAGGTACTCGGGGTCGTGGCCGAGGCGCTCGCGAAGGAGGATCTTCGCCAGGGCCACGCTCGTGCGGGAAGACGCGTCGAGGGCCACGCGCCGGAGGCTCGCCACCGGCCGCCGGTGGAACAGGTTCACCGACCGCACCGGCCCCCGGCTGGCGATGGCGATCCCGGGCACGATCGCGTAGTCGCCCGCCGCGTATTCGACCGAGGGGATCATGCCGAGGTCGACCTCGCCCGCGTGCAGCATCTCGGCGATGCGCGCAGGCACGTCGCGGACGAGCGCGAAGCGCGGGTCGCCTTCCAGCCCGTGCACGAGCGGCACCGCGTTCAGATACGAGACGACGCCGAGTCGCAAGGGCCGTTCGCTCACCATGCCCTCACCACGTTGAACACGGTGTCGCGCTCGATGGGGCGGCGGCCGGCCTCGCGGATGAGGCGGACCAGCTCGTGGACGGTGAGGATCTGCGGCGTCTTGGCCCCCGCGTCGTGCGCGATCTTCTCCTCGGTCACGGTGCCGTCGATGTCGTCCGCCCCGAAGGACAGGCCCACCTGGGCCAGGCGCGGGCCGATCATGATCCAGTACGACTTCACGTGCGGGAAGTTGTCGAGCATCAGCCGGCCCACCGCGATGGCCTTGAGGTCCTCGAAGGCGGTCGTCTCCGGGCAGTCCATCGCCGGCGCCTCCCACGGCTGGAAGGCGAGCGGGATGTAGGTCACGAAGCCCCCCGTCTCGTCCTGCAGCTCGCGCAGCCGGACGAGGTGGTCGACGCGGTCCTCGACCGACTCGATGTGACCATAGAGCATCGTCGCGTTGGTGGGCACGCCCAGGCGGTGGGCCTGGCGCATCACGTCGAGCCACTGCCCCGCGTCGGCCTTGCCGCGCACGATCTTGTCGCGGGTCTCCTCGGCGAAGATCTCGGCCCCGCCCCCCGGCATCGAATCCAGGCCCGCCTCCTTCAGCTCCGCGATCACCTTCTCCACGCTCATGCGGTAGAGCTTGTGGAAGAAGAACACCTCCACCGCGGTGAACGCCTTGACGTGGATGTCGGGCCGGGCCTGCTTGATCCCCCGCATCATGTCGGTGAAGTAGCTCCACGGCAGGTCGGGATGGAGGCCGCCCACGATGTGGACCTCGCGCACCGCCTTCGGCAGGCCGGCCACGGTGCGGAAGATCTCGTCGAGGCCCATCGTGTACGCCCGCGGCTCGCCCTTCTTGGCCGCGAACGCGCAGAAATCGCAGGTCGCCGCGCAGACGTTGGTGTGGTTGATGTGCGTGTTGCGGACGAAGTAGGCGGCGTCGCCGTGCCGCCGCTCGCGCACCTGGTTGGCGAGGTGGCCGACGGCGAGCAGGTCATGGCTCCGGTAGAGGGCCACTCCGTCCGCGAACGAGAGGCGCTCGCCCGCCTCGACCTTCTCCCGGACCGTTTCGAGCGCCGTGTCCTGGAATCGCGTCTCGACGAGGGCGGTGGCCAATGCTCTCTCTTTCTCGCGGGGACGGTGGGACCGAACAGCTAGGTTATCACCCGCGGGAGGCGGCCGGCAAACGCCTCAGTCGCGCGCGGCGAGCCGCTCGCCCGGGCCCGGAACGAAGAGCCCGGCCGCGCCGAGGCGGCCGCGCGTGCGGCGCAGGAAGTAGTACTCGTTGACCGGGCGGTCGTCGTGCAGCGGCCCCGCGGCGGGGACCCGCGACATCACCCGCTCCGGGTCGACCTCGTTCCGCAGCGCGCGCTCGAACTGCTCCTCGGCCGTCGCGCCCGGGCCCCACTCGAGCAGGTCGCGGACCGCCGCGGGCGGGAGGCGGCCGGCCAGGACGGCGGCCGTCGTCGCCGGGATCGGCTGCCGGCTGGCCAGGAGGTGAAGGCCCCAGTCCTGGATCGAAACGAAGCCGCGCACGTATGGGAAGGACTCTCGCATCGCGCGCGTGAAGGCGACGACGGTCACGTCCTCGCCGCCCGGGATCCACTGTTGGACGATGCCGTGCGGCGCCAGGCGGGGCTCGAGCGCCGCGTAGAACTCGCGCGAGTACAGCAGGCTGGAACCGGCCGCCTCCACCGGCGGCGGGGGATCGATCACGATCACGTCGAAGGACTCCCGCGAGCGCTCCAGGAAGCGGCGGCCGTCGTCGATGACCACGCGCGCCCGCGGCGAGCCCAGCAGTTGCGGTCCGTCGCCGTGGAAGTAGCCGAAGAGCGTGGGCACGCTCGGGACCAGCTCGACCGCCGTGCCCTCGACGCCCCACGACAGCGTGGAGCGGAAGGTCGTCCCCATGCCGAAGCAGATCGTCAGCGCGCGGCGAGGCGGCTCGGCCAGGAAGGCCATGGGCAGGTGGGCCATCATCTTCGTGAGCGGCACCAGCACGGTCATCCCGATCCCGTTCACGAGCAGGCGCTTGCTCATCCCTCGACCCCACGCGGTCACGGTGGCGGTCGAGTCCCGCCGCACGATCGAGCGTCGAAACTGGCTCTCGAACGTGCGGGCCTGGGTGAAGATCAGCGCGCACGCGGTCGCGGCGAGGCCGAGCGCGACCCACGGACGAGCACGTCCCCGGGGCGGCGCGCCGGGCGAGGCGACGGCGGCGGCGCCAAGCCCGAGCAGGGGCAGCGCCAGCAGCAGCAGGGAGGTCCGCTCCCCTGCCACCGGGAGCGACCCGAAGCCGGCGAGGAGCGGCCCCACGATGCCGCCGACGACGTTGACCGCGTAGCCCGTGCCCGCCCGCTGCGGCTCGCCCGCGGCCCAGCGGTCGACGAGCAGCGGGGTCGCGAAGCCGAGGCCCGCGCAGAACGGCACGATGCCGGCGGCGGCGCGCAGCACGCCGCCCGTCATCGTGGCCGTCGCCCAACGAGGGTCGGCGAACACGAGCGGGAGCAGGCTCGCCACGGCGATGCCACCCCATGCCCAGGACCCCAGCTTCACCCGGCCCCGGCCCGCTCCGGCGCGATAGACGCGCGATCCCACGAAGGTGGCCGCGAGGTACAGGGCGAGGATCGTGGCGAACGAGTACACGACGGTGCCGAGGTAGGGCGTGAAGAGCCGCACCCAGACGACCTCCATCGCCATGCTGACGAGCCCGGTCGCGAAGAGCGCCCAGAGCAGGCGGGGGCCGGCCAGGGCGTCGCCGGCGCCGCCCACCCCGGACGCCTCGGCCACCCGCGCCGTGCTCGGCGGCGAAGACGGGCGAAGGCTCAACCGGAGCGCGGCGGCGGCCAGGAGCGCGTTCAGGGAGGCCGTGAAGGCCAGCGTGCCGCGGAACCCGAGCAGCTCGATCAGGACGAACGCCGAGGCCAGCGTTCCCGCCGTGGCCCCGACGACGTTGGCCAGGTACAGGTAGCTGAAGGACCGGGCGGAGGCTTGCGGGGCCTCGCCGCGGATCGCCCCCATCGCGAGCGGGAAGGTGGCCCCCATGCAGAGGCAGAAGGGAAGCAGCGCGAGCGCGACCCACGACCCGGAAGCGACGTAGTATCCGGCCGACCCCCATTCGCCCACGCTCGTCCGCGCGAGCAGCGTCCGGCCCCACGCCAGCATCCCGGGCACGACGACGGCGGAGGCGGCGATGGCCAGCTCGGCCAGGGCATAGAGCCGCACGAGCGCCGTCGTGCGGCCTTCCCGGCGCCGCGCGAGCCGGCCCCCGCCCCAGCTCCCGATGGCGAGGCCGGCCATGAACACCGACAGCACGATCGACACGAGCGGTGTCGTCACGCCGTACTGCGCCATGGCGAGGCGCAGCCACACCACCTCGTAGACCAGGCTGCAGAAGCCCGAGACACAGAAGAAGACGAAGAACCAGCGAGCGTTCAAGGCCGTCCCTCCGGCAGCGACGCCGGATTATGCGACAGACACGGGGCGGACCGGGGGATTTGCCTCTTCCGCCCCCGCCGTGAGAATGTCGCCGGCGAGATCCATCCAGCCTTGAGCCCTCCGGAGCCGCGCTTCCCCGACCTGCGGGCCTTCCTCGACCAGCTTCGTCGCGAGGGCGACCTCGCCACCGTGTCCGTCCCCGTCGACCCGCGGCTGGAAGCGGCCGAGATCCATCGCCGCGTGATCGCCGCGGGCGGCCCCGCCCTGCTGTTCACCAGGCCCGTCGGCGCCGAGATGCCGCTGGTGACCAACCTCTTCGGCACGCGGCGGCGGGCCGAGATGGCCTTCGGGTCTCGGCCGCTGCGCCTCGTCCGACGGCTGGCCGAGCTGGCGCAGACGCTCCTGCCTCCCACGCCCGGGAAGCTCTGGGGCTCCCGCGACGTGGCCCGCGAGCTGCTGCGCGTCGGCACGCGCCGCCGCCGCTCGGGCCCGGTCACGGACGTGGTCACCGCCGACGTGCGCCTCGACCGCCTGCCCGCGCTGACCTGCTGGCCCGAGGACGGCGGAGCGTTCATCACGCTCGCCCTCGTCTACACCCAGCACCCCGACGGCAGCGGCTCCAACCTCGGCCTCTATCGCCTGCAGGTCTACGACGAGCGCCGCACGGGGATGCACTGGCAGATCGGCAAGGGCGGCGGCTTCCACTACGCGGTGGCGGAGGCGCGGAAGCAGAGCCTTCCCGTGACCGCGATGCTGGGCGGGCCGCCCGCGCTCACGCTGGCGGCGGTGGCGCCGCTGCCGGAAAACCTCCCCGAGCTGCTGCTGGCGAGCCTCATCGCCGGACAGAAACTCGACGTCGTGCGCGGCCCCGGGCCCCACCCGCTGGTGGCGGGCTGCGAGATCGCCCTCGTGGGCGACGTGCCTCCGCTCGTGCGGCGCCCCGAGGGCCCGTTCGGCGACCACTACGGCTACTACTCGCTGCGGCACGACTTCCCCGTCTTCGAGGTACGGCACCTGGCGCGGCGGCGCGACGCGATCTACCCCGCGACCGTGGTCGGCAAGCCGCGGCAGGAGGACTTCCACATCGGCGACCTCCTGCAGGAGCTCCTCTCGCCGCTGTTCCCGCTGGCCATGCCCGGCGTGGAGTCGGTGTGGGCCTACGGCGAGACCGGTTACCACTCGCTGGCGGCGGCGGTCGTGAAGCAGCGCTACCCGCGGGAGGCGCTGAGGAGCGCGTTCCGGATCCTGGGCGAGGGCCAGCTCTCGCTCACCAAGTTCCTGCTCCTCACCGACCGGGCGGTGGACCTCAAGGACTTCAAGGCGACGCTACAGCACGTGCTCGCGCGCACCGATCCGCGCACCGACCTCTACGTCTTCGCCAACACCTCGATGGACACGCTGGACTACACGGGGCCGCGCCTGAACGAGGGCTCGAAGGGCGTATGGATGGGCCTCGGCGAGCCCGTTCGCGAGCTGCCGCGCGAGTTCCGGCCGCGCGGGGGTCTGCCGGCGGGGGCGACGGAGGCGATCGTCTTCTGCCCGGGATGCCTGGTCGTGGGCGGTCCGACCTGCGCGAGCGAGCCCGGCGCGGCCGCCCGCTTCGTGCGCGATCCCGCCTTCGCCGGCTGGCCGCTCGTGGTGCTCACCGACGAGCCGAGGCGGGCCGCGCGCAGCGCGATGAATTTCCTCTGGACGACGTTCACGCGCTTCGAGCCGGCGGCGGACCTGCACGCGGCGGGCGAGCAGACGCTGCGACACCACGTCGCCTACGCGGCGCCCATCCTCGTCGACGCACGCCTGAAGCCCGGGTTCCCGAAGGAGCTCTCCTGCGACCCCGATACGGCCGCGCGTGTCTCCCGGCGCTGGGGCGAGTACTTCGACCGGCCGGTCGAGATGGGCGACTCCGAATCGGCAGGGCTTGACAAAGCGTAGCGGGAAGGCCTCCTGAAAGGCCTTTTTGTCAAGCAGGCGGGAGATCGGTCGCAGAAGCTAAAGAAACGCTTGACGTTGGCGGGCGCCTCCGTATACTACGCAGCAATTTTACCCGGGAGACGCGGGTCCCCGAGGGGGTTGTGGCCTTGAGAAGACTGCGCCTGCTCGCCGCCCTCGCCGTTCTGTTGCTGCCGATCCGGTTTCCCCTCGACGTGAGCTACCAGGCCGCCTCGATCGTGCCGCTGCCGGCGCTCGCGCTCCCGCCGCTGCCCGGCGCGCGGGCAGTGCACAGCTCGCTCAAGGTGATGAGCGGGACGGTCGCGCGCAACGCGACGCTCGAGAAGGTCCTCGGCACGAGCCTCGATCCCACGCGGATCCACTACCTCGTGCAGACGGCGCGGCCGATCTACGACCTCGCGCAGCTCTCGGTCGGCCATCCCTTCGACCTCACGCTGGGCCCCGACGGCGTGATGGCCGGGTTCTCGTACGGCATCGACGAGCTGCGCACCCTGCACGTCAGGCGCAACGGCGACGGCCTGGAGGCGCACGTGGAGACCCGCACCTACGACACGCGGGTCGAGACCGTCGCGGGCGAGATCAGCTCGAGCCTGTTCGGCGCGGTCGAGGAGGCCGGCGAGAGCGACCAGCTCGCCTTCGACCTGGCCGCGATCTTCGAATGGGACGTGGACTTCAACACCGAGCTTCAGCCCGGCGACGCGTTCAAGCTCGCGGTCGAGAAGATGTACCTGGAGGGCCGCTTCGCCCGCTACGGCCGCATCCTCGCCGCCCGGCTCGACCGCGGCCGCCGCGTGCTGCGCGCCGTGCGCTTCGAGGGCCCGCGCCGGACCGAGTACTACACGCCCGACGGCGTGCCCTTGCGCAAGACCTTCCTGCGCTCGCCGCTGAAGTTCACCCGCATCAGCTCCCGCTTCAGCCACGCGCGCCTGCATCCCATCCTCAAGGTCGTGCGCCCCCACCTCGGCGTGGACTTCGCCGCGCCCAACGGCACGCCGGTGCGGGCCGCCGCCGACGGCGTCGTCGTGTCGGCCGGATGGTCGGGCGGATACGGCAAGGTCATCCGCCTGCGTCACACGCGCGGCCTCGAGACGCTCTACGGTCACCTGTCGCGCATCGACGTGCGGCGAGGCCAGCGCGTCGAGCAGGGCGAGCGCATCGGCGCCGTGGGCATGACCGGGCTCGCCACCGGCCCGCACCTCGACTACCGGACGCTGCGCCGAGGCGCGTTCGTGAACCCCCTCACGATCCAGCCGCCGCCGCCCGAGCCCGTCCCGCCCGCGGCCCGCGCCGCCTTCGAGCAGGCGCGCGACCGGGAGCTGGCGCTGCTGGAGCCGCCGAGGGCCCCCGCGCCGGTCGCCGCCGCCGTGGCCGTGGTCACGACGGCCGGCAACCGCTGACTTCGCGCTGGACGGGGCCGGACCGGAGCCGTAGACTCGAAGGATGCGGCATCTGGCGGCCTGCACCCTCCTCCTCGCGGTGGCCTCCGCCGACGCCGGCGAGGTCGAGGTGCGCTTCACCGCGGCGGGCCGCCTGAGCCTGCGGGTCACGTCGGCGCCGCTGTCCGAGGTGCTGAGCCGCCTGGCTCAGCAGACGGGGATGAAGGTGATGTACGACGGCGCGCCGCCGCGGGCGCTGGTGCGGGGCCGGCAGGTGGAGGATGCGACTCCGGCCGAAGCGGTGGCGGACGTGCTGGAGGGCCTCGGCGTCGCCTACGCCCTCCGCCTCGACGCCACGGGGGCCAGGGTCGAGACGCTGCTCGTCCTGGGAGCCGTGAGAGCCGCCGCTCCCCCGGCACCGCGGCCCTCGGCTCCGCCGCCGGTGCGCTACCAGGGCCTCACCAACGTTCCCGTGGCGTCACCGGAGGCCGACGACGACGAGCCGTCGGGCGAGGACCCTTCCGTGGATCAGCGGACGGGTACGGGAAGAGGCGAAGACCGCGAGCTGAGGCGGCCGGGTCCGCCGGTCACGATTCCGACCGTACCGACGTTTCCCATCGGGCCGATCAATCCGCTGACGATGCCCACGCCCGCCCCTTCACCCGCGCCGACGCCGCCGCCTCAGTAGGCGGGCTTCAGGGGGCGGGGCGTCGGGATGGCGCCGGGCGGGAAGGACGTGGGGTTTCCCCCGGGCGCTCCCGGCACCCCGCCGATGCCTCCCGGGGACAGGCGCACGCCCTGGTCGGCGCCGAGCAGCCGCGGCTGACCCGCGAGGAAGAGCCACTGGTCGTAGCGCGACCGGCCGTTCATGAGCTTCAGGCTCTTGTCCGTGTTGGTGCTCGCGACCCCGAGGATCGCGCCCTGGACGGGACCCCCCATGCCCGGGGGGACGTTGCCGAAACCGCCGAGCCCGGGAGTGCCCGGCGACGGCGTGGCTCCGGGCTGAGGCGTCACGCCCGGGCGCGGGACCGCGCCCCCGGGCGCGGGAATCATGGCCTCTCCGGGATGGATGATGCGCCACTTCCCGTCCTTGCTCATCGGGTCCTTGTAGAGCTTGCGCAGGTAGTGTCCCTTGACCAGAAGCTCCAGCGACACCGGCAGCGCGTTGCCGTTCTTGCGCTGGTAGCGCTCGACACCCCGCGCGATCTGGTCGCCGCGGAAGAACAGCTCCTCCTCGCGGTCGTTCTTCATGATGTAGCGCCACGTGGGCACGGCGGCGCCCATGAGGATCAGCATCACGGTGATGGAGGCGAGGAGGACGACGATGGAGAAGCCACGCTCGGCGTCCGCTCGCGCGGCCGCCCGGCTCATTTTCCGCCCTGGTACCGCCCGAGGACCCTGCGCACGTAGCTGCGCGTCTCCGCGTAGGGGGGCACGCCGCCGTGGCGCGCCACCGCCGCCATGCCCGCGTTGTAGGCGGCGAGCGCCCTCGTGAGGTCGCCGTCGTAGCGGGCCACGAGGGAGCTGAGGTAGCGCGAGCCCCCGTCGAGGTTCGCGGCCGGATCGAAGGGATCGTCGACGCCGAGGTCGCGCGCAGTGGCCGGCATGAGCTGCATCAGGCCCTGCGCCCCCTTCCGGGAGACCGCCGTCGGCTGGAAACCCGACTCGACGGCGACGACGGCCCTCACGAGGGCCGGCTCGAGGCCGTGTCGCTGCGCGGCCTCGGCGACCAGCCGCTCGAAGTCGGCGGCCGTGCCCGGGCGCAGCTCCTCCAGGACCTCGTCGGGGACGATGCCCTGCACCATTGCGGCGGGCACGCCGACCTCGCCTCCACCCTTCAACACGAGGACCACCGTGTCGCCCTCGACGCGCTGGGCGGTGACCTTCATCGTCGATCCCGTCGACAGCAGGGCGATGTCGGCCGAAGCGGCGGCCGGCAGTGCCAGCAGGCCGAGGGCCACGAGGATGGCCGGACGTTTCACGTTCGGATTGTAACAGATCGGCGCTCGCATCTGCTTTCGGCTCACGGGTTGATGAAGACGGGGACCACTAGCGCCGGGGTGTTCGTCTTGCCGTTGGCCGTCGTGGCCGTTACGGTGATGCTCCCGGCAACGGTGGAGTTCGTCCTCAGGGTATCGGTAGCGCGCCCGTTATTGTCGGTGAAGACGACGCTTCCTCCGCTGTCCAGCCGCCCCTGGACGGTGCTGGCAGTGATCTGGAAGATCACCGG
>Ga0114129_10007350_pt1 | contig 15680 bp, 9 predicted proteins | sample RhiMetdeltSRZDD1_FD_80071 | JGI IMG/M metagenome (GOLD analysis project Ga0114129, IMG submission 80071) | Populus rhizosphere microbial communities from Tennessee, USA - Rhizosphere MetaG P. deltoides SRZDD1 (version 2) (version 2) | ecosystem: Host-associated > Plants > Roots > Rhizosphere >... | reverse complement strand
TACTTCTTGCCTCCGCGCCCCAAGCGCCATCCGGATTCCGATTTCTCGTGTCCGTTCACCGACAATGTACGACACGACACCGTAGATACCGACGGCTGTCAAAATGAGAGCCAAAGCTGCGAACGATGCGAGCAAGATCGTGCGGACTCGCGGACTCGATACCGCAGAGTCGACGATGGAGTCCATAGTTTCGACATCGACCGGGAGATTCGGATCGATGGAGGCGATGGAAGTTCGCAGACTGCCCGTGACTGCCTGTCGCGCGCCGGTGGGGCGAATGACGATATAAGCTTCGCCTGGCGGATCCTGGGTAAACGGCGTGTATGCCTCCGGCTCGATCCCCTGCTCAATTTTGAATCCGCGAACGTTGCCCACAACACCGATGACCGTGAGCCACGGTGTGTTGTCATCCAGGTCCCCGAATTTCATTCGCCGGCCTAACGGATCAGACTCATGCCAGAATGTTCGCGCAAGCGCTTCGTTGATCACCACAACAGGCGTGGACTCTCGGCGGTCCTGTTCGGAAAAACTCCGGCCGCGCAGAAGGGGAACGCCCATAGTTCGAAAATAGGCGGAACTGGATTTGACCTTCCGCACACCGATCGTCTCGCTTGCGGGCGGCGCCGGTTGTCCTTCGATGCTGATGTTTCCGGCTGAGATTGTCCCTCCGAGCGGAATCACGTCAGCGAGACCGACTGATGCGGCACCCATCGCTTCAATGCGATCGAGGGCGTTCTTGTAGAACTGGATACGGCGAGTATCCGAATACTCTGTGGCCGGAAGCACAACATGACTGGTGACGAGGTCTCGCGGATTAAAACCCAGATCGGTTTGGTGAAGTTTAATAAGACTTCGAACAAGCAATCCGGAACCGATGAGGAGCACCAAGGCAAGCGCAACCTCCGCGATGACCAACGCACTTCGAAGGACGTGCCTGCCCGTCATCTTTATGGGCTCACCAGCAGACTGTTTTAAAGCACCGTTCAAATCCATTCCGCGCGATTGAAACGAAGGAGCGAGCCCGAATGCGATACCTGAAAGCATCGCGACAGCGATGGTAAATCCAAAAACAGCGCCATCCATTCGTACGTCGGCCATTCTTGGAAATTGGTGGGCGGCAAGTTGGACCATGATGTCCAAAATCCACTGCGCCAGCAGTAGCCCTAGCAGAGTTCCGGCTGCGGAAAGAACGATACTTTCGGTAAGCACCAGACGCGTCAAGCGACTCCACGATGCGCCGACCGCTACCCGTATTGCCATTTCCCTGCTCCGCGTGGTGGATCGCGCGAGCAGGAGGTTTGCGACATTCGCGCAGGCCACGATCAGCACCAGTCCGACACTCGCCATCAGAACGAGCAACGCGGGGCGCGCCTTACGCACGACAGAATCGTGCAAAGAGGCCACGATGACGCCGATTTTCTCATTCGTGTCTGGGTATTGCTGTTCGAGACGATGAGCAATCGTATCCATTTCCGCTTGAGCTTGCGCGATCGAAACATTCGGGCGGAGGCGGCCGATTGCCAGCGTCGAACGGCTTCCTCTCTGGCTGCGCAACGACGCGATATCGAGTGGTATCCAAACCTGTGTTTCGAACATCAGATCCCGTCCGCCAAAGACAAGCGACGGTGGAAACGAAAAACCGCGGGGCATCACTCCAACTATGGTGTAAGCCCTGCGGTCTAGCGTGACCGATCTGCCGATCACTCCTGGATCGGAATTGAACCGTTTCGACCATAGTGCGTGACTGATGATCGCGGGGCTTCCCTCGTTGACCAGCTCATCACCGGCTCGAAAGGTGCGTCCAAGATATGGCTGAACACCAACCAGGTCGAACGCATCCGTGGAAATCTTAAGAGCCGACAGAGACCCGGGCTCACCGGCACCGGTTAACGTCATACCCGGCCCTCCGAATCCAAAGGCGCTCAGACGTTCGAACGATTTTGCCTGCGCCTTCCAATCATCGAAATCCGCCGGTGATGTTGGAATCCGATCGAACGCCACAGCCGGATGCTTTTCCCAGACGATGACGAGTTGATGAGGGTTCGCGTATGGGAGCGGCCGCAATAAGACTGAATTGAGAACGCTGAATATCGCGGTATTCGCGCCGCTGGCGAGCGCGATTGAAACGATCGCTGTCAGGGCAAAGCCAGGATTCTGGCGCAGCTTTCGGATGGCGTAGCGCACGTCATTGAGCATGAGGCCGGTATAGCATTCACTTGACCAACTTTGAAATCATTTGTGATCACTGATGTAACGACGGTCGTCTCCTGATTACACTGCCCGATTTTGAACATACATTTGTGCAAACGAACAGTCCTTTGCGCGAAAAGGCGATATCATGCGCGAGCAGTTCCGATCCGCAGGAGGAATTCCAATGAGTTCTGTCACTGTTCAGACGCACGAGGCGACGCGGTCGCGTCGTTGGCTGGTATGGACCGGCCGCATCGTTTCTGTCGCACCTGTCCTCATCATCCTGATGAGCGCCCGATGGAAACTGACGTCGACTCCCTTTTACGTGCGGGAATGGGGACGAATCGGCTGGAAAACGCCGGATCTCCCGTTCATCGCCTCGCTCCAACTCGGCGCGATGCTGTTGTACGTGATACCGCGCACGTCGGTTCTCGGGGCTGTGCTTCTCACGGGCTATCTAGGTGGCGCGATCGCCACATACGTTCGAATCGGGGAACTGTATCCGCCGCTCGTCCCGCTCACAACGGCGATGCTCGCCTGGCTCGGAATCTATTTGCGCGACGAACGTGTTCGAGCGCTGCTCCCGATTCGCAGGAGCCAGCGCGGAAGTAGCGCTGAACAAATCACGACGCGGGCTCGATAGCATCCCAGCAGGCAGTAGCGAAACGTCAAGTTCATCATGACTCCTGGGGGCGCAACTCGTTAATTTATCACGAAAACATCGCACTACGCCGCGTTTGACAGACAACTGACGCGGACCGACCCATTGCGCTATTCTAGGCGTTCTTGATAACGTTTCCGGCAATTGTATTTTTCGTTTAGGACCAGGATTAGATGATGAAAGAAAAGATGACCCGACGGGAAGCTTTGCTGTCGTTAGCGACCATCGCGGCCGGAACAGCGATTAAAACAAATTCCGTATTTGCCGCACAACCGGCGAAATCTCGGTTGCGTTTCCCGCTTGTTGGGGATTGGGGCACGGGGGACCGCGATCAGATCGGCATCGCTAAACAGATGTTCGATGCGCACCGGCAGTCGGCTTTTGATTTTGCAGTTGCTGTGGGCGATAACATTTACCCGAACGGCAGCGCTCGTTACTTCACCAAGCATTTTGAGCAGCCTTTCGCGGCTTTGTTGAAGGAGCGCGTGAGCTTCCACACGGTGTTAGGCAATCACGACGTACAGGAAGGCCGTCAGGATCAGTGTCGATATCCCCTGTTTAATATGGGTGGACGAAACTATTACACACTTAAGCAGGGCGACGGATTGTTGGACCTGTTCATGCTCGACTCGACCGATTGCGACGCGGCTCAGATCGGTTGGCTGGAACAGCAATTGAAGGACTCAACCGCCCGATGGAAGCTGGCCGTCCTTCATCACCCACTTTATTCCTCGGGCAAAAAGCACGGGTCAGACCTCAATTTGCGCCGGAAGTTGGAACCTCTTTTTGTGCGCTATGGAGTGAACGCCGTCTTCTCCGGACATGACCACATCTATGAGCGCACTGTACCGCAACAGGGGATTCACTACTTCGTCACCGGAGCGGGTGGCGAGAACCGGCGCGGCGGCGTCGATCTCAAGAGTTCATTCCGCGCGGCGAGCTTCGACGAGGATAACCATTTCATGCTCGTCGAAGCTGAGCACAACCAGATCAGTTTTCAGGCGATAAGCGAAACAGGCACGATCATTGACCGCGGCGTCATTTTGCCTCTGTAATCGAGTCCACCTGGATCGTTCCGGTCTTGACATCCAGCGCGCCTGTCACCGTGACCTTCTTTCCCGCCAACTTTTCCGGCGTTTTCTGGTCGCTGAGGACGTAGGTTTCTTTGCCGTCGTATAAAACATAATTGGCGTCGTGCGCGCTGACGCACGCGATGGTGCATTCCGCGTCGGTTGATCCCATACGCATTCGGGAGTGATCGCCTGTGGCGCACATATCGTCGGTAATGGTACCGGTGAACGTCCGCTTCGCCTGTGACGGGATGAATCCCGCAAGTATGACGAGACTGAAGATGAGAGGTTTCATATATCAACCCAAGTCTCGGATAGCATTCAGCAATCGCCGATCGGCGATTGCTGAATGCTCCGAAGCGTCATAACGCTCTGCCTAGCTGCCGGGGGTCATGAGGTGGGCAGCCGACGTGCCCGCATTCATAATCCAGACGCCGCCCTTGCTGGCATCCTCGGGAAGGCCGAGTGATTGAGTGGTCGCGCCGGGCACCGCGATGGTCACGTGCGTACGAGCCTGCGCCTGACTGGCGCCGCTCAGGTGGATCCATACCGATCCGAACTCGGGCTTCGTCCAGCTTCCCGCCTTCTCCGCGGCTTCGAAGGCTGCGCGTCGCTCCTTCTGGTCGGAGATTGCTTCTATTTTCAAGCTCTGAGCGACTCGCTCGAGGTTCGCAATGCTGGTGCACTCTACGGCGAATGGCTGCTGCCCGGGTTGACCTGACCGGTCATAGCAAACCATACGGTTCGTGCCCTTCTTCAGCGTGTCGTAAGTGAAATCGGGCTTCCATTTGATGACGGTAGCCCCTTCTTTCATATTGCGCGGGGCTGGAAGGAGAGCCTTCTCAATCTCGTCCGTCGCTGTTTGCGCGAACACGCCGGCTGAAAGGGCGAGTATGGTGAGAACAACCAGTATTGTAAGTTTCATTTTGTGACCTCCTGTTCGATCGACAGGACCTTTTATTTGTACGATTCGCGAACAGCAGTCCTGGCGATTGCTGCAGTATAAACGTTCAGAGCCTGTTGGTCACCAACACTCGGCCTTTCGCGCCAATGGACGTCTGTCCGTCCCCGCCACGAACTCGACCACGCAAGTCGACGATCTCTCCGCCGAGACGGGCATTCCGTGTGACTTTGATGACCAGCCATTCAAGCCGGATTCTTTCGTCGGCAAAAACAGGGCGTCGAAACTTCACCCAATACTCGAGGCCGACCATTGATGTGTCCTTCGAAAAGTGAGTTGCCGTGAGTCCGAGCAGAAGCGCCGTCGTTTGAGTGCCGCTCGCGATCAGCCTGCGATAGCGCGTTCCCGCGGCAAACGCAGGGTCGAAATGTACGGGATTGCGATCGCCGGCTGCGCGGGCGTAATTGGCGACGCTTTCTGGAGTCAGTGTTATTTCACAAGAGAACCGATCATGCGGTTTGATATTCACAAAATCACCGGGAACTAGATGATGTGGCTCTCAGATCTTGTTTCTCGAGCGTGTATTCCAACCCGCCGATCATCATCTCATCGTATGTAGGATCGCCCCATCGCACGGTCGCATTTGAGTCGGGATTGAAGCGATTGTTGCGCGAGTTATCGAACTGGGCGGTCACGACAATCCTGGTTCCTTTGGGCACGAGCAGTGGTTTTTCCAGGATGTAGGTGGTTTGCCAGTTGAAATCGTATTTAGAGACCTTCATGAGCGCTTCGCTTCGACCGTCAGGATAGAACGCTGTGAACTCCATACTCTTTCCCCGCAGATGCATATGTGGAAAGAACGACCGGATGCGAACATCATCCGTAAACGTGTAGCAGCCCTTCACCACATGCCCGTCTGCATTAGGCGGAATCGCGAAGTAGTAGTTCTGAATCCATCGAGTCTGCATCAATTTTTCGGGCGGCTCTTTCGCGAAAACCAAGCCGATGCTCGTCTTATCTTTTTCAGGTTCCCTCTTCCTGGTGTAATGCACCTGAAAAAGAATGTCCGAACCTGCGGGGATCTTCATGGCGATTCCAGGACCGAATACCGGCGGAGTAGATCCCGGCGCATATCCGACCAGGACCCAACGCCGCCCTCCAGTCAAATCGCCGCTGAGGGCAGAGCCGCCGTTGGGAAGGCCGCATGCATCGTCGTACACCGGCGCCTCTGTAGTGACTCGGATCGCCTCTCCTTCGTTCTTGAAGATGGGTTGGCCGACCGCTCTGTTGTACAACTCGACATCGCTTCTGCTGGGAACGCCCATCGTCGGAGGCTGAACGTACGCCAACACATGATGTACGACTCGGCGGTTGCCGGGCATGATCTGGGCAGATTGAACGTATTTATCCTCGGCAAAGTTCGTTTTAACGCGAAAGTAAATATACTCGTCGGTGGCTGAAGGCTGGACGGTGTACTCGTCCATGGAAAGGATCACGTCAGGTTTCCCGATCCTCCAGCCTTCCGAAAAATTCACCGGTGGCGGCGCATCGTTGGTATTGCCTTCTTTCGCTCCTCCGTCAACCCACGCGACTACGGTCGCAATGTCTTTCTTGGATAGTCTTCGGTCGTTCCGAAAAGGTCCATAATTCGGATCCGCGTGCCATGGCGGCATCGTTCCATCGATTACACGTTGGCGAATCGATTTTGCCCAAGGCCGGACCTCTTGATACGTCATGAGCGACATGGGTGCAATGTCACCTTGGCGATGGCAAACTTGACAGTTCTTTTGGAGGATCGGTGCAACATCTTTATGAAATGTCACCTCCGTCGGAGCAGCGGTCTGCGCTAAAGCAGTTGAAGCGAAACCAAGAACAAGCAGCACACTGAAGGTCTTCATCACGCCTCCCGAACCGTTAGTATAATCCCGGAAACCGTCACGAATTGCCGAATTGAGAATTGACGAATTGATCGGATGCCTAGTGCATAATGCCGTCATGATCCTTACGCATGCCTGGCGGTCATGGCGGAACTCCAAAGCGGTCGCGATGCTGGCAGCGATCGCTCTGGCTGCTGGGATCGGATCAGCGACGGCAATTTATACGGTGGTCAACGGAGTGATGCTGAAGCCACTGCCGTATCGCGACGGCGATCGGTTTGTCGTGCTGCTCGGAGCCAGGTTGAACGATCCCGAACATTACGAGTCTATTTTTTCCAAAGACGCGGAGGCATACGAGCAGCGGACGCGAGTTTTTGATGCGTTCGGTTGGTGGCGGGAGTCTGGAAAGAACCTCACGTTCGCAGGCGAGCCGCATCACGTGCAAGGCGCGGCGGTCACGACTTCGCTGGTCGGCCAACTAGGCGTTAATCCTGTCCTCGGTCAGTGGTTCCGGGACGAAAACGGCGTCGTCATTTCAAATTCGCTCTGGAGACAGCTGGGGTCCGAAACCGGAATCGTTGGCAAGGATCTCACGCTCGATGGCCGAAGATACGTCGTCACAGGTGTCATGCCGGAGTCCTTCCGGCTGCCGGTTGCAGGCATTGTATCGACGGGAATTCGAACCGATATCTGGATGGCTCTCGACAGGCGTGAAACGGCAGGCGCGGCCTACTTTGCGTACGCGCGGCTGAAGCCCGGAGTCAGGTTTACCGCTGCCGAAGCGGACGTAAAACGCGTCGCCGCGGAAATAGCCTCAGAAGATCCTGTCAGTCATCCTGCCTACACGGCTCGGTTGTTCTCGTTGCGAGAAACCGTGGTCAAGGAAGTCCGACCAACACTGATGGTGCTCTTCGCGGGAGCTGGATTACTGTTTCTCATCACATGCGCGAATGCGGCAGGGTTATTGCTCGCGCGCTCCGTCGATCGCGCACGGGAAACGGCGTTGCGAGTGGCACTGGGAGCAGGGCGCGGACAGCTCGCGGTTCACTATTTCGCAGAGGGACTGTTGATATCACTCGCGGGCGCCGCGGGCGGCGTCTTATTGAGCATCATCATAACACCCGCAATTGTGTCGATGGCCGCTGAGTACATTCCACGTGCTGAGGAAATCACGGTCGACTGGACGGTTCTGATCCTCGCACTCTTTGCGGCCTTCATAGCAAGCGCACTCTCCAGCCTTGCTCCTCTGTGGCAAGCCGCGAGGACTGCGCCGGCCGATGTTCTTGGCGAGGGCGTTCGTGCCTCAGCGGGAACGAGGAGCCGGCGGCTTTCACAGTTGCTGGTCGTTAGTGAAATCGCGCTGGCTTTCGGACTACTCGCCGTCAGTGCCGTATTGATCATCCATCTCAGAAACCTTTCGCGCACATCACCGGGCTTCGATGCCGATCATCTATTAACATTTGTCCTGAGTGTGCCCGGACCCATTGCCGAAGATCCCAAAAGACGTATTCCGCTCCAGCGTCGGTTCATCGAGGAGATACGGGCGATTCCAGGTGTCGAGGATGTTGCCTTAGCGAGCGGTTTGCCGCTCAAGGGCTGCTGCATGGGAACTGCGATTTATCCCGAAGTGCGCGCGGTAGACCCCAATGTCCCGCAGAGGACGGGTCTTAAAGCTGTCAGCCCTGAATATTTCCGAGTCATGCGCGTTCCACTACGAAGCGGGCGCATGCTGACGGACCACGATGTGGCGGACGATCTCGCATTCGTGGTCATCAATCAGGCGGCGGCGAAACATTATTGGGGCGATGACGATCCTGTCAGCGCTTACGGAAGATTCAGCCGGCCGGACGGAGACCGTTTTCAGGTCGTCGGTGTTGTCGGCGACGTCAAGAACGATGGTTTGGGAAACCCCACGGTCCCGGAAGTGTACATCCTGAGCTCGATCTTTCCAGTCGAGTCGTTGAACGTCGTCGTCCGCTCGCTGCGTCCCGCGGCATCGCTGATGCCAGAAATCCGCCGCGTCGTTCACAACATCGATCCGGAGCAGCCCATCCAGGATGTCGCGACAATGCGCGAAATCGTCCGGGAGACATTGACCCTGGAGCGGGCAGCTTCCTTCATGACAGCGTTTTTTGCCGGGGCGGGACTGCTGCTCGCAATGTTGGGTGTGTATAGCGTGGTCGCCTATTCTGTACGCCAGCAGACGGTGGAGATTGGAACGCGCATGGCGTTGGGCGCTACCAGCAAAGGAGTGTTGTCTCTTGTCGTGAGCAGGGGTCTGAAGATGGCTGTCTACGGCATGCTGGCCGGCGGCATTGCAGCAACTGCGGCCGCCTTCTATCTCGGCCGTCTTTTCAAAATCGAGGAGCTTGGGCTTGCCCCTTTCCTTTATTCCACGACAACCGTGGCAGCAGTCGCGTTTGCAGCTTCGTTCGTTCCCGCCTGGCGAGCGTCCATGTTATCGCCCATGGTGGCGATCCGCAACGAATCCGAGTCCATGTGGCAAACAGCGCAACGGAAGATTCAAACCGTCATGCAAGACTTTTCAACAGCAATGGAAGAGCCGGTTGTGCCTGTCAGTACCCTGATCCGCGAATTCGCGGAATCGATTCGGCAAACCGCGTCATTTCCAGAAGCGATTGAGCGCGCGCTCGCGACTCTCCGCGAACGTGTGGGGGCTCAATCGATCATTCTGCTCGTGAAGGCATCGGCCGAAGAGTACCGGAGCGCCAACATTTCGATTCCCGCGAGAGGCATGCTTCTCAGGCGGCTGGCGCATTTTCCGCACCCGCTTTCGTTGACGCGGGGTCAGTTCGACACTTGGCTGGGCTGGGCTCGAGAGTTTAGCCCCGAGCACGCCGGCGAAATTGAGGCCCTAAAGAACGCCGGTGCGCACCTCGCTGTTCCGTTGCGAACGAAAAATGAAATCGTGGGCGTGCTGCTGCTTGGTCCTCCCCACGGGCGGGAAAGTTACAGGGCCCCCGAGAAGCACGTATTGAGCAGCTCAGCTGAGGTGCTTGCGTTGATGATCGAAAATGCACAGCTGAACGAACGGGCGCTGGAACAAGAGAAGCTACGGCGCGAACTCGAACTCGCCGCCGAGGTCCAGAGACGGCTGCTTCCGCCGGAACCTCCGGCAAGTGAGGTTGCCACGCTTGCGGCGTTCAGCCTTCCCGCACGAACCGTCGGTGGCGACTACTACGATTTTGTCGATATTCCAGGCGACCAGATCGGGATCGCGATTGCCGATGTGTCGGGCAAAGGGATCGCCGCAGCATTGCTGATGTCGGTTGTGCAGGCATCACTGCGAGCCATAGCCGTCGATAGCGAAGTTTCATTGTCACGGATGGCCGCAAAGTTAAACGGGTTTCTCTATCGATCAACCGGAACGAACAAATACGCGACCTTCTTCTATGCACAAATGGAGCAGCATCGCCGACACCTTCGATACGTTAACGCCGGGCACAACCCGCCCTATCTTGTCCGGCGAACTGATACAGGCGTCGAGATCACGGAACTGAAGGCAGGCGGTACCGTGCTGGGCCTTTTTCCTGAGGTTGAGTACGAGGAAGCGGACATTCACCTCCGACCCGGCGACCTGTTGGTGGCTTTTACCGATGGCGTTACAGAGGCGCTCAATCTGAAGGCTGAAGAGTTCGGCGAACAGAGATTGAAGGACCTGTTGTGCCGGACAGCCGGCGCCCCAGCTCAGGACATTGCTTCAAAGCTCCGCGACACCATGCGCGAATGGATCGGCGACGCCGAACAGCACGACGACCTGACGTTTCTTGCCATGGCGGTGAAATAAGGTAGCTGCTTCCGAACCGCGGCTACTACAAAGCTAAGTGTCGGATGCAGTGACTACCTGGGACTCAATGTGGAGTTTACGGCCGGTGTTCCGCCTTCTTGAAACCATGGCGATCGGGTATGCAGCCAACAAGAAGGTGATCCACATGATTGGATAGCGATAGCGATCCTCGTACTGAACGAAGTAATAAATTAATGGATAGATGCCGAGCCATAGCCCCAGAATCGTCGCTGCCTGTTTATCGCGCGCAGCCAAAAAAAATAAACCAACGATGCTGAAGATCGTCGTGCCATAGACGAAAATACGCTGGATTCTCGGTTCCACTCTCCGTGTGAACGCTTCCGCGATCGGATCACCGGCCTCGTTGGGAAACCAAAAAGCCACAAAACGTTCTCGCGACAATTTAAGAAATCGTCGCGGGTGATTCGCAATCCAATTCAGCGCCTGACGGAATCGAAGGTCGTTGTACCGCGGCTCCCCCACCGACAGCAACTTCTTTGCCTCTTCAATACTGAGATTGGGGTGGATCTTGTCGAAGCAGTGGATCGCCTCGCTCTGACGGACACCGTAGGCGGCGCAGTCATTATTTGAAACGGATAATTCCAGACCCAGATTGCCGCGAAATGGAATGATTCGATGGAACACCATGTAATTCCGAACCATCCACGGCAGAACCATCACGGTGGGGATCAAAATCAGCGGGAGGTTGAAGCTACGAAAAGAGCGCAGACCATCTGTTCTTAAAAGCCACAATAACCAGCAGGCTAATACCAGCCCAACAGTCGGTGTGAGTAACAGCAGCACGCCGATCATGAACGCCAAGGGAATTCCTCTCGAACGTCGAAGGTGCGGTGCGGCACGGATGCGTCTGTAAAACATGCATGTCGCGACTGCGACCAGTACTGATGTGTATGTCGCTTCCCAATACGGAAATACTTTCATCTTCGCGACAAGCCACAGCACAGAAGCAAGCGCACCCGTGAAAAATCCCATTCCCAGACACTGACTGATCAAAGGCAAGGTTGCAATTAGCAGTGCCGCGGCAATTGCCGCGGACCACTCGCAGACATACACGGCGGTCGGGCCGTCGCCGAAAATGCGGAATACCAGAGCAAGGAATCCGGGAAACAGGGGCGCTAAATGCGTGGACGGGCCAGTATTCAGGATACGAAAGGGATTACCGAAAATCCCGAGGTGTCTGATGCTGTACGCCGTCGACAATGGTTCAGGGAACGGCACGATCGCGCGATGCACGTCATACGTCACCCGATATTGATGAATGGCCACAGCCCCGATTAGCAGACATATAGTCCACGCCAGTAAACGTCGCGATGAGAGAGTCAACGACATTTCATTAGTTATAGCGATCCCGCACGTCCTTGAACTCTCTGTGGATCATATGGCCGTTTGAATATTCGAAAATGATCGAATCCTCACCCGCCCACGGCCGCAACTGTGTTGAAAACTTAATACGCGCGTCCGGGTACTCCCTCTGGAGAGCGCGATCCATGCCTGTGATATACACGGATGCCTGTTTATGAAAGAGTGGAACATTGAGCAGGACAAGGAGCCGATCCTCAGGAAACACGGGTAAGAAGGTTTTGATTTCGTGTGGAATCAGGCGCGCAATTTGGCCTGCCTCCTTCCATGTAGTGATTCGGTTCTGCATACCTGTCGCGAGATACGCAAGAACCAACACAACAGTGACCAAACCCCACCTCCTGGATCGCTTAATCACTTCACCCACTGCGAGAGCCAGCAGTACCGCCGCCGCAACCGAGGAAAGATAGGCAAATCTGTCCGCGTAGCCATGCACGATGAAGAATGGAAGGTATGCAATAAAAAACCAAAGGATGCTGATCAGCACCGCTAATGCTCCAACATGGTTCTTCTTGATCAGCACGGCGAGAAGGCCGATATAGATCACGGCGATTTCCGGCCTGAGACTGCCATGAAATGCATTCAGCACCGCCTGGACGAAGCTTCTGACCGCATTCCATGGTGATGTCTCGACCGGAAACCGTGTAATGTGGAAATCGAAAAACCAATTCCAGAGCACGACATAAATCGCAGTCAGCCCTAAGAAGATGAACAAGTGAGTTCGCCATCTCCGACGATCCGGAGCCGCTATTCCACAACATAACCCAGCCAAAAATGCGGTAATGACTCCCACCTCATAGGTCCCGAGCGCCAGGACGAATGCCGTATATGCTGCTATCCACTGCGGAACGGCCCTACGCGGTGCTTTCGCGGCGCGCACGAAAAAATAGCACGCGGTGAGCACGAAGAAACATCCGAGAACAACCGGCCGTCCCGAAATCCAGAGAACACTTTCATGACTGATCGGGTTGAGAAGGAATATGAGAGATGCGATGGCCGCCACAGGCTGAGCGGCTCCGCACGCCAGAGCCAGGCACCCTACCAGGATGGCGGCAGCTGTGTGAATTATTGTGTTGGTCACGTGATAGCCGATCGGGTTCGTTCCGCTGATGAGAGCATCAAGCGCATAAGAGTACGCCAACACAGGCCGGTACTCATTGCCATAGCCCCAGGACTGACCGAGGTATAATCGTGCGCCGGCGAAGTTGATTCGTCCAAGGAACTGATAGTCGTCCGAGACAAAATAATTCGTGAACGACCGCGCAAAAAACAGCAGTGCAAACGTTGCAAAAAGAATGATGTCAAAAGCCGGTCTGTTTAACTCTCGCGCTGACCTCGGGACCGTCATGATGCACGCAATCCTACATTAAAAGAGGTAATGTTCGGCCATGACACTCCTTCAAGACATTCGTTATGGGTACAGGGTCTTGCTTAAAAGTCCCGGGTTTATGGTCGCAGCTGTAGTCTCGCTGGCCTTGGGAATTGGAGCGAACGCGACGATCTTCACGATGATCAACACGATCTTCCTGCAGCCGCTGCCCGTAGAGAGGCCGGCGGAACTCATGTTCGTGTACGGCACCGACACCAACAACGCAAGCAATTCGGTATTCGGGCAATTCATGCCGTTGTCATATCCGAACTATGTCGACTACAAAAGCCAGAACGCCGTATTTAGCGAGCTTGCCGCGTACAGCTTTCCGAACCAAGTCAGTCTGAACAGCCTCGGTAAGCCGGAGCCTGCGAACGTACAACTCGTGTCAGGTAATTACTTCTCAAGTCTTGGCGTCAAGGCCGCACTGGGACGCACTTTCCTGCAGGATGAAGACAAGGCCCCGGGCGCGAGTTCGGTTGCTGTGTTGGATTACAAATTCTGGCAGCGTCGATTCGGTGGGAATCCTGGAATCGTCGGTGGCACGATTCGCGTGAACGGTCATCCATTCACGGTGATCGGAGTTGCGCCACGGGGGTTTGACGGTACGATCGGAGTAGTGACGCCCGACATGTGGACGCCTGTGATGAGCTACGACGCGATATTGGCCGGAGCCACTTTCCCGGGTGGAGCTATTGAGGGAAATAGACGACTTCTTATCTTCAATGTCTTCGGCAGACTGAAACCGCAGGTGAGCCGGGCGCAAGCGCAATCGACGTTGCAGACGATCGGCCGCGAGTTGGAGAGACAGTTTCCAAACGAAAATAAGGGCCGGAACATTGAGATTATGCCCTTAGTACAAGCGACCATCCCACCGGCGTTTCGTTCGATTCTGTTGCAAGGCAGTGGCGTTTTAATGGCCATTGTAGGTTTGGTGCTTTTGATTGCTTGCGCGAACGTGGCGAATCTGATGATGGCTCGCGCAACGGCCAGGCGGCGCGAATTCACCGTGAGGTTGGCGCTAGGTGGTGCGCGAAGACGGCTTGTGCGTCAACTGCTGGTTGAGAGTTTGATCATTGCGGTGCCGGGTGGCTTGTTGGCAATCTTAGTCGCGATCGGCGGACGGAATTTGATCATTTCCCTTCTTCCGGCTGCAGTGAATCCGGCCAACTTGAATATGCCCATCGACACAACGGTGCTAGCGTTCACACTAGCACTGGCCGTTGTAAGCGCAGTCCTTTTCGGCATCGCGCCGGCGATACGCGCATCGCGCGCGGATCTGGCATCAGACTTGAAGGAACGTCTCAGTGGCGGAGGCGCAGGACGTTACAAATGGAGAAACGTTCTCGTGTTCGTACAGGTCGCCCTGTCGGTGGTCGCATTGGCATCGGCAGGTTTGTTCGTTCGCAGCCTTGCGAATGCGCAGACCCTCGATCTTGGGTTTGAGCGCGAGAACCTCGTAACAGTTCCGTACAACGTGGCGTTGAACAACTATAACGAAAGCCGAGGTAAGGAATATCATCGTCAGGTCGTGGAGCGAATCCGCACGCTGCCGGGCGTTGCAGCCGCCAGTCTCGCATCCACGTTGCCGCTCAACCCGCCATTCCAGCGCAGCGTTTTCCCGGAGGGTCAGGAGAACATCAAGACGAATTCAGGCGTACTCGTGTACACGAACGTGGTTGGGACCAGTTACTTCGAAACGCTTCGCATGCCCTTGCTGCGCGGTCGAGCTTTTACCGATGCCGATCGCGAGGGACAACAGAAAATCGCAGTTATTAACGAGGCCATGGCTCGGCGGTTTTGGCCGGACCAGGAAGCTCTGGGGAAGAGATTCCGATTTTTCGGCGATACGGACCCGCGCCTCATTGTCGGGATCGTTCGTAATGCGAAATATATCTTCGTCGGTGAAGACCCGCAGGCGATGGCATATACGCCGCTCGAACAGAATTATTCGCCCGCTGTGGCGCTTATCGTGAGAACGGCGGGGAAACCGGACACTATGAAGGCCGTGATCGAGCGCGAGCTTCAGATGTTGGACCGCGATGTGCCGTTGAATAACATACAAACCGGTTCCGAACTACTCTCCGCTTCATTAACCGGCCCTCGTGTCGCGGCGACGCTGCTTGGCGTTTTCGGTCTGCTCGCACTTGTACTTGCGGGCGTAGGTATCTACGGAGTCATGTCGTATTCCGTCAATCTCCGAACGCAAGAAATCGGCATTCGAATGGCACTCGGCGCCCGACGTCAGGATGTACTGAAGATGGTGCTGCGGCAGGGAATGACGGTTGTGAGCATCGGTCTGGCTGTTGGTTTGGTCATGGCTGCCGGAATCAGTCGCATTATCTCCCAATTGCTCTATGGCGTCGGCACGGCGGATGTGCGCGCCTTCTCTGCAACCGCCGCAGTCCTGTTGTTTGTGGCATT
>Ga0114129_10007349_pt1 | contig 15681 bp, 17 predicted proteins | sample RhiMetdeltSRZDD1_FD_80071 | JGI IMG/M metagenome (GOLD analysis project Ga0114129, IMG submission 80071) | Populus rhizosphere microbial communities from Tennessee, USA - Rhizosphere MetaG P. deltoides SRZDD1 (version 2) (version 2) | ecosystem: Host-associated > Plants > Roots > Rhizosphere >... | reverse complement strand
TCGCGGGTGGGCTGATGTTCCTGCTGGCCATCTTCGGTCTGATCCACGCCTACGTGACCCCGAAGACCCGCGGCTTCGCGGTCCCCGACGACGCCACCGAACGCACGAAGATCAACGCCTGACCCGACCTGCGCTCGATCCGATCCCGCCTGTGCCCGGCTCCACTACGGAGCCGGGCACAGACGATTGCGGGAGAGGGGTCCCGGCGGCATCCGGGCCCTCCGGCCGGCAAAGGCGGACCTGCGGCCCTCGTTATGTAGGCCGGCCTGGGTGACGGTGGTGAGTGGAGAAGCTATCAGGGAGGTCGGCAATGACATACCGGGTGGGAATCAACGGATTCGGCCGCATCGGGCGCGCGTTCGTCCGGGCCGCCTACGAGCGTGGCCTGCTCGGCGACGAGATGGAGATCGTCGGGCTCAACGATCTGTGGGACGCGGCCACTCTGGCGCATCTGCTCAAGTTCGACACCACCTTCGGACCGTTCGGCGCCGATGTGCACGTCGACGGCGACGCCATCGTGGTGGCCGGCAATCCTATCGTTGTGACCCGCGAGCGGGACGCCGCTCAGCTGGACTGGGCGGGGCTGCGTACCGATCTGGTCATCGAGTCGACCGGCAAGTTCCGCGCTCGCGACGACGCGGCCGTTCACCTCAAGGGCGGTGCCGGCCGGGTCCTCATCTCCGCACCCGGCAAGGGTGTCGACGTGACATTGGTCCCCGGCGTCAACACGGCCGACTTCGACCCGATCCGGCACGAGATCGTGTCGGCGGCGTCCTGCACGACCAACTGCGTGGCGCCGATGGTTTCGGTCCTGCACAACGCTTTCGGCATCGAACGGGGTTTTCTGACCACGGTGCACGCGTACACCAATGACCAGCAGCTGATCGACTCGCCGCACAAGGATGCCCGCCGGGCCCGCTCGGCGGCGATGAACATCATCCCGACGAGCACCGGGGCGGCCAAGGCGGTCGGGCTGGTACTGCCCGAGCTGGCCGGCCGGTTGGACGGCATCGCGCTACGGGTGCCGGTCGACGACGGGTCGCTGACCGACCTCGCCGTCCAGCTGCGTACGCCGGCCACCGTGGAACAGGTGAACGCGGCGTTCGCGGCCGCTGCCGGTGAACGGCTGCTGGGCATCCTGCGCTACAGCGATACACCGATCGTCTCCCGCGACATCGTCGGCGATCCGGCGTCGTGCGTATTCGACGCGGCCCTGACTCAGGCCGACGGCGACCTGGTGAAGGTGTTCGGCTGGTACGACAACGAATGGGCGTACGCCAACCGCCTGATCGACCTCGCGCTGCTGTTCGCCGATCGGAGCTGACGATGTACTCGGTACGCCTGCACGGTCGCGGCGGTCAGGGCATCGTCACCACCGCCGAGCTGCTGGCCGTGGCCGTCTTCGGTGAGGGCGGGCACGCCCAGGCCTTCCCCACGTTCGGATCCGAGCGTACTGGCGCGCCGGTGGCGGCGTACTGCCGGATCGGCAGCGTACCGATCCGTACGCACGAGCCCATCGACGCACCGGATGCGCTGATCGTGGCGGACGCGACGCTGTTCGACCAGCTGGACGTGCTGGCCGGGTTGCGGCCCGACGGCCTGGTGATCGTCGACGGCACCACCTGTCCCACCGCTCTGGCGGGCCGGGTGGGCGTCGGGCTGGTCCCGGCCAGCATCATCGCCCGGCGGCTGATCGGCCGCCCGGTCCCGGGCACCGCGCTACTGGGCGCATTCGCCGCACGCAGCGGTCGGGTCGGGCTGCCGGCCCTGGTGGCCGCGATCCACGATCGCTTCCCGGCGGCGGTGGCGAAAGCCAATGCGGCTGCCGCGCGGGAGGCGTACGACCAGGTTCTGGCGGAGGTGGCTCATGCTTGACCAGATCGAGGGCTCGCGGGCGGTGGCCCGGACGGTCGCGGCGTGCCGTCCCCAGGTGATTCCGGCTTACCCGATCTCGCCGCAGACCCACATCGTGGAGGCGCTGGCCGAGATGGTGGCCGCCGGTGAGCTGGCGCCGGCCCGGTACGTCACGGCCGAATCGGAGTTCGGCGCGCTGAGCCTGGCCATCGGGGCCAGCGCCGCCGGATCGCGGACGTACACCGCCACCGCCAGCCAGGGCCTGCTGTTCATGGCCGAAGCGTTGTACAACGCCGCGGGCTTGGGGCTGCCGATCGTGATGACGGTCGCCAACCGGGCGATCGGTGCGCCGATCAACATCTGGAACGACCACAGCGACGCGATGTCACAGCGCGATAGCGGCTGGATCCAGTTGTACGCCCGCGACAACCAGCACGCCGCCGATCTGCATGTGCTGGCCTTCCGGCTGGCCGAGCAGCTGTCGATTCCGGTCATGGTGTGCATGGACGGTTTCGTGCTGACCCACGCGGTCGAGCGCGTCGACGTCCCCGAACCATCTCAAGTGGACGCATACCTGCCGGCGTACGCGCCGCGCCAGGTGCTCGACCCGGCGCACCCATATTCGATCGGTGCGATGGTCGGCCCGGAAGCGTTCACCGAGGTGAAGTACCTGGCTCACCAGCACATGGCGGCCGCCGAGTCCGCTTTGCCGGTGCTCGCCGGTGAACTGGGCACGATCCTGGGCCGCGACGTCCCGGGCCTGCTCGCGCCGTACCGGATGTTCGGTGCCGAGACGGTGGTCGTCGTGCAGGGATCGGCCTGGGGAACGCTGGCCGACACCGTTGACACGGTGCGGGCATCCGGGTCGCCGGTCGGCGCGCTCGGTCTGGTGGCGTACCGGCCGTTCCCGTTGCAAGCCTTCCGGCAAGCGCTGGCGCACGCACGGCGCGTCGTGGTCGTCGAGCGGGCGTTCAGCCTTGGCGGCGGTGGCATCGTCTCCGCGGAGTTGCGAGCGGCGCTGCCGCCCGGCGTCGATCTGCACACCGCGATCTGCGGCCTGGGCGGACGGCCGGTCACGACGGCCACGCTGCGAACGCTGATCGAGCAGGCGGAGGCCGGACGGCTGGCCGCACTGTCGTTCCCGGATCTGAACACCGGCGTGATCGATCGGGAACTCGCCCGCCTGCGCGAGGGTGGCCACCACGGTCCGAGCGCCGAGAACGTCCTGCGGCACCTGCACCACCTCACGCTGGAGGGATCGCGATGACCACAGTGGAGCGTACGCGGTTCTATCAGGTGGGCAGCTGGGCCGCCGGCAACCGCCTGCTCGATCCGGCGCAGGCGTCGGTGCAGGCCGATCCCGGCCGCGCCAACGCCATCACCAGCGGACACCGGGCGTGCCAGGGATGTGGCGAGGCGCTCGCCGCTCGCTGGGTGCTCGACACCGCACTGCGTGTCACCGGTGGGAATCTGGTCGTGGTCAACGCGACCGGCTGCCTGGAGGTGTTCTCCACGCCCTATCCGGAGTCGTCGTGGCAGGTCGCCTGGCTGCACTCGCTGTTCGGGAACGCACCGGCGGTGGCCGGTGGCGTCGCGGCCGCGCTGAGCGCGCAGGGTCGAGACGACGTCCGGGTGGTGGCGCAGGCCGGTGACGGTGGCACCGTCGACATTGGAATGGGCTGCCTGTCGGGAATGTTCGAACGCGGCGACGACGTGTTGTTCGTCTGCTACGACAACGGGGGCTACATGAACACCGGAATACAGCGGTCGGCGGCGACGCCCGCGTACGCCCGCACCGCGACGACGCCGATCGCCGGTACCGCCACCGGTAACCGGTCGGGGCAGGGCAAGGACATGGCCCGCATTGCGATGGCGCACCGCATTCCTTATGTCGCCACCGCCACCGTCGCGGACCTGCGTGACCTGGAAACCAAGGTACGCACGGCGATGGGCCTGCGCGGAGCCCGATACCTCCACGTCCTCGTGCCCTGCCCGCTGGGCTGGGGTACGCCGTCGTGCGACACTCTGCGCATCGCCCGGCTGGCGACCCAATGCGGGCTGTTCCCGGTGTTCGAAGCGGTCGACGGGGTAGTCACGGCCGTAACGCCGATCCGCCACCGCGCCGATGTGCGCGAATATCTGAAGGCTCAGGGCCGCTACCGCCACCTGTTCGAGCCCCGGCCGCGTACCGACCTCATCGAGGCGATCGAGGCCCAGGCCCGCCGCACCATCGACGAATTCGGCCTGCTGGCGGCGGACCAGACTGAGGAGGCGAGGACGCCATGACGACACCGCTGCCGTTCGCCGTCACGCTGGATGTTGGCAGCAGCCTGGCCAACAAGACCGGCACCTGGCGTACCGAGCTGCCGCTGTATGTCTCCAACCGGCCGCCGTGCGCCACCGCCTGCCCGGCCGGCGAGGATCCACAGAAGTGGCTCTACCACGCGGAAACCGGCGACTACGAGGCGGCCTGGCGGGAGATCATGCACATCAACCCGCTGCCGGCTGTCATCGGGCGGGTCTGCTTCCACCCGTGCCAGACCTCGTGCAACCGGGCGCAGCTGGATGAGGCGGTCGGGATCAACGCCGTCGAGCGGTTCCTCGGCGACGAGGGCCTGCGGCGGGGCTGGACGGTCGCGGTCGCCCCGCCGACCGGCAAACGCGTTCTCGTCGTGGGCTCCGGTCCGGCCGGGCTTTCGGCGGCGTACCACCTGGCGCGGCTGGGCCACGCCGTGACGGTACGCGAGGCGGCACCTAAGGCCGGCGGCATGCTCACCTATGGCATTCCGAGCTACCGGCTGCCGCGGGACGTCGTCGATGCCGAGATCGCCCGCATCGTGGCGATGGGCGTCGATCTGCAGGTGAACAGCCCGGTAGACGATCTCGCAGTGGAAGCGGCCGGCTATGACGCGACGTTCCTGGCCGTCGGCGCGCAGCTCGGCAAGCGTACCGATATCCCGGCCGGCGATGCTGCGCGGATCCTCGACGCGCTGACCCTGCTGCACGACGTGGCCGAAGGGCAGCCGCCCGCTCTCGGCCGGCGCGTGGTGGTCTACGGCGGCGGCGACACCGCCATGGATGCGGCGCGCACCGCCCGCCGCATCGGCGCGACCGACGCCACCATCGTCTACCGGCGTACGCGTGAACGCATGCCAGCGCACCCGGTGGAGCTGGAGCAGGCCGAGGCCGAAGGCATCACGATCCGGTGGCTGTCGACCATCAGCCAGGTCGACGGCGACCGTGTCGCGATCGAGGCGATGCGGCTGGACGACAGCGGCTTCCCGCAGCCGACCGGACAGACGCGATCCCTGCCGGCGGACGCGGTCGTCCTCGCCGTCGGCCAGGACACCGATCTGCGCCTGCTGGACGGCTTGCCTGCCGTTACCGTCCATCATGGACTGGTCGAGGTCGACCCCACGACCCTCGCCGCCGGTCAGCCGGGCCTGTACGCCGGCGGCGACATCATCGCCGACCAGCACACGGTGACGGCGGCCATCGGCCACGGGCGCCGGGCCGCCGCGGCGATCGACGCTTACCTCGGCCGCGGCGGTGAGCCGGTGACCGACGATCGGGCACCGGCGACCTTCGAAGCGCTGTCGCCGTGGTACTACAGCGACGCGCCGGCGAGCGTGGCGCCGCAACTGGCCGCGGCTCGCCGGATCGACACCTTCGACGAGGTCGTGGCCGGGCTGACCGAGCAGACCGCGCTCTACGAGGCCCGGCGGTGCCTATCGTGCGGCAACTGCTTCGAGTGCGACAACTGCTATAGCGTCTGCCCGGACAACGCGATCACCAAGCTCGGTCCCGAACTCGGTTTCGTGGTGGACACCGACTACTGCAAGGGCTGCGGGCTGTGCGCGGCGGAGTGTCCGGCGGGAGCGATCGAGATGCACCCGTTGGTCCCGGCCGGCTAAACGGGTTCTGACGCCGGGGGTTCGTCGGACTCCAGGGCGAACACGGCCGACCGGATGTCCGTGATGATCTCGTCGGCCTCGGCGACCTGGCGCAGCAGGCCCTCCTGCACCGGGCCGCCGGCCCGGCCGGCCAGGCTCTGCAACGCCATGGCGTGCTGGAAAAGCCGCTCGATCACCTGCCGGCGCAGGCTCTCGGCGATCTCGGCCCGGTCCTCGACTCGGCGCAGAACCTCGTTGTCGCGGCGGACCTCGGCCAGTTCCAGGGCCAGGCCGGCCTGGGCGGCGATGGCCTGGATGACATCGCGGTCGACATGGTCGAAGGGATCGCCGCCGGGCCGCCGCGTCGCCACCAGGACGCCGGCGGGGCCATGGCTGGCGTACAGCGGGACGGCCATCGTCTGGCCGATCGAGCCCGGTGCCGCGGCCGTGGCGGCCGCCGCCGTTCGCGGATCGGTCGTGGGGTCCTCGATGACCACCAACCCGCCGGCGGCAATCGCGGTCGCGGTCACCGACTCGTCCATGCGGATGTCGGCACCCTCCCATCGCTCGAAAGAGCCGCACGCCACCGCCACCCGCCAGTGATCGTCCCCGTCCACCGGCACGTTGACGCCCGCGCCATCGGCCGCCAGGGCCTCTCGAGCGTGCCGCACGAGATTGCGCAGCGCCGCATCGGGGTCGTCGCCGCCGAGCAGGCCGGTGACGATCAGCATCATGGCAGCCTGCCATTGCTGGCGGCGGCGCGTCTCGTCCAGGAGCATCGCGTTCTCGATGGCGGTGGCCGCCGCGCCGGCCAGGGCCAGGACCAACTCCTCATCGTCGGAGGTGAACCCCGGCCGGTCCAGCTTCTCGGTCAAGTACAGGTTGCCGAAGATCCGCTCGCCCAGCCGGATCGGTACGCCGAGAAACGAGTGCATGGGCGGGTGGTTGTCGGGGAAGCCGACCGACGCGACGTGGTCGGCGATCTCCGTCAGCCGCAGCGTCTGCGGATAGTCGACCAGGAGACCGAGCAGGCCCTTGCCCTCGGGCAGGCGCCCGATGCCGACCACAGTGGCCGAATCCATGCCGGTGTGCACGAATCGGGTGAGCCGGCCCCGGCTGACCACGCCCAGCGCCGCATAGCGGGCGTTGACCAGCTCGCGGGCGGCTTCGATGATGTGGCGCAGCACCACGTCGAGATCATCGGCGCGGGCGATCACCTGATAGGCCCGCAGCAACCCGCGCAGCCGCCCCTGGGTCTCCTGGACGTCGCGCGCCCGCTCGATCAGCTGCTCCAGCAGCTCGTCGAGTTCGAGGCGAGCCGCACCGTCAAACCTGATCTCCGGTCCACCGGCGTGCTCAGTGCCCATCGGATCCCCTTGGCCAACTTTCCCATACTGTCGCTCCATCATCCCATTCCCGCGACGGCGGGTGGAAGGCAGAGTCGGGCCGTCCGGCCCGGCCCGGGCGGTCCTGCGGCCCTGCACTGCCGCAATCGCGGAGAGGACGGTGAAGGGGCAAGGCCAACGGAAGGGAGGATCGTGATGATCCGCGTCGGAGTGCTCCGCGAGGACGCACCGGGGGAGCGGCGGGTCGCCGTCACCCCCGAAACCGTGGCCCGCATACAGCGCCTAGGCGCCGCGGTGGCCGTCGAGAACGGCGCCGGCGCCGCCGCCGGCTACGATGACACCCTATACCGCGAGGCCGGAGCCGAGGTCGGCCCGCTGGGCGAGGTGTGCACTCACGCCAATGTGATCGTCACCATCGGCCCACCGCCGTCGGCCCGGCTGCACCGCGGCCAGGTCCTCATCGGAATGCTCGCGCCCCGGTCCAACGCCAACACCATGAAGTCGTACGCCCTGCGCGGCGCGACGGCTCTGAGCCTCGACCGGCTGCCTCGCCATCTAAGCCGGGCGCAGGCGATGGATGCCTTGAGTTCCCAGGCCGCCATCGCCGGTTACAAAGCGGCGATCGTTGCCGCGTACGCCTACGGCCGCTACTTGCCCATGATGATGACGGCTTCCGGTACCACCAAACCGTCGTCGGCGCTGGTACTCGGGGCGGGCGTCGCCGGACTGGCCGCGATCGGGACGCTGCGGCGCCTCGGAGCGGTGGTCACCGGCTACGACATCCGGCCGGCCGCGGTCGAGGAGATCCGCTCGCTGGGCGCCCGGGTCCTCGAACTTCGCGGTGTTCCGTCCGACGGCAGCGGCGAGGGCGGGTACGCCCGCGTCCTGGACGTCGATGAGCGCGACGCGCAGCAGATCGCCCTGCAGGAGCTGGTCGGCGAGTTCGACATCGTCATCGCGACCGCTCAGGTGCCCGACGGTACGCCGCCGTTGCTGGTGACCGAGCAGGCGCTCAAGGGCATGCGGCCCGGATCCGTGGTCGTCGACGTCGCCCGTGGACCGCACGGCGGCAACGTCGAGAGCAGCCGGGCCGATGAGCGGTTCGTCACCGACGAAGGCGTGATCGTCATCGGCGCGGGGAACCTGCCCTCCGCCATGGCCGCGGCTGCTTCGGCGGCGTACGCCCGCAACATCGCGGCCGTGCTGGAACACGTTGTCCACGATGGACAAATCGTGATTGACGATACGGATGAGATCACATCCGCGCTTCTCGTCACGCTCAACGGCCGGCTGGTGCGGTCCACCGGAGCCCGGCCATGACAACAGCACTGGCCCTGAGCATCACCGTCTTCGTCCTCAGTGTCCTCATCGGATTCGAGGTCATCAGCAAGGTTCCGGCGACCCTGCACACGCCACTGATGTCGGCGACCAACGCCATCCATGGCATCGTGATCGCCGGCGCCATCCTGATCGCCGCGGCGGCCGACAGCGCGGCCGGGTACGCGATTGCCTTCGTCGCGGTCGCCTTCGCCACGGCCAACGTCGTCGGCGGGTACGCCGTCACCGCCCGCATGCTGCGAATGTTCCAGCGGCGCCCGGCGGCTGTCGCGAGCCCACAGGCTTCGGTAAGCAGCCCGCAGGCTTCGGTAGGGAGGCCGTCATGAGCGCGTACGAGACCGCCATCTGGGCGGCGTACCTGCTCTCCGTTGTCGCGTTCGTGGTCGGCCTGCACTTGATGAATTCGCCGGCCACCGCCCGATCCGGCAACGCCGTGTCGGCGGCTGGCATGGTCCTTGCGGTCGCCGCAACGGTGGCCGTCGTCGCCCACGAGGGCACGATCAGCGGCACGGGTCTGGCCATCGTCGCCGCCGGTGTCCTGGCCGGCGGCGCCGGCGGGCTCTGGCTGGCCCGCACGGTCGCGATGACCGCCATGCCGCAACTGGTCAGCCTGTTCAACGCGGTTGGCGGCGCGGCCGCCGCTTTGGTGGGCGTACACGAGTTCGCCGCGCACGGCCCGGATCTCGACCTGGCCGTGGCGGCGATCGGCGCCGTGGACATCCTCATCGGCGGCGTTACCTTCAGCGGATCCCTGGTCGCTGCGGGCAAACTGCACGGGGTCGTGCCCTCCGAACCGCTGGTGTTTCGCGGGCGGCGATCCAGCACTGCCGCGGCCGCGCTCATCAGCGTGCTTGCGGCCGGATACCTCGTCATCGAGCCGCACAATGTGGTAGCGCTGTCGATCCTCGCGGTGGCGGCCCTCGGGCTGGGAACGGCTCTGGTGGTGCCGATCGGCGGGGCAGACATGCCCGTGGTCATCTCCCTGCTGAACGCGCTCACCGGCACGGCCGTGGCGATGGCCGGGTTCCTGCTGGGCAGCCTGCCGCTGATCGCGGCCGGTGCGCTCGTCGGCGCGTCGGGCACCATCCTGACCCGGCTGATGGCGGCGGCGATGAACCGGACCGTCACGGCGATCGTGGCCGGCGGGTTCGGTACCGCCGACGCGACCGCGGCCGCGGGCCCGACCGTGCCCGTCCGCTCCATCTCCGCCGAAGACGCGGCCATTCAGCTGGCGTACGCGACAAAGGTGGTCATCGTGCCCGGCTACGGCCTAGCCGTCGCGCGGGCCCAGCACGAGGTGGCGGCGCTCGCCGCCGAGCTGGAGGAGCGCGGCGTGGAGGTCTCCTTCGCGATCCACCCGGTCGCCGGCCGCATGCCCGGCCACATGAACGTCCTGCTCGCCGAGGCGAACGTGCCCTATCCGTCGATGCACGAGCTGACCCAGGCCAACGCCGAGCTGCCGCGGACCGATGTCGCCCTCGTGATCGGGGCGAACGACGTCACCAACCCGGCCGCCCGGCGGCCCGGCAACGCCGTTTCGGGCATGCCGATCCTCGACGTGGACCGGGCGTCCGCGGTCATCGTCATCAAGCGATCCCTCGGCCACGGGTACGCCGGCATCGACAACGAGCTGTACAACGACCGGCGTACCGGAATGTTCTTCGCCGACGCGAAGCAGGGCGTGGCCGCGATCCGAGCGACACTGTCCACATTGGTGGGTTAGGCCCCATTGGTGAGGCATGGAGGTGGCAGTGATGGACATCCAGGTCGTCCGGCCCGCGAGCATCGCCCAGAGCGCCGCTGAGTACGCCCGGCAGAAGATCGGTCACTTGGCCCGGTACAGCCGCGAGCCGATCCGGTTCGTCCGCGTCGCGTTCTCGGCCAGCGGAAACCCGGCCGCGGCGGTACGCGTGCGGGCATCCATCGACGTTGATGGACGGGTACTGCAGGCCGTTACTCAAGCGGCGACCGCCCGCGAGGCGATCGACGCGGTCGACGCGAAGCTGAGGCGCCAAATCGTCCGGGTCAACCCGCACTGGGAGGCCCGCCGCGGACGGACGGTCAGCATCGGCCGGCGGATTCCCGGCGGGACCAACGTCCCTAGCGACCGGGAAGCGGAGCCCTACCAGGCCGCCGACCCACCGCGCACGATGGAACGTGAGGGAACGTGGGAGACACGATGAGCACTGTATTGGCGCCGACGCCACCGTCGGAGACCGAAGTACGCCAAGCCGCCATCACCCGGCTACGCAAGAAGCGCGGGCTCCAGGCCCACCTCATCGCGTACGTGATGGTGAACCTGCTTCTCAACGGGATCTGGCTGATCACGATGCCGGGCGGCTTCTACTGGCCGATAATCCCGATGCTCGGCTGGGGGATCGGGGTGGCCTTCAACCTCTGGGACGTCTACAGCCCCGAGCTGCCGTCGGAGGACCGCATCCAGCAGGAGATACAGCGGATCCGCCACAAAAACGACCACTGAGCGAGGGGCGCGGTACGCCGCGCCCCCGCCGAAAGGGGCCGGCCATGACTGTGAGGGCTGCTCCAGTGGTTTCCGGGCACCGCACCGCAGCGGTGTGGACCGTTGCCGGCGTGCTGAGTTTTCTCGGTATAACCGCCGTGGCGGGCGGTATCGCCATGGTTGTCGGCCTCGGGGCGGCGCCACCGGCCGAGTGGCTGGACACCATCCCGCTGATCGACAGCTGGCTGATCCCGGGTTTGGTGCTGGCCATCGGCTTCGGGTTCGGTTCGTTGCTGACGGCGTACGGCATGCTGAAACGCGCCCGGTGGACGTGGCTGCGCCCGGTTGAGCGGCTCACCCGGCATCACTGGTCATGGGCCGCCACGATCCTCATCGGGTTCGCCCACCTCGTATGGATCGCTCTGGAGCTGGTCTATCTGTTGGAGCCGTCGGCGCTGCAGATCGTCTACGGCGGTGTCGGTGTGGCGCTGCTACTGCTTCCGCTGCATCCGGCCGTGCGGGCGTACCTCGCCGCCGGCTGAGCGATGCCACATAGGAGGAACGATGCGCTATCACCGTGCTCTGGGGATCGGACTGATATCGCTGGCCGCGGTGATCGCCTCGACCGCCGTTCTGGGACCGTTCGTCACCGGAATCATCCGTTACCACACGTCCGACACCACGCTGAACCAGGTCATCGGCGGGGATGCAGCGGCCTTGCTGATCGTCGCACCGGTCTGCCTGGCCGTCGGAGTGCTCGCTCTGCGTGGCCATCCGGCGGCGCCGGCCCTGGCTCTCGGGCCGTCGCTGTTCACCGTCTACACGTATACCCAGCTGATCGTCGGCGAGGAGTACCTACGGTTGCCGGGCAACAACGAACGCTTCTTCCCATTGCTCTACACCGGTTTCCTCATCGGCGGTGGGGTGGCGGTGACCGCGTGGCGCCACCTCGATCCGGCCAGCCTGCCGGCGCCGTCGCACCGGATGCGCCGCGCCGCGGCCGCCGTGATGTTCGCCGTCGCACTGTTCCTCACCGTTCAGCACCTGCCAACGCTGGCCGACGCCCTGCGTGACACCCCGGCCCGCACGGAGTACCTGAGCAGTCCCACCGCCTTCTGGTTGGTCAAGCTCATGGACCTCGGGATCCTGGCACCCACCGCGCTTGTCACCGGCATCGGGTTGCTGCGCGGCACGAGCTGGGCCACCCGGCCGTTGTACGCCATCATCGGCGCCTACACGTTGATCGGTGCGTCGGTGACCGGGATGGCGATCACCATGCAGATCAACGACGATCCAGACGCCTCACTCGCGGCCGCCGCCGGATTCGCCCTCCTGACGCTCGCCTTCGCTGCGCTGGCGTACGCGCTGTGGCGACCGCTGTTCCGCGTGAGCGCTGGTTCTCGTACGGCCGCAGCAACGGCGCCGCCGGTGCGGATCGGTGGCGGAGTCAGCGCACGGAAGTGAGTGATCGGCCTAGCCGCACAATGATCCACAGCAATTGGCTGCGCCGAGATCACGGCATGGTCGGTTCCAATGTCGAACACAGCTCCCCACCGGATGCGGCAGGAGTCCAGCATCCGCAAGGGCTCGACGGCGCACCCCGCGCGGAGCAGGCCCGCAGCGGCGTACTCCGGCAGCGCCCGCGCGTCGCCCGGACCGCAGTAGCCCAGCGCATCGGGCGGGTACGCGTACCGACCCAACAGCACCGGGCGGGGTCGGTCAGCGGGCCTCGATCCGGCCGGACCGGCGAATGATGGCCACCTACATACCCACTAACCAGAGCAGACGAGCCGTTCGACTCGTTCGCCGGCATCGCCGACCACGGTGAAGGTCGGGCCAGGAGGTCGGCGGTCGGGCGAGGAATCCGTCCACCGCCTGAAGGGCTTTGTTCGCCGAACAGGCGTACGATAGCAGTATCCCGGAATCGACGACATCCCGCTCGTGAGGTGCCAGCCACCCCGGCTATAGCTCGGAGCGGATCGTCATGGCCCTGTTACAGCGGCTTCCCCGCCCGCCGGTCGAGGCGGGCACCACCGCACCCACCGCGCCGGCGACGTCTGAGGATGTCACCTCGGCTTCCCCGGCACGCAAGGTGCCGCGGACCCGAACCGGGGCGACCTGGTTCGGTATCTGCGCCGCCGCGGCCACCCTGGTGGTGCTCATCGTCTTCATGCTGCAAAACACCCGCACCGTCGAGGTCAGCTTCCTGTGGATGCACGGCTCTTTGCCGCTCGCACTCGGCTTGCTGATCGCCGGGGTCGGTACCGCGATCGTCGTCATGGTGGTGGGCACGGCCCGCATCACCCAACTACGCCGCCGCGCCGCCCACACCGACGAACGCTCCCCCACGTCCGCGGCACGGACCTTGACTGGCACCACGCGGCAGGAGAACTGACATGACGATGACCATGAGCCGTCGCATCATCGCGACTGCGACCACGCCGCCCTCGACACCGCGATTGCGGCTGGAGGCCACCGGCTCACGCCAGTCCTTGCTCGACGGGGGCTGGTGGCCGCGCTCCACCGATCTCGTCGCCGAGCTGCCCGGGCTCGTGCTGGCCATCGACACGCTACGCGGTCCGGTGACCCGGCTCTTGCTCAGTGCCGCCGGCTGGGACAGCCTGCCCCAGCGGTTGCAGGTCGCCGATCGGGTTGTGCGGCTGGGCTACTTCACCAGCCAACCGGTCACCTTGCTCACCGCCCTGTGCGACAACGGCGACCGGGTGGACCTCCTGATCGTGGCGCCCGGCACCGAGCCCGCCACCGCCGACGCGGCCATGATTACCGCTGCCACCACCGGGAACCTCGTGCACGCGCAGCACATCCTGGGCACCGTGTCGCGCCCCGATGATCCCTCCCGCGCGATGCCGAACGCCGCCCAGGACAGTGTGTGGGAGGACGACGGCGGCCAACTCGCTTCGGGCCGCCGATGAAACCCGTCCGCGTCGTGCAACCGTCGGCTACGACGAGGTAGCAGTGAGGTAGCAGTCGGGTGTCGTCGGCAAATGCCCATGCACGCCGCGGCCGATCAGCACGCCGCAGCCGACCAGCATCGCCGTCCGCCTCGGCCATACGGAAGTCCTTGGAGGGCGTCGCCGTGGCCTGTCGGCTGCGGCGATACCCTTTAGCGTCGGTCCGGCCGGTTGGCTCGGGAATGGGTAGTACGCCCGCGTGTTCCGGCAGCGGGACGGGCGGATCGCCGTAGGCGGACCCGGCGCACATGCACCAGCGGTCGTCGCAGCGGTGTGGGCTGCGACGCGGACGCTGGAGCCGGGTCGGCGGCCAGATCACGCACCGCGCCGGTAGTGCCGGTCGCGGTCAACGCGGCGGCGAACAGGATGAGCTGGTTGAGCAGGTTGAGGAAAACCAGCAGGCCGACCGCTGCGGTGACGAGATGATATGCCGGATTGGCCTGGGTGGCGTTGATGTAGATGCGCCCGACGCTGGTCAGGATCTGCACCCCGGCGGCGATCAACACGGCCGGGCCGAGGATGCGCCGCCACGGAATGCGCAGCCGGGGCAGGCCGGACAAGACCGCCATCGACAGCACCGTGTTGGCGGCCAGGCCGAGGGCGAATCCGGTCGCCGAGCGGGCGAGCTGCCCGGTGCCGCCGGTGTCGGTGAGGTCGAACAGCAGCCAGCCCAGCAGGTTGTGCGCGCCCGCCGCCATTGCTAACGACACGGCCAGCAGCCCGCCGATCCCGGCCAGCACGGCGAGGTTGACTAGCTGCCGGCGCAGGAAGCTGCCGGGATATTCGGGCAGCCGCCAGATCGCACGCATCGACGAGCGCAGGGAATCGACCCAGAAGATCCCGGAGATGGGCCACACGATGAACCCGATGAGCCCCGCCGGTCCTCGGGCGGTTCGCACCGCCGCCGCATCCAGGCGGGGCAGGTTGACCGGCAGCTGCTCCTGCATCGACGCCAGCAGCGCCGGATTGCGTACCACATAGCCGAAGATCGCAAAACCCAGTAGCGCCAACGAGAACACCGCGAAGAAGGCGTAATAGGTGACGGCGGCGGCGAGGCGTCCGCCGTCGGCGCCGTCGTAGCGCACCGCCGCACGCACCAGGTGATCTGCCCAGCCGAACCGGTGGCGCACGCGGCGAACACCGGCCCCCACTGCCGACCACAGATCCTGCACGCCCACCTTTGGGCGGTACCCACCAACGCCGGCCGCGACACCGTACCGGACCGAGCAATCCACCGGATCCTGCACGCTGGATTGGTCCTATATGGACATTGCGTAAGTGAGTCTCGTTCGTGGAGGCGTAGAACGACGAAGGCATAGGCATGGATGCCGTTGCCCACCACCTCGCGCGTCAGCATGATCCGGCCGGCCGACCCAGCGCCGTCGCGGGGACGCCTGCGGTGTGGTTGCCGACATGCTGACGCGCGAGATGGTGGGCGAGCAGTAGGGCTAGGCGTCTTCGGGTGTACGCGGTTGGTCAGCGGCTTGCTGATCGGTGATGTGGCCTGGGCTCCAGCTGGCGAGGAAGGCGAGGGCCTGTGCGGTGGGGCTGGCGGGTTCACAGGTGTAGGTGATGATCGTCAGGTCTGCGTCGCCGGGCAGTTGGAGGGCTTCGCCGGTGAGTTCCAGGTCGCCGGCGACCGCGTGGTGCATCGACTTGGTGGCTGTGTGGTGGAGTTTCACGTTGTGGGTGGCCCACCAGGTGCGGAAGGGTTCGCTGCGGGTGGACAGCTCGCCGACCAGATCGCTGAGATAGCGGTCGTAGGGGTTGCGCCCGGCATAGGTGCGCAAGGTAGCCGCGCAGTCGGCGGCGACGGT
>Ga0114129_10007347_pt1 | contig 15683 bp, 8 predicted proteins | sample RhiMetdeltSRZDD1_FD_80071 | JGI IMG/M metagenome (GOLD analysis project Ga0114129, IMG submission 80071) | Populus rhizosphere microbial communities from Tennessee, USA - Rhizosphere MetaG P. deltoides SRZDD1 (version 2) (version 2) | ecosystem: Host-associated > Plants > Roots > Rhizosphere >... | reverse complement strand
GATCGCGCCTCCTCCCCAGCAGGTTGGTCGAACAGATTTTCTGCGAAGAATGTTGGGAATTGCGCCGGACAGGCGAATTGTCCTCTATTGCGGGAACCTTCAGAGCTGGGCTTCGCGGGACGAGTTGGCCGAACTGGTCTCTTACTGGCCGGACGATTACTGCCTCGTGCTTCATAACCGCTCCACTGTCCAGCAAACCCTGCAGCGTTTTCTCGACAGGTTGACCGAGACGGGAAAAATCTTCATTTCCGCACAACCGGTCGGCAGGAGAGAGATGAGCGCGCTCGTAAGCTCGGCGGATTTCGGGCTGGCCCCGTACAAACCGGTTCCTGGAGATCTCTGGACAGGCAACAATCTTTACCACCTGGGCTTCGCGTCGGGCAAAGTTTCCTACTATGCTTTGTGCGGACTACCAATGCTCGCTCGGCCATTGCCGGTTTTTGAGCGTGAATTCGCGCGTTATAAATGCGGGAAAATCTATTACCGGCTATCAGAGACTGGAAAACTGCTTGAAGAGATGGCGCGGGATTACGAAAACTACAGCATGGAGTCGAAACGCTTTTACGATGAACGTCTGAATCCCAAAGAAGGAATGGAGAAGTTTTGCAATCGTTTAGTCGATTTAGCGCGCGCACCGGAATGATTAGGAGACTGGTGTGATACCTGTCAACCAACCCTGGCTCGGAAAACGTGAAGAAGAGCTCGTGCTGGAGTGCCTGCGATCGGGTTGGATTTCTTCGGCCGGCACGTTCATAGCGGCTTTCGAACAGGGTTGGGCTGATTATTGCAGACGGCGCTACGGAATCGCCGTATCAAACGGCACGGCCGCGTTGCAGTTAGCACTAGCGTGCATCGGCCTCAAACCGGGCGATGAAGTCATCATCCCGGCCTTTACGATCATTTCATGTGCTCTCGCGGTGATCTACAACGGCGGCGTGCCGGTGCTCGTTGATGCCGATCCTCGCACCTGGTGCATGGATGTCGAGCAGGTGGAGAATAAAATTGGCCCAAAAACGCGAGCGATTATGCCGGTTCATATTTATGGGCATCCGGTGGACATGGATCCTCTATTGAATCTGGCAGAGAAGCACGGGTTGGCCGTCATTGAAGACGCGGCGGAGGCGCACGGCGCGGAGTATCTTTCGCCACGGAACACGACGAATTCCGTCTGGCGGCGCTGCGGCAGCTTCGGAGATCTGAGCTGCTTCAGTTTTTACGCCAACAAGCTCGTCAGCACTGGTGAAGGCGGAATGGTGCTGACCGACAATCCGGCATTGGCCGACCGCGCGCGTTCTTTACGAAATCTATCTTTCCAACCGCATCGTCGGTTCCATCATGAAGAGCTGGGCTTCAACTTTCGTTTGACGAATCTGCAAGCGGCGCTCGGAGTCGCACAACTGGAAAGAATGGACCAAATCATTACTCGCAAACGATTAATGGGGCAAAACTATAATCGGTTATTGAAGGACGTCGACGGTTTAGAGTTGCCGCCGGAAGAGTCCTGGACAAAAAACGTCTATTGGATGTACGGCGTGGTCCTTTCCGAAAAAATCGGCATGGATGCGAGTCAATTCGCGCAACGCTTACAGCGGCGGGAAATTGAAACTCGTCCCTTCTTTTTAGGAATGCATGAACAGCCTGTCTTCCGTAAGCGCGGGTTATTCGTCGAAGAGAGCTATCCCGTCGCTGAACGTCTCGCCCGCCGCGGCCTCTATCTTCCTTCCGGGTTGGCATTGACTGAAGAGCAATTAACGACCGTCTGCGCAGTGGTTCGCGAGGTGCTGTCATGAGCGAACCTTTCGGGTCCGTTTACGCCGACTGCTACGATGCGATTTACCAGGAAAAAGACTACGAGGCCGAGTGCGACCTGATCGAGCGGCTTTTCAAGACCTATGGAAACGGGCAAATCAAAACCGTACTGGATCTAGGTTGCGGTACCGGTAACCATGCGCTTCCGCTGTCCCTAAGGGGATTCGAGGTGATCGGGGTTGACCGGTCGGCGTCCATGCTGGCGCAAGCTCGCAAGAAAGCTGGCCCCGCTGAGCGCGACACTTTTTATCAGGCGGATATCCAGAGCGTGGACCTTGGGCGGCAATTCGATGCTGTGTTGCTAATGTTTGCGGTGCTCGGTTATCAATTGGACAACGCGGGGGTGACGGCGGCTCTACGTACAGCCCGGCGGCACTTGCGCTCGGGCGGACTTCTTTTGTTCGACGTGTGGTATGGTCCGTCAGTGCTCTTTCTACGCCCCTCTGAGCGGGTAAAGACAATACCAACATCGACCGGCAAACTCCTACGGACATCCTTGAGCGAACTCCACACAAACCGCCACACCTGTACCGTTCGCTATCATTTAGGGAAATTCGACACCGAACGGCTGTTGAGCGAGACCGAGGAAGAACACACTGTCCGTTACTTTTTTCCGCTAGAAATTAACTCGTTTTTGGAATCTACGGCATTCACTCCCGTTCGTCTCGGAGCTTTCCCTGACTTCGAACGCGATCCCGACGAGAAAAGCTGGAACGTGCTCTGTGTCGCACGAGCGGTATAGGAGTGACTAGATCTGTGTTGGGCAGCGCAAGGAGTCGTAGCTGTAAGGAACTAAATCAACGCGCTTCATGCATGTTTGCCTCCGACCGTTCTCCGAACCGTTGTGGTTGACTCAGATATATTATGACAGAGCGCATGCTCGCTTGGTTCTACATCAGACTTTTTAGACCTGTTGAGACCTTACTCAAGCCGTCACTGAAGAAGATACTAGGGCGAAACGATTATATTTGGAGAGGTCTTAAACGAGTTCGCTCCAGATTGCTCCACAATCTTCCCAGCTCACTCAAACAGAGTAACACGATACCGCATCGCCTTGTTTATCCGTGGCCTGATAGAAAAATGCCTTTCGGCGTGAACCTCGTTGGGAACTTTGGCTCAGAGACAGGTGTGGGTGAAGCAGTGCGATCCTCTTTGAGGGCTTTAAAAGCGGCTTCTATTCCTTATGTCATCAACAATATTGTAGATCCAAATGCGACCAACTTAGACACGCAGATTCAGGCATTCGATCAAGACAATCGGCATAGCGTTAATTTGATTCACCTTAACTTTGATATCGTTCCGACGTTCGCAATAGAAAAAGGTCATATGTACTTTGCGGGTCGATATAATATCGGCTGTTGGTTTTGGGAGCTGTCTGAATTTCCAGAAATTTGGTATCCGAACTTCGATTATTTCAATGAGCTTTGGGCCAGTTCTAATTTCATCCAAGACTCGCTCTCACGAGTCTCTCCTATTCCGGTTGTTAAAATGCCTCTTGCCCTCGCTCACGAAGCCGCCCTTGACCCAGATCTCAACCGTTCACATTTTCATATCCCAGATGACAAATTTGTTTTTCTGTTTATGTTTGATTTCGACAGCGCTATGGATAGAAAGAATCCGCTAGGGCTCATCAAAGCATTCAAACGCGCTTTCGACGGAACAGCCGATGTTTTGCTTTATGTAAAATCCGTACATGGCAATCGTCATTCGGCGGACCTCGCATCCGTGTATCGGGCGGCAAGTGGACAGCCAAACATCATCGTCAGTGATGCTGTCTATGCTCGTAAAGAAATCGATGCTCTAGTACACTGCGCTGATTGTTACGTTTCACTCCATCGATCAGAAGGATTCGGCCTCCCGATCGCCGAGGCGATGAAAGCAGCAAAGCCGGTGATCGTCACCGGCTATTCGGGCAATATGGACTTCACAACCCCCGAAAATAGTTTTCTTGTGGATTACCGGCTTGTCCGTATTGAACGGGAAGGACCGTATCCTAAGGGCTATGTTTGGGCCGACCCCGACCTCGACCAAGCCGCCGAGCAGATGCGTTTGGTTTACAAGAATAGAGACGCCGCTGCGGTGCGCGGTCGTCTAGCGAGGGAAACTGTTCTCACAATATTTGATCCGGACCTTGTCGGCACACGGATGAAGGAACGTCTCAAAAGAATCACCTCTATGTGACGCGTGTCGGCTGCGATGGATTTTGACGAAAATCAATCTGCCCACGATCTTGAGACAATCGTTGTTAAGTGTTTCGTCTCTCGAATTCGCAAGCAGTCTCACCCCTGGCCCCAGCCAGGCCAATATTTGGATCGATCGACGTGCCCAAAAAAAAATCGGTTAAGAATATTTCCTGACTTTTTCATCCAATCATCCACTTTGCCGATCACGCCGCTATAATGTCCAAACAAACCTCTCTTACGAAGGATCTGCAAACGACGGTATAGCCACACGTTCCGCTTGTTGATATCCCGATTCTTGCTAAACGCGCCGTAGTGAATAAAGCACGGTTGGAAGCTGCCATTGAGAACGTCTAATTCGAACCGGGGGTCTTCGCTCAGGGCTTTTTGAAAATAAGCTGACGTATCCCATGACTTGTATCGAACGGGTCCCGATAGCGTCTCAACATGAACAGCATGAGAAACTTCACACTGAAGCGCTGCGCGCTTGTAAATGCAAAACCACGTGTGCCAGCGTTGGCTTAAAAAAATTACCTGATCCGAATAAGAGTCGTAATATTCAGGGACAGGGGGACTATAGTCGGTCGCCATCGCGACCAGATGTGGATCGCGGTCCAATCGCGCCAGCATAACCGACAAGAATTTGGCATCTAGAATTTCAAAATCAGCGTCTACGGTTGCATAGTAAGGTGTATCTATTTTTTTCAATTCTCGATCCCAAATACTGTCGCATCGTTCAAAGGGCCCCTCAAGCCAGCGATCCGTAGGTTTGTTCTCGTCGGTCTGCCCTTCAGGTTCGACGATCTCTACGAAAGAAAACCTTCTCCAGCGCGGAAAGTACCGTCTCTTTAAAGACGAACTGACCCAATTGGAATAAACCCGTAACGCAAATTCAACGTCTTTTATTTTGGCGTAGCTTCTCACCGCATAGTCGGCGATCACTACGTCAGGGTCCGTCACAATCATGAAGAATGTGATCTTAACGTCGTCCATTCCTGCCTTGCACGCTCCTGGTGCTCGTTTTTCGGACACTACGAAGAAGACCGCGCGCTTCGGCCCCTAGCTCTCTTTGAGCAGCCTGAGAACATTGTCGCAATGCGGAACATTTGACGCGATAGTTGGTTAATTGGCTACTGCTACTGGCTCGTGAATTTCCTCGATGAGCCAAGGTTTTCGAACTCGCGGGGGAAAGGCTAACGTGAACGCCTCTCGATCCAGTGTCAGGTTTGGATTATAGGCCGGATCATTCCATAAGAGCTCTCCCCAACGTCGCTTCATGTATTCGCTTTCTTTTTCGAAGCGTGCGAGCTCGCCAGCGGTGTCTTCATAGCCCCGACTGGCAGATTCGTAATGATAAAGTTCCGCATACGGAGTCCATAGGTTTCTATAACCTTTTTCCATGATGCGCAGGCATAAGTCTACGTCATTAAAGGCAACCGGAAGGTTTGCCTCATCCAACCCGCCAGCTTCCTCAAATACTTTCCGACGTACAACAAGGCAAGCCGCGGTCACTGAAGACAGATTTTGACAGAGCAATGCGCGCGAAACTTGACCAGGGTAACCCGCCGGCTGATTTTGGTAAGGGTGACCTGAGACATCAGGCATTCTACCTAGACCCAAAATCATCCCGGCATGCTGAATCGTGTTGTTAGGATAATAAAGCATCGCTCCGACCGCGCCGATCTCCGGCTGAATGGCATAGCTCACCATCTCCTCCAGCCAGTCCGGCGTGATAACCTCGAGATCATTATTCAATAATCCGATGATCTCGCCTTGTGCATGTTGCACAGCAAAATTATTGATCGCTGCATAGTTGAACGGAGCGTCATAGCGCAATATCCGCAATCCGCGTTCTCTTTCAAGCCTCTCTAAATACTTAAGGGTGGCAGAATCGTCCGATTGATTATCAACAACAATGATCTCGAAAGGCCGATAGGTCGTTCTTTGATAAATGGTATCAACGCAACGTTGCAATAACTCCAGCCCGTTGCGGGTTGGGATAATAAGTGTGACGAGGGGAGCGGCGGGAAGCGAATATCTGATTCTCCAAGAGAAGCCGGCAGTGGGAAGAACTGCGGCTCTGGAGCCAATGCGATCGAAGTGAGACTCTAGAGTCCTTCGCTGCGCCTCTTTTACATAACTCTTTTCGTCTATTCCAAAGACAGCCGACCCCGGAATGGCTCTCCAGTGATAAAGTACATGAGGCATGTGGTGGATGTGGCAATCCGGAATACGTTCGCTGATGCGCATTACCAAGTCCCAATCCTGGGCTCCTTCATATCCCTCGCGAACCCCCCCAAGCTCGTTGACTATGCTCGTGCGACAGACAACCAAGTGGCACATAAAATTCTGTGCGAGAAAAAGAGCAGGGTTCCAGTCCGGCTTAAAATAGGGGGCGTAGCGGCGTCCTGCCTCGTCAATCGTGTCCTCGTCGCTGTAGATTAGGTCGGCGTTCACATCAAGGTTTAGCTCAGCCACGACCATGTAGAGCGCATGCTCAGACAACTGATCGTCATGATCGAGAAACGCAATAAATTCCCCTCTGGCCATCTCGATCGCAGTGTTGGATGCGGCTGAGATATGGCCGTTCCTTTTGCGAAAGATGATTTTGATGCGTGCATCCTTCGCCCGATACTCTTCCAAAATCTGGCTGACGTGGGGCTCGCTCGAGGCGTCGTCCGCGATACAAAGCTCCCAATTCGGGTAAAGCTGTTTTAGAACCGATTCTATGGCGAGCCTGAGCCATTTTTCCGGACTGTTATAGGTGGGCAAAATTAGAGAAATAAGTGGCCGGTAGGTCAACTGGTCGATGTGCCGTTTTATCGCGCCGCGGTCAGCGGCGGTTAAAGTCCCATACTTTTCTAACCACTCTGGATAGTCGCGGTCTACACTCTCCGCTTCAATTTGATTTCGCAGGTGCCGCTTTAACTCACCTACGCCATCTTTATGCAATATCCGCACGGTGTTGCTTGTCAACCGTGGAATTTCTCTAGGATTCAAGACCATAATTTTAAGAAAATCCCTGACAAAGTCATACGTGCCACGGTATCTTGTTCCCTGGGGCAACAATCGATTCCGGATACGTCGAAACTTCATTACCAGTTGCCAACCGAGACTGTTTTTAATTTCATAGAGTTCGCGTTCTAAAACGCTCCGTGCCCTTAGTTCCTGTTGCAGTGAACGCTCCAGTATCTCGATTTTGTTCCTCCACTGGGTTGCATCTTTCTCATTCTCACCTGTTTGTTGGTGCGCGTCCTTCATGTTAGCGACACATTTGAAACTCTTAAATCGGTTGCCTGATGCCTTGGTGCATTCTTTATTGCGCCTAAGCCCCAGTAAAAACCGCAACCGTCTTGCGCTCCTTCAATCGAGAGGGATACGAAATATTCTCGATATGGCAACGCTCAGGTAAACGATAACTCGCGCAAAGACGACCCTTTTGATGGACTCAGGGTGAGCACAGTCGAACCCCAAGCAGGCGAGGGGTAGATCCAATTTTTCTTGCGCGCCTTGGCCGCTTGGCAGCAGAAAATTCGAAGTGGTCCTGGCAACGTTTGCAGCGTTGTCGGAAATCACTCTCGTCCGTTTTTTCGTTCATCATCGCGCCAAGGCGCCATGCAGGCAAAGATTTGCCTATTGGGATCTTTTTGATGAGTGCTCTGCGAGAGAAGCGATTTCAGCATCCACCATCATGTGAATCAGGCGTTCAAAAGTCACGCTGGGCTGCCAAGCTAATTTGTTCCTCACTTTGGTGGCGTTCCCTCTCAGTTCATAGATCTCCGCGGGCCGATACAGTCTTTCATCGATCGTCGTATACTTTTCATAGTCAAGCCCCACATGACTAAACGCGGTCTCTACAAGTTCCGTCACCGAATGACTTTCACCCGTCGCAATGACGTAGTCATCCGGCTCATTTTGTTGCAACATAAGCCACATGGCCTTGACATAATAAGCCGCGTAACCCCAGTCCCGCTTTGATTCGAGATTACCCAGCACCAGTTCTTTTGCTAGTCCAAGTTTAATTCGAGCGACCGTATTAGCGACTTTTCTTGAGACAAATTCATAGCCCCTTCTGGGCGACTCGTGGTTGAAACAGATGCCGCTAACAGCGTAGAGCTTATAGGCCTGGCGATAATTTTCCGTTAGCTGGTACCCAGCCACTTTGGAGATTCCGTAAGGTGATCTAGGATGGAATTTAGTATTTTCGTCTTGCGGCGTTTCTTTGGCGTTCCCATACATTTCGCTCGATGCGGCAAAATAAAGCCGCGCGCGCGGTGCTCGTTCTTTCATGGCGGCGAGCACGTAGTGTGTGCCGTTGATGTTCGTCCCAATGGTCGAAAATTCATCTTCAAACGAATAGCTGACGAAGCTCTGCGCGGCCAAATGATAAATCTCGTCCGGCTGCACTTTGTCGACCACATTGAAAATACTGGCAAAGCTTTCCAACGAAGCAGCATGGAGAAGGAGCTTGTCTAGAATATGCCTCAGCCGCCAGAGGCGGTGCTCTGGGTCCTCGATCGCAACCCTTCGGACGGTACCATGGACTTGGTAACCCTTCTCTAAAAGAAGCTCTGCAAGGTAAGAACCGTCTTGGCCGGTGATGCCGGTTATCAATGCTTTTCTCATCTTACTCCTACTAATTGCATATATATCGAATTTGCGAGAACTTTTTCATTAATAATTGTATCGGTTCTCACACGCTGAACTCTCACAAGACATCGCACAGGATTGTCTATGTCATAGGAGAATCGGCAGCGAAGAGGTGAAAACTGCGTTGGCAAACAACTGCCGGGTTCCTTATTAGTAGCCCTTTAAGCATGATCTAATTCGCGAATACAAATCGGTGATAGCGAAATTCTTCTTTTTCGATGATTCAAGAATCCCTTGCTTGCAAAGAATGGCCGCACCGCAATTATTAACCCAAAGCGGGTATTCAAAAAAAATCGTCTGCAGCGCTGGCTCTTGTTTACAACACTCAAGAATTGCGCGTCTCACACCGCCTTCCCGACGAGTGTCAAAAGATTGTGCATAAATCGATGAATCATGAAGTATTATAATTCCGTGCTCCGCAATCAATTCAGAACAATAAAGAAGCTCGTTAATTACAACCGAATAGTCGTGACACGCATCAATAAAGACCAACTCGAAAGGTGCTAGGAGTTTCAGCTTTTGCTTAATCTGTAGTTCATAGCTGAATCCTTCAAGAGGAATAACGATGCGTTGCAGTTCAGCCTTATTTACATAATAAGACAGCCGCTTTAAATAGTGCGCGTGGGGTTCTACAGTGTAAAGTTTACCATAACCGTTGAGTCTCAGAGCTTCGCCCATCACTAGAGCAGCAGAACCTATATGTCCGCCCAACTCAAGAACGCACTCTGGCCGAAGTGAAAGAATGAGGGTAAAGAGAAGATTCCGCACTCCCACATCTGAATGACCCGCAACTTCAGAATCGCTATCAATCTCCTGTAATGCTGAAAGATAAGTTGGACTAAATCCGTTGAGTGAAAAAACTGGAACTACTTCCCAACCACGTTCCTTCGGAATTTTTTCGGGATCATTTGGCAGAGCCATACTTGTCTTTTATTAATTGAAAAACTAAGCACTAATTACTTGCTACTAGGTGTTCACTGCTAAATCCGCGGGTACGACTGTCCGTCGCGTTTTCATATTTCGGTTGTAAAACGGCGGCAATATAATGTTTTTTCTCATCCAGATATGAGGAATGCATTGACCAACCCGCGGTTGTCGCAAGATTCGTAAGCGATTCAACAGTAAAATAGTTCACGTGAATCGCACAAAGCAGTTCTTTCTCCCGGTTGACCTTTCGATACTCTTCAAGTTTATCAAAATTAGGCACCTGCACAAAAAGCAATCCGTCCATTTTTATGAGATCACGTAATTTGCATAAAAAATCTTTGGGTGCATATACATGTTCCAACAAATGCCAAAGAATAATTGCGTCGAACGCATATAGAGGAAGCTTTATTTCTTCGAGGGTGCCCTGGAAGACTTCAACTCCGAGCTCTGAAGCATTGCGCACCGCTGCCCCAGAAATCTCGACGCCCAGTACGTTCCAGCCTCGCAATTGCAAGGCTTTTAACAAATACCCATTGCCGCTTCCGATTTCTAAACAGCTACCTTTAGTCGGTTTAAAGCTTTCGACAAATTGGGCTATCTGGTGTGAGATGTCAATGGACTCCTGTGGATTGACCATCACCTTGAACTCAGAACTGTCCTCAAGACGTTCAATTTCCGCTTCCGGTAGCCTAGGAAACAAGAAGAGAAACCCACACCGATCACATCTAATAACAGATCTTCTTTCTCCATCAACGAATTCAGCCATCTCACGTCCCTGAATCCGTTGTAGACTAGCGCAACTCGGGCAGTGCGTCACGTCAGCGTGTTTTGGAAACATACCATTTGTTTGGCCGAATCTTTCTTGAACCCCTCCGTCATGATCATCTAGACAGTCTTTTAAAATCGTTTCAAATTCTGATGCTGCTGCTCCAATATCTGGAAATGACTCAACGAACTTTAGTCCATTTTTAGCAATCGTGGCTCTTAGCATTTGGTCGCGCAGTAAGCGCTCCAGCGCACCTGCTATTTTAGCCGGTTCTGGTTCTACTAGTACGACGTTCTCGCTCGAGCCATACTTCAAATAATCGTAATCCTGGTTTAGCTGGACATCTACGACAGGACACTCGCAGGCCATCATTTCGTAAGCGACAAAGGACGGATTTGTAGTAGAAAACACCAGCCCGGCGCTTATTTGGGAATATAGCTCAGCCAGCGAGCTTTTTGACAAAATGTCCAGAATAGTGCACTTAAACGGGATGAATTGATACTTTATGTTTTCTGAACCAAACAATATGATCTCGATCTCAGGATGTCTGTCGTGAAAAAGTCGCAGTGACTGCAGTCCCAAGTTGAAACATCGCCGTGGCATTTCAGGCCGAGCAAAGAACGCGATCCTTTGCTTTCGTTCCAAGCTCTGCGGATAGTAAATGTCTTTTTCAATCCAGAACGGAATACTTCGGCATTCGATACCATATTTTCTTTCCAAAACTCCCTTTAACCACGTTCCAAGGGTTATGCATTGAAAACCAAAAGCATACGTTTGTTCCGCGCTGATGAATTCTTCTCCCATGGGATGAAAACTAGGCTCGTAGTCCTGAACAAAATAGAATGTCCGGGCAGCCATTGCAGCGTTTTGTCTGACCAAATACGCTGTCGAATAGTGGGTGGCAATTAGCGCGTCACAAGGGGAGACGCTGACTCCAATAACGATGTCAAACTTTGGATCGCAGAATTCGGCATGTATGAAATCTCTTAATTTATCCACTGAACTAAAATTTTCTCCCGGAGTAAAAAAGAGCACTACGTTATTGCCCAATTCCTTTAGATGGTTTGCCAATAAAAAGATATCTTTGTGCCCACCAGATCCCTTCAGCGGAAGGGGCACAATGAATGATATCGAAATCGCATTGTCATCAAAGCCGTCACGTTTTCTGATATCACTTAAGATGTCCTTGTATGTATTCTTTATGAGTCCTGTCAATTGCAGTGTTGTATAACGTGCAACAGAGTCCTCATAAGCATTTCTACCTATTTGTAATCTCAACTCTTCGTCAAGGATCAAAGACTTCAAACTCCCGTACCAATCTTCGGCACTCGATGCAAGCAAACCATTCTCCCCATGCCGTATCGCCTCTTTGAAAGTCTCTGTCGCTGATGCCACTGAAGGAATCTTGAGAACACCAGACTCGAAGTACTTAAGCTCGCTCTTCGCGTCACAAAATGGGTTTCCAACTTCCAGGGGAATGATATTTATGTCAATATCAGCTATCAGATGTGGTAGTCTTTCCCAGTGAACAAACGGAACGCACTGTAAACGCTCACCAAATTGTCGCAGATCTGGAAATTCTGTCAGGTCTAACAACCCCCCGATCTTAATGCGTACGTGATCAAACTCAGCAAGAATTCTTAAGAGAGCCGAGTATGCGACGGAGAAATCTTTTTGATGGGTCAGCGTCCCGCTGAAGTATCCAATTACTACCTCATCGCTGCGGGCTCTTTTTTTTCTCTGCTGAATAGCTTTCTCACATATTTGTACTTGTTTTGTGTTAATTGTATTAGGAATCAAGTAGGCTTTTTTTCCAAGCTTTGCAGCCTGGTTTTTTAAGAAGAGAGTGGGCGCCGTGAAGTAACTGCAATGTTCCAAAGTCTTCTTATATTCCAAGACTCCCTGCTCATATTCCTTCACTGCGTCCACGCTCCACCCCCTGATTCCGTCGACATGGGGGATGATGGCGGGATCAAATATGTAGTCATCAACATCAAAGACTATTGGCAAACGCTCCAGCTCAGCCTGACGAATAAGAGCTGCAATGTTTTCTGTCCATCCCACCCGGAATAGAATAATGATGTCATGTGAAAAAACATAAGAAAGGTTCGTCGATATATCGGTGTCATGAAAAAAATCGGCTTCAACTGCCCCTAAATTCAACGCCTCAATCATATTACTGACCCTATACCTTTTAGAGTCAAATTCTACGCATCCAACGAGAAATATCACTCTGAATTTTCGGATCCTTGGTAGCCGAGGGATGGTTGAAGTTTCACTTTTGCGCTCACCACCTGTGTCCTCCAAAATCAGCATGCTTGCTTCTCTGGTGAGATTTCTGGTAAAGCCTTTAACCCTGGCTAAGATCCGATCATATACGCCCCTCCTTCTCGTATGGATTGGCAGCAGCTTATCTTTGACCTGGCGATAGGTTGTTATCGCTTTCCAACCAAGGCTTGTCTCAATTATCGCTAAAGCTTCGCGTTTCTGATCTAGATCTGCTTGCTGGCTTTGGATTTTAGCTCGCAGCTGTACGTTCTCTGCCAATGTCATCTGAAGTTGGTTGACCTCTCGATCGAATTCTGTTTTCTGGCTCAACCCCCTTTCTTTTTCCATAACAGGTGTGCTTATCTTCTGTTCGCCCTTAGAGATCGTGTCTTGCTGGTCTTTAACCGTATTCTGAAGTTGTCTGATCTCCTGAGTCAATTGATCCCGGTCGGCGGTGAGTTCATTTAATTGACGCTCCTTCTCATCTAGTGTCTGCTGTTGAGTCTTTACCATGCGTTCAGTGGCGTCTCGCTCCGCGGCAAGACTACTAACTGCAACGTCCTTTTGTTTGAGCAACTGATTCGAGCTATCTACCAAGATACTCGCATTTTCGCTTAATTCATGGCCGCCATCCGACGCCAAGGCGATGAAATACAACGGAATTCTTTTGTCGCCTTCCACAAAAGCAAATTCCTGTGGGTTTCTTTCAATTACGTAGTCGACAAAATTTGGATTTCCACTCGGAAAAACCGGCCAGATGTTGGAATTGCAGTAGATACGCTGGCCTAGAAATTTGACCCGCTTAAAGGACCTGTCAAGTAACTCTCTAAATTCGTCAAAATAAAGCTCATGAACGTGAAACGGATTATCGTAATGCGGCTGATCGCTGTAAGCCCACTTGTTTGGAGTCGAAACAATAAACAAGCCATCGCTAGTCAAAAGCCTTTTGACTTCCTTCAGGAGCGCATCATGATCCTCGATATGTTCTATAGCCTCGAAACAAACAATCACGTCAAAAAAATTCTGCCCTTCCAACGGAACTTCCGTGATGGATCCGACTCTGAACTCAATGTTTTCTTTGATGTATTTATTTTTGGCGTGTTTAATAGTCTTCTCATCAATATCGATGCCTACCACGTGATTTGCGGTTCGGCCCAAGAAATGACTCCCGTAACCTTCACCGCAAGCAAGGTCTAACACTTTCTTGTTCTGAACAAACTGTGACGCGAATGCGTATCGATGGATATGTTCATAACCAATCTCGGCACCTTCCATCCAGGGAACGTATCTTTCACCTGTCCACTCCAACAATGGAGACGGTCCTTTCGCGCGGACTTCTGAGTGTCCCTCGGCCTTGTAAGATCGAAAAACCACCGCTACGTCCAATTCATTATTTGGCTTGCGGTAGAAAACCTCAGTCTTTAATCCTATATCACTCAGCTTTTCAACCACATCCATACCGAACTCCGTGTAAACAAACATACCCTCCTGGCCCCAATCGCCGTGATAAGCCGGTTCTAGAAGATCTTCACGCCGTCCGTTAACGAGTCTCGCGCGCTGTATTGTATGCAGTTGCGATGGCAAAACAGGGATCGTAAAGATATGATAGCCTCCGCTTTTTAACGTTCGATAGATTTCCCGCCACGCCATATTTGGATCGGGTATGTGCTCAAGTGTTTCAGAAGTCAGAATAATATCGAAGTAGTGATCAGGGTAAGTCAGGCATTGCAAGTCCTCGCATCTGATACCTTCCCGCACTTCGCCTGGCTTAACATCGGGAATCCATTCAGAGTAGCAGAGATTCGCGTGTTGCTTTAGGTACGAGTGTAAGGCTCCACAAGCGTTGATTTCACCAATCCTTAGGCGCTGAAATTCTCCCTCACGAAGTAGCTCGACAAACGACTTGCACGATTTTCCACATATGTCTGAAAAAGTCTGTATCAAGACTGCGGCGAGGCGTCTTATTCTCAAGCTGCCTCCGCAATTGCTACAAAACATGCTTTCCTTGCGATTGAAGGCGTCAGCAAAACTGTCTGATATGCCCCAAGCTTTCTGGAGCTGAGGAGTGATTATGGTTGGATCAAAGCGAAACGACGAATGACACCCGCAGATAACACAATAGCCAGCCTCGTGTTCTTTCCTTTGGTTCATGCTGCCCGCCCTAATGCCAACTAAGGTGAACTGGTTCAACCGTGGAGCGTCACCGGCGGCGCTGTCGAGAAGTCCTCACGCACAACCGGAGGGTGCAAGCGCCGCGCGGAGGAGACGACCGATTCCACTCGAAGGCGCCATTGCAGACAGGGCCAGGAAGTGCGGCGAGCGGCGGCGTCGAATACACGCAGTTAGTGCTAAGAAGCATTAAGATCGCGCTGTACCCCGGGCGATACTCGAGGATATCCAAGGTTCTGAGCAAGCTGTGTTCGACGCTACTTCGCTGCCGATCAGTCCAGAAGATCCAGTCACCAAGACGATATCCATGCGAAGCGTATGTATAGTTCTTCAAAAACTCTAGTATTCAGGATATCAGAACACTGGTTCTGATATTTCACGCCGAAAAAAAGTTTTGGCCGACTGTCGTTTGGTCGACTTCTCAGTATCTTTAAAACGAGACGCTTCGGATTGGTTCTGCAACAAAAAGTAGCCGATAAAGGTCTGCTATGTCAATTGCGATTACAAAATGCATTTGACAGAATAAAGATTCGTGAATAACCGCCGTTGACAAAGCTTTCATACATGAACTCTCAGCAAAAGAGGCTCCTTTGTCCGAGCCACTATTTGCCTTCGGCTGAGAACGATGTGAGTCATCGTTCCTGCTTGGAATGACCCTTCGTCTCACGTATAGATCGCGATCTACGACGAAAAGATCAATCCGGCATCAATGGTTTAATCGAGAGGGGTGTCCCCAGCCCGCCCAAACCCGAAACAACCGTCCACTGCACAGCCATCCCACTGCCGGTTCTCATTCAGATCCAATGCCCAGTTACCATCACGAAATACGCCAATCTTCGCTGTTCCTGTCCCCGTCCAATCTCCCACCACGGGTATATCCCCAGCCTGCCCAAATCCAATACAACCGTCCACTG
>Ga0114129_10007346_pt1 | contig 15684 bp, 6 predicted proteins | sample RhiMetdeltSRZDD1_FD_80071 | JGI IMG/M metagenome (GOLD analysis project Ga0114129, IMG submission 80071) | Populus rhizosphere microbial communities from Tennessee, USA - Rhizosphere MetaG P. deltoides SRZDD1 (version 2) (version 2) | ecosystem: Host-associated > Plants > Roots > Rhizosphere >... | reverse complement strand
TTGCGGCAAATAACAGATTTTAGCTCCGGCGCTATGATTTCGGCCGCTTTCATGGCTCCTGAGTTGGTATAGTGCGCGCCATCGTAAAAATAGAGGCTATTTTTCGGCATCAGCCTGCTAAAATCGATCACTGGTACATTTTTCTGCGCGCATATGTTTCTCATGGCATCATTGTAAAGCTCCAATACCTCGAACAAACAACGTCCATTCATTCCTTGTGCGGTATCGAAAGTTTCGAGGTTTACGCCTGTAAAGGGATCATTTCCTTGTCCGAACAATATTGCCTGCGTCATAAACACCGGCAGTATGCCATATCGTTTACAGGTATCGATAATCTGCCCGAGCCGTTTACTGTAGCTGGCCAGGAATTTTTGTTGTTGCCCTTTTCGCGCCAGGATCTGTTGTTCGGTCATTATTCTGGTTGTCCCTTTTTGCAGATCGACCATAGTGTTGGTCGTATTATTCATTTTCTGAGCTCTCCAGCCTCTCAACAGGTTCAATCCGATATTCAACACTTCGCTGTTATTGAAAATATAATGCTTCAGGTCTGAATACCCTCCTCTCCTGTTCAGTTCGTCATGAAAGGTGGGCTGGTCATTTTCGATGTCATTAATACCTGCATAGAACAGAATCATTTTAGGCCTGATCTTTATCAGATAATCGTTTAACAATACCTGGTGACCGAAAGAAGAATGTCCATCAAGCCCTGCATTATTAAGCCACAGATTTTTACAGGAACGTTTCAGTTGCTGCTCAAGCTGGAAGGGCCAGGTTTTGTTATCCGAAAGAAAATGGCATTCGGTAGTACTTCCCCCAACGGTTACAATGGTGAGATAATTATCCCATTTATCAGGCTTTTCCGGTCCTCTGAAACCCAGGCTGTTTCTGGTATTTATAATAACAGAATCGAGTTTTGGATTGATTTCATTCTTAATAATCTGCTTTTGGCTAATTGGCAGCAATATCTGGTTTCCGCGGATTCTGAAATGTAAAGGGTTATATATGCGCAACACAATTTCCAGGAGAACAAATACCACAATAAAGAGATAGAGGAAGTAAAAGAATTTACGGCGCAGGGAATACTTTGTCATCTAAATGATATAGATATAGATTTAGAGTCAAATATAGCTAAAAAACAAATTACCAGGCAGGTCGTACGATTCCCAAAAAGAAAAAAGCAGATCATCATGACCTGCTTTACTTAAGTGAACCTTATTGGATTCCAATCTGCTGCAATCTTTTAATACCCCTGGTTTTGCTGCGCCTGCTTTTCATCTGCCGTCAAAGCCTTACCATTTAATTGTATACCATCGAGGTAAGTTTGTGGAATAGGTCGCAGAACATGGTAACTCCTGATATTAGGTGAAGCCTGGGCGTTAAATGTCTGTACTCTTGAAAGTAATGTTTTGGTTCTTGAAAGATCTTCCCAGCGCTTATACTCGCCGCAAAGTTCCCGTGAACGTTCATCCAATACAAGTGCCAGCATCCTGTCATACACACTTCCTAATCCTAACCTGCTGATCACATATTCATCACCGGCAGGAAGTGAATTAATGTCTGTAATAGCCAGGCTGGCCGAAGCTGCCGTGGTAACAGCAATATTATTCGATTCATAATAGGAGTTTTCAGCAATGAAAGAGTTCATCGTGGGGCTTTGGCCCGAAGTGGAAGCGCCCAGCGCTCCACCCCCATCATAATATCCGGCGCGGTCTTCTCCGCTTGTAAATTGGGCGCGGGTACGAACTGCATTAATATAGGGCAATGCATCAGTATAAGAGCCGGTACCTGATTTTGCCAACCTGATTTTGGCTTCAGCTGCAATCAAATAAGTTTCTGCACTCCGGGCAAGGTTCATATCACGCAATCCCCTGGTTTCATTCAAAGCTATCCTTGAACCATCCAAATGCTTGCTTAAAGAAGGATATCTAACGTCTGCCAGCATTGCTCCATCTGTTGTTACACCCGCAGGAAAAGCAATATACGCGTTCGGAATTGTTTTGTTTGTTTTGGAATAAACAACAACGTCATTCAGCTTATAACTGGCGAAGCGATTATCGCCGGGTTGGTTTATAATATACATTATTCCAAGATCGCCATTGACATAATAACTACCCGAAGACTTGTTCAACCTGCTTTTTGTTCTAAAGCTTTTCCAGAACCTGGAGTCATTCTCTAAATCATATATTCTAAACATATAGTAATTGGTACGTAAACGGCTAAATGGCCTGTCGCCGGTAACATCACGTTGCATCTGGGGTAAATCGTCGTAACGGGATGTATAATAAAGATGTTGCTGATTGGTGCCGTTCGTAGAAACGTCTGCAGTGAATTGCGCAGAAAGGATCAGTTCTGACAATTTTTCGTTTGCGCCATCCGGGCCGGTATATTTCCACAGGTCTGCGAAATTAGCAGTCAGCGGATGCCTTGAAATAACTTCATCACACAAAGGTATTATGGCAGCAAGATCTGCTGCTTTAGTGGCCGAATTCCATGAATCATTGATTTCACTGGCACGGTACAAATATGCTTTCGCCAAATAGTGGGCAACCGCATCTTTTGTGATCTTTGCAGGAGCGCCTGTATTTGGTAAAAGATCATAAGCCTGTTTAAAATCATCGATGATCTGTTTGCAAATTGCTTCAGGAGTTGCTCTCGTAAATTCCAGCTCAACACCTGTACCGGGTACGGTCTTTAGCGGCACTGCGCCATATTGAGAAACCAGTCGCAGGTAACAGTATGCTCTAAAAAAATACCCCTCACCTAACGCGATCTTTTTAATGGCATCTGCAGTAGAAACACTGGCCGTTGCATTCTGGATCAGCAAATTCGCGTCTCCTATGCCTGTATAAAGGTTATCCCACTGAGCGTTGGCCGTTTGAGTATTTGAGTTATTGACGGTAACAATTGACTTGAAGCCTGCATCATAGTTGTTCCACACGCCATTTGACGGATCGCCACCTACACTAAACTCATCCACGCCATAATTGGCAGTACAATAACTCCACTCAGCACTGAACGGGGTATTGAATACCTGGTAATAGGTGCCTGTGGCCAATGACTGAATACCTGCATCGGTTTTAAAAAACTCCATACCTCTTGCGGTGGTGAGTTCCTCTTTCAGAAAATCTTTTTTGCAGGATGCCATCAATATCAAACCCGAAAAAAAGGATATATTAACAATCAGTTTTATTATGTTCATTTTCTTAATTTTTAATGGTAATCGTTGCGGTTAAAATGATGCGTTCAATCCAATGGTGATACCTCTGTTATAAGTAGGACCAACCACATCCATATCCAGCCAGGCGATCTTCGAAAACAGCATACCCGGGTTGGCGATTTGTACATACGCTTTTAAATTCGAGATGGCAGTTGTTTTCAACGCTTTGCCGTCAAGACTGTACCCCAACGATATATTACGGATCTTTATAAATGAAGCGTCTTTATAACCCAAAACCACATAGTAGGGATCACCACTTCCTTCAGAATAAAATGGCTTCTGATATTCAGCATTCATATTATTCTCATTATAATAACTGATCGTGCGCTGAACACCACGCGCAGTTTGCGCTTCACCACCCGTGTTATACATGTATTTCAAACGGCCATACAGGAAGATGGAAAACTCAAACGATTTGTATGAAACACTATTGGTCATTCCAACTATCCATCTTGGTCTTGTATTGCCAATGATCACACGATCATGATTGGCATCGATCTTTTTGTCGCCATTGATATCAACGGGTCTTGCATTTCCAGGTGAGAAAGTACTTCCATTTGTGTTAAACTGCCTGTAAGCGGCTGAATCTTCAACATGCCAGATACCTGCACCGTTGTATCCGTAGATTACCCCGATAGGCTGATCTATGAACCAGGTGTTATTGATATCATCCTGCTTTCCGTTCGACAATGAAACGATCTTATCTTTTTGATAAGAGATACTGGTATTTGTTGTCCAGGTGAGATCCTTTGACCTGATATTAACCGTTGTTAAACTCAGATCGATCCCTTTATTGGCAGTTTGACCAACATTTGCAAATGTTGTTGTATAACCGGTAACAGTCGGGATAGACATTTGCATTAACAGGTCTGATGTGTTTGATTTATACAGGTCAAGGCTACCTGATATCCTTCTGTTCAGCACAGAAAAGTCGATACCCACATTATATTGAGTAGTTTTTTCCCATCCCAAACTCTGGTTGGCCAGGGTTGTTGAAGGAATAGAGCCAGCTGTTATGGTTGTTATGTATGGGTAAAAGAGAGATGTAACAGCTCCCTGGGTTGCATATGGATTGATTGCAGAGTTGCCGGTAACACCAACACCAAATCTTAATTTCAGGTCATTCACCCAGGTTGTATTTTTCATGAAATTTTCTTCGTTAACTTTCCAGGCAATAGCAGTAGAAGGGAACCAGGAATATTTGTGACCTTCAGCGAGTGGAGAGGCGCCATCACGACGGGCAGACACCGTTAGCAAATACCTGTCGTTAAAAGTGTAGTTTATGCGGGCCATAAATGACCGCAATTGACTCTCGGTAAGGCCCGACGAATACCCGGTTAAATTAGCTGCGGGAATATAGCTTTTTGACAACGCATTCCATCTTTGACTTCCAAAAGCAATACCGTTTGCAGAGATATAACTGCTGTCTGTTGTAAATTTAGTTTGGCTGCTTAGTAAAGTGAGACCAAAATCATGCCTGCCGATGCTTTTATTATAATAGATCAAATGATCCAGGGTATATGAGAACGTTTGAGCCTTTGCAAGCGAAGCAGAGCTTGAACCACTACTGATCACAGAATTGGCGTCTACGTACGTTCCATCACGATAGGTGGAGAAGTCTGGTCCGAAGTTTACCCTGTATTTCAGGCCCTTCAGAGCAGGATGAATGGACCCAAAGTCAATTTGTGAATATAAACTACCGAAAGCGCGGAGGGTTCTTCTTTGATCCTGGGCCAACGTCCACTCTTCAGCCACATTTTTATATGCTATATCACCGCCTGGATTATAGATCCTGTTTCCGGCGGAATCATATGGTACTGCATAAGGAAACAGCGCCCTTGCGGATTCGTAGATGCTGGCAGACGAGGATACTGTAGTGGCGCCTGTTTTTGATTGTCCGTATTCCTGTACACTGTATGAAACTGTAACGTTAGTACCGAACGAAAGCCATTTGGTAGCATTGACGTCAACATTTGAGTTTGCAGTATACCTTTTAAAACTCTGTCCTTTTTGTGTACCTGTATTGTTCAAATAGCCAAATGAAGCATAGGTTCTTGCCTTATCACTTCCTCCACTAACGCTCACATTCAGGTTTTTCGTTATACCTGTTTGCGTTACCATTCCCCTCCAATCGGTTGTTTGCACCTGAGATCCATCCCATTTTCCCGACGACCAGCCTCTTGCAATATTTGCCCAGGCCGATGGGTCGCTGGTGGCAAGGAAAATCGCTTTATCATTTGCAATAGTAGGTTGATCGCCACGGGGATAAGTTGCCGGATTCTTATAATAATAGGCCCAGCGTCGAAATGTTATATAATCTGCTGCATTGAACATTTCCTGTCTATCCTCCAGCGTTTCAGCGGTAGTAGACAGGTTCAAATTCAACGATGTTTTACCGGCCTTGCCTTGTTTAGTAGTAACGATCACAACACCATTGGCGCCACGCGAACCATAAATTGCTGTTGCAGAGGCGTCTTTCAGTACGTCAATAGTCTCAATATCATTAGGATTAATGTATTCAATGCCACCGGTCATCAGTGGAATGCCATCTACAACGTATAGGGGCGAATTAGATGCCGTTAAGGAACGTACGCCCCGGATATTAATGGTCCCTACCGTACCGGGACGTTCTGCGGAGCCAATGTCAACACCAGCTACCTTTCCCTGCATCGCCTGCAGGGCATCAACTACTGGTCGCGACTTTATGTCTTTTTCATTGATGCCGGTAACGGCACCTGTTACATCGCGTTTTTTTACGGCGCCATAACCTATAACTACAATCTGGTCCATGGTGTTATCGGCAACGCTCATAGTTACATTCACCTGACCTTTATTTTCTATTGGTACTTCTCTGGAAATGAATCCAACAGAACTAAATACAAGCACTGAACTCCCCGATGGCGCATTAATGGAGAATGTTCCCTCCAGGTTTGTTACGGTTGCGATTTTGGTGCCCTTAATTTGAACAGTAACACCTTGTAAAGGGATACCGGCATTGTCTGTTATTTTACCGGTTACCGGAAAATTGTTTTGTGCGAAGGAAAAAATGGCAAATAGGTTGAGCAGCGAAATGAGCATTACATTTCGCCTAATGGCAATCGTCTTTTTCATAATAACAGTTAGGATGTTTAATTAGTATTTGTAAGTTATCTTATCCAGTTCCTAAAATCATCCTGAACTATCCTGAGGCATCCTGTATGGGCTAACCAACAGGATACCGGTTCTACTCCCATGGCTGCACGTACAACATTACAGCCCCAATCTTTTTTTAACCACCTACAAGGATTGGCGTGATATCCCCCTTAGATTGTCACATTACCCCCCCTTGAGTTCAGCAACGGTGGGGTACATTTGGGAAACAAAGCTTTATATGAACGTACAGGAAGAAATCAAAAAATATATTACGAGCCAACCTGAACCAAAACGTAGTGACCTGCAAGAGTTGCACAGGTTCATACTTCAGATATTACCGGGATGTAAATTATGGTTCCTCGATGGTAAAAACAGCGAAAATAAAACTGTTTCTAACCCCAATATAGGATATGGATTGTACACCATAAAATATGCTGATGGAACAACCAGAGAGTTTTATCAAATTGGTCTGAGCGCAAACAAAACCGGAATCTCTGTTTATATCCTTGGTATCAGCGATAAGACATACTTAGCCCACACGTATGGAAAAAAACTAGGCAAAGCAAGCGTGACCGGGTATTGCATTAAGTTCAAAACGCTAAAAGATATAAACATTGATATACTTGAAGCGGCAATACGATATGGGTTTGAGGCAAAGAATTGAAAGGACAAAAAAAATGGGCAAACCGCTTTTTGCTTATTCATTGAATTGCTGAACCTTCTTAGATCGAATTTTATATCGATATAGTATGCCCGTATTTCCACGATCTTGTCAAATTCGGTAATCCCTCACATTCTCCACTCTCATCTGATTAGTGAGTTATCAGTTTATTGAAAAAGTACATAAAATCATTTCTTCGCAACATTCCGTACCCTAATTCGCAACATTCTGATCCCTTGTATCAAACTGCATAAAGGTAGTTTTACAGTATTCTTTTTAATAAACATCATAAAGATATTGAACTAACAAACACATGAAAAAACCGGTTGCAATTACATATTCCTTCGCCTCAGGAATATGAATAATACGACCTGTTATACTACCTGCTATGTTATGTTCTACATGATATCAGCCCAACAACAAAAATTATTAAAATTCAGATCTCCATGGCATGGCATAACATTTGATTCAGGAACTGCGTCATTCTTAGAATTATAGTTTGGTTGAACAAAGGCGCTGCGGTATTGCCGGTGAAAGAATACTTCATTCAATATCATTATCCAAAGAATAAAACCCGTACAAATGAAACAACGTTACCTAAAAAAGAATTTGCTGATTTTGTTGTTATATAGCCTTTCAGCAGGATCCTTTGCACAGAATGTGACTATTTCAATTGATGCAACGCAGAACAAACGCCTGATCTCGCCATACATATATGGACGAAATGAAAGCTTTGACAAGCCTGCACAATTTTACAAAGATGCAGGGTTACGCTTCTCCCGTATGAACGGAGGTAATAACGCAACAGGTTATAACTGGCGAAAGAAAATTACGGTTCATCCCGACTGGTATAATAATGTTTATAGTGAGGATTGGGATGCATACGCACAAAACATTGCTGCCAATTATCCTGATATGCAGGGCATGTTTGCTTTTCAATTGATGGGCAGAGTTGCCTCCAACACAAATAACAACTTCAATGACTGGGCTTACAACCAATCGCAGTATTGGTCTGGTGTTGGTCAGAACCTGGCAGGTGGAGGAACGCCCGATCCAAACGGCGGCGGTATTGCGCTGGTTGAGGGAAATACTAATTTGTTTACAGAGCCCTGGCCTGCCGATTCTTCTGTAGAAATTCTAAATCATTGGTTTGGTGCCAATGGTATAGGGCTTAACAAAAACCAGTTTGTATACTGGAATATGGATAATGAGGTAGATATATGGAGTGGCACGCATGATTATGCTATGCCAACGCAGATATCGGCGGCTGCCTTTATGGATAACTATATAGAATTAGCGAAGAAAGCGAAAGCTTTATATCCCGGCATCAAACTCTGCGGACCTGTTGCAACCTCCGAATGGCAATGGTACAAATGGTCAAGTGAAAGTATATACATAAACGGCCGGTATTATCCCTGGATCGAGTATTTCATAAAACGCCTTGGCGATGAGTATAAGGCAACCGGAATCAAACTGGTAGATGTATTAGATATTCACAACTATCCCTCGTATAATAATGATGATGCTGCAGCACTGCAGGGGCACCGGATTTATTATGATTCAACGTATGATTACCCAGGTTCAAACGGTATCAGAACAAGTGCCGGCGGATGGGATGTTTCACTTACAAAACAATATATTTTCAAGCGCATCAACGGCTGGTTAAACGAACATTTTGGCGCCAACCATGGCATAACATGTGGTGTAAGCGAATGGGGTACCATGTCGAGTAGCAACCCGAGCCTTGAATCTGTTATATATGCTTCGCATTTGGGTACATTTGCAAACAATGGCGTTGAATTGTTTTCTCCATGGAACTGGTCTATCGGCATGTGGGAAACCTTGCACCTCTTTAGCCGGAATGCAAAAAAATATAGTGTATCCAGCACTTCTTCCCTTGAAAATACGGTATCTGCTTACTCTTCGGTAAACGAAAATGCCGACTCTCTTACTGTGATGCTTGTAAACCGTGACATGAGCGCTTCCCGCACTGTTACAATTAACCTAAGCAATTTCAATGTTGCCAATGGAAATTACAACACATTGCAACTATCATCTTTACCGGCAACAGAAACTTTTGTATCGCACACGCAAAATGCGCTGCAATCAAATACAGTTGCGGTAAATTCAAATTCATTGACCATAACAGTACCGGCCCTTTCTACAACGGCCATTCTGCTGACCGATCTGTCGGTATTGCCGATAGGATTTACCCATGTATCTGTATCACAAAGACCAGTATCACAAAAAGTATATGCAGACGTGAAATGGCAAACATCTGCTGAAGCCGGTATCACCGGTTATGTAGTGGAAAGAAGCCTGGATGCGGCTCATTGGCAGGAAGTGTATCGTACTACCGCAAACGGGCTGAATGATTATACATACAATGATGATGTGACCGCATTAAGTGGCAATATATACTATCGCATCAGGGAGATTAATAAAAGCGGTTATGGCAGCTATAGTGCTGTACTTATCCTGCGGTTGTCATATATTACCTGTACTACCATTACGGTAAAGCCGAATCCGGTTATAAACAATGTTATCAATCTGCATATTAGCAGTCAGGCAAAACAACATGTAATGGTGCGACTGACCGACCTGCATGGACAAACTTTTTATGTAAGTGCTGTGGTGCCCCTGGAAACGGGTGAGAATGTCATAAACATACCTGCAACCAGGCTGGCTAAGGGTATTATTGGTTTTGCAGAAGTGTTGAATGCGGATAACGGATTAAAGATTGGTATAATAAAAGTGATGTTCTGAGGGATAAATAAAACAAACCCTGCATAGTACTATTACAGGAAACTGTTCAACAACCAGCACGCAGCCATGCATGCTGGTTGTTTTGTTTTATAGACGCCGGATTTACTATTTAATAGCTTAATTTCGAAACGATAATCAGCTCTTTGCTTCGTGCCTAAATTTGCTGGCAAAGAGAAGGCATAAAAAAACCACGCCGAAGCGTGGCTTTTTCAGTGAACCACCCTGGAGAATTGTCGAACCAGGAAATAGAGGATTTGAAGATCATATTCAATCTTAAACGAGTGATTAACAAGCAAATATGAATTTACTGAGAAAGTGCGCTCATAATTTGAACTCAAAAATTTGTCTGTAAATGTCAGCCTTGTTAAGTCTAGTCAACCCTTGAAAAACTGAATTTGAAGAGTTTGTTGTTGAATATAAAAGTTCAAAATAATAGTTTCCCTTTTTGACGAATTTATACTTCGAGCAGTCGTTGTCATTAGGTGTCCACGTTTGGATAGATTGCCCAACGGCTAAGGGTATTGCTGGTGAAACAGTGTCACAATATTTTATGTTGATGTAAAGCGGATAATGTTGTGTCCACGAATCGTTGCCAATTTCTTTATAAAGCGTACCAAAGAAAAATGCATTATTGGGATAGCCATAAATTTCTTTGTCACCAATGTTTTCAATATTAAATCTTGCATCAGAACCAGTTTTAGGTTTGTCAAGTAGAGAAAACTTTACATAGTTTGAGTTGGTATGGTATTTCAAAGTTTTGATTTCTTTTATAAAATCGCCTGTTGAGTCTGTTGTTGATATAAAAACAAAAATTTCAACTCTTGAGGCGGTACTGTCAATAAGCAAAGTGTCAGTGATATTTTGTTCTTTGTCTGTATTGAATGCAATATTTATTTTATGTAGACCTGTGTCAATATCCTCACTGTACTGAAATAGGTTAGTGTTTAAATACCGTCCGTCCTTTGAGAATTTGTCAAATGTGAAATTATGTGTCGTGGAAGTTGCATTTGATATTGAGAAATGTAAGTATTCGGTCTTTTTTACTCCTGAGTCAGTAATAAGAGAAATTGTCACTTGTGGTTGTGCAAATGAAAACTTTGTCAAAAGGAGAAGTACGATAAATATAGTGAGGTGTTCCATTAGATTAGTATTGCTTGTAACGTTAGGGCTTTCTGCTGTGCTGATATTCTGTGTTCCGTCAGCCGACAACTGAAGCCGATTGAAAAACTAAAGTTGAAGTTATATTGTTTTGCTGAGATTTATTCGTTCAGCCCGGACTGCAGCCGATAGCGATATGAAGACGATGGTATATTCTTCAGCCAGCATAGCAGAAAGCCGCTTGTTGTGCGTTTGTGGCTGCTTCACTGTTATTTTATTTCCATACAGGCAATTTAATATAGCTTTTATTTGTGAACCATTGCATTTGCAAAGGTACTGCCGCATCTTGTATCGTCTCTTTACTAACATCTTTGCCCGTGCCATAGTTAATTTGCCAATAAGGATTATTATTAATGCCTATCAGTAAAACCATTCTGCTTCCTTTTTGCAAATACCTGCTTGTAAAAAAAGTATTCCGAAGGAAAATGTTTTCAACTTTACCTGGAGTCAGCAACTGTCTTTTGCTAAAGTCTTTTATATAACTGCATCTCGCTATATTGTTGCTCAATTGAAAATACCTTCCGTCAGGCATTTGTTCATATAATTTAATGGATATGTCCATATCCTTTTTGTTAATAATTGCATTCAAACTGGCAATGAACGAACCATTAAATTCGTAGGCTTGGCTTAAAGGATCACTTACAAAACACAAATAGTTTCCGGGCATTAACAAGGTATCAATAATGGCACCATCACCATTTATCACGATTTCGTTGCCTTCAAAATTAGTTCTGTCGGCCAGGTCGATTTTCTGTTTAATTCGCTTATTGTTTATTGCGGGTTTTGTAAGCAATTTATAGCGGTTTCCGGTTTGCTGGTTGCCCAGGTAAAATGTGATGGTATCATTATTCATTATCTGTAAGGATGGTGTGTGTCGCCATTTGTTGGCGCCCATTACCTCAAAATTTATTTTATCTTTCAGCAATGCCGGCTTTGTTCCACCTTTCAATATAAAATCGAACCATTCAAAAACGATGTCTATGATTTTGATCTGGGCAGTAGAGTCTATTTTATAGCCGTGTAAAACTGCTGGCGGGTCAAGGGGGTAACCCTGCGCCCCATAGTGGTCATAAGGACCAATTAATAAATAATGATTTGGATTCTTATTATACAAATGGTGCTGATTGAAATAATACATTGCTCCCCTTTGGTCATCATCATAATACCCCGTAATAGTTAATACCGGAATATTTATATTGGCATACTCCTGTTTATGCGGCACCATGGAACTCCAGAATTCGTCATAAGACGGATGTTGAATGAACCGCTGGAAAATGGAATTATATCTTCCTTCCATAGAGTCCAATGATTGCAAGGCTGTACCGTTTCTGTACCAGGAATTGCGCACGCTGTCCCAGTTTGCTTTGTTACCGGTTCCTGACCAATCAGTTAGTTTATTATTTGTAACCAAATGTAACCACCTCAACATATCAACCCAGTAAATCCCATATAAACCGGGAAAGTCTATGCCTATACCCACTGCGACTTGCGGCACTATTGTCTTTAAGGCGGGATGTACATTTTTCACAGCGGCCCATTGCGTGAATCCAAGATAACTGCCGCCATACATTCCAATTTTTCCATTGCACCAGGACTGCTTACTTATCCAATCTATAATATCATAGGCATCCCTGGCATCATGTTCAAAAGGTTCGACATCCTGCCTGCTTAATCGTTTGCCCCTTGTATCTGCAATAATGGATGCATAACCATGCGCTGCAATAAACTTGGCTTCCGGAACCATGGATTCCGAGGAATATATTCCAAACTTAAGTACAGCAGGTTGGGGTGTTGTAATTCCCCTGGCATATACGATTGTAGCAGATATTTGTGAGCCATCCCGCATTGTTATCATTGCACTGTCTTCTATTATATACTTCGCATTGATGATTATTTCCAGTAATTGGTTTACTCTTTGTATTTCAGCAGTATAAACTATGTAATTCAAATAAGAAAAGCATAAATTCTGTGCGTCAATATAAGAAATGCTATCCTTATCATTTTGTTTAAGCTTTTTGATCAAATCAAGATAACGCTGTTGTCTGCTCTGCAAATCGGCTTTAAAATAATTTTCCGCTGCGTCAGCAGCTTTAAAAGATAAATTTTTGTATTCATTTGAAAAAATGGAATCAAATAGTAATTCAAAAGAAGAATCGGGCCGAGATATTTTTTGCATTACCAGCGAATAAATCCGAAAAGGAAACGCATATGTCTTTGCTGTAACCGGATCTGAGATCCGAAATTGAAAGCTTGCCGAGTCGATTGATCTGAGAGCATTCGTGAATTGATTTGAAATCATCTCGTAACGGAATAGGTTGGCATAATATGAGATTTTATCGGTTGGAGGATTATTTTTATACAGATCTATTACTCTTAAAGCCAATTCAGGCATGGCCTTATTCATTTTATCATTATCAGCATAAGCGCCATGAGGGAAACTTAGTTGCTGACTAAATGAACAGTTCACCATAATTAGTGAACTTATAAGTTGGAATATACGTCTGAATTGCTGCACTCTGGTAATTTTGAGGACGGGGTTTCTGTCAAGCTGTTTTTGATCTGCTAATCAAGTAAAGTTTTTTGCCATAACGCACAACGTTTGTATTACCGCTAATATACGCTACGTCCAGATGTGAAAGTTTTTTGCAACTTATTGTTTTTAAAATACTAAGCAAAAAATGCGCGGCATTCACAAAGTAGCGCAAATACATCTTGGGTTTGTGTTAAATCATCCAGCGGACTGATGAAGAAGATAGGTAATTGAGGCATCTACCGAATTACGGCGTACTATCCGTATTGCCTGGTACCATCTTTTATCCAATTTTATTAGCGCCGTAATTTTATTGGAGGCGTGAAAAACGTGCAGGTGATGCGTAGGCCCTACGCTGGGACTGTGCAGTGGTTCGAACTGCCCAGCCTGCCTACCAGATTGGATTCGAACTAAGTACCTTGAAAATAACCAGGTTTTATATAGAAGTTTAACGACAAGTGGTATTGCGGCATCAAAAAACCCGCTCTGGAAGCGGGTTTTAATACTATAAGTGAGCCGGATTGGAATTTGTTCAAACCATTTACATGAGGAATTAAAGGATTTATTTAGGATTAAGCCATTGATTTTTAATAAGAAGGGTAATTAGGATAAATGGTCTATGATAATTTATTTGAATCTAAGCAGAGCAAACTTATTTTTTAACCGCAAAAGTAGTGTAACGAACACAGTCACTGGCATCCTTTGTTGAACCCTCAATTTACCAACTCATTCAACATCTCTTATACATATAACCAGAACCTGAATCTGTCTCTAGGATATAGCTATACAAGAGATGTCATTACCACGACATTACGGACAGGTTTGTTCTGTCGCTGCAAATACACATAGTAGTAGCATGTGAAATTTTAATTTCTTCATAGTTTCTGGATTAAGGGACGAATGTAAAGTCTTCTGAAACTCCACGGCTTTACAACTACTTGCATATAAAATTGAAATAATGTGTATGCAGGGACACACAACATACAATTAACAAATTATCTATATCCAAGTAATACTATGAATCATTTTTTCCCGACCTGCTTTATTTACACTCAATGATCTGATACCTATAACAAAAATTCGTTACTTAATCCAATATCCGTAAAATGAAACGTATACCCGTACCCTTAATTATTCTATTAATTATTACACATTGGTGTAATAATACGTTCGCGCAATCTGCCGCCAAGTTGTTTAAGTCTAGTAGTAACCCTTCACGCTGTAATGGTGCTGACGGGTCATGTGTGTTCAGCGGACTGCTGCCCGACAGCACTTACCAAGTAACATATACTAGTGATGATCTCGGACCACAGGGCCCTAGAGCCATTAAGGCAATGCCATCAGGAGAATTAACCATTAACGGGTTGGTTGCAGGTATTTATAGTAATTTTTCATTTAATTTGAACGGCAGTATATCGATTGACTTAACGACGCAACTATTATCAAACCCGATAACTAAAGCCAAATTCAGTTCCTATCCTTCTTTTTGTGCAGGCAGTACCCCACCGCCGTTACCAGACACATCGGATAATGGTATCTGGGGCACCTGGAATGTACCAGCTGTGAATAATCAAACTTCAGGCACCTATACTTTTACTCCGGATCCCAGCACCTGCGGTATACCGTTTAAGCTTACCACGGTTGTAATACCAAAGGATACAGCCACCTTTCCGTTTGGAACATCGCTTACGATCTGCCGGAAGGGTAACGTACCGGTGTTACCCGATACATCTACCAACAGCATTACAGGCACCTGGTCGCCGGCTGTAGTTGATACTACTACAACCCGCATCTATAAATTTACCGCAACTTCGGCCGGTTGCGTTACAGGAACAACATTTACTGTAACTGTGAACCCGAATATTGAACCCATTTTTCCTTTCGGCAAAACCACTACCATTTGTGAAGGCGCTAATGTTGTTACTTTGCCTGGTAAATCAACCAATAATAATATTACGGGTACCTGGGATCCTGAGGTGGTGAGCAAGACCACCAGCGGAGTATATACGTTTACGCCCGACAGCGGCCAGTGTGCTACAACGACGACATACACCGTCACAGTAAACCAGAAAGTAAAGCCTACGTTCCCGGCTGTTGCGCCAATATGCGCCGGCGGTACGCTGGACACCTTACCCAAAAAATCAAATAATAACATCACCGGTACGTGGGCTCCGGCTTTGAATAAGACAGCCACTACTACTTATACGTTTACACCCGACG
>Ga0114129_10007345_pt1 | contig 15684 bp, 15 predicted proteins | sample RhiMetdeltSRZDD1_FD_80071 | JGI IMG/M metagenome (GOLD analysis project Ga0114129, IMG submission 80071) | Populus rhizosphere microbial communities from Tennessee, USA - Rhizosphere MetaG P. deltoides SRZDD1 (version 2) (version 2) | ecosystem: Host-associated > Plants > Roots > Rhizosphere >... | reverse complement strand
GACCACCGGGATCAGCAGCGCGCTTGCATCTAAGTGCTCCGATCCGTAGGCCTGGACAAAGGCGCCCACGCGGGGATTGCACGCCTTTTCGCAAACCTCGGCGTGGATGTCGGCGCGAAGTTGGCGCCAACGATCAACCGGCGCTTCGAGGCCGAAGGCTTCCGCATCCTTGATCGCGCGGTCGAATGCGACCCATGCCATCACCTTCGAATAAGTAAAGTGCTGACGTCCTCCGCGGACCTCCCAGATGCCCTCGTCCGGCGACGACCATATCTTTTCGAGATGGGCCAGAAGCGCACGCTGAAAGTCCCATCCTTCCGCAGAATATTGAAGTCCCCCGGCCCGCGCCTGATACATCGCGTCCATGACCTCGCCAAAAACGTCGAGCTGTAATTGATCCGCGGCGGCATTGCCGATCCGCACCGGCTTCGAGCCCTGGTAGCCGGAAAGCCAGGGGACTTCCCACTCCGCGAGGCGCTTCTCACCGGCAAGTCCGTACATGATCTGAATCTGCGACGGGCTTCCGGCAGCGGCGCGCAACAGCCAATCACGCCAACTGCGCGCTTCGTCGTAATATCCCCCATTCATGAAAGCGAGCAGCGTAAGCGTTGCGTCGCGCAGCCAGCAGAAGCGGTAATCCCAGTTGCGGGGGCCGCCAAGCTGCTCCGGCAGCGAGGTGGTCGGCGCCGCCACGATCCCGCCCGTTGGCTCATAGGTCAGAGCCTTTAGCGTGATGAGCGAGCGGCGCACGGCGTCCGCGTACGCGCCGGTGTCTTGGTGGATGCCCGCCCAATCCTCCCAGAACGATTGCGTCTGCCGCAGAGCATCCTGTGGATCGATCGGCTCAGGGACCGGCAGGTGGGATGCCGCATATGTGAGAACAAATGCGATGGTCTGCCCGGCAGCGACGGTGAAGTCGCCGACGGTCGTCAACCCCTCCCCGCGAAGCTCAACTGGGCTTCGCAGGACCAGCATATCAGGACCGGAAATCGCCAGGAGATCTCCCGCTTCAGTCCGCCTCACCCACGGGACCGAGGCGCCGTAGTCGAAACGGATGATCAACTCGGTCGTCATCGAGACGCTGCCGCGTTTGCCGACAACGCACCGCACCAGGTGCGAGCTGCGCCCACGCAAGGGCATGAAATCGATCAGCACGGCCTCGCCGTCCGCCGTGACGAAACTCGTCTCCAGGATCAGCGTATTGGGCCTGTACCGACGCGTCGTGCGCGGATTTCCTTGCGCCGGCGCGATCAGCCACCGTCCATTGTTGGTATCGCCGAGGAGCGCGGCGAAGCACGCATCGGAATCGAACCGCGGCCAACATAGCCAATCGATCGAGCCGGTCTTGCACACCAGTGCCGCCGTCTCGCAATCGCCGATCAGCCCATAATCCTCGATAGGGCTTGCACTCATGAGCACGGCCTAGGGAATGCCCAATGGAACGACATGTCGCGACGAAAATATGCGGGCCTGACGGCGCCTGGCCCTCAATTTGAGGCCGTTAGCCCCTCGCATCAATCCAGCTTCACGTTGGCTGCCTTGATGACCTTGGCCCAGCGCTCGATCTCCTCGCGCATATAGGCCGCGGTCGCCTGCGGCGTTCCGCCGATGGGCTCGGCCGATAGCTGGGCGAGACGCTCGCGGATATCGCGCTCGCGTAGCGCCTCATTCACGTCGGCATTGATCTTGTCGACGATCGCCGCTGGCGTCTTCGGCGACGCCACGATGGCGAACCAGGCCGCGGATTCGAAGCCGGGAAGCGTCTCGGCGATCGTCGGCACGTCGGGCAGCGCGGCCGTACGATTGGAAGTGGCGACGCCCAAGAGCTTGAGCTGGCCGCCTCGCACGAGCGCCAGCGAGACGCCGAGATTGTCGAACATGAGATCGACGGTGCCCCCCACGAGATCGGTCAGCGCGGGCGCCGAGCCCCGGTATGGGACCTGCTGGAACTTGACCCCGGCCATTAGCTGGAACAGCTCGGACGTCAAATGCGATGTGGTCCCGTTGCCTTGCGTGGCGCAGGTGAGCTTGCCGGGATTGGCCTTGGCGTAGGCGATCACGTCCGCGACGCTCGCGAAGGGCAGTTTGGCGTTGACCACGAGCGCGTTCGGCACCCGGCCCATGATGACGATGGGCACGAACTCGGTCGGGTCGTAGCCGAGCCGGGGATAGAGGTTGTGGTTGATCACGAGCGGCGGCGGCGGCGCGGCGAGCAACGTGTATCCGTCGGGGTCGGCCTTGGCGACCGCTTCGGCGCCGATGTTGCCGGCGGCGCCGGTGCGGTTCTCGATCACCACCGGCTGCCCCCACTTCTTCGCCAGCCACTCGGTGAAGATGCGCGGCATTACGTCGGCGGTGCCGCCGGCGGGGAACGGCACGATGATCTTGACGGCACGCGAGGGATAATCCTGCGCCTGCGCCGCAGGCCATGCCGCCAATAGAGCAACGAGCCCGAGTGCGGTGGCGACGCCCATTCCGCTTCCGCTCCACCGCGAACGTCGACGGCGAGCATCGACACAGCTGAACGCCATCAGTGCCTCCTCATGACTCCAATTGCCTCGTATCCCTTTATTTTCCGTCGTTCCCGCGCAAGCGGGAACCCATATTCCAGAGGCGGTGGTTATGGGTCCCCGCTTTCGCGGGGACGACAGATCTGCTGTTCCAAATCATTCGACGACAATCTTGGCGGCCTCGATCACCGGCCCCCAAGTTTCGAGACTTTGATGGATTAGCTCGCGCATCTGGTCCGGCGTGCCGGCGAGCGGATCGGCTTCGAGCGCGCGGATGCGCGCGCGCAATTCGGGATCTCGAAATCCCTGCGAGATCGCCTGGTATACTTTCCCGGTGATCTCCTTCGGCGTGCCGGGCGGCGCCGCCACCGCCATCCAGGTATCGGCATAGACGCCGGGCAATGTCTCCGCAATGGTCGCGACTCCCGGGTAATCCTTGAGCCGCTCGTGGCTACCGGTGGCGAGCAATTTGAGCTTGCCCGCGTCGATGTTCGACTTGTTGGTGAGCAGATAATCCGGCACCAGATCGATGTTTCCGGCGAGCAGGTCGTTGATGGCGGGGGCGCTGCCCCGATAGGGAATTTCCGTCATGCGGAAGTGGCCCTTGAGCATCAACAGTTCGCCCAGGAGGTGCCCGGTCTGGCCCTTGCCCTGGTGTCCGTAATTGATCTTGCCGGGATTAGCGCGCGCGTAGGCGATGAGGTCGGGCAAGTTGCCGAAGGCCAGGCCGGAGCGCGCGATCAGAATGAGCGGATAGGTGGCGAGCACGCTGATCGGCTCGAGGCCGCGCGTGTCGAACGATGCCTTCGAAAAGAGCAGGTGCGTGACGCTGAAGGTGAGTTGCGCCGCGCACAGGAGCGTGTAGCCGTCGGGCGGCGCGCGCAATACCGCCTCCGTGCCGACGCGGCCGCCGGCGCCGCCAGGGCGGTTTTCGACGACGACCTGCTGACCGAGATTGCTGCCCGCCTTGTCGGCGGCGAAGCGGCACAGCAAGTCAGCCGTGCCGCCGGCCGGGTAAGGAACGACGAGCGTCACAACGCGGTTTGGATAGCTGCTCTGCGCATGCGCGGCAGAGATCGCCAATGCGATGAGAAGCGCGCCGCAGACGCTGCCCACGCGGGACAACATATTCATTCGTAAAACTCGGGCGACATCTTCTGCCCGTCGCGCTGGGCTTTGTCGTGATTGATCCAGAGCTGCGCCTTTTCTTTGGCCATGACGTCGGCCATGCGCTGCATCGAGCTTGCGGTCTTGTCCTTGTTGTTGTTGTTCTCCGGCACGCGCCGATTCTCCCAATTGTCCTTGAAGTGCACCGCATCGCCCGAGAGCAGCACGGCGCCGGTCCTCGGCAGCTTGACCAACAGGCTCTGGTGGCCGGGCGTGTGTCCGGGCGTGGAGATGATCACGACGCTGCCGTCGCCGAAGACGTCGTGGTCGCCTTCGACCTTGGTCACCGGATGCTCCGGCTTGAAGCGCGGACCGACTGGCGAGGGCCATTCGTATTCGGCCTTCTGCACCAACAGCATGCTCTGCGGGAACATCGTCACGTTGCCGATATGGTCGGGATGGGTGTGCGAGATCGCAACGTATTTAATATCGGCGGGTTTGAGGCCGAGCTGATCGAGCTGCGCGGCCAGCGTTTTCGGCCGCCGCCAGTGGGTCATGCGCGGATCGGCGGGCCGCTGGCCCTCGGGCATGGCGGCAATGGCGTCGGCCACGCCGGTGTCCCAGAGAAGCCAACCTTGGGCGTGCTTGATCAGATAACAGCTATCGACGAAGTCCATCGACTTGCCCACGTTCACGCCCGGCGACCAGCGCGAAATGTCGCCGGCGACTCCCTCGCCGCAATTGAGGATGTAGAGACGCTCGACCCCCGATTGGCTGCCTTGCGCGGAGGCCGGTGTCGCCACGAGCAAAGCTGCAAGCGTCGCAGCGGGCGCCAGACAGAGTTGCATCGGTTTCATGGCGTTCCTCCTGCCGGCTTTGTAGCCTTGGTGCGAGTAGCGCGCATGCGCCTTAATCGAACACAATAATAACACGATCGTGAGGCGGATGGCGTACCGCCCATTTTCAACAGCACGAAGCCCCTTCTTTCGCCGCGCCCCTTCTGGTAACCATGCCGCACCGAGTTGTGAGCAAGCCGCCGATCGCTCTATTCCATACGAATAGACGCTAGAACGACCACAACCAAGCGCCCTCCGATGGCGCCCCAAGACGAGGGTCCCAATGATCAGCCATTCCATCCGCGCCGCCATGCTGGCCACGGGCCTTGCCGTTGCAATGTCTTCCGCCGGCCCGTCCGCGCATGCAGCCTCGTTTGACGGTCCATGGAGCGTGCTGGTCGTCACCAGAAGCGGTACTTGCGACCAAGCCTACCGGTATGGCGTCACGATCGTCGGCGGAGTGGTCTATTACGCGGGCGGCGGACCGGTGAGCCTGACGGGACGTGTGTCACCTTCCGGCAACGTTACCGTGCGCGTCTCCAGCGGGCCGCAATACGCGCTCGGCTCGGGCCGACTCTCCCGCAGCACTGGCAGCGGAAGCTGGCGCGGCCAAGGCCCCAACGGAGGCTGTGCCGGTGTGTGGAGCGCGACGCGAGGTTGAGCACGCGCGTCGCGCGCCGCATCAAAACTCGGTTCATTCCCGCAAAAGCATCATCGCGAATGCTAACCTCGTAACGCCACAACGCGTCGGAGCGACCGGAGAAGACCTTTGCACACGCTGCGCATGTGTTCCGGCCTGGCTGCCGGGCTGATTTGCATGCTGCTCCTGGCCTGCCCGCCGCTCGAGTGGACCTCGGCACAGGCGCAGACCCACGCCGCCAAGAAGAAGCCCGACAGAAAAGCTGCCGCGCCCAAAGGTGGCGCGCAGCGGCAGGAAGAACGCGCGACCTTCACGGCTCAAGATGAGGATGCCGCGGTCATTCCCGGCATTCCGGACGCGCGCGTCTGGGGGGATTCGGAGAGCGAGTTTGCGCGGCTCTTGCCGCAAGCAAGCGGACCATGGCTGGCGATATCGGGGGGCGGCTCGGACGGCGCCTACGGCGCGGGCGTCCTCACCGGCTGGAGCGAAGCGGGCACGCGGCCGGAATTCGCGGTCGTGACCGGCGTCAGCATCGGCGCGCTGATCGCTCCTTTTGCCTTTCTCGGGCCCCGATACGACGAAGACTTGCGCAAGAATTTCACCGCCATCGGTGCCGCCGATATTTTCGAAGATCGCACCACACGCGACAGTCTGTTCGATTACTGGCCGCTCAAGCGCGTGATCGAGCAGCGCGTGACGGCGGCCATGCTTTCCGAAATCGCTGCCGAGCACGCGCGCGGGCGGCGCCTCTTGGTCGCCACCACCAATCTCGATGCCGGGCGCCGCGTGGTGTGGAACATGGGCGCAATCGCCGCGCGCGGCGAGCAGGGTCTCAAGCTGTTTCGCGATGTCCTGCTTGCGTCCTCTAGCATTCCCGGATTTTTCTCGCCTGTCGCTATCGAGGTCGAGGCAAATGGCAAAAAATTCCAGGAGTTGCACGGCGACGGCACGCTCACCGCGCCATTCTTCGTCGTCCCGGAAACGATGCTTTCGCCGCACAGCACCTCTCGTGCCCCGTTCGGACAGCTTTACGTGCTCGTCAACTCGAAGCTCGGGCCCGAGTTCAAGATGCCCGACCGCAACATTCCCGGCGTGCTCGGCCGTTCGATCGCCGTGGCGCTGACCGCGGCGCTACGCGTCGAGGTGATGCTGGTTCATGCCGGCGCGCAGCGACACGGGATCCCGCTGCGTATCGCCTATGTCGACCCGGCCTTCGACCACCCCAGCCGCGGGCCCTTCGACGGCAAATACATGCAGGCGCTCTACGAGGTCGGCGTCGCGGCGGGCAAAAAGGCCACCGCCTTCGGAGACGCCCTGCCGGCGCTCTCGATGCGCGGCTCGAGCAGCCAGCAGTAACGACTGGCGCCCGCGGCTCATCTCGGTCGGTCAGTTTTCGGCCGCGCTCATTCCGCCGCCAGGCGCGATCGCGGTTCGGTGATACGCACCGCAAGGCGCCAAGCCAGCCAAAACATCGCGAAGTAGCAGACGATGAAGGTCACCAGACCGGTATAGGGCGTGGTGTAGCGCTCGACCACCAGGCCCACGCCGATCGAGAGCGACTGGCCGACCAGCAAGCAAACGATGAACGTCAACAGCAGGGTCATGGCTCATCCCCTGTGCCTTGACTGCGCGACTACAAGATTGGGCGAGGTCCTGGAGAGGGATCAACCGCTGCGAGACGATCGGTCGCGCTTTACGGCTGCGGACATGATGCCGCAGCCCACTGCGCTTGCTGCGGGCGTCCTGCCCGCGGCTGCTCCGCGAGACTCATATTGGCAGCGCAAAACAACTAGGTCCCCACGTGCCGTGCGCGGCATGTCGCGATGTTTGTGGAATCCCGGTTGCGCGAACCAGCGCCGCCTGGATTCATTGCTTCAGGGGCCATCAAGGCGCAGGCACCTCGACACGACATCCAACCCCATCGAGGAAGCTCATGAAAATTTCCCGTAGATTGTTTGTGCATCTCGGCGCGGGCGCTGCCGCGCTGCCGACCATGTCGCGCCTCGCCAGCGCGCAGGCCTGGCCGACGCGCGTTGTTCACTTTGTGGTCGGCTTCCCAGCCGGCGGTGGTGCGGACGCGACCACGCGCATCCTGGCGGCGCGGCTCTCCGAACTCTGGGGCCAGCAGGTGGTCGTGGAGAACAGGGGCGGCGCGGGCGGAAATCTCGCGCACGAAATGGTCGCGCATGCCAGCCCGGACGGTTACACGATGCTGATGGGGACAAACTCGGTTCCCGTCAATCCGTTTCTCTTTCCAGGGCTCACCTTCGATCCCATGAGCGACTTTGCGCCGGTGAGCCTGATCGGCACCTATCCGAACCTCATGGTGGTGCCGATCAATGCGCCTGCAAAGGCGCTGCCGGAGTTCATTGCTCGGGCCAAACGCGAGAAGGTCGCCTTCGCGACGCCTGGCGTCGGATCGTCTCCCCACCTTGCGGCCGAATTATTCAAGCACATGGCGAAGATCGACATGACGCACGTGCCCTACCGCGGCGTGGCTGCAGGCGCCATGAACGACCTGCTCGCGGGCCGGCTCGACGCCATGTTCAACACCACCGGCTCGCTGCTCCAGTCGGTCCGCGCCAGTCAGGTGCGAGCGCTCGCGATTTCGTCGGCTAGCCGCCAACCAAACGCAGCCGAGATTCCGACCTTCGCGGAATCGGGCGTGCCAGGCTATGCCGTCGAGTCGTGGTACGCGGTGTTCGTCCCGGCCAAGACGCCGTCAGAGATCGTCAAGAAGATACAGGCGGACGTGGCAAAGGCGCTCGCCGATCCCGCCGTGAAGGCGCGATTCGAGCCTCTCGGGGTGACGGTGGCAAGCTCGACGCCCGAAGAGCTCGGTGCGCGTATGAAGGCGGAAGCCGAGTTGTGGGGCCCGATCATCAAGGCTGCCAACATCAAGGGCGAGTGACCTCGCGCCGCTCCACCGTCCGGATGTCGATCTCCGACGTCAGCGTGCGATGCACCGGACACTTGTCGGCGATCTCGAGCAGGCGCCGGCGCTGCTCGGCGTCGAGCGCGCCGCGCAATGTGATCGCCCGCTCGATGCGATCGAGCATCCCTTCCTTGGTCTCACAGTCTTCGCAATCGGCGGCGTGGATTCTGGAATGCTCGAGCTCGACCGTCACCCGCTCGAGCGGCAGCGCCTTGCGCTCGGCGTAGAGTCGAAGGGTCATGGCCGTGCAGGCGCCCAACCCCGCGAGTAGAAGGTCGTAAGGACCCGGGCCGCTGTCGAGGCCGCCGGCGTCGAGCGGCTCGTCGGCGAGAAAGCGGTGGGCGCCGACCGTGATCTCCTGCTGAAAGCGGCCCTGGCGGGTTTCACGCACGACCACGGTCTTGGGATCGTGCGGGGCTTCGGAGGCACCCTGCGGCGTTTCGAGATAGCGCTCGGCCCAGGCATGGATGACGTTGGCGACGTAGGCGGCGTCGCTGCGGCGGCTCAGGAGATGATCGGCCCCGGCAAGCGAGACGAAGCTCTTCGGATGCTTGGCCGCCGTGAAGATGCGGCTCGCATTCTCGATGCCGACGATCTCGTCGGTCGGGGAGTGGAAGAGGAGCAGCGCCTTGCGCAGGTTGGCGATGCGCTCCAACAGCTTGTGCTCGGCGAGATCCTGAACGAAGCCGCGACTGATGCGAAATTGCCGGCCCGCGAGCGTCGCCTCGACCTCGCCCTGGGTGGCGATTTCCTCGAGGCGGTCCTTGAACAGGCCGGTCACGTGGGTGGGATCGCAGGGCGCGGCGATCGTCACCACCGCCCGCGCCTCCGGCACCTCGGCGGCTGCGGCGAGCACGGCCGTGCCGCCCAGGCTGTGGCCGACGAGGATCGCGGGAGCGCGGGCGCTGCGGCGCAGTTCGTTTGCAGCCGCGACAAGGTCGGCGACATTGGAGGAAAAGCTCGTGTTGGCAAATTCGCCCTCGCTCGAGCCAAGCCCGGTGAAGTCGAAGCGCAGCACGGCGATGCCGAGCGCGGTGAGCCCGTCCGCGACGCGCTTGGCGGCATGAATGTCCTTGCCGCAGGTAAAGCAGTGGGCAAACAGCGCGTAGGCGCGCGGCTCCCCGTCAGGGCGATCGAGCAACGCGGCAAGTTTTTGGCCTTGGGCGTTGGGAAAGTCGAAGCGCTCAGCCGGCATGCTCTCCTCCGCTGGACGACTGTCTCCGGCAAAGCACAGCAGGATTTGGGCTGGCCCGCAAAGTGCGCCGCAGGCTTTTGGTTGTGGGTTCCTTAGCGTGATTTGAACCAATCGCGCCGTTTCTGCGACTAATCGGGTGGCGCATTCAGGATCGCTGTATTCGGTGCCGTTCGCCCGGGATAAAGGGGGCAGCGCCCGGCACGAAACAGGAAGGGGCTACAATGACTTACTCGCGACTTTTCACCCGCGGCTTGATCGCCGCCGCGCTCGCTGGCGCGGCCGCGCTTCCCACGCTTGCGGGCGCCCAGGCCCAGCCGGGCTATGACGGCCTCTGGAGCGTGGTGATCGTGACCAAGAGCGGTCAATGCGATGCGGCGTATCGCTATCCGATCCGCATCACCAACGGCAATCTCGGCAATGCGGGATCAGCGCCCATCAACATCTCCGGCAAGGTCGGCAAGAACGGCGCCGTGGTTGTGATGGTCAACGCCGGCGACAAGAGCGCGACCGGCAAGGGTCGCCTTGCGGGCGCGAGTGGCGCTGGTTCCTGGAGCGGCAACGCCAACGGCGCCTGCTCGGGCATTTGGGAAGCCGAGCGTCGCGGCTAATCCGATAGCCTGGTCAGTCAGCGCGGTTGATGCCCGGGCTCGGCCCGGGCATTCCACGCTTCCAGCCTGACGCGCATGCAGACGCTCAAACCCTCCCCTGTTGCGCTGCCGCCCGTCCTGATCTACGCGGCGGCACTGACCTGCGGCGTCCTGGCTGGGATGGCGGCGCAGGTCTACTTGAACGGCGCCGGCTTCGATCTCGCGGGCCTGTGGGAAAGTCCGTTCGCGAGCGGCGCGCGTCAGCTGCGCACGGCAGGACCCTGGTGGGCGATCGCTGGGGTCGCCTTCGTCGCAAGCGGAATGACTGCGGCGGCGCTCAGCCGCCTCCCCCCGCCCTGGCACCGCTTTCGCCTGACGCGCTGGGTTGCCGGCGCGGCCATCGTGCTCGTGCTTGCGCAGATCGAACATCTCAGCGCCGCGCCCGAGGCCGTGGGCGCCGGCGTCAACTTGGCGGTGAATTTGGTTGCGCTTGTGGTCGCGGCGGTGATGGCGTTGCTGGGTGCCTATGTCGCCGTGCGGCGGTAGCGCGTCGGGCTGCGCCGCTGAGCCATCGGAAGGCCGACCTACACAACTCAAGATTGCCGCATCGTCCGCAATTATACTCGCTTGGGCTGTAGCACGATCAAATAATCGCCAAATCGCTCGAACCTTGACCCACTCTCGTGAGACTAACAGTCACGCAGAGGTGCGCCTAAGCCTCGCCGTCGGGCTGCGCACGGGCGGATTCGGAGACCTTGATGGCATTTGCCGACTACGCGCCGGCCCAGGCAGACGACCAATCGACGAACCGACGCGGTCCCTCGCCCTGGGTGACGGCGCTGCTCACCGCCCTTACGCCGGGCCTTGGCCATCTCTATCTCGGACAGCCCCGCCGTGGCGTCACGCTGTTCATTCTGGTGATCATCGCCGACACGCTGCTGATGTTCGCCATGATGGGCGTGTTGGCGCGGTTTTGGATGTTCGCCGTCAGTTTCGCGCTGCTGGTCGGGCTGTGGCTCTACATCATGGTCGACGCGATTTCGCGCGCCAATCGCATGCAGGACTTCCCGCATCAGTCCTTCAATCGATGGACGACGTACGCCGGAGCCTTTGTGCTCGCCTGCCTGATCTTCGCGGGACCCTGCATCTATGCCGTCCATGCCAAGGCATCGGGCCGGCTCTTATGGTTGAACGCCGTTACTCCGAGCATGGAGCCCACGCTGCGCCTGGGCGAGTATTTCCTCGCCGACGCAACCTATTATCGCAGCCGCCATCCGAGCCGCGGCGAGGTCACCGTCTATGTTCACCCCAAGCAAGAGCAGGTGCACTACATCAAGCGTATCGTCGCGGTTGAGGGCGACCGCATCGCCATCAAGGGCGGTCGCGCCATCGTCAACGGCGTGATGGTCGAGGAACCTTACATCCAGGTGGGAGATCCGCAGGCCCACTTCGCAAACGAACCGGAAATCCGGGTGCCGGCCGGACATGTGTACGTGCTGGGCGACAATCGCGCCGAGAGCGTCGACAGTCGCGACTACGTGGCACACGGCCCGGTGCCGGTGGCGAATCTGATCGGGCGCGTCACCGATATCGCCATCTCGCGCCACTTGCTGCGCATGGGGCGCTGGATCGGCACGCCAAGCAATCCCTAGGCCGCCGGCACGTCACGCTATCTCGCTATCTAAAGTCATCACGCGCTAGCGCACCAATTCCCGCATCGCCCTATCCAAGCCGTCCAGCGTCAGCGGATACATCCGCCCGCCCATAAGCTGGCGCATCATGCGGATCGACTGGGTATACTCCCAATCCTTCTCGGCCACGGGATTGAGCCACACGCAGGCCGGATAGGTTCGTGCCACGCGCTCCATCCAGATCGCGCCCGCCTCCTCGTTGAAGTGCTCGACCGAGCCGCCGGGCGCCATGATCTCGTAAGGCGACATCGAAGCGTCGCCGACGAAGATCGCCTTATAATCGTGAGGATAGGTGTGCAGCACGTCCCATGTCGGCGTGGTCTCGTCGAAGCGCCGGCGGTTTTCCTTCCACACTCGCTCGTAGAGGCAATTATGGAAGTACAAGTGCTCCATATGCTTGAACTCGCTGCGGGCGGCCGAGAACAGCTCCTCGGTGGCCTTGATGTGCCAATCCATTGATCCGCCCACGTCGAAGAACAACAGCACCTTCACGGCGTTGTGGCGCTCCGGCCGCATCAGGATGTCGAGATAGCCTTTGTGGGCGCTGCCCTTGATGGTTCCGTCGAGATCGAGCTCCTCGGGTGCGCCGGTGCGGGCGAACCTCCGCAGCCGGCGCAGTGCCATCTTGATGTTGCGCGTGCCGAGCTCGACCTGGTCGTCGAGATCCTTGAATTCGCGCCGATCCCAGACTTTGACGGCGCGGAAATTGCGGTTCTCGTCTTGGCCGATGCGCACGCCTTCGGGATTGTAGCCGTACGCGCCGAAGGGCGAGGTGCCTGCGGTGCCGATCCATTTCTTGCCGCCCTGGTGGCGCCCCTTCTGCTCTTTCATGCGCAGGCGCAAAAGCTCGAGAAGCTTGTCCAGTCCGCCGATCGCCTCGATCTCTTTCTTTTCCTCCTCGGTCAGATATTTTTCGGCGAGTTTCTTGAGCCACGCGGCCGGGATCTCGGCGGTGAGCGCTTCGCTCATCAGCTCGAGCCCCTTGAATACGTGGCCGAACACGCGGTCGAACTTGTCGAGGTTGCGCTCGTCCTTCACCAGCGCGGTGCGCGCGAGATAGTAGAACTCCTCGACCCGACGGCCGGCGAGATCTCTTTCCATTGCTTCCATCAGCGTCAGATATTCGCGCAGGGTGACCGGCACACCCGCCGCTTTGAGCTCGTGGAAGAAGGAAACGAACATGGCGCTAGGTTGCGCGCTCGCACGCGACGGTCAAGCGACGATGGAACATTGCAGCCCCCTTCGGACTCAAGCAGCCGCGCGCTGCCGATCTCACTCCGCAGCGGGCGCGACCTCGCTCGGCCCCGACGCGTGACTTACGGGCGCGCGAGGTAGAGGGTTGACCAAGCGACGGCGTAAAGATATCATCTTTATGATCGTTGCTAGTTTTGCCGGGCGCAGCATGCGGCTTCACCCCGCCATGAAGAACGGTGAGCGGAAGATCGTTCCCTTCCGTACCGCGACCATGTCGACGCAGATCGTCGCGCAGGTGCGCGAGGCACTGTTCGCCAAGGAGCTTCGCCCGGGCGATTTCCTCGGCACGGAAAAGGACCTGGCCGAGCGGTTCGCGGTCAGCCGCATCGTCGCGCGCGATGCGCTGCGAACGTTGGAAGCCCAGGGCGTGGTCGAGATCAAGGTCGGCTCCGGCGGCGGTGCGCGCATCGCGCAAGGCAATGCCCGCCTGTTCGCCGAGGCGCTGGCCGTGCAGCTCGACCTTGCCGGCGTCTCGGTGGCCGAAATCATGGATGCGCAGCGCGCCATCGAATGCCTCGCCGCAGAGCTCGCCGCTGTGAATTCCACCACAGACGATCACGTTCGGCTGCGGCAGCTCATCGCGGATGCCGAGCGCCGCATCAACGACGTCGGCGCCTTTACGCGCTCCTCGCGCGAATTCCATCTCGCCGTCGCCGAGGCTTCCCACAACCGCGTCCTGGTGGTGCAGCTGGTCTCTCTCCAGCACGTATCGTGGCCGGCGCACAATCCGACGCTGACGCCGACCGTGGCGCGGCGCGTTCTCGACGCACATAGGGAATTAGCGTCGCTCATCGAGATGCGCGATGCCGCCGGCGCCCAACGGTTGATGGACGAGCATGTGAAGATGATTGCCGCGCGCCGGGTTGCCGAGCACCGTGACAAGCGGGGCCGCGCCTGCTGCTGAGCTTCAGTCGAACGAGGAAACCAGGAGCGAACCATGATCAAGAAGAAATTCATCATCGAACCGCATTTCCGGCTGCAGGAATGGGTCGCCGAGGAAAAGGGCTACTTCAGAGACGAAGGCCTGGACTACGTCTTTCAGGAACTCATCAAATCGAGCGACGGCGCACACCACTTCAAGGGCGACAAGGTCGGCGCCATGCAGTCATTCGAGCGCGGCCGCGCCTCCGACGTTAGCTGCGCCTGCCACTGGACCGTCGGCGTCGCCGCATCGAAGGGTAAGGGCCGGCTTTACGCCGGCGTATACTCGGTGGCCCCCGCCGGCGTCTTCGTTCCCCCGGATTCGCCGGTGAAAACACCCGAAGATCTCGCCGGCGTTCCGATCGCCGTCGGCTATCAGTCGGGCAGCCACTACTCGACCATTCAGTCACTCGAGCAATACATGCCGGCGGACAAGATCAATCTGACCTTCGCCGACGGTATGCTGTTTCATCGGCTCGATCAGTTGATCGAGGGCAAGGCGCAAGCCTCGGCGCTGTTCAGCGGCCCTTACTACTTCGCGGAGCAGCTCGGTTTCCGCAAAGTGATCGACACGACGTTCATGATCGCGACCATGGTGACGGGCGATCCTGACCCCGAAGATCTGCGCAAGTTCTTCCGCGCGCTCAAGCGCGCACAGCGCGACATCGATCTGCGGCCCGATCTCTACACTCACTACTACAAGAACGAATTTCCGACGCGTTACCACGCCATGATGGACACGCGCCGCTGGGGTCCGGGCGAGCGCCTTGTGTTCGAGCCCTACACGAAGGAGGTCTTCGAAGAAACCTTCAAGTGGATCGCCGACCACGGCATCTTCGCCGACAGCGGCATGGGCTCGGGCAATTACGAGGATGCGGTGATCGCCGCAGCGCCGTAGCTCGTAGGGCGCGATTAGCGAAGCGCGTTGCGCCAGCGCCGGCAGGCGCGGTCGAGGATGCCTTTATCGGGCGGGCGCCAACTAGGCAGTCTGTCCGGCGGACGAGGGATCGCGCATGCGGCCGCTCGCTCTCGCCTTCTCCGCCAATCTGAGCCAGCGCAGCCCCAAGGCGCGGCGCTCGGCCGCAATCTGCGGCGAGCTCGCCAATTTCGCGCGCCGCGCGCACTCGGCGGCCTGCGCCAGGCAGTACATTACGTACGACGACATCACGCGCTCTCAACACACACACGGCCAGCCCGCCGCCTCGCGTTTGGGTAAGTCCATTGCGCGCGGCGTGCGGCGGCCATCGCGAGTATTCATGCGGTGCTTTGCGCAAAACAAGGGGATAACCGGCCCATTCTCAATTCTATGGCGAACTGTTGCATTGCAATCACACCTCCTGGAACCAAGGTCGCATAAGCTTTGTCCTGCGGCCGCGTCGCTGTCGGACCGCTTGCGCTACCCCTCCCCGAAAGCCAACAAGGTGCAGATCCTGCCGCGACAGAGAGCGTCACGAGAACCCCTATGAAATCGGTGGATGATGCGGCCTATGCGATGGCGGCGCTCAGCGCCGCAGTCGTGCTGTTCCGGACGCTGATCAAAAAGGGGTTACTCACCCGCGAGGAGGCCGTGCGCATCATCCTCGACGAAGCCGTCTCCCAGGCCATCCAGGCCGAAGCCCACGACCCGAGGGAGCCGGGGAGCGACACGAACCGCCAATGCGCGGAGATCCTGAAATTGATCGCGGAGAAGCTTTGATGCGTAGGATGGGTTGAGCGAACCCATCCTTGTCTCCGCACACAGGCGGTGGGTTTAGCTTTTGCTCAACCCACCCTACGAGTGGTGGCCACCATCAACCCCCCTGCTCCGCCAAGCGCAAGCCGATCAGGCGGTCGAGCGTCGCCGCGTCCTTCAACAACTCTTGCGAGCGAGCGCGGTGCACGATGCTGCCGCGCTCCAGCACGATCGCCTCCTCGGTCAGCGACAATGCAAGTTCGGCATGCTGCTCGACCAGCACGAAGGCCGTGCCCTCGTCGGCGGTCATGCGCCGGATCGCAGCGGTCAGCTCTT
>Ga0114129_10007344_pt1 | contig 15689 bp, 15 predicted proteins | sample RhiMetdeltSRZDD1_FD_80071 | JGI IMG/M metagenome (GOLD analysis project Ga0114129, IMG submission 80071) | Populus rhizosphere microbial communities from Tennessee, USA - Rhizosphere MetaG P. deltoides SRZDD1 (version 2) (version 2) | ecosystem: Host-associated > Plants > Roots > Rhizosphere >... | reverse complement strand
GGCACCGGCCGCGTCACCGTGCCGCTGGCCAAAGCGGGTGTGAGCATCGTCGGGATCGATCGCTCGGCGGCAATGCTCGAACGAATGCAACGGACTCAACGAATCCCACAGGCGCAACGAATCCCCCGTCCGCGAATCCCGAATCCCAAATCCCGAATCCCGGTCGTGCGCGGCGATATTCGTGCGCTGCCGTTCGCGGACCGCTCGTTTCCGATGGTCATCGCGCCGTACGGGATCCTGCAGTCGCTGACGCGGCCGGGCGATTTGACGTCAGCGCTCGCGTCGGTCGCCCGCATCGTCGCGCCGGGCGGGATGTTCGGCGTCGATCTCGTGCCCGACGTGCCGAACTGGCGCGAGTACCGTGACCGCGTGCAGCTGCGCGGGCGCGCCGGCGCCGCGCACCTCACCCTCGTCGAGTCGGTGTCGCAGGATCGAAAGCGCCGGCTCACGACCTTCGAGCAGCGCTACATCGAGCGCCGCGGCCGCATGCGGCGCGAGCACCGCTTCGAGCTGACGTTCCGCACGCTCACAGTCCCACAGATGACGCGCCGCCTCGAGCGCGCGGGCTTTACGGTCGAATCGGTGCTCGGCGACTATCGCGGCCGCCCGTGGGACGCGCGCGCCGACGTCTGGATCATCCTCGCGAAAAGGGTGTAGAATTTTCCGCGTTTTCCATCGGCTTTTCAGGGAGTTTCACCATGTCCGGCCATTCCAAGTGGCATTCGATCAAGCACAAGAAAGGCGCCGCGGATGCCAAGCGCGGCAAGATCTTCACGCGGCTCATCAAGGAACTGACGGTCGCGGCGCGCGCCGGCGGCGGCGATCCCGACATGAACCCGCGGCTGCGGACGATCGTCGCCGAGGCCAAGGCGAACAACATGCCGCGCGAGAACATCGAGCGCGCAATTCGCCGCGGCACCGGTCAGGAGCCGGGCGTCTCGTACGAAGAAGCGCACTACGAAGCGTACGGTCCGGGCGGCGCCGCCTTGATTATCGAAGTGCTCACCGACAACAAGAACCGCGCCGCCGGTGAAATCCGTCACCTGCTCGAGAAGCACGGCGGCAACCTCGCCGCGCCGAACGCCGTCGCCTGGATGTTCCACAAGAAGGGCTACATCGTCATCGAGAAATCGAAAGCTGACGAAGACAAGCTGATGAATGCGGTGCTCGACGCCGGTGCCGACGATTTCCAGGACGACGAGGACAACTGGGAAGTGTTCACCGCGCCCGACGCGTTTCCCGCCGTCAACGAGGCGGTGAAGAAGCTCGGCATCGAGCCGGCGACGGCCAAGGTGTCGATGATTCCGCAGAACTACGTCAAGCTCGAAGGCAAAGCGGCGCAGCAGATGGTGAAGCTGATGGAAGGGCTCGAGGACCACGACGACGTGCAGAACGTGTCGTCGAACTTCGATATCTCGGAAAAGGAGATCGAGGCCTCGCTCGCGTGAGAATCTTCGGGATCGATCCGGGCTCGGACTGCACCGGCTACGGCTGCGTCGAGACCGACGGCTCGCGTCACCGGATCGTCGTCTGCGGCGGCATCAGGACGTCCGCGTCCACGTCGTTCCCCGACAAACTGCACCGCATCCATCGCGCACTGGCCGCGCTGCTCGACGACACGCGGCCGGACTGCGTCGCCGTCGAGAATCTGTTTCACGCCGTCAACGTGCGCAGCGCGTTGAAGCTGGGGCACGCGCGCGGCGTCGCGATGCTCGCCGCCGTGGAGGCCGGCGTGCCCGTGATGGAGTACACGCCGGCCGAAATCAAGCGCGCGGTCGTCGGCTACGGGCGCGCCGAGAAGCATCAGGTCCAGCACATGGTGAAGCTGATGCTCGGTCTCGCGGCGGTGCCCACGCCTCACGACGCGGCCGACGCGCTGGCCGTCGCGATCTGCCACGCCCACGCGCACGGGTCGCCAGCGGCGGCGCGAATCGCGAGTGCCGGGGCCACACGCGGCAAGACGAGCTGGCGAACCTATCGATCTGCACGATCGTGATCGCGCACCTCCGAGGCCGCATCCTCGAGAAACATCCCAACCGGATCGCGGTCGACGTCAACGGCGTCGGGTATGACGTGTTCGTGCCGCTGTCGACGTTCTACGGGATCGGCGACGCCGGCGGCGAGATCGCGCTGCGGATCTACACGCACGTGCGCGAGGACACGCTCGCCCTCTACGGCTTCGCGACGCGGCTCGAGCAGGATTTGTTCGAGCGGTTGATCGGCATCAGCGGAATCGGACCCAAGCTCGCGCTCGCGGTGCTCTCGGGGCTCGAGCCCTATGATCTCGTGCGCGCGATCGAGCGCGGCGACGTCGCGCGGCTCACGAACATCCCGGGCGTCGGCAAGAAGACATCGGAGCGCATCGTGCTCGAGCTGAAAGATCGGCTGCCAAAGGTCGTGGACGCGGCGGTTGCGACCGAAACGCCGGCGCCGCAGTCATCCGAAGTGCGCGACGATGTCCTCTCGGCGCTCGTGAACCTGGGGTATCATCGGCCTCTCGCCGAAAAAGCCGTCGCTGCCGCCTTCACAGTCACACCTGACGGCGGATTCGAGCGTACGCTGAAACAGGCGCTCCGAGAACTAGCGAAGTGACTGACGATCGAGTCATCGCCGCCGCGCGCGTGGACGAGGACGCGCAGTACGAGGCGGGGCTGCGGCCCCGGCGGCTCGACGAGTACATCGGTCAGGACCGCGTGCGCGACAACCTCCACGTCGCGATCGCCGCCGCGAGGCAGCGAAGCGAGGCGCTCGATCACGTTCTGCTGCACGGTCCGCCCGGTCTCGGCAAGACGACGCTCGCCTACGTCATCGCCAACGAGCTCGGCGTCCCGATTCGCGCGACATCCGGCCCGGCCATCGAGAAGACGGGCGATCTGGTCGGCATTGTCACGAGCCTGGGCGCCCGCGACGTCCTCTTCATCGACGAGATCCACCGGCTGGCGCCGGCCGTCGAGGAAATCCTCTATCCCGCGCTCGAGGACTTCGAAGTCGACATCGTCGTCGGTCACGGACCGGGCGCGCGCACGGTGAAGGTGCCGGTCGACCGATTCACGCTGGTCGGGGCGACGACACGGACCGGCCTGCTGACGTCGCCGCTGCGATCGCGCTTCGGCATCACGCACCGGCTGGAGTTCTACACGCCGGCGGACCTCGAAGAGATCGTGCGCCGCTCGGGAAAAATTCTCAGCGTGCCGATCGAAGACGACGCCGCGCGCGAGATCGCGCGCCGCGCCCGCGGCACGCCGCGCATCGCGAACCGGCTGCTGCGCCGCGTCCGCGACTACGCGCAGGTGCGCGCCGGCGGCGCGATCACGATGGCGGTCGCGAACGCGGCGCTCGCGCTGCTCGAGGTCGACGAGCACGGGTTCGACGAGATCGATCGCAAGCTGCTCCGCACGATCATCGACAAGTTCGGCGGCGGCCCCGTCGGTCTGGGGACGATCGCCGCCGCGATCAGCGAAGAGAAAGACGCCATCGAAGACATTTACGAGCCGTTCCTGATTCAGATCGGCTTCCTGGATCGCACGCCGCGCGGACGTGTCGCGACGCCGCGCGCGTACGGCTACTTCGGGCTCGTGGCGCCCGTTGAACAACGAAGGGACTCACGATTGTGGTAGCTCATTCGACCGGCTCACGGCCGGCGCTCCGCACGTCGCCCCGCGCCGGCGGACGGCCGACGACCATCAGGTCGCTGGCGACATATGTTCCGCCGCGCCTGCTCACGAACGCCGACCTCGAAAAGATGGTCGAGACGAGCGACGACTGGATCCGTCAGCGCACCGGCATCCGCGAGCGGCACATCGTGGACGCCGGCGTCGCGACGTCGGATCTCGGGACCGAAGCGGCCGTCAAGGCGATCGCGAAGGCGGGTCTGGCGCCGACCGACATCGGCGTCATCGTCGTCGGGACCGTGACGCCCGACATGTTCTTCCCGAGCACCGCGTGCCTCATCCAGGCCCGGATCGGCGCGCGCCACGCCTGGGGCTTCGACCTGAGCGCCGCCTGCTCGGCGTTCACGTATTCGCTCACCGCGGCGAGCCAGTTCGTCGCGAGCGGCGCGCACGACCACGCGCTGGTCGTCGGCGCCGACGTCATGTCGAGCATCATCGACTACCAGGATCGGGCGACGTGCGTGCTGTTCGGCGACGGCGCGGGCGCGGTCGTCGTGTCGGCGGCAAACGGCGCGGACGGCGGCGACGGCGTGATTCTCGACTTCGAGCACGAGATCGACGGCAGCGGCGGGCTGGCGCTGTGCATGCCGGCGGGCGGCAGCCGCAAACCCTCGTCGCACGAGACGATCGACGGGCGCGAGCATTACGTGAAACAGGACGGCCAGGCGGTGTTCAAGTTCGCGGTGCGCAAGACGGAAGAGATTTCACGCCGCCTGCTCGACCGCAACGGGCTGACGCCGGACGACCTCGACCTGTTCGTGTCGCACCAGGCGAACCGCCGCATCATCTCGTCGGCGAGCGAGAAGCTCGGCATCGCGCCGGGCAAGGTCATCATCAACATCGAGCGGTTCGGCAACACCACGGCCGCCACGATTCCGCTCGCGCTGAACGACGCCGTCTGCTGCGGCAAGTTGAAAAAGGGCGACCTCGTGCTGCTGGCGTCGGTCGGCGCCGGCTTCACCGTGGGAGCCGTGCTCCTGCGCTGGGGTTTTTGAGGCGCTGCTCGACACACAGGACACAAAGGACACAAAGCAAAACCCGTTTGGATTGGGTCTTGCCTCGGTGTCCTTTGTGTCCTTTGTGTTGAGTCAGCGGTGAATCGTTGACCGAAGACCGGCGAATGGTTGCGCTGCGCTCGCTGCAGCGCCTTCTCGACGAGGCGTTCCGCGTGCCCGGCACGAGTCTCCGGTTCGGTTGGGATCCGCTCGTCGGGCTGATCCCGTGGGCCGGCGACGTCCTCACGGCCGTGCTGTCGTGCGCGATCATCCTGCAGGCGAATCATCTCGGCGTGCCGCGCGTCGTGCAGCTCCGGATGGTCATGAACGTCGCGATCGACGTCATTGCCGGTGTGATCCCGGTGTTCGGCGACGTCGCGGACGTGTTCTGGAAATCGAACACGAAGAACTTCGCGCTGCTCGAGCGCCATGCGGCGCAGCCGCACCCGGCGACGCCCGGCGACTGGCTCTTCGTCGGCGGGATGATCGCGGCGGTGGCCCTCATTGCGGCGGTGCCGCTCATCGTGATGTACTGGCTCGTCCATGTCCTCGTCGCGGATTTTCCTGCTCTCGCCCGCTAACTGCAGCGGGACGCGCGCCAAGCAGATCCTCTCGCCGAACGCACGGTTCGAGCTGGCGGTCGCGCTGCGATCGCGCCGCGGCGCGATGCTCGGGGACGTGTTCGCCTTCATCAGCGGTCTGTACTTCCGCGGCAAGCTGACGTACGCGATGCGATTCGCGGCGCCGCCCGAGAGCGGCAATGCGATCATCGGGATGGGCGTGCACGTCATCACGCCGAACGCGGGGCTCCGCAGCCCCGACGTCTACGTCACGCACAAGGCGGTCACGGCCTTTGCGGACGGCGACGTGCACCACGGCAACGCGAGCTACAGGCGTCCGCTCGAGAAGAGCGCGCACGGGCTCCTCGCCGAGATCGGGCCGGACTGCGACGTCGTGCTGCTCGGCAGCGTCGCGTCGCCGAAGTACGTCGACGTGCTCACCGCGATTTTCGGCGACCGGTTGCTGTTCCCGATCGATTTCGTCGGCCGCGGCGACATGTCGCGCGGCGGCCTGCTGCTGCGCAAGGCACGCGAGGGCGTCGAGCTGCCGTACGTGCCGGTCCGGGGCGCCGTGCTGCACGGCGCGCGGCCGCCGAAGCTTCCCCCGCTCGACTACGCTCGCGGCAAGCCGATCAAATGGGCCGTGCGCGGCTGATCATCCCGGGCGATCAGGACAACGTCGTTCTGACCGTCGGCGGCAAGGAAGTCCGGCTCACGAACCTCCGCAAGATTTTCTGGCCCGAGCTGAAGCTGACGAAGGGCGACCTCCTGCAGTACTACGCGGACGTGTCAGGCATGCTGCTGCCGCACATCCGCGATCGCGCGATGGTGATGAAGCGCTACCCGCACGGCGCCGCCGGCGAGTTCTTCTTCATGAAGCGCGCGCCGACGCCGCGTCCGGCGTGGATCGAAACGTGCGCGATCGATCACGGCCATGGAAACGTGATCGACTTCCCGGTGATTCAGGATCTCGCGGCGCTGATGTGGGTCATCAACCTCGGCTGCATCGATCTCAATCAGTGGTACGCGAAGCGCGACGACGTGGATCGGCCCGACTACGTGCACTTCGATCTCGATCCCGGCCCCGGCGCGACGTTCGACCGCGTGCTCGAGACGGGCGTCATCGTCCACGAGGCGCTCGACGCGCTCAAGATGCCGTCGTACGTGAAGACGACCGGGTCGCGAGGAGTGCACGTGTACGTGCCGATCGTGCGCGGACCCGGGCAGAAGCAGGTGTGGACGTTCGCGAAGGCGCTGGCGCAGGAGCTCGCCCGCCGCCATCCGGCGCTGATCACCGGCGAATATCGCGTCGCGAAACGGCCTCGCGGCCGTGTGCTCGTGGACTACAACCAGAACCGGTGGGGCAGCACGCTCGCCTCGATCTATTCCGCGCGCCCGCGCCCCGAGGCGAGCGTCTCGACGCCGGTCACGTGGAAGGAAGTCGAGCGCGGCATCCGCATCGAAGACTTCACGATGCTGAATGTACCGGAGCGCGTCGCCAGGCTCGGCGACCTCTGGAAGCCGATGCTCCAGGCGCGCGGGCGGGTGAATCTGTCCCAGTACGTCGGCACCTGAGATCAGCCGGCGCGCGGGCTATTCGCCGAGCAGCTCGCCGATGGGCTTGAGATCGTCGACGTGATCGCAGATGGCCTTCAACACCATCAGCATCGGGACGGCCAGCAGCATGCCCCAGACGTTCCAGATCCAGCCCCAGAACAGCAGACCGATGAAGATCGCGATCGCGTTCATGCGCGCGGCGCGACTGTTCAGCCACGGGGTCAGGAGGAATCCTTCGAGTGTCGTGATCACGAGCGCGACCGCGCCGATGAGCAGCGGCATGTGCAGGTTGCCGAACTGCAGGAATGCGACCATCACGGTCGCCACCGTCACGAGCACCGGTCCGAAGTACGGAATCGAGTTGAAGACGCCGGCCAGCAGGCCCCATACCGCCGCCTGCTGCATGCCCATCGCGCGGAACGCCAGCCATGTGACGACCCCGACGACGGTGCTGGTGAAGAGCTGGACGAGCAGGAACCGTTCGATCTGCCGATCGATTTCCGACAGGATCTGCAGCGTGATTCTCTTCTGCGTGAGCGATGGACCGGCGATCTTCACGAGCTTGCGCCGGTAGAGATCGCCGGACGCGAGCAGGAAGTACACGAGAAACAGAATCAGCGCGCATTGACCGGCCGCCGTCGCGAGGCTCATCGAGCCCCACATCAGGTAGTCGCCCATGTTGAACGGCGGCGGCTGCACCTGGACTCGCTGCACGCCGGAGGGCGGAGGCGGCGGCGCTGCCGCGTCTGCCGCTCTCTCCAGTTCGGTCGCCGCTTTCTGCATCTGCTGGATCGCGGTCGGGGCCGTCGATGGCCGATCGGCCGCGAGCAGTTGTCGCAGACGTCTCGCCCCCTGCGGCAGTTGATCGACGATGGCGTTCGCCTCCGATCGGAGGCTGTACAACATGTACCCTCCGCCACCGGTCAGGATCGAGAGCACCAGCGCCGCGGCGATTGGCCGCGGCACACGCCGCCTGGCCATCCACGCGACGAGCGGATCGAGTGCATAGCTGATGAGCAGGCCGATCACAATCGGAATGATGACGCCCTGCGCGTACTGGAGCACGAGCACCACGGCCAGCACCGCGAGAATCGTCAACGCCGCGCTGCGGACGTCGACCACGCTTTTCATCGGCGGCGGCTCCGGCTGTGCGTGGACCAGCTTCATGTGGCGAGCTCCTCGGCCATCAACGCTTTGTTGATGGCGACCGCCGCCTTGACCCCTTCCGCCGCCGCGACGACGACGAATTGCGCGTCGCGTGAGGCGTCACCGGCGACGAAGACGCGTGGCACGTTCGTGTCGCACAGCGTCCCGGTCCGCACCGTGCCGCGAGGCGTCAACGTGCAGCCCAGTCGAATCGCGAGGTCCGATTGCGGATGCTGGCCCGTGGTGAAGAACACGACGTCGCGCTCCAGCCGATCGCCGCCGTCGAAGACGATTGCCGTCAACTGTCCGGCGTCGTGCTCGACGCGCATGATCGATTCAGTGCGGAGCGCGATGGCATGGCGTTCGAGCCGCTGGTAGCTGCGGCGATCCAGCGGCGCGCCGTTCGTGCACAGCACCGTGTCGCGGCTCCAGGTGCGCAGCGCGAGCGCCAGCCCTATCGCCTCCTTGCCGCGGCCGAGCGCCGTCATCCGGCGATCGCTCCACTCCCACCCGTCGCAGTACGGACAATGAAACACGGATCGGCCGTAGCAGTCGTCGAAGCCGGTGATGGCCGGAAGATCGTCGACGACGCCGGTGGCGATCAGGAGATATCGCGCCTCCTCGACGCCGCCGTCGGCCAGGGTCACTCGATAGGACTCGCCCGCGAAGTCGGCGCCGGTCACGCCGGCGCAGCGCACCTCGATGCCGTACGCCGGCAGCTCACGGCGGCCGAGATCGTTGAACTCGGCCGGCGCAATGCCGTCGCGAGTGAGATACCCGTGCAGCGCGCGCGATCGGCGGTTGCGCGGCTGCCCGATATCACAGAGGAGGACGCGCCGACGGCAGCGCCCGAGCATCAGCGCGGCACTCAGACCGGCCGGCCCGCCTCCCACGACGAGCACGTCGTACATATGCGCGGCGGCCTCTGCAAGACGATCTCCACGACCTGAGCTTAAGCGCAAGAAGAACTCTATGTGCGATAGAGCGACATGTGTAGCAGAGTGGAGCACGCACTAACAATTTTCACTATTTGCCAAATATTTCGCGGGTTTTCGGTATGAAACTCTGTGAAGCGTGTTCCCTTCAGGCACATGTCGCTCGTGTCATATAAGAGTCCATTGCACGCGATCGGCGAAACAAACCGCAACTGCTCAACAATTTGCAGCGATCGCCTCCTAATGCTTGAGCTTTGGCCGTCGCTTTGCTGTACTGTGCCGCGATGGTTCGCACAACTACACGACTCTCTACCTTTGCTTTGCTGCTCGCGGCGACGCAGCTGGCCGTCGCCGACTCCCAGACGCTGAACCAGAAGATCGATCGCGCCGTGCGCGCGTCGTTGCGAACAGGTTCGCCGACTCAGTCCGTCATCATTACAGTCAAGCCGGGTCATCGCGAAACGCTCCGTCAGACGCTTGAGCGGCACGGCGACCGGATTCGAGCCGATTACCGGATGATTGACGCCGTCGCCGTCAACCTCCACAGCGACGACGTCGAGCAACTCGCAAAGCAGCCGTGGGTTGAGTCGGTGGCGGCGGACGCGCCCGTATACGCAAAGACTGCGCTCCCCGCCGACAACAGCGCGTTCGAAGCGTTGCAGACCCCGTCGACCTCGATCGATTCATCGCCGTCACCCGGGTTTTTCCCCGCGATCGGGCTTCTCCCGGGATTCGGCTTCGCCTGGATGCCCCCGGCGCCAAACATGTTGCGGCAGACGCTCGGCTTGCCGAGTCTCGCCGTGCCTGGCACGTCGACCGGCGGCACCGGCGTCGGCGTGGTGATCATCGATTCCGGCATCGCGCCGAGCGAGGACTTCGCCGGCCGCATCACCGCCTTCTACGACTTCACGCGCGGTGGCGTCGCGGCCGCGCCGTACGACGACTACGGCCACGGGACGCACATTGCCGGCCTCATCGGCAGCAGCGGCAAGTTGACGAACTATCAGTACCAGGGCATCGCGCCCGACGTGCACTTGATCGGCCTGAAGGTACTGGACGGCAAGGGCGTCGGCAAAACGAGCGACGTCATCAACGCGCTCGAGTACGTGACGGCGAACAAGGCGAGGCTGAACGCGCACATCGTCAACCTGTCGCTCGGCCATCCGATTTACTCGCCGGCGAAGTTCGATCCGCTCGTGCAGGCCGTCGAGAAGGCGACGGCCGCGGGCCTCATCGTCGTGACGTCGGCCGGGAATTTTGGCGTGAGCCAGACGACCGGCGATCCCGGCTACACCGGCGTGACGTCGCCGTGCAATGCGCCGTCGTCGATTTGCGTTGGCGCCGCCATGACGCGCGGCACCGTCACGCGGCGCGACGACAGCATCGCGGCGTTCAGCTCGCGCGGTCCCGCGTGGTTCGACGGATACGCGAAGCCCGACGTCGTGGCGCCCGGCTATCAACTGTTCTCGAACACGACTCCGACGTCGCGTCTTTATCAGGTGTTGCCGGGCAACCGTGGCCGTGCGCGGAATGGATATCCGGTTCTGCAGTTGAGCGGCACGAGCATGGCGGCGGGCGTGACGAGCGGCGTCGTGGCTCTGATGCTGCAGGCGCACAATCACAACGTCATCGCGCCTCAACGCCACGCGCTCACGCCGAATCTCGCGAAGGCGCTGCTCGAATACAGCGCGATTCCAATCCCCGGCGCCGACTACCTGACGCAGGGCACCGGCGAAATCAACGCGCAGGGAGGAATCCAGCTCGCGGCGACCATCGACACCCACAAGCCCGCGGGATCGTGGTGGCTCGGCGTCGGCAATTCGGGTTCCTCCTTCATCGGCACCGAGACGTATCCGTGGTCGCGCCATGTGATCTGGGGCGACGCCGTGCTGGGCGGCAATCTGATCTACGTCAGCAACATCGTGTGGGGCACGAACATCGTGTGGGGCACGGACGAAAACATCGTCTGGGGCACCAACATCGTGTGGGGCACCAATATCGTCTGGGGCACGAGTGCCGTCGTCGAGGCCCAGAACATCGTGTGGGGCACGACGGCTGTCTGGGCTCCGAACCTCGTCTGGTCCGATCGCGTCGTCGGCCAGGAGGACGAGTGGGGCAACATCGTCTGGGGCACGAATATCGTCTGGGGCACCAACATCGTGTGGGGCACCAACATCGTGTGGGGCACGCTGAACGCGCAGAACATCGTCTGGGGCACGCTGGACGACCAGGAAAACATCGTGTGGGGCACGTGGGACGACGAGAACATCGTCTGGGGCACGTCGCACAACGGCGTCAACACGGTCGTCGGCATGAACGAGGACGAGAACATCGTTTGGGGCACGTCGAGAGCTGAGAACATCGTCTGGGGGACAGCGATGACCGTCGCGACGCCGAAAGTTCAATGAAGGCCGTGGAGAAGCTCCCCTTCCGGCTGCCGCACGACGTTCGGCTGCCGCCGGCGATCGCTGGACGCGAGGACGCCTCGCACGAGTGGCGCGCGGGGCTGCCCACGCTGACTGGTGCGCGGGTCACGCTGCGCGAGGTGCAGGAGACTGATGCCGCATCGCTGTTCGCGGCGATGTCGACCGCGGACGTCACGCGCTTCCTGTCGCCGCCGCCGACGACCCTCGAAGGGTTCGAGCGGTTCATCGAGTGGGCGCATCGCCAGCGGGCGGTGGGTCAGTACGTCGTGTTCGGGTTGGTGCCGCGCGGGTACAACGCGGCGGTCGGCGTCCTGCAGATTCGATCGCTCGAGACAGACTTCGGCACCGCCGAGTGGGGTTTCGCGCTCGCGACGGAGTTCTGGGGCACGGGTCTGTTCATGGATGCCGCGCAGCTGGCGATCGATTTCGCGTTCGACGTCATCGGGACGCACCGGCTCGAGGCGCGCGCGGCGCTGAAGAACGGCCGCGGGAACGGCGCGCTGCGAAAGCTCGGGGCGGTGCAGGAAGGCTTGCTGCGTCGATCGTTCCTGCGCAACGGCGAACATCTCGATCAGATGCTGTGGACGATCCTCGCCGACGAGTGGCGCGACGCGAAAGGCGGCTGGCGGCCGGGAGTGATCCACTAACATGACTCGCGGATGGACGTCCGCGAGTTCGAGTTCGACCTTCCGTCAGATCTAATCGCGCAGGAGCCGGCGGCCGAACGAAGCGCCGCCCGGCTGCTGCATCTCCATCGCGACACCGGCGCCATCGAACACACGCGCGTGAGCGCGCTGCCCGATCGTCTGCGAGCGGGCGATCTCGTGGTCGTCAACAACACGAAAGTGTTTCCGGCGCGGCTGCTCGGTCATCGTGTGCCGAGCGGCGGCGCCGTCGAGTGCCTCCTCGTCCGGCGCGTGAAGCCCGACGTGCCGAAGTCAGGCTGCGGTCAGGCTGTCGCGCGACTCGAGACCACTGGCGACGACTGGGAAGCGCTGATGCATCCCGGGCAGAAATTGAAGCCCGGGGCGCGCGTCGTGTTCGAAGGATCGCGCACGCTCCACTGTGAGGTACTCGAGCGGCAATTCTTCGGACGACGGCGGATTCGCCTGTGGACCGAAGACGGGACCACGGTGGACGACGCCATCGACGCCATCGGTCACGTGCCGCTGCCTCCGTACATCAAGCGCGGCGATCGGGCGGCCGATCGCGATCGCTATCAGACGGTCTTCGCGCACGAACGCGGATCGGTTGCGGCGCCGACCGCGGGCTTGCACTTCACGCCGGCCCTTTTGACCGCCCTGTGCGAGCGCGGCGCCGCCGTTGCCGAAATCACGCTGCATGTCGGCTACGGCACGTTCCAGCCGGTGCGCGTGGAGCGCGTCGAGGATCATCGGCTCGAGGCCGAACGCTACGAGATCACCGAACGGACGGCCTCGACGATCAATCACGCGCTCACCGAAGGCCGCCGCGTGATTGCGGTGGGGACGACGACGACGCGGACGCTCGAGGCGGTCGCCCGCGCACACCGTGGATGCATCGTGCCCGGCGGCGGCGTCACCGACTTGTTCATCTATCCGGGATACGAATTCGGCGTCGTCAGCGGGCTGCTCACGAATTTCCACCTGCCGCGATCGTCGCTCTTGATGCTCGTATCCGCATTTGCCGGCCAGGAACGGGTCAGGGCCGCGTATGATGCGGCGATTGCCGAGCGGTACCGTTTCTACAGCTACGGCGATGCGATGCTCATCCTATGAAGTTCCGGTACGAAGACTTCGATCTCTCCGACGTGAAGACATACCCGCTGAAATCGCGCAAGAGCAAGGCGCGCGCAGAGGAGTTCGGGCGGCCATGCACGGCGGAGGCATCGATCGCCGCGTTCGTCGACGCGCTGCCCGACATCCTCGCCGCCGCCGATTTCAAAGCGATCGTTCGCGCGATCGGCGAAGCAAAGCGCCGCGACGGCGGAATCGTGTGGGGCCTGGGGGCGCACGTGATCAAAACCGGACTCGGGCCGGTACTGATCGACTTGATGGAGCGTGGCTTCGTGTCGGCGATCGCGACCAACGGCGCCGCCGTGATCCACGACTTCGAGATCGCGCTGGTTGGCGCGACCTCCGAAGACGTCGACGAAGCGCTCGGTCCCGGACGGTTCGGCATGGCCGACGAAACGGGACGTCTGCTGAACGGCGCGATTGCGGAAGGCGTCGCCGCGGGACTCGGCATCGGGCAGGCGGTGACGAGATTCCTCGACGCGAAAGAGCCGCAGTTCGCGCGCGCGAGCGTCCTCGCCGCCGCCGCACGCCTGCAGATTCCGGTCACCGTGCACGTCGCCATCGGCACCGACATCATTCACATGCATCCGGCCGCGTCAGGTGCGGCGCTCGGCGAGGGAAGCCTGCGCGACTTCCGGTACTTCGTGTCGAACGTCGCTCGTCTCGAGCGCGGCGTGTATTTGAATTGCGGATCGGCGGTCGTGTTGCCCGAAGTGTTCCTCAAGGCAGTTGCACTCGCGCGCAATCGCGGCATCGCGCTCGCCGAGTTGACCACAGTGAATCTCGACTTCGTCCAGTTGTACCGGCCGCAGACCAACGTCGTGCGGCGGCCGACGGCGGGCACCGGCGGTCGCGGATATTCGCTGGTCGGGCATCACGAGATCATGATTCCGCTGTTGGCGGCCGCCTTGATTGCGTTCGAGGCAGCCGACTGATGACGCGGAGCGCCGTGCTAACATGCTGGGTTTGCCGCCGGGGTAGCTCAGTTGGTGAGAGCACGCGTCTCATAAGCGCGGGGTCGCCGGTTCGAGTCCGGCCCCCGGCACCAACGCAGGTCGTGCAGGTCAAATCGGTCAGGCAGGTCGGGTAAGTCGGCCACCAGACCTACCAGGCCCCACCAGACCATGTCCGTGATCGATCGCGTCCGGCAGTTCATCCGCGATCACGACCTGATTCGTGCCGATACTCGTGTCGTGGGCGCGCTCTCGGGCGGATCGGACTCGGTCGCGCTCGCGTCGATTCTCCGCGAGCTGCACGTGCAGGGCGAGCTGTGTCTGGCGGGGCTCGCGCACTTCAATCATCAGCTTCGACCGACCGCGGATCGCGACGAGCACGCGGCGGCGTCGATTGCCGCGGCGCTCGAGGTGCCGATGCTCGTCGATCGCGAGGACGTCGCCGCGCGCGCGCGCGCCGAGCAGCGGTCCATCGAAGATGCCGCCCATGCGGCTCGCTACGCGTTCTTCGAGCGCGCCCGGCAGCACTTCCGCGCCGACGTCGTCGCGCTCGGCCACACGCGCGACGATCAGGCCGAGACGTTTCTGCTTCGTCTGATCCGCGGCGCAGGACCGCGAGGTCTCGCATCGATGTATCCGCGCCACGATCGTATGGTCCGTCCGCTGCTCGCGTGCCGGCGCGACGAGTTGCGTGCGTGGCTCGCCCGGCGGCGGGCTGAGGGCGATCCAGCAGCCGCGTACGTCGATGACGAGTCCAACGCGGACGTCGGCATTCCGAGAAATCGGGTGCGCGCCGAGCTGATTCCGCTCCTGCGCGACCGGTTCAACCCGGCGATCGTCGACGTGCTCGCCGGCGAAGCCGAGATGGCGCGTGAGGCGTGGGACTGGCTGCACCGGCTGGCAGACGACGCGGCGAGCGAGATCGTGCGGCGCGAGGACGACGTGCGCGCGATCGATCTCGAACGGTTGAATCGCCTGCCTCCGGCGCTGCGCCGCGCCGTGATGTGGCGCGTCATGACCGAGCTGGCGCGCGGCCGGACCGTCGGCTTCGGTCATGTGGCGGCGGCGCTTCGCGTTGCGGCCCCGGATGGTCCACGCACCGTTGACGCGCCGGGCCAGCGCGTGGAACGCACCGGCTCGCAGGTCGTCTTAACTGGTAGGCCGCCGGACGCCGTCGGTCGCTGGAAGCCGGAGAACCTCACCAACCCTGAGCACCTCTCGAATCCCGCGAACCTTTTCTGGTATCCGCTGTCTATCCCTGGAGAGGTCGAGTTGCCTCAGGCCAACTGTGTCGTGTCGGCGCGTGCAATCGGTGCGACCGACCGCGACCACGAAACGATCGAAGCGCGTGCAATTGCGGGAAACGGTCCAGTCGCAATTGTGCGCAGCGACCTCTGCCGCGGAAGTTTGGCCGTACGAAATCGCCGTCCCGGCGACCGGTTCCGGCCGATTGGATTGCATGGCCACAAGAAGCTTCAGGACTTTTTCGTGGATCGCAAAGTGGCATGGAACGAACGCGACGCGATCCCGCTCGTCGTCGACGAAACAGACCGCATCGTGTGGGTCGCGGGTTACGGAATTGACGAGGCTTTTCAGGTGACGGATCCCGCGCAACACGTGCTAATCTTGAGACTTACGCAGGGCTGAAATCCTCTGCGCCACAGGTGGTTG
>Ga0114129_10007343_pt1 | contig 15689 bp, 12 predicted proteins | sample RhiMetdeltSRZDD1_FD_80071 | JGI IMG/M metagenome (GOLD analysis project Ga0114129, IMG submission 80071) | Populus rhizosphere microbial communities from Tennessee, USA - Rhizosphere MetaG P. deltoides SRZDD1 (version 2) (version 2) | ecosystem: Host-associated > Plants > Roots > Rhizosphere >... | reverse complement strand
GCAAGTAGTAGGAGAAGTTCCAGGAGCAGCCCCTGAACCTTTACATGTTTCACATATCTCACGACGTGGAATATTGATCTTGGTTTTATGCCCGGAGGCGGCTTGTTCAAGTGTGATCTCCAAATCGTAGCGCAAATCCTTTCCACGTTGCGGACCACGACGTGAACTGGGACCACTTACAAAAATATCGCTAAGGAGATCGCCAAATATATGCTCGAAGCCGCCGAAATCGGGCGCGCCCCATGGTCCGGGGGATGCGGCAGCCCCGGATCCAACATGCCCGAACCGGTCATAACGCCTACGACTTTCCGAGTTTGACAAAGCGGCGTACGCTTCATTGATCTCCTTGAACTTCTCCTCTGCCTTTTTGCTTCCCGAATTGCGATCCGGATGGTACTGCAACGCCAATTTACGGTAGGCGTTCTTCAGTTCGTGGTCTGTTGCCTGGCTCCCGACACCTAAAACTTCATAATAATCACGTTTGCTCATAGGATAATTAAGTTTATTTGGTCTGCAATAACTCTTTCAAGGTTTTGTCAGGGCTGCCTCCGCGCATCAGCGCCTCTCCTATCAAGAATCCGCTGTAGCCGAGCGCGCGCAAACCGCGTAGTTGCTTTCCTGTGCGCAAACCGTTTTCGCTTACAAGCAGGACATCTTTCGGCGCTGCGCGGGCTACTTCGACCGAAACATCCAGCGAGACCTCATTGTTGTTTGGGTTGCGATTGTTGACTCCTATGAGTGTCGCGCCCAAGGTGTATGCCCAGAGCATCTCGTTTGAGTTTTGAACTTCTACAAGCGCGTCAAGTCCCAGTTCGTCTTCTGCGATTTGCCGCAGAAGTGTGAGCCTCTCCTCGTCCAGGATCGCCCCAATCAGCAGCAATGCATCCACACCGGCGATAGCCGTTTCGTAAACTTGGCTGGGCTCAGTAATGAAGTCTTTATGTAGCAGCGGAAGCGGCACGGTTACCCGCACAGCCCGCAAGTCATCAATGGATCCATGAAAATAGTCTTCCTCCGTCCAGACCGAAATTGCCGCTGCTCCGCCTATGTTATATGCCAATGCTAGCTCCGCAGGGTCTACCTCCACTTGGTTGACGTCTTTCCAAGGAGAAGCGCGCCTTATCTCCGGAATTACGTTTAGGCGATCCTGTGGAGCAATCGCCTTGCGTAATAGATGATGTGACGCCCCCTTGCGCGCCTCCAGAGCTTCCTCGCGTAGTTCTTCCAGAGAGCGATTGACCAAATTAAACAATCGCTCCCGCTTCGCCTTAAGAATCTGTGTTAGTGAAGTTGTCAAATCCGCTCAGTGCCTTGGCCTCGATCGGTTGATCAGATTTGTCATGTTTCGCATTATTATCATACTCACCTGGGGTAAGGTCAGTAGCCGTACGAGAGACGAAGATGACTTTGCTGATTAATTACCGAGGTAGAAATATTTGGGGATAAAGATCCAAACCGCAGAAGACGCGAAATAAAGGACGAAGAGGTTTGTCAGCTTGGATGGTGTCATGCTGGCTATAACTTCTACACCGAGTCTTATTTCAAGTCTTCCTCGGGTACCTCTCCCCCAATGTTTTAAAAGAGCCGGTTCCTTTTTTCTTCTTACAGGCGTCGCCCGGCGCCTTTTAGTGTTTTTCGGCTAGCGTGATACTAACGCTGTCTTTATAGCGGGACTGCTTCGCTGATGTCATTGACCTAGATCAATATTGGCCTTCATTTACAATCGCCGAAGACGAGCTTCCAACTCCCGTCGCGCGAGCGAGCGATAACGCGATAGAATGGGCGACGAATCAACTTGGAGCTGAGTCGGAGCGGGAAGCCTGAAAGGCGCCTCCGTCAAGTCCCTCGTAAAATCAGCCAATTCCTACAAGTAGATCTGCTTTGGCTATTAATTTGAAATAGATGACTGCGGAAGAGCAGACCTCCTATCTCAAAGCATGTTTTGGAAATCCTTGATTGGCTTGGCAGCTTAGTGGGATGACCAACCAACTCCGACCGAGCGGCCTGGCCGCCCGAGACTGGATTAGTCGGTAATTGCGAAGAACGCACGGGAACCGCATATCTCCCCATTCTTTTTCGGTCTCAGAAATGGACGAGAAGAATCGTCCCCGGTTGTTCCTAGACAGCCGAATAAAAAATTTTTCGGATTAGGCAAAATTCTCTCCATTTTGCGTCTTAATATCATGACCGGGAAATTTCGGAATGCTTTGCGAGTCGCTTCGCACAAATCTGCTTTGAGCATTTGAACGGCTTGGCGGCTTTGACGGTATCTCCGATTGAAATTTGAATCTCGTTGTAATCCCCTTAAAGGACACGCGATCTGTTGGCAATCAAGATGAGAAAGGGTATGTCCCAATTGTCTAACGAGAAGTTGAGCCAACCGCCTACTTTTCATCAAGTTGAGTAAAAACAAGGTCGGCGCGTTCAAAACTTTCTCAAGCCTGCATGTGACCTGAGGTGGCCGCATGAGGACGCCGATCAAAGCCGAGTTGAAAGAGATGTTGCGGCAGTTGCGTCTGCCGGAGTTCGCCGCGCATCACGCGGCGCAGAGTGCGCTGGCCGCGACCGAAGGCTGGAGTTGCGATCAGTACCTGCTGCGGTTATGCGAGATGGAGATCAACGGGCGGGAGACGCGCAAACGACAGAAGCTGCTGCATGCGTCACGGTTGCCGCGGGAGAAGACGCTGGAGACCTTCGAGCGGAATCGCTTGAGGCGAAATGTCGAATCGACTGGTCCACCACAGCGTGATCCTGGAGTTGAATCTGCCGAGCTATCGAATGGAGGCGGCGCAAAAGAAGAAGGCGGCAAAAGGGGGCGAGAGTTCGATAGAGGGAAATTGATGTGGACCTAGAGTCTGTTATTAACTTCCTGCTCTACAGCATTTTCCACTTGAACGAGTAGACTTTGTGAAATCCTCTGGTCTCATTTCCGTGAAATACTTTTTCGATCTTTACATTAGTTATCGGAGGGGGATTTGAGCAGGGACAGAACGCACGGTCTCAAGGCCAACCAACGATTACTTTGACCGCAGAAATACGTCTCTAATGCAGCCCTGGAGCATGGGATCAAGCTCGAAGCTCCTTTGGGAGGGGATATCGCCGCTCTCGTCAGATGCTGATTGAGCGTATCATAGTATTTACGCTGATCGTAATCGACGTTGGCTTGACATGTTCAATTTCCCAAGGCACGTCTTTGAGAATTCCTTGTTGTTTGAGCGCGGCGGTATACTCGCTCCGGCTGCGGATGCGGCAGTTGTCTTTATATTTTATTGCAAATAAAGAGCTTGCTGCGTTGTTTCGTCCGTGCCTCTTCACTCAAGTTCGTGCGACACCGCCCAACAGGATTCTGTGCACAGACTTCTAAATACTTACAGCGGTTTTCATTTGGGTGAATAGCCACAGAGCACACAGAGGGCACAGAGGGCATAATGATTTCTCTGTGTTCTCTGTGCCCTCTGTGGCTAAGAGTCTTCATACATTTGAAAACCGGTATAAATAATCGACTATGATTAGGAAGAATCCCTCTAGTCCTAGAAGCGGTCATCACGAGCGGAGGAGAAATCGCGCTAATTTTTGGGATTCTGCTAAAAATTTGTTCAAACGCATATGTGAGGAAGGCATATTAAAATGGCTGCTCTCATTGACCCTAAGCGTACCGGATTCATTCTATCATCTACTGGCCAGACGCAAGTCGCGTAATACTCGCCAAACCATCCAAGATTTCAATCGCTCCATCACCCTGATTGCTGACATCGACGCGCTTATTGCCTCAATTGTTGCTCGTATTAAAGAGTTGTTTGACACAAACCGAGTGATCTTGTTGCATGCTTATCCAGATAGCAACGTGTTTTCATTGGCATTCAGCATAGGCTACGATCCTGAAGATTTGGCGGGCGTGCATCTGACCAAACAAGACCGTCTTGCTAAGTGGTTGCTTAAGAATGAAACGGCGTTGATCGTGGAGCAGGCGCACGGAGTTATCAACTATCTCAGCGCTCCCGAGCGCGAAATGCTGGAAAGGCTTGATGTGCGCGTGTGTGTGCCAATGCTGGCGTTGAACCGATTGACCGGCATGATGCTGCTTTCTTCGACTCAAAAAGGGTGGAGTTTGAACCATGAAGACCTCAACCTTTTATTGATACTTCTCACTCAGGCCAGCATTGCCTTTGAAAGCGCGTATTTATCACAGTTTCAGCGCGATCGTATGCGAAGGCTCTACCGCGCGGAACGGCTTGCAACAGCCGGACAACTTGCAGCGTCGGTTGCACATGAAATTCGCAACCCGCTGACCGCAATTCGCTCTACCATGCAGTATCTGCTACATGGGTTCGATGACAGCGACCCAAAACGCGATCTGACGCAGGGGGTAATTGCAGAAGTCGATCGGATCGACCGCATTGTCGACGGGCTTCTCAGTCTGACACGCCGAACTGCGTTTACCCCAAGCAAGATTTCTCTCGCACATCTAATCGGGGAATCGTTACTACTCATTCGAGCGCAGGTCAAAGGGCAGGCAATCGAGATTGTATGGAATAATCCGCCGCAAGAGGCTTATGTTATGGCAGACGCAGCGCAACTCAGGCAACTGGTGCTCAATCTGGTGATGAATGCGATGCAGGCGATGCCGAATGGAGGGCTTATGCAAATTCAAATTGATTTGGAGTTGAAGACACACGCTCTGGGGTTGCCAGGAGAGAGGGATTGGGCCGTGGTTTCGATTATCGATACGGGGTGTGGTATACCTGCTGAAAACATGGATAGGGTTTTCGACCCCTTTTTTACGACTAAGCCGGGTGGAACTGGACTGGGTCTTTCAACCTGCTATGCGATCGCCCGACAACACGACGGCGATTTAGAGATCTCCAGCCAGGAAAACAAGGGTACTACAGTTAATGTGCGACTTCCGCTGGCCAGATAGCCACTAGCGCCTGAGAGTCGGTCGAAACAGGATTACACATAATTTTCTATCAGCCCTATTGATCGATCGTTTTTCCACACTGCATGTAGGTTCTGTGCGGAGGGGATATGTCCGGTATACTAATTGTTGATGACGAGCCGCAGATAAGACGAATTCTTTCAGTCCTGCTCTCGGAAAATGGCTTCGAAGTCGCAGAGGCGGAATCTGGGGAGCAAGGGCTGGCAGTCGCTCAGGAATTCCGGCCAGACATTGCGCTGCTGGACGTAAACATGCTCGGCATGGATGGCCTCGCTTTATTGCGTGCTCTGCTTAGAATTCACAGTAACCTCGACTGCATCATGATGACTAGCTACGGCACGATTCGCTCGGCCGTTGAGGCGATGAAATCCGGCGCTTTTGACTACATTGCCAAGCCATTCGATAATGACGAACTTCTGCTAATCATCAACCGGGCGCTCGAGATGCGTAAGCTGTCCCGTGAAGTCGATGAGCTTCGCGGCGAATTGTCGAGCCGCTATGGATTCAATGAAATAATCGGAATCAGTCCAAAACTGCAGGCCGTCTTCCGAACCATGGCGAAAGTCGCCCCGGTTGACGCTACAGTGTTGATCGAGGGAGGGTCGGGAACGGGCAAGGAACTTGTCGCCCGCGCAATCCATCGTCGCAGCAATCGCTCAAGCAAGCCGTTTGTGGCTGTCAATTGTGGCGCCATACCGCAATCGCTATTTGAGGCGGAGTTCTTCGGTCATGAGCGAGGCGCTTTCACGGATGCCCGCGAGGCGCGCGTGGGCCGGTTCGAGCAGGCGCATGGAGGGACTCTCTTTCTCGATGAAGTAGGCGAACTCCCCCTTGACGCTCAGGTGAAATTGTTACGCGCTCTGCAAGACCGTGAGGTGACCAAGCTCGGCGGTCGGTCGCCGGTCAAAGTAGATGTGCGTGTGATCGCCGCCACCAACGTAGACCTTCAAACAGCGGTTGAGTCTGGCAAGTTCCGGGACGATCTTTACTGGAGGTTGAATGTTGTCAAGATCATTATGCCGAGTCTACGCAATCGGCGCGAGGATATTCCCCTCATCATCGACCATATGTTCGAGCGATTCAATCGGGAGCTTGGATTGGATGTGAAATCGATAGCCCCTGAAGCGCGGCGTCTCCTTGAGATGTATGATTGGCCTGGAAATGTGCGTGAGCTTGAAAACGTAGTTTGCAGCGCGCTTATTATGTGCGAAAACTGCGTGGTCAAAGCGCAAGACTTGCCCCCGCGTCTGCGCGGTGAGATCACAGCGGCTTCCTCGGAGGCGGATGGGCCATCGGAGGCTGGAACTCACGACATCAGTACCATGACTCTTGCCGATGTTGTTAAAGAGGTGACAGAAAAACTAGAGAAGACTGTCATTTCCTCACGGCTTGCTGAGATGGCTGGAAATCGCACGGCCACGGCTGAATCGCTGGGTATAAGCCGCAAAACGTTGTTCAACAAAATGCGTCAGTATGGAATCGCTGATGAAAATACCGAAGGGCCATGACTAGCCCACTCTTGATATGTCAGACAATCGAAATCCGGACCTCTTCCCAAGTCGTAATGCTCAATTCTGCTTCGATATCGTTTTGGCTGTAGCGCAAGCGTCGAGGGGCGATAATAGCATGATGATCAGCCAGATCGGAATTGCAAGGAGCGCGGAGATCAACAGTTTGGAGAGATGGTTCTGCAATGGCGCGGTGTGGTGGGAAATGCCAGACACCGCGGCTGCAACCAGCCGGCCTGAGACTCGGTGATATAGGTCTTGTGACAACGAGGAAGTGGCGTGCGCCGATGAAGCGCCGCTTCCGCTTTGCGTCCCGCCCGACTCGCCGAGTCTTGCGCCGCAACGGCGGCAGAAATTATCACATTCACGCGGCTCCACCTGGCAAATTCGGCATAGACGGAGTTCTTTTGTTTCGATTTGGGATAGATCGTTTAGCATATTCTCCTCCGCATTTACTCTGATTGTAGATTAGGTTTGCAAGGTTTACTAACTGCGTGCAATCCTAATACCAAAGCCATTTCGGCGCCAATTTCGCTATCATCTATGCCACAGCGCGCCATCAGTCGTCATGCCCCACAAAGTCTTCGTCAGCTGTGTAACAAGTTACTCACATCGTGTAAGGCGCTTCCCACTTCAGACTGACGGATTGATAGCATTTGCTGGATTTACATCAATAATGGCTGTTGAGTTTTTTGGTATGCATATTGCCAAATCGATGTACGAATAACGGTGGCAAGACTGCAATTCTCGATGTGTACCGAGCGACAAGATTTACTGGCGGTGGGGAGCCCTGACTCCATAGATCCAACCAGGCCGAGAATCGCCCGCAAGCCACTTGGTCGTAGTTGAATACAAAGAGCTAAATTGGGTCCCCAAAATTGATACTATGGTATTACGGCGGGCGCGTAGCCTTACTGTGGGGAGGGATGATCTCAACATTCCATGTCCATGCGCCTCTGGGCGATCGCCACATCCCATGCGGCAATCTATTATGACTTGATTCATACGGAGCTACGAGCGCCGTTTTCTTTTGGGCGTAAGTATGGAATCGACAATCATTTCAATGATCACAGCTGAGAATCTGACAAAACGATATGACAATGAATTGCTCGCCCTGGACGCGATCAATTTCAATATTAAGAAGGGTGAAGTGTACTGTCTACTCGGCGCAAATGGCGCAGGTAAAACGACGACAATAGACCTATTCCTCAATTTCATTAAGCCGACTTCTGGACGCGCGCTAATTAACGGTATTGAAGTGGCAGAGAACCCGCTCGAAGCTAAAAAGTATGTCTCATACGGCTCAGGGGATGTTTCGCTATATAGTAATTTTACCGCCCGACAGAATTTGGAATTTTTCGCCAATCTTAGCGGCAAACTAGGATTGACTAAGGATGATTTTTACTCGGTTTTACGCGAAGTAGGTTTACAGGAGAATGCTTTCGAAAAGAAGATGCGATTTTTCTCAAAGGGAATGCGGCAGAAAGTTAGTATCGCGATAGCCATGATCCGAGATACACCCGCGATATTGCTCGACGAGCCTACTTCTGGGCTTGATCCGAAGGCGGGCGAAGAACTGATGGAAACACTTGATCAATTGCGCCGCCAGGGTAAGGCAATCCTGGTCTCGACGCACGACATATTCCGCGTCAGAGAGATAGCCGACCGAGTCGGCATAATAAAAGAAGGCCGGAAAGTCTTGGAGCGCACACGCGAGGAACTCGAACACGATGATCTGCAGGCGCTTTATTTGGATTATATGCGCAATGTCTACAGAACTGGGAGATAACAGCGATGGAGACAAGAATACACGCCAGGCATGGAGAGGAGACTCCGATAGATCGCGGCAGAAACGGAAATGGTTTATCCATTCTTAGGCGATGGGGCGCGCCGTCAATCCAGTCCCGGGAGTTCCCCTCTTCCACTACTTTGTTTTTTCAGGGCGATCCGTCGCTGGAGGTGTTCTATATCGAGCGAGGCTTGGTCAAACTCATACATCTGGGCGAGAGCGGCCAGGAATTAGCCATCGGAATGCAATCACAAGGTTCCTTGCTGGGAGCCGCTTCAGTGATCCTTCATGAACCGTATCCGTTCACCGCCACGACAATTACAAGTTGCGCATTGAGCCGCATTCCGGCAGATCTCTTTCTTCATATTGTGAAGACTGATGAGAAATTCGGCTGGTACCTCCATGAGGTTCACAGCCGCGAAGTTCACCGGCATGTGAGCCAGCTGACCGCGCTTAAATACCTATCGGCCAGACAACGTTTCGAAAGATTCTTACTACAATTCCTTTCATCAATTCAGCTTCACGAGCAGCAAACATCAATTAAAATCCGATTGCCATTGAAGCGTTGGGAGATCGCCCAGTTAATCGGCATTAGACCGGAACACCTGAGTCGCATCTTACAACAGATCAAACGAGAAGGCTTATTGCACGAGGAAGATGGCTATATGATCGTTTCCGACGTTCGCAAAATACGTGTCCGCGATGATTGCGGTTAGCCTTGCGCCACTTAACTTAGTTATCAATGCAACATTCAGTTGACTAGACGCCATCTCATAAATAGTCGTACTAAGCTAAACCTATGGCACGACGAGAAGAATTGACAGACGAACAATGGGTGATCATCGCCCCACTCATCCCGGAACCGCCAAGACGGGAAGACGGGCGCGGCAGGCCTTGGAAGGACAGCCGCGAAGTAATGAATGGCATCCTCTGGGTCCTCAGGAGCGGCGCTCGGTGGGACGATTTGCCCGAACGGTTTCCCCCGTACCAAATCTGCCATCGCCGATTCCAGCAATGGGTCCGCGACGGCGTCTTATGGAGTTTGTTGGAGGCGCTCGCCGAAGACCTCCAAACGCGCGGCGAACTCGATCTCACTGAATGCTTCATCGACGGGATGTTCGTGGTCGCTAAAAAAGAGGGCGCGGAGTGGGAAAGACCAAGCGGGGCAAGGGTACGAAGCTCATGGCAGTTGCAGACGGCGCTGGTCTTCCTCTCGCCGTACACACAACGTCTGCTTCGCCGCATGAAGTCTCCCTTGTTACAGCCACTCTCCTCGAAAGTTTCGTCGACGAGTTACCGGAGCGATTGATTGGCGACAAGGCATACGACAGCGACCCGCTGGACGTGGAACTGGCGACGGCCGGAATTGAAATGATCGCGCCTCACCGAGGCGGCAGAAAAAAGCCTGCGACACAAGATGGGTGTTCGCTGCGGCGATACCGTCGGCGTTACAAGGTAGAGCGGTTGTTCGCCTGGTTGCAGAACTTCCGTCGCCTGGTTGTTCGGTATGAAGAGAACTTTTTAGGCTTAGTCCATCTCGGATGCATCCTCATGCTGTTGAGGTCCTATTTATGAGATGGCTTCTAATGCCCCAACGGAAAGGAGACAGGCATGAAAAGCTCGGCATTAGTGTGTGAATCAAACAGGAGAGCAGTTACGCTGCTGACCATTGTTGGGTTTGTGTTACTAATTGTGAATGTCTTGCTCGTACAACAGAATAAAAAACTCAAGATCATGGCCGGCAGGCCGGACCGCGCGCTAGAAGTCAGGCCCGGTACAGCGCTTCCCACGCTGGAAGGAATCGACAGTAACGGCGACAGGCAGAGCATTACCTACGGGCAAGATTCGCGAAAAACGGTTCTGCTCGTTCTCTCAACCCGATGCTCTGCCTGCGTAGAGAACATGCCAAACTGGCAGGCGATTATAAATAGACTGGACCAACAGTCATTTCGGCTCGCTGCAGTTTCGCTACAGTCCGAGGGCTTCAAAGAATATGCGAGTCGGCACGGAATCAATCAGATTCCCGTTCTTACTAAAATTGATCCGAAGTACAGAGTCGCGTATAACCTGGCGCTAACGCCCCAGATCATCCTCATTGACGCCGACGGTAAAGTTGAGAAGGTCTGGACCGGTCTCTTGCGGAGAGAGGATAAACAGGAGGTCGAACTGGCGCTTAATGTTCGGTTGCCGTAATCCGACGAAGGCTTGAAGGCGGGAAATGACCATCCCATTGAAACTAACGATGGTAGGAAAAAACCTTAAAGGAGCAAACGATGAAAAAGAATATTTGGAGGCCACTGCAGATTGCATTGCTTGTCTTGGGGATGTTTACTACGTATAATTCAATACTGGCGCTCAATGGCGACGCCAACTACTGTTCTGGTATGTATTGTGAGACCAATAATGATTGCGGATTCACGTGCTACTGTTCTAGTTCTGATAATACTTGTTATAATCCGTGGGAAAAAACAATCTGAACGCTGAGCGCAGATGGCAATATCAATAGAGCAATTACAAATTATCGAATGATTGTTGAATCTTCCCGTCGTTCGCGTTCCGGATGCGGATATCATCAATGAATGCGAGGTGAAGATTCAGCTTGAAACAGCCGACGACCACGCGATATGCCTTAGGTAAGCTCAAAGGGCTACCGTGTTCTACGGGAAAATGGTCAGGCTAAGGCTGCGTCATCTCCAGGTTTTTAATCGACGAGTCTGTTTACATCTATTGCCCAACATCACCTCGTTGTTCGCATTGCAGTGACCCTCCCACGACAACGCGGCTCGACGATAGGTATTACGGGCAGCCTGGAATGACGCAAGCCTTTGCCCGGAATCTCCTACGGGAAATCGAGTCGTCGAAGGCGCATTGAACCGCGTACTGCTCAAACATCAGGTCTATTATGATTTGCCACGTGACATTCTCAAATGCACCGTCACGAGCGAAATCGAAGGCTTGAATGACTAGACGTCAGCGGTTATCGGCTGGATAAGAAGTGATCGAAGTCTGATTGTAAGCATCTGAATGAATAATCTCTCTGAGAGCCCTTTCCTGCGCAAACAAACAATGGGGCGTGAGGGGGGGCGAACCTGGCTCATCGCTAAAAAAGAGGTCATGGCAAACGTCAGGAATTTCAAGACGCCTCTCGCGCTTGTAACTATGACATTGCTATTGCTTATTTCCGCCCATGTGCTGGCCCTCGATTACCGGAACAGATTGAATAACTGGTCTGTTAACCAGATTCGTCAGCGCGATCCGGCTATAGGCGGCAGTGTTATGTATGAGCTCTATGACGGTAGTTTTTCTCACAGAGAAGGCGCCGGTCGCACTCCTCCCATCCAGCCGCCGCAGCCGTTTTCCGCCATTGTTAAGGGGATGGATGGCGAGATGGATCGCATAGTAAGTGTGAGTCAGCGAATAGTTTTTGGGGCAAGGCAGGGAGAGCCGGCCACAAGCGCCCTTTTCGACCCTCCCGACACTTCCTTCGTCATGAAGCTGTTGGTCTCGCTATTCGCGTTGATGTTTTCGCTTGATACGATAACTCGCGAAAAAGAGACTGGAACGCTCAGGGCAATGCTGGCTCAGCCGATTCGCCGCTGGGAGTTGATTCTATACAAATCGCTCGGGGCCTCGATCAGCCTGCTGGCTCCTCTTGCTATAGCCTTCACCTGCGAAATCGTTTATCTCCACCTAGCGCACGGATTGATAAGCAACCGAGAGGATATATCACGCGTGTTGTTGATCTTCTGCTTAGCGTCCCTCTATGGAGTTGTTTTCGTGCAAATCGGGCTCTTCATATCAACAATCACAACCCGGACCAAAACCGCGGCCACGACAGCCTTACTCGCCTGGGCAACGATCGTGTTAGTACTACCCAACGCCGCCGTGTTGATGGCAAAACTGCTCACTCCGACTCCATCCTACAACCAGCTCAATGCGCGCCTGTACGAGGCCCGAAAATCGGTTATACAAAAGGAGTCCGGATCCCCTCCGACGACCAGGGCGCTGCCTGAAGGGCCGGTCTCCAGACAGGCGTTGCCTCGCCTCTTTGAGATCGAACGCCAGTTGACGGACGATTACCTAGCAAGCAAAAAGGACCAGAACCGACAGGCAAAGATCTTCGCCGCTTTATCGCCTGCCGGCGCTCTGACCTTCGGGTTAAGTGACATTTCCAGCACAGGCGTGGACGCATATAACTCATATTTGGAATTATTCCGTTCCGGCCGAGATGTAATGCTTGACGCGTTGAAGCGGAGATTCGAACTCCCCCCTCAGGCAGGAGATAAACTTGTGCGAGAAGCCCGCGAAATGGTCGCCAACAAGCACCGGCGCGCAGAACTGCTCGGGGCTAGCTTCCGGTCGTCACTGATTTCTATTACCTCTCTGTTTATTTGGGCGGTACTCCTTGGACTGTTGGCTTGCTGGCGTTTCAAACGATACGATGTGAGGTAGGCTATGTTCCGAACTACTTTTCGTCGAGAGCTTCTAGAAGCTATTTCCAGTTCTACACTGATATCCGCCTTGGTCGTGTTGACGATTTTAGTCCCGCTAAGCGCCTACATTCAGGCGCGCTACTATCAGCGCGTGTTTGAGAATTATGCTATCCGGCAAAGTATTCATCAGACCGAAAACAGCAGTCAGGCTATGGTCCTCCTTCGGCCCCTGCCGCCACTGTTGCCATTTTTCAACGGAGCGTACGATAGCCTACCGGACGAGTTTAGGTTGCGGAGCGATTCGGCCACTACTAACCCGCCGAGCGGAGATCTCACTCCCCTGGACTGGCTTTTTCCAAAAATTGATCTCAGTTTCATCATTGGCGTCTTGATGACACTGCTGACCATTCTATTAACTCACGATACTGTCGCCGGGGATAGAGAGAAAGGCACGCTTAAGCTTATCTTAGCCGGTCCCATTCATAGGCGGACGATTTTGGCCGCCAAGCTGACAGGCGTAATCCTGCTAATAACCATCATCCTAATTCTGACAGTATTGCTATACACAATTGTGGTAACGGGTTTCAGCGGGGGAACGGTTGAACTGTCTGTCGCTAACTTGAGCGTGCTTGCCCTATTGATAGTGGTATCGCTCCTAGTGTTGATAGTCATTGCCGCTCTTGGCGTCGTGATCTCTGCGTCCGTCAGGAGCTCGTTAGTTTCTCTCGCTATTTCTACTTCTATCTGGATAATAGCCGTCCTGATATTGCCGAGTCTTGGGCCATATATTGCTTCTTCATTCAAAATGGTTTCCACCTTTGAAGCGGCGCAACGCGATATAGACTTGAAAGAAAAAGAGTTAATGCAGGAAGAACTCTCTGAGCATAGAAAAATCGCCGCGGATCTGAAAGCGCAACAGATCGGGGTCGAATCAGCCTGGCAGCGGTTCTTGGAACTCAGGCGCAGATGGATGGAAAGAAGGAATGAAGAGATCGGACGCTTGGTCAAAGAACGGAAAAAGCTGATCCGCGATCAACAGGATTTCGCCAGGCGCATTTCATTGTTTTCGCCTTACGTGGCTTTCAAAGTCGTTCTGGGTAGCCTCTGCGACACAGGGGTGGAAAATTATGACGAGTTCCTTGTGGCGGTCGAACTGTACAGACAGCAAGAGTTCCTTCCGGAAAGTTTCGATCTGCTCTCGCGCCAAAAGCCATGGCTGAACGCGGCTAATCCTGACGACCGGCTTCAATTACGTCCTCTACAAGCGCCGTCGCCGGATTTATCTGAGCGGCAGACGGCCGCCGCTTGGCCACTCTCCATTCTGATCGCCGAAATGATTATTTTGATTATCGTGGGCGTCCTCAGATTTGAGCGATACGATGTGCGTTGATTGCGGCGCTCCCGCCGAATCGACCGCTTGAGCGATTCGGGCGTTTTCAAAAATGTCGTTGAATTTGTTGTCTCATTCATCCGTCTGCGTGGAATCGAGTGGGAGTGCGGAAGATCGCTGGTTCCCTCGTGATCGCGCACGCCTTGCGAGCCGCTGGCTGCCCTAGCGCAATTGCCATACTTCAAGATCAAAGTTTGTCCGGTAGGGTTACCTGCGCTGATCGTAGTGGCGGCGTAACGGTTGACTGCCCTTCATCGCCGTCATTCAAATCGACATCGCTGTTAATGGCGCGGTAACCATATCGCATATTAAGCAGTAGACGCGGCGTAAGGGTTGAAATCAAGGTAGCTCCGAACTAGTCAACGTCAGCGTGACGCCAGGCGCAAGGGTCCCTATTGGACCCACCACCTGCCTTTTGATCGTTCCGGCGTACTGCGTATTGGCCGGCGTGGCAGCCAACTTCCAGAAAACCATCAGCAACCAGATGCTAAGCTTATGGAGATTCCTTCAACCGCCACAAAAAGAGGAGAACATATCAGACAAATTATCAAAGAGCTGATCTGCAAAATGCGCATATCCGCCTACAAACCTCAACTGCTCGTGAACCCGTCCAATTTTTATTGAATTACTTGATCCAGGTCAATGATGGCGCAACGCTATCCGGCTATAAAATAGGGCGTTAGATGTCAAATGTCTGAAATGGTCCCGTAAAACTGGACAAGAGATTGTTGTTTGAAAGTGTAAGTCACAACGACCGCTTGGACCACTGAGCCGCGAACTCTGCCGGCGTCAGATAGCCCAGCGATGAATGAATCCGCTTCGTGCAGTACACGTCATCAATAAAGCGTCCGATGTGCAGCTTCGCGGAGATCAGGTCTGGGTACTCGTTCAAGGCGACTTCTTCTTCCTTGATCGTGCGGGAAACTCGCTCCGCATAGCCGTTCTCTTCTGCGTGCCCAACAGCGGCCATACTGATTTGGACCTTGTGCCGTTCGAGTGCCGCCACGTAGTCGGTAGCCGCATACTGCAGGCCTTGATCCGAGTGATGGATTTCTGGTCTGCCTTGTGACAGCGCACGATGCAAAGCTTGCAGCGTCAGTTCAACGCCCAGGCCGGAGCCGATTGCCCAGCCGCGGATGATCCTGGTGAAGACATCCATCAGGATCGCCAGGTAAACGAACGTCCCGTCGCCGAGGCGGATGTAGGCGCCGTCTCCGACCCAGACCTGATCGGGCCGTCTGACATCGAGTTCCTTGACCAAATTCTCGTAGCGCGGGAAACAGTGGCGCGAATCAGTAGTCTGTTTCTTGATCGCCTTGCGCCGCAGCTTCAAGCCCATCTCGTCGAGCACTCGCCGCACACGCTTGTGCCCGATGGCCTTGAACTCGCCGTGTTCGCGCCGCAGTTGATGAGCGACCCGCCGCGAGCCGTATGTCGGGAATTGTCCGATGACTTGTTCGACGGCTGTTTGTAAATCTTTCTCGTCACGCTCGACGGGGCGGTAATACCAGCTAGTGCGCGACAAGGCCAACAGGTCACAGAGCATTTTGATGGGATAGTCCGATTTGAGCTTCATCACGACCTCCCTCTTTTGCTCGTGGGAGAGTCCAAGAGCTGCGAGACTTTTTTTGAT
>Ga0114129_10007342_pt1 | contig 15690 bp, 12 predicted proteins | sample RhiMetdeltSRZDD1_FD_80071 | JGI IMG/M metagenome (GOLD analysis project Ga0114129, IMG submission 80071) | Populus rhizosphere microbial communities from Tennessee, USA - Rhizosphere MetaG P. deltoides SRZDD1 (version 2) (version 2) | ecosystem: Host-associated > Plants > Roots > Rhizosphere >... | reverse complement strand
CGGCCGCTGCCTCCTGCAGTCCAAGCTCGGAGTGGCTCGCGCTGGCCAAGCCGGCCAGGTCCTCGGAGGAGCTGACCCTCACCTGGCGCGCCCCGAATGCCCCCGCCGCGCGCAGGCCCCAGCGCCGCGGCTCGAAGCCCGCCGAACCCTGGTAGAGCTCCAGGCTCAGGCTGAGGCGGGCGGCAGCCACGAACAGCGGCGCGCGGCCGAGGTACGACAGGTCCTCGGGCGACGCCGTCACGATGCCGGGCCCTATCGGCGAACCGCGGAGATCGAGCGGAAGCTCGAGCCCGGAGGAAACCGCCAGGAAGACCGAGTCTCCCGCGATCGGCAGGTCGCCCTTCAAGACGTTGGGGCGGTAGGGGTTCGTCGTTTGCCGCTCGACCCCGTGCGGGTGGCCGGGCAAGGGCACTGCCCAACGGTCGCTCATGGGGGCCGCGACGGTGGCGAAAGCCGGCGGTTCAGGCTGGGCCGGGCCGGGAGGCTCAGGAATCACGTCTGGAACGGGTTCGGGCGCGGGGGCGGGTGCTGGCGCGGCCGGAACCGGAGCGGGCGGCTTGGGCGCGGCACGTGCCGGCGCGACCGGGCGCGGGCTTACCGCCGGTGCGATCGTGTCGAGCGGGGGGGCGACCACCTGATCCTCCGGGACCGAGAAGCGCTCGCCTCGCGTGGTCTCGAAGAGCACCTGGCCGTCGCGGCGCGTGAGCGCCGTCACCGGGATCCGGCGGCCGTCGCGGAGCACGAGCTCGGCCACGGCCTCGACCGGGATGCGGGCCAGGGGAGGCGAGACGACTTCCGCCGCGGGAACGGAGAAAGTTTCGCCCTTCGCTGTACGAAAAACGACTACCGAACCTCGTCGCACCAGGCTCGTGACCGGGATTCGGCGTCCGTCGCGCAGCAGCAGCAGCTCGTCGGCGGGTGAGCGCGCCGCGAACAGTGCCAGAGCGGCCGCCAGCGCGACACACGCCCTACTCGAGCCCATCTCCGTGGGCATTCTCACCGAGGTGTGGGCCCTCGGCAAGGAATGGGGCTCATCTTGACAGCGGCGACATGGGCCCTCACCCTCGTGGGGTATGAGGTCGCGTCTCGCTGCTCTGGCCCTCTGCACAGGTCTGCTGCCGGTGTTCGTGCACGCCCAGACCGTCACGGGTCCCGCGCGCTGCACCGGTTGTCACGATCACGCTCGCCAGACCCAGAAGTGGCAGGTGGACGAACCCGCCCGCTCGGGAGGGCGTTCACATGTGAACGCCCTCGCCCGGCTCGACGATCCCAAAGCGGCCGCGTTCACGAAGGCGATCGGCCTTGCAAGCGCCTGGAGCGCGGACGGCGCCTGCGTTCGCTGTCACGCTACCGTGTTTCGCGGCGGGGCGAACGCGGGCGTCTCCTGCGAGAGCTGCCACGGTCCCGCATCGGGCTGGATCGAGCTGCATCAGACCCGCGGCTCCTACGCGCAGGCCGTGGCCGCGGGGATGCGGGAGCTCCGTGGAAAGCCCCAGGCGATCGCGGGGCTGTGCGTGACCTGCCACTTCACGACCGACGCGCGCCTCGTCGCCGCGGGCCATCCATCGGGTGCGAGCTTCGACGCCGGCAGCCGCCTCGCGCGGATCGAGCACTGGACGACGCGCTACGACGTGGCCCAGGTGAGTGCTGCGGCGCGCGCGCTCGCACCGCGCGTGAGTGCCGCCGCGCCGGCGACGGGCGGCGCCGCGGCGGCCGCGGGAAGCGCCCGGCCCACCGCGGGAAGCGCCCCGCCCGGCGCGGGAAGCGCCCCGCCCGCGACGGGCGGAGCCGCTCCCGAGCCGACCGGCTCCGCTCCGGATGCGGCGTGGCAAGACGTTCGGCCGCTGCCCTCCGACTACGCGCCGGAGCCCAGCGCGTCGCTTCCCGCTTCAGGACCGAGTGATCCCGCACCCGACCTGCTGCAGCCGGCTGCCACGACTTCGCTGGCCGAAGACGTGGTGCACCTGCCGCTGCCGCCGTCGCGTGGTGCCCGTGCGGTGCCGGCAAGCCCTGCGGGAGAGGTGCTGCGGCTGCGTGGCCGCGGGCTGCTGCTGCTCGCCGAGATGCTGCGGGACGGACGGCGGATCCGGGTGCCGTCCGCGGCGACGAGCGCGGCCGAGTTCTCGGGGCCGGAGAGCGAGCTCTTGCGTCTGCAGGACGAGATCTTCACGCTCCTGTGGACGGAGCTCGGCAAGCCCTTGCCATGAGCGGCCCCGTCCCCAAAGAACAGCTGCGCCAGGCTTACGAGGCGCGCCTGCGCCTGCTCGTGCCCGCCGACGTGGCCGAGCTCGCGCGGCTGCCGCTGATCCAGCTCATTCCCGAAAAGATCCGCCCCAACGTGATCGGCAAGATCCAGAAATACACGCACTTCCTCGACTTCGCGCCCGGGCAGGCGGTGGTCTCGGCAGGAGAATGGAGCGATTCGGTCTATGCGATCGTGCGTGGGGCGGCTGTCGTGCTCGAGCCGGCCCAGGAGGCGCCGTGGAAGGCTGTGATGAGGGGCGCCCCGCCCCCCGGGCCGGCCCCGACCTCGAGGCCGGCTCCCCCGCGGGTGCAGACACTGGGCGTCGGTGATCTCTTCGGCGACAGGAGCGCGCTCTCGCGCTTCCCGGTCGCCGCGACGGTGAGCGCGTGGACGCCGCTGCGGGTCCTGCGGGTGCGGCTGCCCGCGCTGCGCATGCTGACGGCCGTCGCGCCCGAGCTCAAGAAGCGGCTCGACCAGCGCTACCGCGAAGAGACGCTCGCGCACCAGCTGCGCCGGGTGGGTCTATTTGCCGAGGTGGACGAAGCCGCGCTTCAGCGCTTGCGGGAGCGGGCCAAGCTGCTCGCCTTCAGTCCCGGGCAGATCGTGGCCCGCGAGGGCACGCTCGCGGACTCCTTCTATATGGTGCGCGGCGGCTACCTGAAGGTGAGCGTGGACGTCGGGGGCGCCGATCTCGCGGTCACCTACCTGCGGCCGGGCGACTTCGCGGGGGAGACCGCGATCCTGCTCGACGAGCGCTGGCCGTTCACCTTGCAGGCCGTCGAGCACGCCGAGCTCGTGCGCCTCGAACACGAGGACATGGTCGCGGCGGTGGGCGACAAGCCGCGCCTCAAGGACCGCTTGTGGGACGAGGCGCTCGCCCGGCTCAAGACGCGCGGCGTGGTGGCGCGCAACCCGGTTGCCTCAGAGTACCTGCAGATGGCGCTCGAGACCGGGCTCGTCCACGGCGAGAGCGTGCTGCTGATCGACCTCAGCACCTGCACGCGCTGCGACGACTGCGTGCAAGCCTGCGCCGACACGCACGGCGGCCAGCCGGTCTTCATCCGCGAGGGCAAACGCTACCGAAACTGGCTGGTGCCCACCGCCTGCTACCAGTGCACCGACCCGGTCTGTCTCGTCGATTGCCCGACCGGAGCGATCCGGCGCGAGGTTTCGACGCTCGAGGTCACGATCGACGCTCCGACCTGCATCGGCTGCTCGAACTGCGCGACCCGCTGTCCGTGGAACAACATCGTGATGGTCGAGACCGGCAGTGTGCGCAAGGACGGCAAGCCCGAGGAGGTCGCTGTGAAGTGCGACCTCTGCCACGGGCGCGCGGAGGGCCCTGCCTGCGTCAGTGCCTGCCCGCACGGCTCGGCGGTGAGGATTTCGTTCAAGGACATGGCCGCGGTGCGCTCGGTGCTGCGCTAGCGATGCGCATCGCCGCGGCTCTCAGACCCAAGCAGCCGCGCGTCTTTTTGGCCTCGCTTGGCGTCCTGGTCCTGCTCGCGGCCGCTCACGCGATCGGACTCGCCCGCGGCCGCTTCGATCCGGGCCGTGGCCTGGGGCTCGCGTTCGGGATCCTGGCCGCAGCCGGCTACGTCTTCGCTGCGGCCTATCCGTGGCGGCGGCGCGCCGCTCGCCTCGCCCCCGCCCGCTTCTGGACCCAGGCTCACGTGTACGTCGGCGGCCTCGCGGTCGCGGCGGCGCTCTTGCACAGCGGGTTCGTGTGGCCGCACGGCCTCGTCGACACGGCGCTCCTGCTGCTTTCCGGCTGGACGACGTTCACCGGCTTCCTGGGTGTCTGGCTCCAGAAAGGGATTCCGGCGCGGCTCACTGAAGGCCTGCGGGTCGAGGTGCTGCTCGAGAGGATCCCGGAGCTTCGCGCGCGCGTCGTGGCCGCGGCCGACGCGTGCATAGCGGGAGCGGGCGACGTGCTGCGGCGCCATTACCGGCAGGAGCTGCGACCGCGGCTCGAGCGTCCTCACCCGGCGCTGTCCTACCTGATCGAGGTGCGCGCCGGACGCGATCGGGCGCTCGAGCCGCTGCGGCGGCTTGCCAGCTTCGTGGCCGCGCCGGACAAGGCGCGGATCGACGACTTGATCGGACTCCACATCGAAAAGCTCGAGCTCGACGCGCACCTGACCTTGCAGCGGTTGCTGCGGGGCTGGCTCGTGCTGCACGCGCCGCCGGCCGCGGTGCTGCTCGGCCTGTTGGCCTTCCACGTGTTCAGCGCGCTCTGGTACTGACGGCTTGGCCTACAAGGTCCCCTGGGGCACACCCGAGCGCACCAAAAAGCTGCCGCCGCTGCGTCCGGCGCGCTCAGCCCTCATCATCCCTGGTGTCGCGGCCGTGACCTTGCTGCTGCTGTTCGCGCTGCACGCTCGCTGGCGCGGGGTCGCGGTGCCCGGGCCCCTCTCACAGGCGCACGGTGCGAGCGAAGCGCGCTGTGAGGAATGCCACGCTCCGACCGTCGGGGTCCTGAATCAGCGCTGCCAGCGCTGCCATGACCAGGTCGTGGCCGAGCGGCTGTCGCATCGGGCGCACGAGCAGGCTGGCCAGGGACACACCGCGGCCGTCGCCCACACCGGGCCTTCGTGCGGCAGCTGCCACCGCGAGCACCTTGGGCGCCCGGCGCCGCTCGCGCCACGCGACGATGGCCAATGCGCGCGCTGCCACTTCCGGGGCCTCTCGGCGCACCCCGAGTTCGGGCGCGGCAAGGAGGCCGCCTCGGCTCCGCGCCGCGCCGCAGCCCCAGGCTTCTCGCACCGCAAGCACATCGCCGAGCTGGCCAAGAAGGGTGTTGCAAGCGCGGACGCCTGCCTCAGCTGCCATCCGCCGTCGAGGGAGACGCTCGAGCTGCAAGAGATCGTCTTCGACCGGCATTGCGCCTCGTGCCATGCGAGCGCAGGGTCGCTCGGCATGACGGACCCGGTGCCCCCGGAGGACGTGCCGACTCCCCGCGACATCGGCGAGTTCCAGACGACCGGCGGCCGGATCGTCAAGACGGTGGTGCGCCACCGTGATCCCTGGGTGCTTGCGGGCCTGAGCCGGTTGCGCTGGCAGATCGATCCCGAAGGCGCCGCCGACGAACGAGGCGTGCTCGAGGCGCGCATGAGCGTGCTGCGGCGGCGCTTGGCGCTGGCATCGCCTCTCGCGGGGCTGGACCTCCCCGCCCTCGAGGCTCGCGGCGCTGCGCTCAGCGCCGAGATTGCCGGACTCGAAGCGAGGCGCGCCGGCGGCAGCGGGGGGGTCGCGGCCGCTCTCGGCCAGCTCAACGCCGCCGCGGCGGCAGCGGCCGGCGGCGGTGGTGCCGAAGCGGACCGCGAGGCGAAGCAGCTGCAGGCTCGGGCACTCGCTCTCGGCGGCGGTGCGATCGAGGCCCAGGCTCTCACACCAGCGGAGCACGACGAGCGGCGGCTTGAGCTACTCGTGGCGCTCGACACGCTCGCCTCCGTCTCCGGCGATCTGCGGCTACGTACGGAGGACCTGCGCCGGCGCGTGCTCGCCCTGCATGTCGGCGAGTCGAGCGAAGAAGTGGTTGCGCGGGCGCTCGCCGAACGCCGTGCCGACGAGCGCCGCGTCCTGGACGAGCTCGAGCTGCGGCGTTCGGGAGTCGCCCCGACATCGGCGAACCTGCTCGCGCGCGAACGCCGCGAGCTCGAGGATGCGCTCGGCGAAACCATGTCCCGGCTGCAGCAGATCGGCGCTCCGTCGCCGGAGCCAGCGCCTCTCGACACGGCCCGCAATCCCGCGGCGTCGCTGGCGTCGCTCGTCGTGCGCTGCGCACTCTGTCACGCCACGGAGGGTGGAGCGCTCGGCGAACCCCCCGTTACCCATCAGGTCTTCGTGCGCGCCGCGTTCGTGCACCGGCCGCACCTGGGCCAGGCCACGTGTGCGTCCTGCCACGCGGGGGTCGAAGCCAGCGAGCGCTCGGGCGAGAGCCACCTGCCGGGAATAGTCCGCTGTCGGGAGTGCCACGCCCCGGGCCGCGTGCTCACGAGCTGCCAGCAGTGCCACCGCTATCACCCAGGGACCCCGCAGTGAGCGCGCGCGTCTTCTTTCGCGTTCGGTTGGGTACGTTTCGCTCGCTCACGCTCGGCGAGGGTGAAAACGTCATCGGGCGCGACCCCGGCCTGTGGCTCACCTTGCGGCTCGAGGGCATCTCGCGGCGTCACGCACGCGTGCTGGCGCGCGAGGGCGAGTGGTGGATCGAGGACCTGGACAGCACCAACGGCACGTTCGTGAACGGCGAGCGCGTGGATGCCGAGCCGCTGCGACACCTGGACGTGATCATGCTCGGCCGCCGCACCGAGCTCGTCTTCGTGGTGCCGGGCGACGCGCGGCCGGCTCCAGCGCGCATCGCGCGCGTGATCCTGACGCGGATCCGGGACGGTGTGGCGGTCGAGCTCCTGCCGGGCGATGTGATGCTCGGGCGTGCGCCCGAGTGCGCCGTCCCGTCGCTCGAACCAGGCGTGTCCGATTTCCACGCGCGGCTGGAACGCGCAGGTCGCGCGGTCATCGTCGAGGACCTCGGACCCGGCACGCTGTTGAACGGCAAGCCGGTCTCGACCGCGGCGCTGGCGAACGGCGACGAGCTGTCGCTCGCCGGGCTCGAGGCATATCGGGTGGTGATCGAGTACGCGCCCGAAGGCACGCCTCCCTGGGACAGTCAAAAGCGCCTGGCGGATCGCAGCGGTCCGAACGCCACGCGCTACGAGTGGGGCCCCGAGGAGCGTGAGGCGCTCGCCGAGCTGCGCAGGAGCTTGGGCCGTACGGACGGGGGAGACTGAGCCGCCAGAGCGGCTCTGCGCAGCGCAGCGAGCCGTGGGACGATAGGCGCGCATGGAATCTCCACTCCACGTCGAGGCGTCCAGCTCGCCCGCCAGCGTCCCCGCGCGCCCACCGGATCCCTGCACGCTCGTGCTTTTCGGCGCAACCGGCGACCTCGCACACCGGAAGATCGTGCCGGCGCTTTTCAAGCTCTCGCGCAACGCCGAGCTGCCCTTGCCGTTCGGCCTCCTGGCCACCAGCACGTCGGTCGGAGCCGCGGACAGTTACCGGGCCCAGCTCCGCCAATCGATGGAGCGCTTCGCTCCTGGGAGGGTCCAGGACGAGGCGGCCTGGGCCGCATTCGCGTCGGGAATCGAGACGACCGCGGGGGACTACACGCGGCCGGAGGCCTTCGCGGCGCTGCGCACCGCGATCGAGGCCAGCGAGCAACGCCTTGCGACCTCGGGCAACCGGCTCTTCTATCTGGCAGTGCCGCCGGCCTCGTTTGCCCCGATCCTCGCGGGCTTGCGGGCGGCAGGCCTGATCCACGCGGCGAACGGGTCGCCCTGGTCGCGCGTCGTGATCGAGAAGCCGTTCGGGCGCGATCTGGCTTCGGCGCGTGAGCTCAACAGCCTGGTGGCTGCGGTGCTCGACGAGCGCCAGACGTTCCGGATCGACCACTACCTGGGCAAGGAGACGGTCCAGAACATCCTGGTGTTCCGCTTCGGCAACTCGATCTTCGAGCCGCTGTGGAACCGCAAGTACGTCGACCACGTGCAAATCACGATGGCCGAGGAGATCGGCGTCGAGCGGCGCGGCAAGTTCTACGACGCGAACGGCGTCGTGCGCGACGTGGTGCAGAACCACTTGCTCCAACTGATGGCGCTCGTCGCGATGGAGCTGCCGGCGACCTTCGCGGCCGACGATATACGCGACGAGAAGCTGAAGCTCTTGCGCTCGATCCGTCCGCTCTCGCCGCAGGACGCCGTCCATGGGCAGTACCAGGGATACCGCGAGGAGCAGGGGGTCGCGAACGGCTCGCGCACCCCCAGCTACGTGGCGCTTCGGCTCTACGTCGACAACTGGCGATGGCAGGGGGTGCCGTTCTATATCCGCGCGGGCAAGCGCCTGGCGCGTCGCACGACGGAGGTCTCGGTGCACTTCCAGCAGATCCCGTTCTGCCTGTTCGGGCGCGAGGACGTGTGCCAGCTGATCGAGCCGAACGTGCTGGTGTTGCGGATCCAGCCCGACGAGGGGATCACCCTGAAAGTCGCGAGCAAGGTCCCCGGCGACGACCTGACGGTCGGCAGCGTCACGATGGACTTCAGCTACCAGGCTGCCTTCCGCAGGGCGCCAGGCGAGGCCTACGAGAAGCTGCTGCTCGACGCGATGCGCGGCGACGCCACGCTGTTCGCGCGCCGCGACGGCGACGAGCAGGCGTGGTCGCTCGTCGAGCCGCTGCTCGCGGGCTGGCAGGGCTCGTCCGAGGAGCCGACCACGTATCCGGGGGGCAGCGAGGGCCCGAAGGAAGCCGAACGGCTGCTGCGACAGGACGGGCGGCGCTGGCGCCCGCTCGCCGGACCGAGGTGAAGCCGGGGCTGGTGGTGGTGCCCGACGCGCGCGCGCTCGCGCGGCGCGCCGCGGAGCGGATCCTGCAGCTGACGCGTGCGGCAGTCGCGGAGCGGGGGCACTGCGCCGTGGCGCTCGCCGGCGGATCGACGCCGCGTGCGACCTACGAGGTTCTCGGGACGTCGGCGATCGCGGCCGCCGTGCCTTGGGCGGCGATCTCCTGGTACTTCGGAGACGAACGGGCCGTCCCGTCCGATCACCCCGAGAGCAACTACCGGTTGGCGTGTGAAACGCTCTTCGCCGGCCGACCCGAAGCCCTCGCGCGCGTGCACCGGATGGTCGCCGATGCGGCCGACCTGGAGCAGGCCGCTCGCGACTACGCGGGGTTGCTGCCGGATGCGCTCGACTTGCTCCTGCTCGGCCTCGGTGAGGATGGCCACACGGCGTCGCTGTTTCCGGGCTCGGCCGCGACGCGTGAGCGTTCGGCCAAGGTCGTCGCGGTCACCAGCCCCAAGCCACCGAACCCCCGGCTGACGGTGACCGCGCCCGTAATCGAAAGCGCGCGCGAGGTGCTGGTACTCGCGAGCGGGTCGGGCAAGGCGGAGGCGCTCGTTCGCGCTCTCGAGGGCCCGCTCGACGTCACGGCCGTGCCGGCCCAGCTCGCGCGGCACGGCAGCTGGATCGTGGACCGCGACGCCGCCCGTTTGCTGAAGGCGGCTGGACTGCGCCCCCCGAGCCCCCGCTAGCGGCCGTAGCCGTTCGGATGCGCCTGCATCCATTGCCAGGCCGAGCGTACGATCGCGTCGAGCGATGGCAGCTTCGGCTCCCAGTCCAGCACGGCGCGGGCGCGCGCGGCGTCGGCCACCAGCCGGGGCGGGTCGCCTACACGCCGCTCTGCAGGCTCGAACGGCACGGCGCGGCCCGTGACGCGCTTCGCCGCCTCGATCACCTCGAGTACGGAGTAGCCGGTCCCGGTGCCGAGGTTCAGCAGCTCAGACTCGCCCCCACGCCGGAGGTGCGCGAGCGCTTGCAGGTGCGCCTCGCCCAGGTCGCTGACGTGGACGTAGTCGCGGATCGCCGTGCCGTCGGGGGTGTCGTAGTCGCGGCCGAAGACCTTGAGGGTTGGTCCGCTCCCGCCCGCTGCGCGCAGTGCGAGCGGGATCAAGTGGGTCTCGGGCTCGTGGTGCTCCCCAGAGCGCGCCGTCGCGCCGGCGGCGTTGAAATAGCGGAGCGCGGCGAAGCGCAAGCCGTGGGCGCGATCGAAGCTCTCGAGCAGCCGCTCGACGAAAAGCTTCGACCAGCCGTAGGGGTTGATCGGCCACTGCGGGTGGCGCTCCGGTATCGGCACTGCCGCCGGCACGCCGTAGGTGGCGCATGTCGAAGAGAACACCACGTGCTTGACGCCGGCGCCGAGCAAGGTCTCGAACAGCACCTGCGCCTGGGTGAAGTTGTTGTCGAAGTAGCGGCCGGGCTCGCTCATCGACTCGCCGACGTAGGCGAAAGCAGCGAAGTGAACGCAGGCGTCGAGCGAGTGTTCGCGCGCGATCTGGGCGACGAGCTCGCGGTCGCCGGTGCGCCCCGCGTAAAACGCCGCTTCCGGATGGACCGCCGCGCGGTGTCCGCGCGAGAGGTCGTCGAGCACAACGGCCCGCTCGCCGGCAGCGACGAGCCGCTCCACGAAGGCGCTGCCGATGTAGCCGGCGCCTCCCGTCACCAGGACCGCCATTCAGGCGGCTCGCTCGCGGCGGGCGGTCAGGCCGCCGCGCCCTTCTCGGCGCCGCGGGCCGTCGCGTGGTTCTCCAGGAACCAGCGGTAGGAGGAGGCGATCCCCTCGCGCAGCGGAATCCGGTGTCGCCAGCCGAGCGCGTGCAGGCGCGACACGTCGAGGAGCTTCCTCGGCGTGCCGTCGGGCTTGGTCGCGTCGAACACGAGTTGGGCCTGCGGGTGGACGATGTCGCGCACCATCTCCGCGAGCTCGCGGATCGTCAGGTCCTCGCCGGTGCCGACGTTGACGTGCTCGGCGGCGTCGTAGCGCCGCATCAGGAACACGCAGGCGTCGGCCAGGTCGTCGACGTGCAGGAATTCGCGGCGTGGAGCGCCCGTGCCCCAGATCGTGACCTCGCTACGGCCCTCCGCGCTCGCGTCGTGAAACTTGCGGATCAGGGCCGGCAACACGTGCGAGCTCGTCAAATCGAAGTTGTCGTTCGGGCCGTAGAGGTTCGTGGGCATCGCCGAGATGAAGTCACAGCCGTATTGCGTGCGGTAGGCCTGGCACAGCTTGATGCCTGCGATCTTGGCAATGGCGTAGGACTCGTTGGTGGGCTCGAGCAGCCCCGACAGCAGATGTTCCTCTTTCATCGGCTGCGGGCATCCGCGCGGATAGATACACGAGCTGCCCAGGTACAAGAGCCGCTTTACCGGGAACAGGTGCGCCGCATGCACGACGGTCGCGTGAATCATCATGTTGTCGTAGATGAACTCGGCCGGTCGCGTCGAGTTGGCGAGGATGCCGCCGACGGTTCCGGCCACCAGCAGCACGTACTCGGGGCGGTTGGCGCGGAACCAGTAGTTGACGGCCGCCTGGTCGCGCAAATCGAGTTGCTCACGCGTGGCCGTAAGGATCCGGCTGAACCCCTCCTGCTCCAGCCGCCGCACCACGGCCGAGCCGACGAGGCCGCGGTGGCCGGCCACGAATACGCGCGCGTCGGGCTGCATCTCGATCATCCGGGAGATCTTAACGCAGTCGTCTCCCCGAAAAAGAGAAGGGCGCCGGTTCGACCCGGCGCCCTTCCAAGACCTCGAGCCCCGCTTCGGGGGCCGGTGTCGGTCTTACTGGACCTTCGGCTTCTCGACCTTGATCTCCGTGACCGCCTGGTGCGCGCCCATGCTGTCGTCACGGCAGGTCAGCTTGACCTTGTCGCCCGACTTCAGGGACTTCAGGCTTCCGACCGCCGATGCGTCGACTGCCACCGTCTTGTTTTCCTTACCCGCCTCGCCCTTGATCGTGAGCGTCTTCGCGGTGGCGTCAGCCGAGACAACCTCGGCCTCGACCGTGTGGGTCTTGGTGGCCGGCGCCGCGGGAGCGGGCTGGGCCGCCGGGGCAGCAGCGGGTGCCGCCGGAGCGGGCTGGGCCGGAGGGGTGGACTGCGCGGCGAAAGTCACGCCAGCGACGAGCACGAGCGACAGCAGCAATGCAAGCTTCTTCATTGTGTTCTCCAAGTTACTTTTGACATTGGGCCGGCACGGACGCACCGGCCGCTGAAAACCTAGTAGAGCAACAGCGGTGCCAGTCACGTCTCGACGTCGTCAAAACGAGTCAACCCGCTGATTGGAAAGGCGGTTCGATCAGGCTGCGGTCAGTCCTCCGCCTCGGCGACTGCCCGATTCGGTGCGGCCACCGCACCATCTGGGGCAGCCTGGATCTTCTCCAGCCGGTACTGCAAGGTCCTCCGGCTGAGCCCCAGCAGGCGGGCCGCGCGCGTGACGTTGCCTCCGGCCTTCTCGAGTGCGCCCTTGATCAAGTCGCGCTCGAGCCCCTCGAGGTCGAGACCCGCTTCCGGGATCTCGATCGGCAGGAATGCGGCGACTCCGCTACTGCGCATCCGCACCGCCGCCGGCAGGTCGTCCAGGCGGATCAGGTCGCCCTCGGCCAGGAGCAAGGTCCTCTCGATGACCGACTCGAGCTCGCGCACGTTGCCGGGCCACGACCAGGCGACGAGGGCTTCGAGCGCCTCGGGGGCGATCCTGCGAACCCGCCCCGGCTCGCCGTGCTTGACGAGGAAATGGTCGACGAGCAGCGGGATGTCCGTGCGCCGCTCGCGCAGCGGCGGCAGCGCGATCGGGATCACGTTCAGGCGATAAAAGAGATCCTCGCGGAAGCGGCCCTTGCGCACTTCGTGCTCGAGGTCGCGGTTGGTGGCGGCCACCACGCGGACATCCACCGGGACCGGCTCGGTGCCCCCCACGCGAATCAGCTCGCGCTCCTGCAGGACGCGCAGCAGCTTGACCTGCAGGTCGCGCTTCAGCTCGCCGACCTCGTCGAGGAACAAGGTCGAGCCGGAGGCCTGCTCGAAGTGCCCGATCTTGCGTGCGTCGGCCCCGGTGAAGGCGCCCTTCTCGTAGCCGAACAGCTCCGCCTCGAGGATCGTCTCGGGGAGCGAGGCCACGCTGACCGCCCCGAACGGCCGGTCCCGCCGCTCGCTGGTCACGTGGATCGCGCGCGCTATCAGCTCCTTGCCGGTGCCGCTCTCGCCGTAGATCAGGATGCTGGAATTCGAGCGGGCTACCTTCTCGACGATGCGGAAGACCTCCTGCATGCTCCCGTGCTCGCCGACCAGGTTCTCCACGCGGAAGCGCGCGCGTAGCTCCTCCCGCAGCCTCCGGTTCTCGTTCACCAGGCGCGTACGCTCGACGGCCCGCGACACCGCCAAGAGCACCACCTCCCGGTCGAGCGGCTTGGTCAGGTAGTCGAAGGCGCCCTTGCGCATGGCCTCGACCGCGGAGTCGATCGTCCCGTGCGCCGTCATCAGCACCACACAGCTCGCCGGCTGCTCGAGCTGAATCTGCTCCAGGAGTGCCATGCCCGAGAGGTCCGGCATCTTGAGGTCGGTGAGGACGATTTCGAAGGGCTGGCGACGCAGGGCGGCGAGTGCGCCCCGGCCGCTACCCGCCGCCACGACCTCGTAGCCCTCCGAGCCCAGGATCAACCGGAGGATCTCGAGCTGTGGCGGCTCGTCGTCGACGACGAGGATGCGGGGCTTCACGCTCGCAAGCCTTCTGCCGCGACCGTCTCGAGCTGCGCGGGAGGACGCACCGGCAGCAGCAGGCGCACGCTGGTCCCGAGCTTGGGCGTCGAGTCGAGCGTGATCGAGCCGCCGTGGCCCTCGACGATCCGGCCGACCAGCGCCAGACCCAGCCCGACGCCCGCCTCCTTCGTCGAAAAGTAGGGCGCGAAGGCACTCGCCGCGGCGTGCTTCGACATTCCACTCCCGGTGTCGGAGACGATTACCGCGATCGCCGGCGCGTTCGGCAGTCCCTCGAGCCGCGCCGCGAGTGACAGCCGGCCGCCGTCGGGCATGGCTTCGAAGGCGTTCAGCACCAGGTTCAGGAAGCAGGTCTTGAGCAACTCGGGGTCGGCGACGGTCGCCGGCAGGCCGGCGGCCACGTCCAGCTCGACCTGGATCGCCTGCTCGCGGGCTTTGTGCTCGACGAGGGCGGCCGTCTCGCGCACGACCTGGCCCACGTCGCACGGCCGCGGGTCGAGGCGTGCCGGCTGGCCCGAGGAGAGAAAGTCTCCGACCAGGCGGTTGAGCCGCGCCACCTCCGACTTCAGCGTGACCATCAGCGCCAGGAATTCTTTGCGCTGCGCGGTGCCCTCGGGGGCGAGCCGGGTGCGCACGTGGTCGATCGTGAGGCTGATCGCGTTCAGCGGATTACGGATCTCGTGGGCGAGCGCAGCGGCGAAGCGGCCCATCGCCGTCGAGCGCTCGGCGACGCGGAGCCGCTCCTCGAGCGCCCGGCTCTCCCCGAGCCGTTCCACCATCTGGTTGAAGGTGCGCGCGAGCGCTCCGAGCTCGTCGCTGCCCGACGTGCGGACCTGTGCCGAGAGGTCTCCTGCCGCCACGCGTCCCGCGGCATCGGTGAGTGCCTGGACCGGCCGCGACACGGCGGAGGCCAGCACCAGCGACAGCAGCATGCCGAGCGAGAAGACGCCGAGCGTCGCCGCGACGCGGCTCACGAGTGCCGTCTGGGAGAGAGCCGAGAAGTCGTCGAGGATGCGCGTGATCACCACGTAGCCGACGCGCCGGTCCCCGACCACGATCGGGACAGTGAGGTTCGACGTGGTCGTGTGGCGGGTGGGTTCCTCGCCGAGCACGCCCCGGATCACGTACTCCGACGGCCCGCGCCGCCGTGCCAGCCGCTTGCCCACGATGCGCGGGTTGGTCGAGGCCTGTACCACCTCGTCGGAGGCGTCCGCGATCGAGACGTCCCTCACCCCGAGTCGCCGCAGCTTCTCGACATAGGCCTCGACCGCGCGCTGCGGATCCACGCCGCTGCCCGGCTGCTCTTGCGTGATCTCGATCGCAGTCGAGAGATCGTCGGTGTAGTCGCGGATGCGGTCGAGCATCGCGCGCTCGCTGAAGAGGTGCAGCACGAACAGGCTGCCGATCGAGAGCGCGAGCAGCGACAGCATCATCAGCTGTAGCTGAGCGCGGAGCGAGCGGCTCCGCAGTCGGCTCAGCACGGACATGGCCACACCCCGAGTCTAGTCCCGTCGCGGGCCCGGCCCAAGGCGTGCCTCCCGGCCTTGGATCAGGCGGGCACGGAGCGCCGGGCTAGCGTCTCCCGGACGAGGGCGACCGCCGCCTCGCGCTCCGCACCGGCCAGGCTGAGCCGCGGCGGGCGCACCGTTTCCGAGCCGAGGCCCGTCTCCGCCTGGACCAGCTTGATCAGCTGCACGAACTTGGGAACCACGTCGAAGCGCAGCAACGGCAGGAACCATTCGTAGAGCGCGCGGGCCTCCGCCGTCTTTCCCTGCATGGCCAGGTCGAAGAGCCGCACCGACTCGTCGGGCAGCGCGTCGGCGAGGCCTGCAATCCAGCCGACGGCGCCGGCGGCGACGCCCTCGAGGATCAGGTCGTCGACACCCACGAGGACCGCGAGCCGGTCTCCCGCGAGCGCGCGTATCGCCGTGACGCGGCGGACGTCCGCGCTCGATTCCTTCACGGCCACGAGATTGGGGAGCGACGCGGCGAGCTCGACGAGCTGCTCCGGGAGCACGTCGGTGCCGTAGGCGATCGGGTTGTTGTAAAGCATGCACGGCAGCGGCGTCTCGGCGGTCACCGCTTCGAAATGCGCGCGCGTCTCGCGCCAGTCGCCCCGGTAGACGTAGGGCGGCAGCACCATCAGCCCGTCGGCACCCTGCTCGCGCCCGAGCTCCGCCAGTCGCTCCGCCTCGGCCGTCGTCAGCGCGGCCACCCCGGCCACCAGGCTCGCGCGCCCCGCGAGCGCTTCCTTGCAAAGCCGCAGCACCGCCTTCTTCTCGTCGAAGGACAGCGAGCCGCCCTCGCCCAACGAGCCGAGCGCCACGATCCCGGTGCAGCCGG
>Ga0114129_10007341_pt1 | contig 15690 bp, 22 predicted proteins | sample RhiMetdeltSRZDD1_FD_80071 | JGI IMG/M metagenome (GOLD analysis project Ga0114129, IMG submission 80071) | Populus rhizosphere microbial communities from Tennessee, USA - Rhizosphere MetaG P. deltoides SRZDD1 (version 2) (version 2) | ecosystem: Host-associated > Plants > Roots > Rhizosphere >... | reverse complement strand
GGGATCGTCGTGCCCATCATCGGGACCTCGAACATCTTCCTCCGGGCCTCCTCGACCCCCTTGGAGATCGCGGCCGGCCCCTCCTTGGCCTTGCCGTAGCCGACGCCGACGCGGCCCGCGCCGTCGCCCACGACGACCAGCGCGGCGAACGAGAAGCGGCGGCCGCCCTTGACGACCTTCGCCACCCGGTTGATGAAGATCACCCGCTCCTCGTACGGGCTCTTCTCCTGCTCCCTCGCGTCGTAGCGTCGCGCCATCAGATCGTGAGACCTCCCTCTCGTGCTCCCTCTGCCACCGCGGCCACCCGGCCGTGGAACCGCCGGCCGCCCCGGTCGAAGACGACCCGCTCGATCCCGGCGCCCTTCGCGCGCTCGGCGATCAGCTTGCCGACCCCTTTGGCGCGAGAGATCTTGCCGGCGACATCTCCGGCCTCCGCGCCGTTCGCCTGCACCTCGCCGTCCGAGGCCGCCACGAGCGTCGCGGCCGCGCCGTCGTCGATCAGCTGGGCGTAGATGTGTCGGTTGGAGCGGTAGACCGCGAGGCGCGGCCGCGACGCCGTGCCCAAGACCTTCTTGCGCACACGGACGTGGCGGCGGACCCGCGCGGCTCGCTTCGTCTTCGCGTCCATCACGCGGTGGCCCCCTTGGCCGCCTTGCCGGCCTTCTTGCGGACGTACTCGTTCTCGTACCGGATCCCCTTGCCCTTGTAGGGCTCCGGCTTGCGGATCTTCCGGATGTTCGCGGCGACCTCCCCGACCTGTTGCTTGTCGTTGCCGCGGACGACGATCGCGTTCTGGGCGGGGACCTCGAACTCGATGCCGTCGGGCTGTGGGACCACGACCGGGTGGGAGTAGCCCACCTGCAGCTCGATGTCCTTGCCCCGCAAGGCAGCTCGGTAGCCCACCCCCACGATCTGCAGCCGTTTCTCGAACCCCTTCGTCACGCCCTCCACCATGTTGGCCACGAGGGAACGCGTGAGGCCGTGCAGGCTGCGGCTCGGCCCGAGATCGTCGGGCCGCTCGACCCGGATCGTGCCGTCGTCCTTCACGATCCGGATCGTCGGGTGCATCGCCTGCGAGAGCTCCCCACGCGGTCCGGTCACGGTCACGACGTTCCCGTCGCCGACCGTCACCTCGACCCCGTCGGGGATCTGCACGGGCTGCTTACCGATCCTGCTCATCTCGTCACCGTTCGTTCCTCACCAGACGTAGGCCAGCACCTCGCCGCCGACGCCCCTGCGCGAGGCATCGCGATCGGTCATCACGCCGTCGGACGTCGAGATGATCGCGACGCCCAGACCGCCCTGGACCCGCGGGAGCTTGTCGCGCCCGCGGTAGATCCGTCGACCCGGCTTGGAGATGCGGCGGAGCCCCGTGATCGCCCGGCGACGCTTCGCCCCGTACTTCAGCCGGATGCGGAACGCCTCGTGGACCCCTTCGCCCTCCCGAGCGTACCCGGAGATGTACCCCTCGGCATCCAGGATCTTGAGGACCGCGTCCGATTGCTTCGAGGCCGGAGCGATCAGCTCGTCCTTGTAGGCCAGGTTCGCGTTCCGGATCCTGGTGAGCAGGTCAGCGACCGGGTCCGTCACGTTCGACGAGAACGTCCTCACCATGACGCCTTCGTCACCCCCGGCAGTTCGCCCAGGTGGGCGAGCTCGCGGAAGCAGATCCGGCAGAGCAGGTACCTGCGGTATACCGCCCGGGCACGCCCGCACCGCCGGCACCGCGTGTAGCCCTGCACCCGGAACTTCGGCTGCTTCTGCTGCTTCTCGATCAATGCCTTCTTCGCCATCGTCAGATCCTCGGTCGTCAGCTCTCCGCGGCCGCCTGAGCGAACGGGAAGCCCAGGGCGGCGAGCAGCGCCCGGCCTTCGTCGTCCGACCTCGCGGTCGTCACGATCGTGATGTCCATCCCCGTGACCTTGACGATCTTGTCGTAGTCGATCTCGGGGAAGATCAGCTGCTCGGTCACGCCGAGCGTGTAGTTGCCCTGCCCATCGAACGATCCCGGGTTCAGCCCGCGGAAGTCGCGGATCCGCGGGAGCGCCAGCGACACGAGCCGGTCGATGAACTCCCACATCCGCCAGCCCCGGAGCGTCACCTTGGCCCCGATCGCCATGCCCTCGCGGAGCTTGAACCCGGCGATCGACTTCCGTGCCTTGGTCACCACGGCTTTCTGTCCGGTGATCGTGGCCAGGTCGTCGAGGGCGGCATCGAGCAGGCGCCCGTCCCGTACGGCCTCCCCGACGCCCATGTTCACGACGACGCGCTCCAGCCGGGGAACCTGCATCACGTTCGACAGGCCGAGCTCGTCGCGGAGCCGGGGGACCAACTCCTCCCGGTAGCGGTCCCGAAGCCGGGGCGTGTAGGTATCGGTCTGCGCGCTCACGACAGCTCCGTCTCGCACTTCCGGCAGAACCGCACCTTCCGGTCCCCTTCGATCCGATGGCCCACCCGGGCGGCGTTGCCGCACGCCGGGCACACGATCTGGATGTTCGAGATGTCCACGAACGTCTCCGCGTCGATGATCCCGCCGGCCTGGTACAGCTGCTGCGAGCTGCCCTTGGCCCGCCGTCCCGACGCCCGCTCGTGCTTCTTGGCCCGGGCGATCCCGTCGACCATCACGCGGCCCTCGCGGGGCAGCACGCGGACCACGCGGCCCTCACGCCCGCGATCCTTGCCCGAGATCACCCGGACCGTGTCGTCCTTCTTGATGTCCACGCCCGGCATCGTTACCGCACCTCCACCTACAGCACCTCCGGTGCCAGCGAAACGATCTTCATGAACCGCTTGTCGCGGAGCTCGCGTGCCACCGGACCGAAGATCCGCGTGCCCCGGGGGTTCCGGGAGTCCGGCGTCAGCAGGACCACCGCGTTGTCGTCGAAGCGGATGTAGGACCCGTCGGGTCGGCGCCGCTCCTTGGCCGTGCGGACCACGACGGCCTTCACGACCTCGCCCTTCTTCACGCCGCCCCCCGGCAGCGCGTCCTTCACCGTGCCGACGATCGTGTCGCCGATGCTCGCGTAGCGACGCGCGGAGCCGCCGAGCACGCGGATCACCAGGAGCTCCTTGGCCCCCGTGTTGTCCGCCACCCGGCATCGCGTCTCCTGCTGGATCACTTCGCCCGCTCCACGATCTCCACCAGCCGCCAGCGCTTCGACTTCGAAAGCGGTCGCGTCTCGACGACCCGCACCCGGTCGCCCACGTGCGCCTCGTTCGACTCGTCGTGTGCGGCGAGCTTCTTCGAGCGCCGAACCGTCTTGCCGTACAACGGATGAAGGAACGCACGGTCGATCCGGACGACGACGGTCTTGTCCATCGCGTCGGAGACGACGACGCCGGTGCGAACCTTCCGACGGCCGCGCTCGAGCTCGGCTGCGTCCTGGCTCACGACTCCTCCTCATCCATCACGGACGCTTCCGCCGACCTCGCGTCCGCTGCCGCAGCCACCGCGCTCTCGAGCTCCCGCTCGCGCAGCACGGTGGCGATCCTCGCGATCTCGTGGCGCGTCTTCTTGATCGTCGAGGCGTCGTCGAGCTGCCCCGTGGCGAGCTGGAAGCGCAGGTTGAACAGCTCCTCGCGAGCCGACTCGGCGCGCTCGAGCAGCTGGTCGTCGCTCAGCTCGCGGAGCTCGGCAGCCTTGCTCGGCATCCGTCACTCACCCACCCTCGTGATGAACTTCGTCTTGATCGGCAGCTTGTGCTGCGCGCGGCTCATCGCCTCGCGCGCCAGCGGCTCGTTCACCCCGGCCAGCTCGAACATCACCCGTCCGGGCTTGACCACGGCGACCCAGCCCTCCGGATTGCCCTTGCCCGAGCCCATCCGGGTCTCGGCCGGCTTCTTGGTCACCGGCTTGTCCGGGAAGATCGTGATCCAGACCTTGCCGCCGCGCCGGATGTGGCGGGTGATCGCGACGCGCGCCGCCTCGATCTGCCGGTTCGTGATCCAGCCCGGCTCCATCGCCACGATCGCGTAGTCACCCGACTGGATCTCCGTATGGCCCTTGGCCAAGCCGCGGCGACGGCCGCGGTGGACCTTCCGGTGCTTCACCCGCTTGGGAGCGAGCATCAGCCCTCGCCTCCCTCGGCGTCGGTCTCGGGTGCCTGTTCGGTGTCGGCCGTCTCCGGCGCCTCCACGGTCTCCGTGGAGGCTTCCGGCGTCGCGGGAGCGGCCACGCCCTCGGCGGGCTGCTCCGTGACGTCGGGCGCCGGGGCGGCCGGGACGGCGTCGGCGGTCGTGGCCGCGTCGGCGGCCGGAGCGGCTGAAGCGGCGTCGGCGGCTGGCGCAGGAGCCGGGGCCGGGGTCGGAGCGGAACGCCGGCCGCGCGGCGCGGCCTCGCCGCGCTCGGCGCGGGCGTGTGCCCGCGCGAGCGCGCGCTCGGTCTCCTGCTCCCGGTGCGGCACCTCGTCGCCGTGGTACACCCACACCTTCACGCCGATCGAGCCGAACGTCGTCTTGGCGTGGGCGGTCCCGAAGTCGACCTTCGCGCGGAGCGTGTGCAGGGGCACGCGGCCCTCGCGGTACCACTCGCGCCGGCCCATCTCGGTCCCCCCGAGGCGTCCCGCCGTCGCGACACGAACGCCGAGGGCGCCCGCGCGCATGGCGGTCTGGACCGCCCGCCGCATCGCTCGCCGGAACGCGACACGTCCGGCGAGTTGCTCGGCCACGCCCTGCGCCAGCAGGGCGGCGTCGGTGTCCGGCCGCACCTCGCTGGAGGCCTGGTTCATGTCCTCGACCTTCACGTCCACCCGCTTCTTCGTGTAGCGCTCGATGTCCTTGCGGAGCCGGTCGACCTCCGCGCCCTTGCGCCCGATCACGATCCCCGGACGCGCCGTCCGGATGTAGACCCAGATCTGGTCACCCTTGCGCTCGATGTCGATCGAGGAGATCCCGGCCCGGGACAGACGCGAACGGATGTGCCGTCGGATCCAGACGTCCTCGTGCAATGCCTCGATGTAGTCGCGGCGGCTGGCGTACCAGTTCGACTTCCAGGGGTAGATCACCCCGAGGCGGAACCCGTACGGATGGATCTTCTGTCCCACTACTGATCGTCTCCCATCGTCTTCACCACGACCGTCACGTGCGACGTGCGCTTGCGGATCCGGGTCGCGCGCCCGTAGGCCCGCGGCCGGAACCGCCGGAACGTCGGGCCGTCGTCGACCCATGCCCCCGACACCATGAGGTTCTCGGCGATCACGCCGGGACGCTGCTCCGCGTTGGCGACGGCCGAGTTCAGGAGCTTCTCGACGTCGCGGGACGCGCCCAGCGTGGAGAACCGCAGGATCCGGCGTGCCTCCTCGACGTGGTGGCCGCGGATCAGGTCGATCGTCCGCCGCATCTTCCGCGGTGACGTCCGCACGTACTTCATCGTGGCCTTGGCTTCCATCACCGGGGCCCCGTCTTCCGCTCTTCCCTGGAGTGCGTCCGGAACGTTCGCGTCGGAGCGAACTCGCCGAGCTTATGCCCGACCATCGCCTCCGAAACGAACACCGGGACGTGCTTGCGGCCGTCGTGGACCGCGATCGTATGCCCGATCATCTCCGGCACGATCGTCGACCGGCGGGACCAGGTCCGCACGACCTTCTTCTCTCCCCGCTCGTTCATCCCGGCGATCTTCACCATCAGGTGCTCGTCGACGAACGGCCCCTTCTTCACCGATCTCGACATCAGCCCCGTCCCTTCCCCCGACGCCGGATGATCTGGCGGTTCGACGCCTTGTTCTTCTTCCTCGTGCGACCTTCCTTCTTGCCCCACGGCGAGGTGGGGTGCCGTCCGCCGGAGGCCTTGCCCTCGCCGCCACCCAGCGGGTGGTCCACCGGGTTCATCGCGACGCCGCGGACCGAGGGCCGCTTGCCCTTCCAGCGGTTGCGGCCGGCCTTGCCGAGGGAGATCAGCTCGTGCTCCGGGTTGCCCACGACGCCCACGGTGCCCTTGCAGGTCGACGGCACCGTCCGCATCTCCCCGGAGGGGAGGCGGAGCGTCGCGAGGTTGCCCTCCTTGGCCATCAGCTGGACGCTGGTTCCCGCCGAGCGCGCCATCCGGGCGCCGGCGCCCGGCTTCAGCTCCACCGCGTGGACGACCGTCCCGACCGGGATGTTGCGCAGCGGCAGCGAGTTGCCCGGTCGGATCTCGGCCGACTCCCCCGACATCAGCACGTCGCCGACGCGGATCCCGTCGGGCGCGAGGATGTATCGCTTCTCCCCGTCGGCGTAATGGAGCAGGGCGATCCGTGAGCTCCGGTTGGGGTCGTACTCGACCGTGGCCACCTTGGCGGGGATCCCATCCTTGTTCCGACGGAAGTCGATGATCCGGTACCGACGCTTGTTCCCCCCACCCTGGTGTCGGGCCGTGATCCGGCCGTGCACGTTGCGCCCGGCCTTCTTCCGGCCCTTGGCCAGCAGACGCTTCTCCGGGGTCGAGCGCGTGATCTCGTCGAACGAAGACACGCTCGCGCCGCGTCGTCCCGGCGTCGTCGGCTTGTACTTACGGACAGCCATCGCTACGACCCACCCTCGAAGATCTCGATCCGGTCACCCTCGGCCAGGGTGACCACGGCGCGCTTCTCGTCGGGACGGCGGCCGCGGGTGTACCCGCGCCGCTTGAGCTTGCCGTGTCGCTTCAACGTGTTCACCGAGACGACCCGGACGCTCCAGATCGTCTGGACGGCTTCCTTGATCTCGGTCTTGTTCGCCCGGGGGTCGACCAGGAACGTGTACGTGTTCCGCTCGATCCCCGCGTAAGACTTCTCGGAGACGATCGGGCGAACGATCACGTCGCGAGGCGACTTGTTCATCCCGCGACCTCCTCGTCCGACTTCTCGGCCGAAGCGCCGGTCAGGCGGTCCAGGGAATCCGCCGTGAAGAGGATGCGGTCTGCGAGCAGCACGTCGTAGGTGCCGAGGCCGCCCGCGTACGCCAATTTCACGTTGGGCAGGTTCCGGAACGACTTCTCGATAGCGCCCGACGCGCTCGGAGCGGCGAGGACCAGCAGCACGCGGCCCGTCAGATCGAGGGCCCCGAGGACCTCGACGGCCTTCCCGGTCTTGGGCTCGTCCCAGTCGAGCGCGTCGACGACGGCCAGCTTCCCGCTCTGCAGCGCGTCCGTCAGCGCGGACCGCAGCGCGCCCTTCCGCATCTTCCGGTTGACCTTGATCGCATGGTCGCGCGGGCTCGGTCCGTGGGCAACGCCGCCGCCGACCCACTGCGGCGAGCGGATCGAGCCCTGCCGGGAGCGGCCGGTGCCCTTCTGCCGCCACGGCTTCTTCCCGCCACCTCGCACCTCACCGCGGGTCTTGGTGGCGTGCGTCCCCGCGCGCAGACCGGCCAACCCCGCCACGACGACCTGGTGCATCAGGGGCACGCTGACCTTGGCCTCGAAGATCTCGGCCGGGAGCTCGCGGGCGCGCTTCTTCTTCCCGCCGACGTCGCGGATCTCGATCGAGGCCATCAGGCGTCACTCCCCGCCCGGGCCTTGGCCGGCGCCTTCACCGCGGTGCGGGCCATCACGAGGCCGCCGTTCGGCCCCGGCACCGCGCCCTTCACGAGGAGCAGACCGCGCTCCGGGTCGGCCTGGACCACCTCGAGGTTCAGGACGGTCACCCGGATGTTGCCGAACTGACCGGCCATCGGCATGCCCTTGAAAACCCGGCTGGGGGTGGCGCAGGCGCCGATCGCTCCCGGCGCTCGGTGTTTGCGTTCCGTTCCGTGGCTGGCCCGGAGCCCGTGGAAGCCGTGGCGCTTCATCACGCCGCTCGTGCCGTGGCCCTTGGAGACCCCGACGACGTCGACCAGGTCACCCGGCCGGAACACGTCCACCGTGATCTCTTGGCCCGGCTGATACGCCGCCGCGTCGTCGGTCCGGAGCTCGACGACCGAACGACCCGGCGTGGCGTCGTGCGTCTCGAAGTGCCCCTTCATCGGTTTCGTCAGGTCCCGAGGTCGGACGGTGCCGAAGGCGAGCTGGACGGCGTCGTAGCCGTCGGATCCCTTGGTCTTGACCTGGGACACGACGCACGGACCCGCCTTGATCACCGTGACCGGCACGGCGCGGGTGTCGTCGAAGATCTGGGTCATGCCCAGCTTCGTTCCCAGGATGCCTTTGGTCTCCGTCATGTTCCCTTACAACTTGATCTCGATGTCGACGCCGGCCGACAGGTTCAACCGCTGGAGCTCCTGCACCGTCTTCGACGTGGCGTCCACGATGTCGATCAGCCGCTTATGCGTGAGCATCTGGAAGTGCTCCCGCGAGTCCTTGTACTTGTGCGGCGAGCGGATCACCGTGTAGATCGATCGCTCGGTCGGGAGAGGAACGGGTCCGACGACCTTGGCCCCGGTGCGGGTGACGTGCTCGACGATGTCGCGCGCCGCCACGTCCAGCATCCGGTGGTCGTACGCCCGGAGCTTGATCCGGATCTTGGGCCCGGCCACGTCCTCGTCTCCCCTCCCCCAGCGCCCTCTACTTCAGGACCTTCGTGACGCGCCCGGCGCCGACCGTCCGACCGCCTTCGCGGATCGCGAACCGGAGGCCTTCCTCCATCGCGATCGGCTTGTCGAGCTCGACCCGCATCTCCACGTTGTCGCCGGGCATGACCATCTCGACGCCCTCGGGCAGGTGCGCGATCCCCGTGACGTCGGTCGTCCGGAAGTAGAACTGAGGCTTGTAGCCGTCGAAGAACGGCGTGTGCCGACCGCCCTCCTCCTTGGACAGGACGTAGACGGTCGACCCGAACTCCGTGTGCGGGGTGATCGAACCTGGCTTGGCCAGGACCTGGCCTCGCTCCACCTCGTCCTTGTCGATCCCGCGGAGCAGCACGCCGACGTTGTCCCCGGCCGTGATCTCATCGAGCAGCTTGCGGAACATCTCGAGGTCGGTCGCGATCGTCTTGCGGGTGTCCCGCAGGCCGACGATCTCGACCTCCTCCATCTTCTTCAGCACGCCCTGCTCGACGCGGCCGGTCACGACCGTGCCGCGGCCGGTGATCGAGAACACGTCCTCGATCGGCATCAGGAACGGCTTGTCCGTGTCGCGGACCGGCTCCGGGATGTAGCTGTCGACCGCCTCGAGGAGCTCGTCGATCTTGGCCATCCACGCCTCGTCGCCCTCGAGCGCCTTCAGGGCGGAGATCTGCACGACCGGAACGTCGTCGCCGGGGAACTCGTAGGACGTCAGCAGCTCGCGGACCTCGAGCTCCACCAGGTCGAGGAGCTCGGGGTCGTCGACCATGTCGACCTTGTTCAGCGCGACGACGATCGACGGGACGCCGACCTGCCGGGCCAGCAGCACGTGCTCACGGGTCTGCGGCATGGGGCCGTCGGCGGCCGAGACCACCAGGATCGCCCCGTCGACCTGCGCCGCCCCGGTGATCATGTTCTTCACGTAGTCGGCGTGTCCCGGCATGTCGACGTGCGCGTAGTGCCGGTTCTCGGTCTCGTATTCGACGTGCGCGATCGCGATCGTGATCCCGCGCTCACGCTCCTCGGGCGCCTTGTCGATCGCGTCGAACGGCGTGAACTCGGCCATGCCCTTCTCGGCCTGCCGCTTGGTGATCGCCGCCGTCAGCGTGGTCTTCCCGTGGTCGATGTGACCCATCGTCCCGATGTTCACATGCGGCTTCGTCCGCTCGAACTTCTTCTTCCCCATGACCCGTTCCTTCCTCCGTCTCCTCCCGGCCCGCTCCGGCCGTCAGTCCCTCACTCGCCCGAGACCCGGGCGATGATCTCCTTCGCCACCTGGACCGGCACCTCGGCGTACGCGTGCAGCTGCATCGGACTGTGGGCAGCGCGGCCCTGGGTCCGCGATCGCAGGTCGGTCGCGTACCCGAAGAGCTCCGCGAGCGGCACCAGCACCCGGATCACCTTCTGTCCTCCGACATCGTCGATCCGCTCGATCCGGCCGCGCCGGGCCGTGACATCGCCCATCACGTCGCCCATGAACTCCTCAGGCGTCGTGACCTCGAACTCCATCACCGGCTCGAGCAGCGTCGGATCCGCCTTGCGCGCGGCCTCCTTGAACGCCATCGAGCCGGCGATCTTGAACGCCATCTCGCTCGAGTCGACCTCGTGGTAGGTCCCGTCGATCAGCGTCGCGCGGACGTCCACCATCGGGTACCCGGCCAGCACGCCGCCGTCCAGCGCCTCCTGGATCCCCTGGTCGACCGCCGGGATGTATTCGCGCGGGATCGACCCGCCGGTGATCCTGTTGATGAATTCGTAGCCGCCCCCGGGGCCGGTCGGCTCGAGGTCGATCAGGACGTGTCCGAACTGGCCTCGGCCCCCGGTCTGACGGACGAACCGTCCCTCGACCTTGTGGACCTCGCGACGGATCGTCTCGCGGTAGGCGACCTGCGGCTTGCCGACGTTCGCGTCGACCGAGAACTCGCGCTTGAGCCGGTCGACGATGATGTCGAGGTGCAGCTCGCCCATCCCTGAGATCACGGTCTGACCCGTCTCGTCGTCGTACTTCACGACGAACGTGGGGTCCTCGTCGGCGAGCTTCGCCAGGCCGTTGCCCAGCTTGTCCTGGTCGGCCTTCGTCTTCGGCTCGACGGCGACGGAGATCACCGGTGTCGGGAAGCTGATCGATTCGAGGACGACGGGGTCGTCCGGATCGCAGATCGTGTCCCCGGTGGTCGTGTGCTTGAGTCCGACCACGGCCACGATGTCGCCGGTGTATGCGGCCTCCTTGTCCTCCCGGTGGTTCGCGTGCATCTGGAGGATCCGGCCGATCCGCTCCTTGCGGTCCTTGGTGGCGTTGCTCACGTGCGTCCCGGCGCGCAGCACGCCCGAGTACACCCGCAGGTAGGTGAGCCGCCCCACGTAGGGGTCGGACATGATCTTGAACGCCAGCGCGGCGAACGGGCCCCCGTCCTCGGGTGCCCGCTCGACGTGCGCGTCCTCGTCGTTCGGCAGGTGACCCTCCACGGGCGGCACCTCGGCCGGCGACGGCAGGTACCAGACGATCGCGTCGAGCAGCGGCTGGACGCCCTTGTTCTTGAACGCGGAGCCACAGAGCACGGGGACGCCGTCGCCGGCGAGGGTGGCGCGACGGATCGCGCGGTTCAGCTCCTCGACGGTGGGCTCCTCCTCGTGGACGAACTTCTCCATCACCGATTCGTCGTGGTCGGCGAGCTTCTCGAACAGCTGGTGGCGCGCCCGCTCGGCGCTCTCCCGGTACTCGTCCGGGATGTCCGTGTCCTCCCACTCCTCGCCCATGTCGCCCGACCAGCTGTGGGCGTTCATGTGGACCAGGTCGATCACACCCCGGAACGACGACTCCGCGCCCCACGGGAGCTGGAGGACGAGCGGCGACGCCTGGAGGCGGTCCTCGATCATCTGGACCGTCCGATCGAAGTTCGCGCCGGTCCGGTCCATCTTGTTGACGAAGCAGATCCGCGGGACGCCGTACCGATCGGCCTGGCGCCACACGGTCTCGCTCTGCGGCTCGACGCCGGCGACGGCGTCGAAGACGGCGACGGCGCCGTCGAGCACGCGGAGCGACCGCTCCACCTCGACGGTGAAGTCGACGTGGCCGGGCGTGTCGATGATGTTGATCCAGTGGCCCTTCCACTGGCAGGTGGTGGCCGCCGAGGTGATCGTGATCCCGCGCTCGCGCTCCTGGACCATCCAGTCCATCTGCGCCGTGCCCTCGTGGACCTCACCGATCTTGTAGGCCTTGCCCGTGTAGTACAGGATCCGCTCGGTCGTCGTGGTCTTGCCGGCGTCGATGTGGGCCATGATGCCGATGTTGCGCGTGCGAGCCAGGGGGTACTCGCGGATCGCGAGCCCCTTGCCGCCTTCCTTGACCTTCTGTTCGGTCGTCGCCACCTGCATCTTCTCCGCCGGAACCGCCATCACGCGGTCCCTCTCACGAGGGAAGCCGGCCTCGGGAGGCCGGTCCGGTGTTCCTCTTCGATCACCATCGATAATGCGCGAACGCCTTGTTCGCCTCCGCCATCTTGTGCATGTCCTCTCGCCGCTTCACCGACGCGCCCTGGCCGTTGGAGGCGTCCATGATCTCCGCGACGAGCCGTTCGGCCATCGAGTTCTCCCGCCTCGCGCGCGAGAAGTTCACGAGCCATCGGAGCGCGAGCGTCGTGCCACGCGCCGGCTTCACCTCGACCGGCACCTGGTACGAGGCCCCTCCGACCCGGCGGGACTTCACCTCGAGCATCGGGCGGACGTTCTCGACCGCCCGCTTCAGCGTGATCACCGGATCGTTCGCGGTCTTCTGGCTGATCTGCTCGAGCGCCTCGTAGACGATGTGCTCGGCCACGGTCTTCTTCCCGTTCAGCAGCACCTTGTTCACCAGCTGCGTGACGAGCGGGTTCTGATAGACGGGGTCGGGCGTGACCGCCCGGCGTACGGCAGGTCCCTTCCTCGGCACGGCTACTCCCCGCCCTTCTTCGCGCCGTAGCGCGAACGCGCCTTGCGGCGGTCGCGCACGCCCGCGGTGTCGAGCGTGCCCCGGACGATCTTGTACCGGACGCCCGGGAGGTCGCGGACGCGGCCGCCGCGGACCAGCACGATCGAGTGCTCCTGCAGGTTGTGGCCGACGCCGGGGATGTACACCGTGACCTCGATGCCGGAGGTGAGTCGGACGCGGGCCACCTTGCGGAGCGCCGAGTTGGGCTTCTTGGGGGTCATCGTGTAGACCCGCGTGCAGACGCCACGCCGCTGCGAAGAGCCCTTCAGCGCCGGGCTCTTCGTCCGCTTCCTGGGCCTCGAGCGGCCCTTCCGCACCAGTTGTTGGATCGTGGGCATGGGTTTCCCGTCTGCACTCTTCTCTTTTCACACGCCGAGGCATCGGGGACCTCGGGGCATCTCGCCGGAACCCTTGGGGCGCAGCTCGAAGGCCGCCATCCCCGAGAGGTCTGGCTCCGACCGGAGCCGGGGCGCCCGAACCCGTCGCCGAGTCTGGGCGCGACCCGCAAACCTACTGGTCGCAAGCACGAGATGTCAACCGGGCCGGACGGCCCCAACGGGCAGACCGGCCCGGTGACCTCGTCCTTACTCCTCGTCGGCGCGGGACACGCCGCCGAGCAGGCTCTCCGCCTGCTGGCGGGTGAGCCCGACCAGGGCGGGCTCCCCCTCCTCAGCGGAGGAAAGCTCCGCGAGCTCCCGCTGGCGCGCCAGCCAGTACTCGGGGATCGCGTCGGGCTTGATCTTGACCCCCACGTTGCGGTACCGGCTCATCCCGGTCCCGGCGGGGATCAGCTTCCCGATGATCACGTTCTCCTTGAGCCCGAGCAGGGGGTCGGCCTTGCTCTGGATCGCCGCATCCGTGAGGACCCGGGTCGTCTCCTGGAAGGAGGCCGCCGAGAGCCAGGAGTCCGTCGCCAGCGATGCCTTCGTGATGCCCAGCAGGACCGGTCGCGCGGAGGCCGGCGTCCCGCCGTTCTCCACGACCTCCTGGTTGGTCTCCTCGAAGACCCGCCGGTTGACCAGGTCCCCCGGCAGCAGGTCGGTGTCGCCCGGCTCGATGATGTGAACCTTCCGGAGCATCTGCCGACTGATGAGCTCGATGTGCTTGTCGTGGATCGTCACGCCCTGCGAGCGGTAGACCTGCTGCACCTCATTCACCAGATGCAGCTGCAGCGCCATGACACCCTCGACCCGCAGCTTCTCGTGCGGGTTCACCGAGCCTTCCGTCAGCTGCTGACCGACCTCGACGGGGTCGCCGTCCGAGACGGTGAGGCGGGCCCGGAACGACACCTGGTACTCGACCACATCGCCGGTCTCGTCGGTGACCCGGATCCGCCGGACGTGCTTCTCGTCGTCGTCCTCGATGCTGACGACTCCCGAGAGCTCGGTGATCTGCGCGACGCCCTTGGGGTTGCGGGCCTCGAACAGCTCGACCACGCGAGGCAGACCGTGGGTGATGTCCTCACCCGCGATGCCGCCGGTGTGGAACGTCCGCATCGTCAGCTGGGTCCCCGGCTCGCCGATCGACTGGGCCGCGATGATCCCCACCGCCTCGCCGATGTCCACCAGCCGGCCCGAGGCGAGGGACCGCCCGTAGCACGCCTGGCAGACGCCGATCTCGGCCTCGCAGGTGATCACGGAGCGGACCTGCGCGGTCTCCGCGCCGGAGTCGATCACCGTCTGGGCCAACTCGTCGGAGAGCTCGTGGCCGCGGGCCGCGATCTTCTTCCCGTCGACCTTCACGTCCTCGGCCAAGACGCGGCCGAACAACGACGTGTCCGTGTGGGCCGCCTTCACCCGCGAGCCGTCCGGCCGAACCACGTTCACCGGAACCGTGATCGAGCGATCCGTCCCGCAGTCCTCCTCGCGGACGATGACCTCTTGGGCCACGTCGACGAGTCGCCTCGTCAGGTACCCGGAGTCCGCCGTCCGCAGCGCGGTGTCGGCCAGTCCCTTCCGGGCACCGTGGGTGGAGATGAAGTACTCCAGCACCGACAGTCCCTCGCGGAAGTTCGACTTGATGGGACGGGGGATGATCTCGCCCTTCGGGTTGGCAACGAGCCCGCGCATCCCCGCCAGCTGTCGGATCTGCATGATGTTCCCGCGCGCCCCCGAGTTGGCCATCATGTAGATCGGGTTGGTCTTCGTGAACTGGGCCTCCATCGCGTCCTTGACCTCGTCCGTCGCCTGGGTCCAGATCTCGATGAGCTCCTGACGCCGCTCGTCGTCCGTGATGATCCCCTTGCGGTACTGCTGTTCGACCTTCTGGGCTCGCTTCTCGTGCTCGTCCAGGATCTTCTGCTTCTCCGGCGGGGTGGTGACGTCCTCGACGCCCAGCGTCACGCCGGCCCGGGTCGCGTAGTGGAACCCGAGGTTCTTCAGGTTGTCCAGGACGATCTCCGTCTGAGCTCGGTCGTAGCGGTGCACGACCTCGTCGACGAGCCTCGCGACGTCCGCCTTCAGGACCGGCTCGTTCCTGAACTCGAAGTCGTCCGGGAAGGCCTGGTTGAAGACGACCCGTCCGATCGTGGTCCGGATCACGGGGGTCCGGCCAGCCCACGCCTCGTCGTCCGGGTCGAAGCCCTCGGGCAGGAGCTCGTCGGTGAGGGCCTTGCCCTTCAGGCGGATCCGGACCGGGTCGTGGATCGGGTGCCCGCGGTCGAGCGCCAGGAGCGCCTCCGCCTCCGAGCCGAAGGTCGGGATCTCCCCGTCCTCCATGTCCTCGTTCTGCGCGAGGGTCAGGTAGTACAGGCCCAGGATCATGTCCTGCGACGGCGTCGCGATCGGACGCCCGTGCGCCGGCGACAGGATGTTGTTGGTCGAGAGCATCAGGATCCGCGCCTCAGCCTGCGCCTCCGAGGACAGCGGCACGTGGACCGCCATCTGGTCGCCGTCGAAGTCGGCGTTGAACGCCGCGCAAACGAGTGGGTGGATCTTGATCGCCTTCCCCTCCACGAGGACCGGCTCGAACGCCTGGATCCCCAGCCGGTGCAGGGTCGGGGCCCGGTTCAGCAGGACCGGGTGCTCTCGGATGACCTCCTCGAGCACGTCCCAGACCTGCGGGCGCGCCCGCTCGACCATGCGCTTGGCGCTCTTGATGTTCTGCGCCAGGTTCTGGTCGACGAGCCGCTTCATCACGAACGGCTTGAAGAGCTCGAGCGCCATCTGCTTCGGCAGACCGCACTGGTGCAGGCGCAGCTCCGGACCGACGACGATCACCGACCGACCCGAGTAGTCGACCCGCTTGCCGAGCAGGTTCTGGCGGAACCGG
>Ga0114129_10007340_pt1 | contig 15691 bp, 16 predicted proteins | sample RhiMetdeltSRZDD1_FD_80071 | JGI IMG/M metagenome (GOLD analysis project Ga0114129, IMG submission 80071) | Populus rhizosphere microbial communities from Tennessee, USA - Rhizosphere MetaG P. deltoides SRZDD1 (version 2) (version 2) | ecosystem: Host-associated > Plants > Roots > Rhizosphere >... | reverse complement strand
GCGGGGATAGGGACTGTACTTGACGTGATGAGTAAGAACCGCAAGGAAGTGAAAGCTTGGTGGTCAATCGGTGTCATAGGGTTGAATATGCTTATGCTATTCACTGGCATCTTCCTCTTATTTGCAGGTTGAAGCCCGGATGGGCTTGAACAAGGTCTTCAAAGGTAAACGATCATGGCGAGGCTCAATACGCTGCCTGCCTATGCCCCGACGCTCTTTGGCGGGGTGCTTTTCAGGGACAGCGTGCGCAATCCGCGAGCCGGGAGGAATGCATCTCTTCTGGCAAATGTTGATTTCAAATATGCTGGTATAAGGAGGCCTCTATATGAAGCAAGGAATATTCTTCGAAGTAGGCGAAGGAATGGTGTTAAGTGCCCGCGGCAGCTCAATGTTATTCAAAGCAGTTGCGGATACCACGGACGGCACCTTTAGCTTGATGGAACGCGAGCTACCTGTGAGCAACCGGAGACCGCAACCTCATACACATCAAGGTTCTGAGGGCTTTTATGTTCTTGAGGGATCGATCGAATTTGTTGTTGGAGATCAAAGTCGGGTTGGCGGAAAAGGGTTTTGGGCTCTGGTTCCAAGTGGCGTTATACATACGTTTGGAAATGTTGGCGAATTTCCAGCCAGACTCCTCATTATCCATGCGCCCGCAGCAGAAGCATATTTTGTGGAGCTTCAAGCACTGTGGAGTAAAACAGAGGCGCCTACACAAGAGGAGGAGCGTGCTTTAATGAGGCGTCATGGATTGCAACCTGTCGATTCCAAACCTTCGGGCTAATGATTGTAAAGGGAATGAAAAAGCGATGAGATTTCATGGTGGCTTCCCTCGCAACGACTTATCAGTTCGCTACGAAGTCCGCGTGGATGCCGTCGGTGTGGCGACCACAGGGGGCGTTTAAGGGAGATTTGTGATGATGTCATTGCGATGAGCGTTCGCCGCGACGTGGCAATCCCCCGTTACAAGAGGAGATTACTTCGCTATCGCTCTCAATGATATGTCGGGAAGGTCAACGCGCTGCGGGAGTTTGCCCTACCCGCCCTACCGGGCACCCTCCCCAAATCCGAAATAAGAACTTTGGATAATTATTGTATGGACGGGAGAGAAAGTATACAGGTGTTCGGAGAGAGGGTATACGGATTAATTTGTTAAGGAGGATCGGTCCGCAGACGAATTTGGGCAATTCTTTGTTTGAAGAAAAAGACATTGAAGACATCCTCCACTGCTGTGGGGCGAAGAGCTACTTGAGACATACGAAAGGCTTTGCCGACATGAAAACGTCGAGCATGGAATTGGATTCTCCCATAAATATCAGTTTTGCGGAGAATATCACCGGGTTCATATTCAATGAGCGGGAACTGACCAGTGAAGATCCGTAAACTAGGCTGGTACTGGTAGGCAGGCGTTTGCATATCTAAAGCCTGATGGGGGCGTTCGTAATTGTAACTGTCTCGCCAAAGATCGAACTTGTTCTGGCAATCTTTCAAATGAAGAAACTGTTGTTGGCAGAGGAGTTCTTCCTTCAGGGTACGGTGCAGACGCTCATCTTTCCCTTGGGTCTGCGGGTGGTAAGGGCGACCATGGACCACTTGGATGCCCAGTCGCACCAGCCAAAAGGTCAATCCGGTGTGATATCCCTGCCAGACCGAACCATTGTCCATGAGCATTCGCTCAGGCAGTCCATACTGTTCGAAGATGCTTTCTAGACAGATTTTGACCTTTTTGGATCGTTCTGCATGACAGGCTTTCAATCCAACCAGAAAGCGTGAATGATCATCCAGGACAGTCAATGGATGACAAGAACCCCCATTCGCCATCTCAAAATGTCCCTTGAAATCCATTTGCCATAATTGGTTCGGCTGTTCCATCGCAAACCGTTGCATTGCATGATGTTTCTCACTCTCTTCAGCTTGGATCTTTTCACAGCGGTGGAGGATCGCAGTAATAGTGCTGGCAGCAGGGATCGGTTGAATCTGCTCTTGCATCAACTTCCAGCGAATCTTGCGACCACCCCAAGCCGGATGAGCGTCTCTCACTCTCAACACTGCATCTTCAATGATGGGATTACTTTTCCGTGGACTATGTTTGGGACGACGACTGCGATCATATAATCCCATTTCACCCTGTTCTTTGTAACGTTTGATCCATTTGTAACCGGTACGCGCTGTGATCCTATATTCTCGACACAACGCACGGATGTTCGAGTTTTCTTTCATCGCTTCTTGGACAAATTCCACTCGCTGAGACATAGCACTACTCTCTTTCCATGGCATACCGACCTCCTGCTGGGCAATATGCCGATTCTACAAAATGTGTATACTATGTCTCCGAACCGGTGTTGACCATGTTCCCGGTCTATACAATGCACATTCGATGATCAAATCGTCGGATTTGGGGAGGGCTGGGGTGGGGCTGATGCCGTCAATTTTGGATAAGGCTTTCAAAGGTAAGCTATGATTTGATTATGGAAGGAGTAGATCATCATGAATTTCACTCGCTGGTTCCACGAACACTTGCAGACTAGCGCAAATGGTTTTGTATGGGGAACAGAACAAGTCCCAGAAGCGCGGCGCTATGCCCCGCCACCCAAAGGTCTTGGTGAATGGACGGTTGCCCGTCACGTTTTTCATTTATGGTATTACGAACAAACTATCGCCTTGCCAAGTATGTATCAATGGCTTGCCGGGGCAATGCCATCGGTCGAGGACTCGGACGAAGATATAGCATGGAGTAAAACCCAGGATAAAGTGGAAGGTCTGCTTGAATAATTTAGAGGTGTGCGGGCAGAACAGATTGCTTTATTACCCAAAATCGATGACGCTGCATGGAAAACAAATCGTGAAGCTGTGTGGGAACCTGTCACATTGTTATGGGTAGTAAGCAAAACGTACCAACATACGGCCGAACATATCAACGATGTCATGCGGATTGGTCTATTCTGGAATATGTACCTGGCTGGTTAGCAAGGAAGCCGGTATAGTGAAGGTCAACCTGTGGGAGCTAGTTTTACATTGAACAGAAAGGAAATTCGTCCATATGTCAGCAAAAGATGCAGATATCGAGAGCGCAAAAGCAGCCATCGAGGCGCTCAATCAGCAATGGGAAATGAACTTCGAAAATCACGACGCGGCTGGTTTGGCTGCTCTATTCACCGAGGACGGTGTCCGTATGCCGCAGGGAGGTCCAGCCACAGTGGGTCGCCCCGCGCTGGAAGCGGCGTATCGGCGGGATTTCGCTGAGGTTTGGAAGACCCGGGCGAAAGTGAGGCTCCACGCAGAAGAAGTAATCATATCGGGAGAGTATGCCTTTGCACGTGGTGTCGACACATTGGTACAAGTTCAAGATGGCAGGCAGGTCCTAGATGGAGAGACAGGCAAGTGGCTGTTCGTCTATCGCCGACAGCCCGACGGCACCTGGAAGTATCATTGGACTACCTTTAATAGCAATGAGTAGTGATTGAAGGTCAACGCGCTGCCTGCCCTGCATCTCCCGGCATTCCCTAGCACGGTACGCTGGGACAGGTATGCACCCGGGGCAAGTGTGTCCCGACACTCTTTGGCGGGGTGTTCTTCCGAGCGGTTATATTCCTAAACAACAGAATATAATTCAGGTTGTATCTAGACCCCATGCGAGGAGAACAACATGAACCTTTCTGACTGGATCGAATCCAACCGCTCGATGTTCATCGAGCTCAGCAATGAAGTCTGGGGGTATGCCGAATTAGGATATAAAGAGTTTGAATCTTCCAAAACCCTGGAGGACGCGTTGGAAGAGGCAGGTTTTAAGCTGGAACGCGGAGTTGCAGAAATCCCAACAGCCTTTGTCGCCAGTTATGGAAACGCAGAGGGACCTGTGATCGGTATCCTTGGCGAATTTGATGCCTTGCCCGGTCTCAGCCAGGATTGTGTTCCCTATCGGAAACCACTGAACAGCGGAGCGCCGGGTCATGGCTGTGGACATAATCTGTTAGGTGTTGCAGGCTTGGCGGCTTGCATGGCAGTGAGGCAAGCTATGGATTCGGGCGAGGTCAAAGGTACGATCCGCTATTACGGTTGTCCTGCAGAAGAGGGCGGTGCAGGGAAAGCGTTCATGGCAAAGGCAGGTGTCTTTAATGATGTGGATATCTGCCTGACTTGGCATCCTGACACATTCAACGGCACTCTATATGCAAACTTCCTTGCCAATTACAGGGTACTATTTAAATTTCATGGAAAGACTGCGCATGCAGCGGCGGATCCGTTCAACGGACGCAGCGCGTTAGATGCAGTTGAGTTGATGAATGTCGGTGTCAATTATTTGCGCGAGCATATGATCCCGGATGCGCGCGTTCACTATGTGATTCTTAATGGTGGTGGAGTTGCCCCAAACGTTGTCCCAGATGAAGCGATGTCCCTCTATAGTGTGCGGGCGCCGCGCACGGATCAACTGGACGCGTTATTCGAGCGCGTCAAAGATATTGCCAGGGGAGCCGCGTTGATGACTGGTACAGAAGCGGAGATTCAGGTGATTTCAGGCATGTCCAACATGCTTTCCAATGAGACGATCAATGAAGTTCTGCAATCCAAACTCATAGAAGTGGGTGCGCCCAAATTTACTGAAGAAGAACACGCTTTTGCGCGTGAGCTTTCCAAATCCATCCCCGCGGAGAGCCTCGAAACAAGCGCTTATGTGTATGGGCTGGATTCGAAAGCCGTTGCTGAGCTGAAGAAAATGGTTCTGTTCGAAGATGTTTTGCCACCTTTCAAATCCGAGGTCATTCTCCCTGGATCGACGGATGTGGGTGATGTTTCATGGGTCGCACCCACAGGACAAATATTCACCACCTGCTGGACTCTCGGCTCGCCCGGACATTCCTGGCAGATCGTTGCGCAGGGCAAAATGGGAATTGGTCAGCGCGGCATGTTATATGCCGGTAAAGTGATGGCACTCAGCGCCCTGGAATTTATGCAGAACCAAAAAATCCGTAAACAGGCTGTAGAGGAATTCAAAGAAAAGCGCGCTGCTGCAAGTTATGTCTCGCCAATTCCTCCAGGAACAAAACCCCCATTAAATGTTTAAAAGGATATCGAGGTGTGCTGCAAAGATCACGTCCAGCCGCCATCTGGAAGGAGTTGTGATTTGCCCTACCCCAGCCCTCCCCAAATTTTAAAAGGATTTGGGGAGGGTGCCCGGCTACACAGTAGGCGAGGCGGTGGGACTAAAATAGATGTGGAGATATCCAATGCCTGACATCAAATACAAAATCTACAAAACGCCTGGCGTGCTGTTCAAGTATGCTTTTCAGATAGGATGAATTTATGGAGCTTGGAGGCGCTATACCCGAATTTTGGGAACTGAAACGAAAGCCACGTCTATTAGTCGTGGAAGACGATAACGATATTGGAAATCTGCTCAAAATATGTTTCACAGACTTAGGCATGGATGTTACGGTAACCGTCATGGGAAGGGAAGGCCTGGCTCTGTTCTCCACGGAATTATTTGACCTTGTGATGCTCGATGTCAATTTGCCAGATATAGATGGCTTTGAAGTCATGCGAGTCATCAAAAGCTCCAGCAGTCAGAATGTGCCGATTTACTTTCTGACTCAAAGAGATGAGCGTGCCTACAAGCTGGAAGGGCTCGGGTTAGGAGCCGACGATTACATTACCAAGCCGTTCGATCTCGAGGAACTGAAGCTGCGGATCAATACGGGCTTGAGACACCGGCAAAACTACCTCAAGGCCGCTGAATACAACCAGGTGGGCGAACCTGCGGCAGGTCATGTTTTCATTAGTTACAGCCATAGGGATAGTGACTACACCCATAAGCTTGCGGAGGAAATCGAAAGACATAATATCCCAGTATGGATAGATGACCGTATTGATTATGGTACACGCTGGCCGCAGGTGATCCAGGAAAAAATCGATTCCTGTAAGGCTTTTGTCCTGATCATGACCGACAATGCGAGAGCCTCCGATTGGGTCAACAACGAACTAACCTATGCGATTGGTAAAGGCAAGAAAATATATCCCTTGCTATTAAAGGGGGATACTTGGCTTGCCGTCGCGTCGATCCAGTATGTCAATGTGCGAAACAGAAAATTGCCCGACGAGTCTTTTTACAAGACATTACTGAACGCATTCATATGAAATCCAATTCTTTGGAAATATATGGGGATTTATCGCCCAAGGTCAACGAGCTGCGAGGGGCGATCTCACCAAAATTGCCTCTTGACTCTCCTGCGACTGGAGACTGTATAAGAAAGCCATAATATTTGGAAGAGTTGTGATGAGGCCTTTAACAACAAGAGAAAAATCTATGAACATCAAACGCAGCCTTTTCATTTTGCTCGTTATCCTGGCTCAAGCACTAACCGCTTGTGGGGCCTTAAACCCTCAGGCGCCCACTTCCGTGCCAAGAACTTTGCCTCCACCGACTCCCACATCTACTGTCACTCCCGCACCTGCTGATCCTGCCGAGATTGTGCAAAGTTTTTACAAGGCATACAGTGAAGGGGATCTTGAGGCGGCTATGGCGTTCATCGCAGATGACATAAAATGTCGGGGCCACTGCTACCTCACCGGCAGCGAAGCATTCCGATCTTTTATCGAGGGTGATATGAAGAATGGCGCTCAAATTGAAATCAGCGACCTGAGAGGATCACAAGACAAAGTCATATTCAACTACAAGTTATACAAGTCCGGGAGTGTATCGGCAACTGGGGTGGATGCTGTTATGCAAATCAAGGACGGTAAGATCGTTCTCTTTGAAATTAATTAATCAGCCGATACACTTGCGTCAGGTGCACACCCCCTGGCACTGCCCGCCAGGGCAAGTGTGTCCTGCACCTGTCCCTGACAGGAAGGTGTCAGGGAGCGTACGGTGAGGAAGTGTCGGGGATGCTTAGACGACAGGGGCAGGCGGGTTGAGCATATCGAAACATAATATCCGGGCGTGGGATGCGGTAAACTAAAGGAAACTCCGAGCTTGTGTTTGGAGCTGCCATGGCAAAAAAAGGCTATTTCATCCTCACCGACATCTCAGGCTACACCGAATTCCTGACGAGGTCCGAATTGGATCACGCCCAGGACGCGCTTCAGAATTTGTTCGATGTGCAGCTTGCCCATATCAAGCATCCTTTTGTGATCTCCGGTTTCAGGGGCGACGCGATCTTCATGTACGTGCCTGAAACCAATTTCTGCGAGCCACAAGCTCTTCTGGAATCACTGGAAAACCTATATTTCGTCTTTGCCGATGCGCTTCGGCAAATGATCTATAACACTACCTGCACATGCCGCGCCTGCCAGAACATGTCCAGGCTCGATCTGAAAATGGTCATTCATTACGGGGAATACGTCATTCAGAAACTTGGAGACCGTGAGGAACTTTTGGGCGCGGATGTGATCGTCCCGCACCGCATGTTGAAGAATAATGTCATCGAACAGACAGGGATCGAGAGCTACGCGTTATTTAGCAATGCGGCGGCAGAGGCTTCTAGGCTTTCACTACTGGCGTATCCTCTCGTCTCTCATTCCGAAGTCTATGCACATATAGGGGAAGTCAAAATGCAGGTGCTTGACCTGCGCAAAGTCTGGGAGCGCGAACAGGATAAGAAGCGATTCATTGTCGCCCCTGAGGATGCCTGGCTTAATTTCGAATGGGATACGCCCCATCCACCCTCCATCGTCTGGGAATATTTGACCACTCCTCGGCTCGAACAGCAGTGGGCGGGATACGACCTGGTGGAGAGGACGGATTCTCTAGGTGGGCGCTTTCAGACTGAAACCACCTATCATTGCGCGCATGGCGAGATCCATTTTTTCAACAAGATCCTGGATTGGAAACCGTTCGAATACGTTTCGCTCGAACAAACCATCAGCATAGGAATCAAACTTGTTCAAACCAGATGGCTTCACGAATCGCCGACCGGAACAAAAATCGTCTTTCACGTGCGCAAGCCAGACTCCCCAGTCACAGAAGAGTTAAAAAATATCGTCGTCGGAGCGTACAATCAGGCAGCGGCGGGACTGGTAAAGCAACTCGAGATGGACTTTAACGGACAACCAACGGATGGAAGCATTGCCTTCACACCCGGTGGGTAAAAGGGATAGGTGGTTATGATGAAGCCCTTATTGGTATATGGCGCAATGATTTTTTCGTTTGGCATCCTGCTTGCTGTCATTCTGCACTTTGGCTCGCAGTTGCAGTCAGTAATTTCCTATCAAAGTTCGGGAACATCTGTGGAAGCATCATCCAGTGATGGTATCCAGAGCCTCTATACAAGCCTTCAGCAACCAATCCCTATTTTGCTCCTTCAAATCGTGGCGATTATCATCGTCGCAAGAGTGATGGGATTCCTGTTTGAGAAGATAAACCAACCAGCAGTCATCGGCGAAATGATAGCAGGCATCCTGCTTGGCCCATCCTTGCTTGGAATATTATTGCCTAATGTGGAGGCGTTTCTCTTCCCAACAGCCGCCATGGATATCTTGAAGATGCTGAGTCAGTTGGGCGTGATCCTCTTTATGTTCAGCGTGGGGATTGAATTGGATTTACCGGCTCTGCGTCGCAAGGCACATGCAGCCGTCATGGTCAACCACGCTGGCATATTGATGCCATTTCTTTTAGGCACGGCATTCGCTCTACTGCTATATCCACTTCTGACCATATCAAAAGCCATTCCTTTCAGCGCGTTTGGGTTATTTATGGGCATCGCGATGAGTATTACAGCTTTCCCAGTATTAGCGCGCATCCTTGAGGAACGCGGTCTTGCCAAATCACAGATTGGCACCACAGCCATTGCCTGCGCGGCAGTGGACGATGCAACAGCCTGGTCTGTTCTGGCAATTGTGGTCGCTGTTGTCAAATCCAGTGGGATGAGTGAAGCGCTGTTGACCATCTTGCTTACTTTATCTTTTGTCGGAATTATGCTCTTGCTGATTAAACCTTCGGCGGGCTATCTGCTGGGGAAGATGAATATCGATAGTGTACAAGGCAGGGGCCTGCTGGCGGGCTGGCAAAGCTGGCTGATCTGTGTCAGCATTATTTTTATTGCCATCATAGGAAAATTTGGCGGAAGTATGTTCGCGGCGCGTTTGACCGGCATGAGCTGGTTTGATTCAGCCGCGATCGGCGCACTCATGAACACCCGCGGATTAATGGAGTTGATTGCGTTGAATATTGGTTATGACCTGGGTATTCTCTCCCCACAAATATTTGCAATGATGGTCCTGATGGCCCTTGCAACGACTTTCATGACCAGCCCGCTGCTCTCATTATTCACAATATTGAGAGAGCGCACACTTCCAACTCCGGCATCCATAGAACCAACATGATTCCATTGAGTAGACTGCCATTCACAGACTTGCGATTGACTCAGGTCTGATGGTGGCCAAGCGCGGCTGGCTTTCTCTACGCCTAGTCGCTTCGCGAGGGATGGTATCTCTGCTTTGAGTGTTAACTTCTGGATTGAAATGAATGGAGGTAAAAGGTGAGCAGGCTTGCAAAGTTGGGACTGGTCATTGGCGGATATGTTGCCGCGTGCCTCGTCGCGAGTGCGGTTGTTTATATCTGGCAGCTATCCACTCAGAATGCCTCCGCACAGGCTTCGGCGGGGATGTATGCAGGTGGAGATCTGCTGCTCTTTATCGGTGTATTCGGAGTTCTTGCATTTATCCCAACGGGGCTGGCAGTCTACTTTCTGTTCAGGAAATTCGTGAGGCGATAGTTTTCTGCTATTGAGATTATGTCATTACGTGACCGTGTTCTTCCGTCCGAGCAATCCCCGGTTACAAGAGGAGATTGCTTCGCAACGTGCGCTCGCAATGACATGCAAATCGTGTCGCTGGAGAAGAGGCGTTCTAAAGAAAGGAATAGTTATGGCTGGCAAATATACTCCTCTTGAGAATTACTTGCGTGATCTTCCTGAGAACCGAAGAGAAGTTACGCTGGGTTTTGAACAGATCGAAAAAATATTGAATGATAAACTGCCGTCGTCGGCGTATGAATACCGCGCATGGTGGGAAAATGAGAAAGAGGGCAACCATGTCAATACGCGCTCATGGTCAAATGCTGGCTGGAGGGTTGAGAGTTTGGATTTCAACGAGAAGTCGGTGAAGTTCGTCCGTTCTGGATAGAGAAATCATGGTGTAGAGTCTTCTGCAGAGTTTCCTTCATGGGAAAAATGATTCAACGTTTCTGGATGATTGCTGATCACCCACCCTCCAACCCAGGGTGCTTTGTGATACCCTCCTATGCTTTGAAGGATTTGTCGCTCCCCACCCGGCCGACCCGGGCCGAGATCGAGCTTGCCTTCGAGTGCTGGAAGAAATTCCCTGATGCAAAGCTCATCATGTCGACGGGCGATAATCAGGGGCTTGGAATCCCGAACTCCAGGGTCATGGCTGAATATGTCGTTTCATTAGGATTGCCCCGTGAGAACGTGATCGAAGAAGATCGCTCACGGACCACCTATGAAAATCTGCTGTACTCGATGCAGATCATCAAGGAACGCAACCTGGGTCAGCCCACACTCGTCACACTTGACCTGTACACAAGACGAGCAGTCGCTACCGCTCGAAAATTAGGCTGGAAGGATTTCCACTGGTTGTCTGTGTTTTCTATAGGCGAGCCTGCTCATGGATACAAACGGCTTCAGACCCGATCGCGCACGACTATATTTTGCTATGAAGTCGGCGCGCTGATATTCAGCAAGATTGTAGGCTGGGTGTAGGTACCCTCTTTTGATGACTCGTGCGTCCCCCACCTGTCATCTTCAAATAAGCTTATCAATAACATCAAGAGCGTTATACTTGCCATTATTCGTGTGCTCAAAGATAAAAATAGAGCCCCGACAACTTCCAGTCAGGGACAAGGCAAGTGTTGCGAAGAGCGTTCGCCGCTCGCAAAGACATACTGAGGGCGAGGCTTGGTTCGCTGAGGCAGTGTTCTGATAATCTGATCGGTTAAGATTATGGCAGGCGAATGTAGCATATCTTAGAGGTAGTATACAGAATATTCCCATGCCTGAACATGGAAAACAGAACTCCAAACGTTTTTTTCGAAAATTAGCGGCGGTCATCTCTTTGACCCTTATCTATTTTTTCGCAGGCAAACTGGGATTGTCTCTCGCCTTTGTCAACCCGAGTGCAACGGCGGTATGGCCTCCCGCGGGCATCGCCTTGGCTGCCTTCCTAATACTGGGAGATTACGTCTGGCCCGCGATTCTGCTGGGTGCCTTTCTTGTGAACATCACCACATCAGGCTTTGCATTGCCATCGCTAGCGATTGCCATGGGCAATACCATTGAAGGATTAGTTGGGGCTTATTTGGTCAACCGTTACGCTAATGGCTCCAGGGCATTTGCCCGGGCACAGGATGTTCTCAAATTTACAATTCTTGCGGGTCTGGTCGGTACGATGGTCAGCGCGACGATAGGTGTGACCAGCCTCGTCTGGGGCAGGTTGGCGCCGCAGTCTGACTTCCTGGCGGTCTGGTCCACGTGGTTGCTCGGGGATGCCACTGGAATCTTGATCGTTGCCCCCTTACTCATCTTATGGGCCTCCGGTCCGAAACTTGCATGGACGCCTACGCTTGTTGCAGAGGCTGTATTCATGCTGTTGTCTTCAGTTCTGGTTGCTATAGTGGTGTTTGGCAATCAATCCCTCATTGGCGCTACAGACTACCCGCTGGAATTCCTTATGGTACCATGGATCATCTGGGCCGCATTCCGCTTCAGCCAGCGCGAGACAGCCAGCGTGACCGCTGTCATCTCTGCAGTAGCCATTGCAGGCACCTTGCGCGGCATCGGCCCATTTGCCCGAGCCCTGCCGAATGAATCGCTTTTGTTGTTACAGGGATTTATGGGTACTGTAGCCATCACAGGTTTGATACTGGCCGCGCTGGTTGCAGAACGCCACGAGATTGAATCAGCGCTGCGGGAGAGCAACGACAGATTGAGGCTTGGTGTTGATGAGCTACGGCAACATAACGACAAAATGATCCTGCTCAACGAAATGGGCGATCTGCTTCAAAGCTGTTCTATGGCCGAGGAGGCGTATACGATCATCGGCCAGTTTGGAGAGCGCCTGTTCCCGGAAGAGTCTGGCGCATTATACATAATCAACAATTCCAGGAATATCGTCGAAGCCCCTGTTGTCTGGGGTAAACATCCGCCCAGACAGGATGTGTTTACATTGAATGAGTGTTGGGCACTGCGTCGCGGACGTATCCACGTGCTAAACGAAACCGGCCTGGAATTGCTCTGCCCGCATCTTCAAGCACAACCTCCACTTGCCGCGCTGTGCATCCCGATGATGGCACAAGGTGAGACGATGGGTATTTTGCATTTGCAGAGTGGCCTCGCATCTCCAGATCAACCAGATGGGGAACAGGCGGTCATTACTGAAATCCAACTCCAACTTGCCAAGGCTATGGCCGATACCATCGGCCTGGCGCTGGCAAATTTGAAATTACGCCTGTCATTGCTTGATCAATCGATTCGCGATCCACTGACTGATCTGTTCAACCGCCGTTATCTCGAAGAGACCCTCGAGCGGGAGATAAACCGCGCCGCGCGTCTCCAGCGCTCTGTGGCAGTTATTATGCTGGATATAGATCATTTCAAAAGGTTCAACGACACATTCAGCCACGAGGCAGGTGATATCCTGCTACGGGAGTTAGGTATCTTTCTTAAGCAGCAGATTCGCGGGGGAGACTTTGCATGCCGCTACGGAGGCGAAGAGTTTATTTTGATCTTACCGGAAATTTCACTGGAGGATCTTCGTCAGAGTGCTGAAAGACTGCGTAAAAAAGTTAAAGGACTCCACATACAGTATGCTGGAGATACGCTGGAAGCTATCACGCTCTCGCTGGGGGTGGCGCTTTTTCCAATACACGGCACAACAGGGAAGACAGTTATGCACGCTGCCGATGAAGCTCTTTACGAAGCGAAGCATCAAGGCCGGGACCGGGTTGTCGTTGCACTCAGCACGGCCGAGGAGCCGCCGACATAGCAGAAGAATGTTACAGTTACAGCCCGAAACCCAAAAGGAATTGCACTTGCGGATGCTAATGCCATCCATTTTGCGACTGCAAGGAGGGCGTTTAGGGAGAGTTGTGTCCCCCTTCCCGTTCTAGCATAGGTATATCAAACGATGACATCAACAAATCAAGGAAAACAACTCAGCAAGAAAAAACTCATACTTGGTATTGTGACTGTATGCCTCTTGATTGGTGGCTTAACGAGATTATTTCAAACAACAAGCCGTATAGCCCCCATTAGCACCTCCTCATACCCAACACTCCAGATCAATGTCCCAACAGTCCAGTATCCGACTATTCCTCCCTCTGCTCCTGCCTTCACGGTGCCCATTCACAGCATTGGCTCCTCAGGAGTAACAGGCACGGCTACTTTTAAGGATATTGCTGGAGTTGTGGCTATCCTGTTACATATTGACGGCCTGTCAGAAGATGAAGAAAATGAAAGTATAACGCCAGTAGAGATTCATTACGGTACTTGTACGGCCCTAGGACCCCTTGCGCATCCGATGTCTGCTCCAGACGCTGGAGAATCAGAAACCGACCTTTCCATCAATCTGAAACAATTCAATGCACAAAAACCTATGGCAGTCGTTCTCTATCGGTCAGCCCAAGATCATACAGTGATCGCCTGTGGTGATATTCCATAATTCGCCATAAAAGCTATATGCGCCGTCCCTTGCTTGCGTGGCGCCCTGATAAGGGTGATGAGGACTGTGGATCTGACCTGTGCTTGAATAAGTTATGATTTCTTGCAAGGAATGGTGCCGTTGGTTAAGAGGCTTTGCATCAAAACCAGGCGCCACAAGGCAGATAATATGAACAATCCAACACAACTTAAAGCACAAGAACCCATGCAGAAATCAAGCCGTTTTCGATGGCTAGTGAGTGCGCTTATCGCTTTGTTCATCCTTGCAGCAGTGGGTATGTACACCTGGTTTTTTGTATATAACACTTGCGAAGTGGATGCCGTGAAGGAGGCATCGACCATCCTGGTCACTCAGCTGACAACGTATGATGGTGTCTTCCAGGTGGCAGTGACTGCCTCTCGAACCTCACCTGACCACCCGGTTAACACGCTAAAACAAATCTTCATGGATACGCAGGAGCTCGCTGTGCCTGCTTGTATGCAAACGGCAAAAAATGAGCTGATCAACTATATGGGGACTGTGATTAGCGCCTTCCAGGCATTCCGGGCAGGGGAAGCAGACGCAACGATCCGGGGCTTTATCAAACAGTCCGATGTGCATTATGCAAATTTCAAAGCAGAATTGAAAGCGGTCAACAAGTGCGCGCCGTACTGCTTTCCGTAATTGGAGGAGAGAACTATGCATTTACGAGATATAAGGAGAATAAAATGGCATACGCGCTGGATACAAAATATGTATGAGGAACCGAATTGTGCCCACACCTGACGCAACGCGTACGCCTCCCGATTATGCAGATAACGGAGCTGGTTTTCCGGTTTTCCGCGGACCCTATTTGCAAAAAGATGCGCGTCTCGCGGCTTTTTTCTTTAACGCGGATACGGAACGCTTGACGACTCTCTGTAATCAAACATTGAACGTCTCCAAGTCGTTTGAATATAAATATGTTCCAATGACCTCGAACCTGATGCTGGTCTTCGCTGATATGCTTGTCTCGTCGCGGGATGAGCGTGACGCACAGGTGGGACTCATTCCCGAAACCGAAGTAAGTTTTTGGGTGTTGACAGTTGCCATGCAAAAGACTCGAGGCGGCTACATGCCGCATCACCTTGCATGGTTTCTCCCTTATCTGTTTGTGGATGAAGGCAATGCCATTGCGACAGGACGCGAGGTATTTGGCTTTAATAAACTGGCGGCGCAATTCCAAAAACCTGAGAAGATTCAAAGCCCTGAATTTACCGCAGATGTAGTTGGGCTCAAAGAGTTTGGCGCAGACTTCATTGCGCAAAGAGAGCGTCTGCTTGAACTGCGTGCTTCTTCATCTTCAGATCCAACTCGATCCAGCGATCTTGATTCCATAAAAAATGTAATGGCGGCTGAGTTGTTTAAAAATATCCGTACTAACCTGGGAGGAGGCCTGGTCGAATTCGCGTCGCGTTTCATCAACGACCAGGTTCCGCTTGTTTTTCTCAAGCAGTTTCGTGACGCCCAAAATACACGAAAAGCTTGTTACCAGAGACTTATCGAAGCTCCATTGAAGGTCGAAACATTTTTCGAAGGTGGCATTTTTCTTAAGCCGTATACATTGAATATTACATCCCTGGCAAGCCATCCGCTTGCGCAAAACCTGGGATTGAAGGGAGCAGAACAAAGATCCACGCTGGGCATGTGGATGCAGGTGGATTTTGTGTTGGGAAACGGAGTTGAGGTTTAAGCATTCTCTACTCTGAAACACAAGAGGGGCTACGCGCGTTGCCGCTGTCTGTGCTAGGTAGGGCCCTTAAGGATGGACTGTAATTCTGTCATTGCGAGGAGAGTTCGTCGCGACGACACTTGCATTGCACCGCACGATTTGCCATGAATTGCCATGGTTTGCTCACGCAAACCAAAATTCAAAAATCGAAGTACAGGTGAGCGATCCCCTAGTAAAAGAGGAGATTGCTTCACGGTCGCTCGCGATGACATGTGGATGAAGGTCAACGCGCTGCCCGCCCTGCCTGTCCCGATGATTTTGCGGGATCTT
>Ga0114129_10007338_pt1 | contig 15692 bp, 15 predicted proteins | sample RhiMetdeltSRZDD1_FD_80071 | JGI IMG/M metagenome (GOLD analysis project Ga0114129, IMG submission 80071) | Populus rhizosphere microbial communities from Tennessee, USA - Rhizosphere MetaG P. deltoides SRZDD1 (version 2) (version 2) | ecosystem: Host-associated > Plants > Roots > Rhizosphere >... | reverse complement strand
TCGCCGGCATCCCGCCCAAGCAGCTCGGCAACGGCTCGGTGAGCCGCAAGCCGACGGCGGCCCGGTTCCGCGCGCGCGACGGCTACATCGTCCTGGCGGCGCTCACCGAGAAGCAGTTCCAGAACCTCATGAAGACGCTCGGGCGTGCCGACGCGCTCGCCGATCCGCGGTTCAAGGACTGGGCGGCGCGCACCGCGAACGAGCCGGCGCTGCGCGAGATCATCGAGGGGGCGCTGGCGGCCGACACGCCGAAGAGCTGGGAGACGCGGCTGACCGCCGCCGACGTGCCGTGCGGCTCCATCTGGCGGCTCGACGAGATCGTCCACCATCCGCAGCTCGAGCACCGCGACGTGCTCCAGACGATCGACTCGCGCTACGGGCCCATGCGGCTCGTCGGCGCCGGGTTCCGGCTGGCGCACGGAAGCCCCGGGCTCGACCGCGAGCCGCCGACGCTCGGCGAGCACACCGACGAGGTGCTGCGCGAGGCCGGCTACCCGCCGGACGAGATCGAGCGCCTGCGGCGCGACGGAGTGATCTGAGACTCTCGCCGCGAGGCGCGGCTCACCGCGGAGCCTCCCGGGCCCGGCCGGATCCGACCCGCAGCACGCTCAGGCGGAGGGCTGCTTCAGATCGACGATTTCGTAGGCGGGAACGGGGCGGTGAAAGCCCTTGAGCTGGAGCGGACCGATCTCTTTGGCGTTCACGAGATCGGCCACCGCGGCGTGGATGCGCTGGCTGATGAGGATCTGGTCGCCCGCGGCCTCGGTGCACAGGCGGAAGGCGAGGTTGGTGACGCTCCCGATCGCCGCGTAGTCCTGCCGCCCCTCGAAGCCGATGGCGCCGATCGTCGCGTAGCCCTTGGCGATGCCCATGGCGAGATCGAGATCGTAGCCGCGCCGGCGCCACTCGCCCGCGAGCACGCGTACGCGGGCGCGCATGGCCTCGGCCATCCGGACCGCGCGCTCCTCCGCGTTCGGCACCGGCACCGGGTCGTTGAAGAAGATCATCATGCCGTCGCCGGTGAACCGCTCGAGCGTGCCCTCGTGTGCCTGGATGATCCTCCCGACCTCGTCGTGATAGGCCGCGAGCACTTCCGAGACCTCCTCGGGCTCCGACATCTCGGCGAAGGCCGTGAAGCCTCGCAGATCGAGGAAGACCACGCTGATCTCGCGCCGGTGAGGCCGCAGCGGATCGGCGGCGCCGCCGGCCAGGATCGCGTCGGCGAGGGGCGGGGAGAAGAACCGCTTGAGCCGGCTCATCTGCTCGATCTGGCTCACCTGGTCGGCCACCCGGCGCTCGAGCGTGGCGTTCCAGCGGGCGATCTCGTCGGCCTGCGCGGTGACCGTGTCGTGGAGCGCCTTGATGCGCAGCATCGAGCGGACGCGGGCCGAGAGCGCCGCGTGGTCGACCGGCTTGGTGAGGTACTCGTCGGCCCCCGCCTCGAGCCCGGCGACGATGTCCTTCGCCTCGGTCATGGCGGTCACCAGGACGATCGGCGTGAACGAGGCGGCCTGCGCCTCCTTGAGGCGGCGACAGACCGTGATGCCGTCGAGCTTCGGCATCATCACGTCGAGCAGGATCAGGTCGGGCTGGGCCTCGCCGGCCACCGCCAGCGCCTCCTCGCCGTCGCGGGCGGTGACGACGTCGTAGCCGTCGGCGGCCAGGCGCATGCTCAGGATGCGGACGTTGGCCGGATTGTCGTCGGCGATCAGGATCCGCGCCGGATTCCTCACCCTGGCCCCTAGCGCGTGACGGTGATCTTCTTCGAGCTCTCCCAGCCCGCCGAATGCGTGGGCTCGGCGATCGCCCGCAGCGTGCCGCCCTCGTCGAGGGCGATGGTGAACACCGCCTTGGGATAGGAGAACACCGGGTGCAGGTAGATGCGCGCGATCTCGGCGCTGTCCTTGTAGAGGGCGATGTAGCGGACGAAGTGCTCGGCGAGCGACGGATGAACGCCGCCGGCGCCGATCGTGACGGTGACCTCGAACCACTGCCCCCGCTTGACCTGGTCCGGCGCCTCGATCTTCGGCGTGTGCTTCTCGTCGTAGGTGCGGCGGACCTCCCGGAACTCCGGCGTGAACTGCTCGGCCTGACCCTGGGCGCCCACCCGGGCGGTGCCGGAGACGAGGACGAGGGCGACCACGGCGAGGACGGCCGGCGTCTTCTTGCTCATGAAGCGTCTCCTCTCGACCAGCGCACGATCAGTTCTCGGGGAGGAAGCGGTGGATCAGCGCCATCAAGTCGCGCGGACTGTACGGCTTGGCCAGATACGCCGAGGCGCCCGCGTCCATCGCCTTGCGGTCGTCGCCGCTCAGGGCGAAGGACGTCACCACCACGAGCGGGATGTTGGCCGTGCGCGGATCGGCCCGGAGCAGGCGGGTCGCGTCGAGCCCGGACAGCTTGGGCAGCTGGACGTCCATCAGGATCAGGTCGGGCAGCTCGCGTTTCGCCACCGCGAGCCCCTCCTCGCCGTCGGCCGCCTCCAGCAGGCGGTAGGTCGTCCGGCTCAAGAGCTGTCTCACGATCTTCCGATTGTATTCGTTGTCCTCGATGTGAAGCACCGTCCGGTCACTCATGCGGGTCCTCCGTCCGCGTGCAGCGGCACCGTGAAGAAGAACGTGGAGCCGCGGCCGAGCTCGCTCTCCACGCCGATGCGTCCACCGTGCATCTCGACGAGTCGTTTCGTGATGCTGAGCCCGAGTCCCGTGCCACCGTACTCCCGGGTGATGGTCGTGTCGACCTGGCGGAACTCGGCGAAGATGTTCTCGACCTCTTCCTTGGGAATCCCGATGCCGGTGTCGGCCACCTTGAACGTGAGCCACCCGTCGGCGTGGCTCACGTCGATGTCGACCCGTCCCTGGCGCGTGAACTTGAGCGCGTTCCCGGCGAGGTTCAGCAGGCACTGTGTGAGCCGCCGGCCGTCGCCCCAGGCCGCGGGGATCCCGGGGGCGACCCGCACGCTGAATGCGAGCCCCTTCTCGATGGCCAGGGACCGGAGCGACGCGTGCACCACCTCGACGATCTCCTGCACCGAATACTCGCCCAGGCCGAGCTCGAGGCGGCCGGCCTCGATCTTCGACAGGTCGAGCACGTCGTTGATGAGCCGCAAGAGATGACGGCCGTTCGTCTGGATGTCGACGAGCGGCTCGCGCAGATTGGCCGGCACCTCGCCGTACAGCTCGTCGAGCAGGATCTCGGTGAACCCGAGGATCGCGTTGAGCGGCGTGCGCAGCTCGTGGCTCATGTTGGCCAGGAACTCCGACTTGGCGCGGCTGGCCAGCGCCAGGCGATCGTTCAGTCCCCGCAGCGTCGCCGCCGCCACGCGCTGCTCCTCGTCGAGCCGGTGCAGCTCGCGGCTCATCCACGTCATGTGCTCGGCGAGCGCGCCGAACTCGTCGCGGTTCGGCACCACGACCGTGCCGCCGAACCGTCCGGCCGCCACGTCGCTCAGGAATCCGTGAGCCGCCCGCACCGGCAGGATGAACGACCACGAGATGATGAACCCGCCGACCAGCGCCAGCACGACCGAGGCGACGGCGAAGCCGGTCATCAGGCGCATCGACTGACGGCGGGTCGCGGCGAGGCTCTGCCGGAGCTTCGCCATCCGGCTCTCCTCGGCGGACACGAGCGAGCCCACCAGGGTCTCGATCTTCTGATAGATCGGCTCCTGCCGGGTCCGGAGCGCCGTCAAGGCCTCCGCCAGCTTCTTGTCCCGAACGGCATTGGCGATGTCGGCCACCGTCGCCATCGCGTCGTCCTGCGCCCCGCGAATGGCCTGGATGAGCGTCCGCTCCTCGGCGGGTGCCGCGGTCTCGAGGCGGGCGAGGGTGTCGTTGAACCGGTTGTTCTCGCGCAGGATCAGGCTGACGGGCTCCTCGCCCTGGGACAGGAGCGTCATCGAGGTGAAGTGCATCTGCATGGCGAGGGCGTGCTCGATCTGCCGCGACCAGACGACGCGCTCGTGGGCCTGGTCGAGCAGCGTGGCCTCGCGCGCCGTCTCGGCGACGGTCCGGAGGCTCACCACCGTGAGTGCGATGACGAGAAACGTGATGAGCAGGAAGCCGGCGAGCAGCTTGACGTGGACCGACGCGCGGATCCGCGCGAACGCCCGCACCGGGGCGCCCAGCGGCGAATTGATCAGCGCCATGACGGGCGGCGGCGTCCGTTCGGAAGCCGGCGCTCGGCTGCTCATACTCCCACCCGCGCGGCTAGCGGGCGGGCATCTCCAGGGTGACGGGCGTCGGATCCTGGTCGCCCACGACGACCTCCTTCGAAACCGTACCGAGCCGCTCCTGCCACACCTTGAGCGTGTAGCGCCCGGCTGGGAGGCCCTTGAGCTCGAACTCTCCGGCGCCGTCGGTGAGGGCGTAGTAGGGATGCTCGGCGACCACGACCCAGCCGCGCATCCAGGAATGCAGGTCGCACGTCACGCGGATGATCTCGGGCTTCTCGAACGGGATCGTGATCGTGCGGCCCTTCGGCTGCGTCCGGTTGAAGGGCGGGTTCGCGCTCGGGGTGCTGTGCAGGTTGTGCAGGAGCCGGTCGCTGTTCAGGAAGTCGATCTTCCCGCCCGCGGGCACGACGACGACGCGGGGCGCGAACACGCACTCCTTCTGGTCCATCGTCGCGGTCGGCGCGAGCGCCGCGGCAGACGCGCCGGCGGGAGGCTTGTCGAGCCAGACGACCGCGCTCCGGATGCCGCCCTGCGGCGAGAGGACGAGCTCCTCCGGGTTCTTCTCCTTGCCGCACACGTACTGGTCGATCGTCACGGCGAGCTTCTTCAGCTCGGGCGCCGTCCCTTTCAGCGTGACGGTGCCCTTGATGGCGCCGGCGGTGGCGTCGCGGGGGGTCGGTTTATTGTTAACCAGCAGGAAGACACCGAGAGCACACAGCACGGTCGACGAGGTGCGCGCTGCAGACCGTCGCGGGGCTGGGGCCCCGCCGGTCGAGGCGCGCTTATGGATTGGGAGCGTCACCGCAGCCTCCTTCGGGCCTCAGTGTATGCCATAATCCCCGCATACATCGATCACGTCGCGAGCGAGGGCTCTATGGTCAGCCGACGAGTCGTCAGATCTTACCAGGCGCGGTACAGCATGGGCGCCAACAAGGCGGCGATGTACGACCTCACGGACGCGATCGACGTCCATGCCCACGCGCGCGGCCACGACGAGGAAGAGCCGTTACACGCCGCGCAGGAGGCAAGCCGCGCGGGCATGAAAGCGATCCTGTTCAAGAGCATCTCGCCCGGACGTCCCTGGGAAGTCGCGCGGCAGATCCAGGAGGACGTCGACCGCTGGGCCGAGCGGGAAAATCTTCGCTCCGTGAAGTGCCTGTCCGCCTGGGTCGTCGGGATCCCGTTGAAGCCCATCGACTTCGCCGAGATCAAGGCGGCCGTCGAAGGCGGCATCATGGGTATGTGGATGCCACCGGTCACCTCGGCCTGGAGCATCTACCGCCTCGGCGGCCGCGGCGTGTGGTTCGACAAGGCGCGGCGGCATGACGACCCGGTGGCGCCGGTCGCGTGGGAGCAGGCGCTCAAGACCGGGATGTACGTGCTCGACGATCACGGACGGCTCCTGCCGGCCATCCGCGACACCGTACGGCTCTGCGCCGACCACGGCGTGGCGCTGTCGTTCGGGCATCTGTCGCCCCAGGAGATGGACGCGATGGCCGAGGAGGTCGGCGCCCTCGGCTTCCGCCGGGCGTTTATCGACCATCCCTTCAGCGAGGTGTTCGAGTTCGACGTGCCGAAGATGAAGCGCTGGGCGGACGCCGGCGTGCGCTTCGCGCTCACGTGGGACGAGCTCTCGCCGCTGCTCGGCGTGGACACGCAGGACATGGTGGCCGCGATCCGCGCGATCGGCCCCGAGCACTTCATGCTGTCGAGCGATGCGGGCATCCCGCTCTTGCCGCAGACGGTCGAGGCCTACCGGCTCTTGGCGGCGATGCTGCGCGCTTACGGGATGACCGAGGTCGAGATGCGTCAGCTCATGACGGGCAGCGCCAAGGAGATGCTGACGCTCTCCTGACGACGCCTCAGGCGCGCCGGCGGCGACGCGTCGCGGGTCGCGCCGGACGTCCCGCCAGGGCCTTCGTGCCGGCGACCGCCTCGGCGACGGTCGCGCGCATGGCACGGCCGGTGGCGCTACCGATGCGGTTGGCGGCCTCCATGGCGCCTTGAGCGGCGTCCTGGACCAGCGTGCTCACGTCGGCGCCGAGCCGGCGCGCCGCGTCGGCGGTGCCCTGGATCGCCTGCCCGGCCACGCGGCTCACGTCGCCGCCCACCTCGCGGGTCGTCTTCACCGCGCCGCGCGTCGCGGACCGCGCAACGCCTCCGGCGTCTCCGCCGATCTGCTCGGCCGCCTCGATCGTCCCCATGACCGTGTACCGGGCGACCGCGCCGAGATCGGCCCCGATCGCGCTGGCGGCGTGAATGGAGCCGCGGACCGCGCTGACCGCAGCCGTGCCCATCTCGCCGCCCACGTCGCGCGCGCCGGAGATCGCCGTGACGAGCGTGTTCTTGACGAGATTCACCATGCCGACGGAGACGGTCCCGCTCCCGCTGATCGCCCGCTGGATCGCCGCTTCGACGCTTCCGTTCGTGGCCGGTCGCGTCGTCGTGGGCGCGACCCTCGACGCTCGGGAGGTCCTTCGTTTGGGGGCCGCTGCGCCTGCGCGTCGCTTGGCTGCCATCTCGTCACCTCGTGTGCTCGGTCGTTTCGGATCGCTGTCGTCCCGGACGTGAATGCGCCCCTCAGTCCTCGTGCGATGAGCGGCACCGCGACGCCGCCGGCGACTAGGAGCCAGTCGGACGGCGAGATGGGTGTGGTGCCCAGCAGGCGGCGGAGCGGCGAGGCGGTCATCGCCGCGAGATGAACCGCGAGAGTGCCACCGACCGTCAGCTCCAGCGTGGGGAACCTCGTCCCCTTCGAATGCCCAGCGCGATAGCCGAGCGCGTGCACGAGCTGCGCCGCGGTCAGGGTGCAGAAGGCGATCGTCGTCGCCTGCGGCCCGGCGCCGTGGCGCGCGACCGCCAGGCCGTGCACGCCGAGCGTGGCCGCCGAGAGGATCGCCGCGTCGCGGCCGATCTCCGCGAGCGCCGGCCGGTCCAGAATGGGCTTTTGCGGGTCGAGCGGCGGGCGGTCCATGACGTCGGGCTCGGGCGGCTCGACGGCCAGCGCGAGCGCAGGCGCCACGTCGGACAGGAGATTGATCCAGAGGAACTGGATCGCCGACATCGGCCGCGCCGCCCCGAGCGCCAGAGCGCCGAGTGTTACCAGGATCTCGCTGAAGTTCGTCGACAGGAGGAACCTGAGCGCCTTGCTGATGTTCGCGTGGATTGTGCGTCCCTGCTCGACCGCCCGCACGATCGAGCTGAAGTCGTCGTCCATCAGGACGACGTCGGCGACATCGCGGGCGACGTCAGTCCCGCGCGCGCCCATGGCGACGCCGATGTCCGCGGCGCGGAGCGCGGCGGCGTCATTGATACCGTCGCCGGTCATCGCCACCACGTGGCCGCCGGCCTGGAGCGCGCGCACGATCTGGTACTTGTGGGCCGGCGACACCCGCGCGAACACGTCCACCTCGGCGGCCACCGCCGCCAGGGTGGCCGGATCCAGGCGCGACAGCTCGGCCGCCTCGATGACGCGCGGGCTCTTGCCGTCGGGATCGAGATCGCGGTAGACCGCCGAGGCCGTACGCGCCTGGTCTCCGGTGAGAATCACCGGCCGGATCCCCGCGCGCCGGCAGGCCTGGATGGCCTCGCGCACGCCCGGCCGGATCGGATCGCTGAGCGCGACGAGACCGATCCACGTGAGGTCGGCGTGGATCGCCTGGGCGTCGGGCGACACCTGCTTGAAGGCGAGCGCGAGGATCCGCATCCCACCGGCCGCGACGCGCGCGTTCGTGGCGAGGATCTCGGTCCTCGACTCCTTCGTGAGCGGCCGGGCGGTCTCGCCGTCGAGCCAGAACGCCGAGAGGGCGAGCACCTCCTCGGGAGCGCCCTTGACCATGACGAGCCGCTCGGTCGCGCTCTCGGCGTGAACCGTCGCCATCCAGTTGTCGCCGTTTCGCCGCGGGCGGAGCTCGAGCAGCGGATACTGCTGTCGCAAGGCCCGCCAGTCGATCCCGTAGTCCAGGGCCGCGGTGAGCAGCGCGCCCTCCGTCGAGCTTCCCCGGATCTCGGCGGAGTCCGCGTCGACCTCGGCCTCGTTGCAGAGCACGCCCACCGCGAGCGCCCGAGCCAGGAGCTGATCGGGCTCGTCGGCCGTCCGCACGCCCGCGGGCGGCGCGGGGTACTCGCGACGACCGAGGTACCACGCGGCGGCCGTCATGCGGTTCTCGGTGAGCGTGCCGGTCTTGTCGAGGCAGATGACGGTCGTCGCCCCCAGGCTCTCGACCGCCGCCAGACGGCGCACGAGCATCCGCTGGCGCATCATGCGATGCATCCCGAGGGCGAGCGTGGTCGTGGCGACCGCCGGAAGACCTTCCGGGACGGCCGCGACGGCGAGCGAGACCGCAGCGCGTAGCATCTCGATCGGCGGGACCCCGCGCATCAGCCCCAGGCCGAGCGCCGCGCCGCAGAAGCCGAGTGAGAGCGCCACGAGCTGGCCGCCCATTCGACCGAGCTGGCGCTCGAGCGGCGTCGGCGGCGTCGACGTCTGCGCCACGAGCGCCCGGATGCGGCCGATCTCGGTGTTGCGCCCCGTGCCGATGACGACGGCAAGCCCCGAGCCCTCGGCGACCACGGTACCGGCGAACACCATGTTGAGCCGATCGGGCAACGGCGCCTCCGCGTCGCACGCGAGCGCCGCGTCCTTCGTGACCGGCAGGCTCTCACCGGTGAGGGTCGATTCGTCGACCCCGAGATGGTCCACGGCGACGAGCCGGCCGTCGGCGGGGACCGTGTGGCCGGCCTTGAGGATCATCACGTCGCCCGGCACCAGCTCGCCGGCCGGCACCATGAGCTCCTGGCCGTCCCGCCGCACGAAGGCCGCGGGCAGGCTGCCGTTCTGCAGCGTGGCCAGGATGCGCTCGACCCGTCGCTCGGTGACGTAGCCGACGACGGCGTTGGCGCCGACCACCGCGACGATGACCACCGCGTCGACGACGGCGCCCACGCCCAGCGAGAGCGCCGCGGCGCCGCCGAGGAGCAGCACCGGCAGCGACGTCAGATGGTCGGCCAGGATCTCGAGCGAGGACTTCGGCGCCGGCGTGGGCAGGCTGTTCTCGCCGGCTTCGGCGAGCCGCCGCGCCGCGTCGTCGGCGCCGAGCCCGACTATTGGATTGGTCCGCAGGCGCTCGGACACCGCGTCCGCCGTCATCGTGTGCCAGGCGCTGTCGGCTCGCGGCGCGGCCCGGGGGCCACCGTTCCGGACCTCGCCCGCGTGTCGCGCGACCGCGCTGATCAGCGAGCGCAGATCGAGCGCGGCCGGGTCGAACAGCACGAGGACGTTGCCGGTGACCACGCTGGCCTGCGCCTGCCGGACGCCGCGGGCGACCGCGAGGCGCGCCTGGAGGCGGCCAGCATAATCGGGCTTTCCGCGCAGCCCTTCCACGTGAAGGCGAGCCCGGCCACGGACTGTGACGAAGACGATCTCGACGGTGATGCGGTGCGGCGGAGCGAGGGGGGCGGGGGAGCGCTCGGGTCTAGCGGGGGAGGACGAACCCCTTTGCCCGGAGGTAGCGGTCGATCGCGCCCTCATACGAGCGCTTCCGAGAGGACGCTGTCTCGAACACCGCGTCGGCGATCAGGCGCAAGAGCAGTTGAACTAGCATCTCGCCTCCTCCGGGGGTGCCGGGCCTTCAGGCCCCTCACACGAGAGTACGAGACGAGTATGTCAGGTCGATGTCGCGCGACGTACATTCTAATGACGTCCCTGGAGCCTAATGAGATCGCGAGGTTCCGACGGGGGCCCGATCTTCCCGCCGCGCGCCGCGGTGATCAGGGCCGCGCCCACGGTGGTGCCCTGACTCAGGAGGATGCTCGTGAGGGGTCTCGCCCACCCGAGGGAGGCCAGTCCCACGAGGCCGAGGTTGGCGCGGGCCGCGATCCCGAGGGTTCGTCGCACCGCGACGATGCTCTCCCGGGCCAGATCGAGGCCCCGCACGACCCGGTCCAGCCCTCCCGAGAGCAGCACGATGTCGGCGGCTTCCGCGGCCACCTCCGTGCCACCGGGCACCGCCATGCCGACGTCGGCGGCCTTCAGGGCCAGCGCGTCGTTCACCCCGTCGCCGACCATGAGGACCACGCGTCCTTCGGCCTTCAGCTCTCGCACGAGCCGGGCCTTCGCCTCGGGCAGGAGCTCCGCGTAGTGGTGGCGGAGCCCGAGGGATTCCGCGATCACTCGGCTCGGCTCGGGATGGTCGCCCGAGAGCATGATGACGTTCTTCATCTGGCGGGCCCGGAGTGCTCGCACCGCCTCGGGAGCGTCGTCGCGGAGCTGATCTTGTAACACGAGCATGCCGGCCAACCGATCGTCGATCGCCACGAAGAGCGGCGAGGCGCCGGCGGCGTGGGCGGCCGTCTCGTCGCTCCGGCTCTTCTCGAGCGCCACGCGACGGAGCTCCATGAACCGACGGCTCCCGATGAGGACGCGCCGATCCTCGACCCTGACGTCGATGCCCAGGCCCAGCGACGACTCGGTGGACGTCACCGGGGGAACCTCGACTTGCCGCTCGCGCGCGAGACGGGCGACGGCGCGGGCGACCGGATGGCTCAAGCCGTGCTCCGCGGCGGCGCTCAACCGGATCAGCTCGGCCTCGTCGACGGAGCGATCGTAGGAGACGACGCGGGTCACGTGTAGCGTGCCCGTTGTCAGGGTGCCGGTCTTGTCGAAGACGACGGTGTTGACCCGCGCCAGGAGCTCGAGCGTCCGCGGCCCTTTGACCAGGATTCCCTCGTTCGCGGCCCGCCGGAGCGAGGTCATGATCGCGGTGGGGATTCCGACACGGGCGGCGGTGCCATAGTCGGCGACCAGGATGGCCATGCCCGAGTCGATGCTCCGCGAGAACGCGGCGCCGAGCCCCGCCAGGGTCAGCGTGCGCCAGACCTCGCGATCGGCGAGCGTCTCGGCGAAGAGCTGGATATCCGGCTTCTCGCCGGCCGCCGCCTCGATCGCCCGGACGATGCGACCCACCGCCGTGTCGAGTCCGAGCTGCTCGGCCCGGACCTCGATCTCGCCGTGCTCGACCGTGGTGGCCGCGAAGACCTGGTCGCCCGGCTGGCGTTCGACCGGCAGCGCCTCGCCCGTCACCGTCTGCTGGTTGACCATCGCCTCGCCGCTCACGATGGTGCCGTCGACCGGAAGCTGTTGTCCGGCGCTCACGACGACGACGTCACCGACGTGGAGGGCGCGGATCGGCACGGCTTCGCGGCGCTCGCCGAATCGTCGCGACACGATGTGCTCGGGCGCGCCCACCACGTCGCTGAGCGATTTCCTGGCGGTCACGACGCTTCGCGCCACGACTAGCTCGCCCAGCGCGCGGAGCCACGTCAAGAGGGCGGCGGCGGTGAAGTTCCGGCGTGCGATCAGCAGGGCGAGCGTCGAGGCCTCGAGCACGTCCCCGTTGAGCCGACGGCGGGTAGCGACCGTGAGGCCGGCTCGCAGGAAGGCGGGAAGGCCGGAGGCCGCGAGCAGGCCGGCCGTCAGCGCCGCCGGTACGGGCAGACAGCAAGCCGTGACGAGCATCGACGTCGCGCCGATCATCTTCAGCCAGGGCGCGGACGGAAGCGACTGTCGCTCCGGCCGACGACGCGCGGGCGTCGCCGGCGAGCCGGAAGGCGCCACGAGCTCCGCCGTCATCTGGTCGAGCCGATCGACGATCGACGCGGCGGCCAGGCTATAGGGGTCGTAGTCGATCCGCAGACTGCCCGTCAGCGGTCGGGCCTCCACCGCCCGGATGCCCGGCATCGCCTTCAGCCCGGATTCGATCGCGGCGCAGCGCGGCCCGAGCCACCGCGAAGGATAGCGAACGCGCAGGCGCCCCCGGACCGAGTGGGCGACGGTGTGGCGCACGGAGGCTACCGATCCCGCGATGCGTGATAGTCGCGGAAGAGCCCGTGCGCGTACCAGAGAGCCGACGTCCAGGACAGCGCGGTGACCGGACCACGCAGTAGCTGCCGCGCCGCCCAGAAGAGCAGGCCGACGGAGAGGAGCAGCGGGAGGTCCACGCGCCCGCGTGTTCGCTGAGCGATTCGCGCGTTGACGTTGCTGAGCGTGCCGGAGAGAGCCGCGGCCACCGGGGACGGGCCGTCCGCCGCCTGGCCGGCCGGCTCGTTGTCGTCCGGCAACGTCAGATCGGCGTGCTCTGCCACGGCGCGCGCGATGTCCGCGGCATTCAGGACGCCTGGGTCGTAATGGATCAGGAGGCTCCGGGTGCGCGGCGACCACACCGTGGCCTGGGCGCCCGGCAGCTGGTCGACAACATCGGTGAGCCCGGCCGACCCGGCGCCCGGCGGCAGACGCAGGCGCAGGCGGCCCGGGATGTCGTGGACGATTGCGAGGGCGCGCGAGGCGTAGACCCCGTTACCGTTCGGGCGCAACGCCTCGAGCCTCAGGAGGCCCGGCGGCGACTGCTGTGGGCGCGGCGACGCGAACCGGCGCGGTCCGGCTCGTCCTCGGCTTCGGAGACCTCCGCTGCCTCCTCGACGTGATGGCCGTTGCCCTCGGCCAGCATGTCCTCACGCCGGGCGCGGGCCTCGGCCGCGATGTCCTCGAAGGTCTCCATCTGCTCGGCCAGGAGGCGGCGGCCCTCCTCGACCATCCCCATCCCTGCCACCGCCGCCTCGATGGCCAGCGGGCGCAAAACCCGGGAGAAGAGCGGAACGACGAGCGCGGCGCCGAGACCGAGGAGAAATGACGTGGGATGGATCTGCATCGTGGCCTCCTTGACTTCTGATCTGTCGCGGATGCTAACTAGCCGGGTCTCAGGCGATTGTTACGTTTCGGCTACGCTGCGTGGAAGCTCTTGCGGCGACCTGAAAAACTTCACACCTGAGATCGAAGCACCGTTTGACTGGGCTTCGTTCTGCTCCCACACTGACACTATCTCACGACGTGCTAGGGGAGGATCTCCAGCGATGCCACGAAAAGCAGCCAATCAATCCCGTATTTTCGGCGGGGCCGAGACCCTGTCGCTCGAGCTCGTGCACGCGGTGACCGAGACGGCCGTCGCCGCGGTTCGCGGCGCGCAGGAAGTCGGTGCCGAGATCGGCACGACCGCCGTCGGCGCCGTCCGCGGCTCGATCAGAGCGGCCGAGGAGATCGGCGGCGATCTGGGACGGCTCGCGATGAGCGCGACGACCGGCGTGGTCGAGAGCGGGCGCGAGGTGGGCGGCGAGGTTGGCCGCGTCGCGGTGGGCGCCGCCCAGGGCGCGGCGAGTGCCGTGCGACGGGCCGGCGCGAGCGCCGCTCGCATGATGGGACTCGGCGGTCGGCGTCCGCTCCAGAAGGTCGAGCGTCCGCGGCGCGCGAATCGGCGTCCGCGTCGCGCGTCCGCGGCGTAGCGACGGCGTCGGCCCGCGCGGCGCCACGTTCCCCGCGGGCCGTTAGCTCAGTGATGCCAGTCGCGCGAGGAGCGCCTGGAGCGCCGGGTCGTCGGCGCCCTTGGGCTTGATGCGCGTGAACTCCTCGCGCTCTTTCTTGCGCCAGAGCGGCGGCTTGGTGGCGTCGATGGCCATCTTGCCGCCCACCCGCATCACCGTCACCTCCGAGCGGTCGACGTTCGGCGCCGAGATGTCGAGCGGGTGAATGCGCTCGTGCGGGATCACGATGACGTCGCGCTCGGGGTTCAGGCGCGTCGAGATCGCCCAGAACACCTCGCGCGGGTCGTAGATGTTCACGTCCTCGTCGACGGCGATCGCGATCTTCGGGTGCAGGTAAGGGCTCGACAGGACGCCGAGCAGCACGTCGCGCGCTTGGCCGTCCCAGCGGGGCGTCATCTGCACGATGACCGTGAACATCGTCACCCACGGCGGGATGTAGACGTCATGGATCTCGGTGCGGCCGTGGATCTCGCTGAGCCGCCGGTAGAGGCTCGCCTCCATCGGCACCGACACGAGCGGCTGATGGTCGGTGAAGACGGTTGCCTGCATGTGGCGATAGATCGCGTCGCGGCGCCGGGTGACGGCCGTCACCTCGAAGATCGGCGCGGGACCCTCGGCGCCCTTGCTGTAGCCGGTGAATTCACCGAACGGTCCCTCGGGCTCGCGGACGCCGGGCGGCACGACGCCCTCGATGACGATCTCGGCCTGCGCCGGCACCTCGAGGTCGACCGTCTCGCACTTCACGAGCTCGAGTGTCTCGCCGAGGACGCCCGCGCCCATCTCGAGCTCGTCGTACCCCTCGTGCCGCCCGCTGAAGTTCGCGAGGATCTCGTAACCGGGATGCAGGCCGATCGCGAACGCCATCGGCGCCGGGAGCCCGCGCTCCTGGTACTTCATGAGGTGGGCCCAGTTGTGGCGGGCCGCCATCCAGAAGCCCATCTTCCGCGGCCCGCGAACCAGCGCGCGGATGATCGCCTCGTTGCGCACGCCGGTGTCCGGATCCTTCGTGATGGTGACGCCCGAGCCGAGGTAGCGGCCGGCGTCGCCCTCGGAGTGGATCGGAATCGGCAGCTTCGTGATGTCTGCGTCGGCGCCGAGCATCTTCACTTCCTTGCACGGCCCGTCGGAGACGAGCTTGGAGCCGCCCGGGACGCGCGTGAACATGCGGTCGGCGAGCTCGCGCACGACGCTCTGGGGCGAGGTGCCGAGCGCCTTGGCCTGCCGCGCGCGATCCTTCACCAGGATGTCGCAGAGCTTCCAGCCCGGGAAGCCCTTGAGCCGGTTCATGATGATCGGCCGCGGGCTTTGAGAGCAGACCGCGCCCGCCTGCGTGATCGGATCGATCTCGTCGTCGACGCGGATCAGGTCGTCGCCGAGCGAGGCCAGGAAGTCTCTCAGGTTCAACGCCATCGCCGTCTCCTCGGGCGGGAGTGCTCCCCGCCCCTCGGGCGGAGGTGCTCTCCGCCCCTCGGGCGCGGGGTCGCTGCACTCGCGTTGTAGCAACCGACTCCACCGAAGTCAAACCGTGGGGCCCGCGCGGGCTCGGCCGGGACGAAGCCATTCTCCAGGCCAACCGCGACCGCCTCCGGCCATCCTCATGACCACGCTCGCCTTCGTGGCCGGCATGCTCCCGCTGATGCTCTCGCAAGGCGTGGGCGCCGGCGACAACCGCGCCATCGGCTCCGTGATCGCGGGCGGCCAGATGCTCTCGCTGCTCTTGACCCTCCTGGCCACGCCGGTCTTCTACTCGCTGTTCGACGACGCGGCGGCGCGCTTCGCGCCGCGCGCCCGGCTCCGCCGGCTTCGCCGCCGTGCGCCGGTGGTGCCGGCGCCGGCGATCGCCACCGGCCGCGACTGACCCAAGCGATCTTCGCGCTTGACCGAGCCGCCGTCCCGGGTGTTAGTGGGACGGTTCGCGATCGAATCGCAGGGGGGGACCCATGACGCAGTCGACGACGCTCCCGTACACCGGCCAGGAGTTCCTCGACAGCCTCGACGACGGCCGGGAGGTCTGGATCTACGGCGAGCGGGTGAACAAGATCACCACGCATCCGGCGTTTCGCAACTGCGCCCGGATGATCGCGCGCCTCTACGACGCGCTGCACGAAGACCACCGGCTCGGCCGGCACGTGCTGACCGAGCCGAC
>Ga0114129_10007335_pt1 | contig 15696 bp, 12 predicted proteins | sample RhiMetdeltSRZDD1_FD_80071 | JGI IMG/M metagenome (GOLD analysis project Ga0114129, IMG submission 80071) | Populus rhizosphere microbial communities from Tennessee, USA - Rhizosphere MetaG P. deltoides SRZDD1 (version 2) (version 2) | ecosystem: Host-associated > Plants > Roots > Rhizosphere >... | reverse complement strand
TGACAACGTGAACCTGAGCGTGGACCTGATCACGCCGATCGCCATGGACAAGGGGCTGCGCTTCGCCATCCGCGAGGGCGGCCGCACGGTCGGTGCCGGCACCGTGGCGGAGATCATCCAGTAATGCGCGACCTGATCACGTTCCAGTGCAGCCAGTGCAAGAGGCGCAACTACGTCTCCACGAAGAATCGCAAGAAGACGACCGAGAAGCTCGAGTTCAAGAAGTTCTGCCGGTGGTGCAGGGCGCACACGCTCCACAAAGAGACGAAGTGAGGGGCCCGGGGCCCCGTCTGAAGGCCAGTAGCTCGAACGGCTAGAGCGCCGGTCTCCAAAACCGGATGTTGGGGGTTCGAATCCCTCCTGGCCTGCCAGATGCGGGACGAGGCGCTTGGGCGCAGGGGTCGCATGAACTGGTTCCAGAGGGTCAAGACGTTCCTGGCGGAGGTTCGGTCCGAGCTGAAGCGCACGTCGTGGCCCTCCGGGAAGGAGGTCCGCGGCACGACGACGGTCGTCATCGTGACGGTCTTCATCTTCGCGCTGTTCCTGTGGGTCGTGGACACGGTCCTGTTCCACATGGTCAGCTGGGTCTTCACGCACGCGGGCTGAGGGCGATGACGGGCATGGCGAAGCAGTGGTACATCGTGCACACCTATTCCGGGTACGAGAACAAGGTGCGCGAGAGCCTGAAGCAGCGGACCGAGGCTCTCGGAATGGAGAACGAGATCGGCGAGATCCTGATCCCGACGGAGGACGTCGTGGAGATGCGGGACGGCGCCAAGGTGATCTCGAAGAAGAAGTTCTTCCCCGGGTACGTGCTGATCAATATGGAGATGAACGACGCCACCTGGCACGTGGTCAAGAACACGCCGAAGGTGACGGGCTTCGTGGGGTCGGGGCTGAAGCCGACGCCCCTCACCCAGGAGGAAGTGGACCGGATCATCAACCAGGTGTCGGTTGCGGCGGAGAAGCCGAAGCCGAAGTTCCAGTTCCAGAGAGGGGACTCGGTGCGCATCGTGGACGGCCCGTTCTCGAACTTCTCCGGGCTCGTGGATGAAGTCAACCAGGACCGGGCCACCGTGAAGGTGATGGTGACCATCTTCGGCCGTTCCACGCCGGTCGAGCTGGATTTCCTGAAGGTCGAGAAGCTGTAAGGGTTCCGGAGAGCGCTCATGGCCAAGAAGGTCGTCGGATTCGTCAAGCTGCACATCCCTGCGGGGAAAGCCACGCCGGCGCCGCCCGTGGGCCCGGCGCTGGGCCAGCAGGGCGTCAACATCATGGATTTCTGCAAGGCGTTCAACTCGCAGACCGCCAAGATCGGCGAGGGGATGATCATCCCGGTCGTGGTCACGGTGTACGCCGACCGCTCCTACACCTTCATCACCAAGACGCCGCCGGCCAGCATCCTGCTCAAGAAGGCCGCCGGCCTGGCGAAGGGATCGGGCGTCCCCAACAAGGAGAAGGTCGGCAAGGTCACGATGGCCCAGGTCGAGGAGATCGCGCGCACGAAGATGCCCGACCTGAACACCGACGACGTCCAGGCGGCGGTCCGCACCGTGCTCGGCACGGCGCGCAGCATGGGGATCGAGGTGACGGCATGAAGAGCCACGGGAAGAAGTACACGGCGGCGCGCAAGCAGGTGCAGGAGAAGCCGGTCACCCTGGACGAGGCCATCCCGCTGGTCCGGAAGATCAAGTACGCCAAGTTCGACGAGACGATGGAGCTCGCCCTGCTGCTCGGCGTCGACCCGAAGCACGCCGACCAGATGGTGCGCGGCACGGTCATCCTGCCGCACGGCACCGGCGGCTCGAAGAAGGTGCTGGTCATCGCCTCGGGCGAGAAGATGAAGGAGGCCGAGAAGGCCGGCGCCGACCACGTCGGCGGGCCCGACATGGTGGCGAAGATCCAGGAAGGCTGGCTCGATTTCGACGCCATCGTGGCCACCCCGGACATGATGAAGGACGTCGGAAAGCTCGGGAAGATCCTCGGCCCCAAGGGGCTGATGCCCAACCCGAAGACCGGAACGGTCACGTTCGACGTCGCGAAGGCGGTGCAGGAGATCAAGGCCGGCAAGGTGGAGTTCCGGGTGGACAAGACCTCGATCATCCACGTGCCGTTCGGCAAGTCCTCCTTCGACGAGAAGAAGCTCCTGGAGAACGCCCGGGCCCTCGTGACGGCCGTCCTGCGCGCCAAGCCGCCGACGGCGAAGGGGAAGTACCTGCGCTCGGCGTACGTGTCGACCAGCATGAGCCCTAGCGTGCGCCTGGACACGGGCAGCCTCGAAGCGCTGGCCTAGGAGAGAGGGATGAACAAGCAGGAGAAGACCCAGGAAATCGAGGCCCTCAAGGGCCTGCTGCAGGGGACGCCCCCGACCTTCGTCCTGTCGTTCAGCGGCCTGACCGTGAACCAGGTCTCGTCGCTGCGCAAGAAGGTCCGCGCCTCCTCCTCGCGCTACCGGGTGGTGAAGAACCGCCTGGCGCTGCGGGTGATCAAGGGGACGCCGTACGAAGGGCTGTCGCCGCACTTCGAGGGGCCTACGGCGATTGCCTACAGCGTGAAGGACCCCGCCGCCCTCGCCAAGGTGCTGGACGAGTTCACCAAGGACAACCAGGGTCTTCAAGTGAAGGCCGGGTGGGTGGACGGCCGGGTGGTCGACAAGGCGGCGGTGAAGGCCCTCGCCGCGCTCCCCTCGCGCGAGGTCCTGATCGCGCGCCTGCTCGGAGCGCTGAAGTCCCCCATGACGCGCCTGGTCATGGTCCTGAAGGCTCCGCATCGCGACGTGGTGCGGGCCATGAGCGAGATCGCCAAGACGAAAGAGAAGACATCCGGGAGCGCGCCCGAGCCGGGCATCGCACCCGAGACCTAATTCGAGAACGCACTGACTCAGGAGGCCAGAATGCCAGCGATCACGAAGGATGACGTCAAGAACTACCTGAAAGCCGCACCGATGCTCGAGGTGGCCGAGCTCGTGAAGGAGCTCGAGTCGGAGTTCGGTGTTTCGGCCGCAGCCGCCATGCCGATGATGATGGCGGGGGGCGCGGGCCCCGCCGCCGCGGCCGTCGCCGAGGTGAAGGATGCCTTCGACGTCGTGCTGACCGAGGTCGGCGACAAGAAGATCAACGTCATCAAGGTCGTCCGGGAGGTCACCAGCCTCGGCCTCAAGGAAGCCAAGGACCTCGTGGACGGCGCCCCCAAGACGGTCAAGGAGGGCGTGTCCAAGGCGGAAGCCGAGGAGATCAAGAAGAAGTTCGCCGAGGCGGGCGCCAAGGTCGATTTGAAGTAGGGGCGGCCGGCAGCGTGCGGCCGATCCGGATCCAGTTGAAAACCACGTCCAGCCGATCCAGGCGAGCGCCCGGGCGCATCGCCGGGGTGTCCGGCGTCCATGCAAAGAGCGTCACACTCCACCCGCGCTCCGTCAGCCACGGGAGCGCTCGGGGGAAGGGGGTCTCTTGACCGAACTGACCACGACTGACGATTCGACGATCCCGTCGAACGGCCACAGCCACGACCGCGACCGTGTCAATTTCTCGAAGATCCACACCGCCATCCCGATCCCGAACCTGATCGAGGTGCAGAAGCGCTCCTACGAGCGCTTCCTGCAGATCTACACGGCGCCTCAGGATCGCGAGGACACCGGGCTCCAGGCCGTGTTCAAGTCGATCTTCCCGATCTCCGATTTCCGGCAGACCTGCTCGCTCGAGTTCGTCGAGTTCACCATCGGCAACTGGGAATGCAAGTGCGGCAAGCTGGAAGGGCTGGAGCACCTGCGCATCGCCTGCGTCAAGTGCGGCAAGAAGACGATTTCGCAGAACCCGAAGGCGCCCCGGCACACCTGCCCCGACTGCGGCTGGGCCAACGAGAACCGCGTCGACCACTGCGAGATGTGCGGCGATCCGGTGTCGCTCAAGTTCAAGTACGACGTCGCCGAGTGCCAGGAGCGGGGCATGCACTTCACGGTGCCCCTCAAGGTGAAGATCCGCCTCGTGGTCTACGAGAAGGAGAGCGAGTCGGGCAACAAGGACATCCGCGACATCAAGGAGCAGGAGGTCTACTTCGGCGAGATCCCGCTCCTGACCGAGAACGGCACCTTCATCATCAACGGCACCGAGCGCGTCATCGTGTCGCAGCTGCACCGCTCGCCGGGCGTGTTCTTCCAGAGCGACGACCAGAAGAAGGTCTGGATGGCGAAGGTCATCCCGTACCGCGGCTCGTGGCTGGAGTTCGAGTACGACGAGAAGGACCTGCTGTACGTCCGCATCGACCGCAAGCGCAAGTTCCTCGGCAGCGTCGTCCTGCGCGGGCTGGGCATGAAGTCGGACGAGGAGATCCTGCGCCGCTTCTATCGCACCGAGAGCATCACCGTCGAGAACAAGAAGCTGTCCTGGCGCGTGTCGCCCGGCCTCGTCGGGCACAAGCCGCGGGCGGACGTCACCGACCGGAAGGGCAAGGAGGTCCTGGCGGCGAAGGGCAAGAAGCTCACCGCCACCGTCGTGGCGGCGCTCGAGAAGGCCGGCGTCGAGTCGGTCCCGGTCGACCCGGAGGATCTGGAAGGCGCGAGCGTGCTCGCCGACATCGTGGACATCCGGACGGGCGAGATCCTGGCGGAGGCGAACGAGAAGGTCACCGGCAAGGCGATCGACGAGATCCTGGCCCGCGGCCTCGCCTCGTTCGAGATCTTCTTCCCGCTCGAGTCGGAGATCGGCGCCATCCTCACCGAGACGATCCGCAAGGACCCCGTGAAGACTCCTGAGGAGGCCCTGGTCGAGATCTACCGCCGCCTCCGTCCCGGCGACCCGCCGACGCTCGAGGGATCGCGCACCCTGTTCAACGGGATGTTCTTCGACTCGAACCGCTACGATCTGTCGCGCGTCGGCCGGCTGAAGATGAACACCAAGCTGGGCACGGGGTTCCCGCTCGACCAGCGCGTCCTGACCGTCGACGATTTCGTCCTCGTCCTGAAGTACCTGCTGGGGCTCCGCAAGAACCCGGCCGGCGTGGACGACATCGATCACCTGGGCAACCGGCGCGTGCGCGCCGTGGGGGAGCTCCTCGAGAACCAGTTCCGCATCGGGCTGGTGCGCATGGAGCGGGCGATCAAGGAGAAGATGTCGGTCTACCAGGAAATGACCACCGCGATGCCGCACGACCTGATCAACGCCAAGCCGGTCATGGCGGCCATCCAGGAGTTCTTCGGGTCGTCGCAGCTGTCGCAGTTCATGGACCAGACCAACCCGCTCTCGGAAATCACCCACAAGCGCCGCCTCTCGGCGCTGGGACCGGGCGGCCTGTCGCGCGAGCGCGCCGGGTTCGAGGTGCGCGACGTCCATCCGACGCACTACGGGCGCATCTGCCCCATCGAGACGCCGGAAGGCCCGAACATCGGCCTCATCTCGTCGCTGTCGTGCTACGCGCGCATCAACGAGTACGGGTTCATCGAGTCGCCGTACCGCAAGGTCGAGAGCGGGCGCGTCAAGGACTACGAGCGCATCACCGCCAAGGGGGACTCGCATTTCGAGCTGGGCCAGGTCGTGGAGAAGGCCGAGCTGGAGAAGGCGCTCAAGACGCAGCGCAAGGCCGGCAAGAAGGTGCGCCTGCCCGATCACGAGCCGCACCCCTTCTACCTGACCGCCTGGGAAGAGGACAAGGGGGTCATCGCGCAGGCCAACGTCCGCCTGGACGAGGACGGCCACATCGTCGACGACCGGGTGACCGCCCGCGTGGCCGGCGAGTTCAAGTTCGTGCTGCGGGACGAGGTGCAGTTCATCGACGTATCTCCCAAGCAGCTCGTGTCCGTGGCGGCGTCGCTCATCCCGTTCCTGGAGAACGACGACGCCAACCGCGCGCTCATGGGCTCGAACATGCAGCGCCAGGCCGTGCCGCTGGTCCGCGCCGAGGCCCCTCTCGTGGGGACCGGCATGGAGAAGATCACCGCCCGCGACTCGGGAGCGGTGGTGCTGTGCCAGCGCGACGGGACGGTGGACAACATCGACTCGCAGCGCATCATCATCCGCGTCTCGGGGGAGGGGTACGGCCTGAAGGGGCGCGAGAACGAGGACTTCGGGGCCGACATCTACAACCTGACCAAGTTCAAGCGCTCGAACCAGAATACCTGCATCAACCAGAAGCCGGTCGTGAAGGTCGGCCAGAAGGTTGCGAAGGGGGACGTCCTGGCGGACGGCCCCTGCACCGACATGGGGGAGCTGGCCCTGGGACGGAACGTCCTGGTGGCGTTCATGCCGTGGCGCGGCTACAACTTCGAGGACGCCATCCTGGTGTCCGAGAAGCTGGTGACGGACGACTACTTCACCTCGATCCACATCGAAGAGTTCGAGATCGAGGCGCGGGACACCAAGCTCGGACCCGAGGAGATCACCCGGGACATCCCGAACGTCTCGGAGGACTTCCTGAAGGACCTGGACGAGTCGGGAATCATCCGCATCGGGGCCCACGTCCGGCCGGGGGACATCCTGGTCGGCAAGGTGACCCCCAAGGGAGAGACCCAGCTGACCCCGGAAGAGAAGCTCCTCCGGGCAATCTTCGGCGAGAAGTCGGGCGACGTGCGCGACGCCTCGCTCACCACGCCCCCGGGTATCGAGGGGACGGTGGTGGACGTCAAGATCTTCTGCCGCAAGGGGGTCGAGAAGGACGGGAGGGCCCTGCAGATCGAGCAGGACCAGATTTCCCGGATGGAGAAGAACCTGCACGACGAGACCCGGATCCTCAAGGAGGAGAACCGCAACCGCATCACCGAGATTCTCCTCGGCAAGAAGCTGACGGCGCCCCTGACCGAGAAGCGCAAGAAGAAGGAGGTCCTCCCGAAGGGGACCGAGCTCGACCGGGAGGTCATGGCGAAGCTGACGGTCGACGACCTGATGCGCGTGGAGGTCGACTCCAAGAAGGGGGAAGTGGACGAGATCCGCGAGATCGAGGAGCGGACCGAGCGGAAGGTCCAGATCCTGAAGCGCCTGCACGAGGAGAAGATCGCCCAGCTCCGCAAGGGGGACGAGCTGTCTCCCGGCGTCATCAAGCTGGTCAAGGTCTACGTCGCCATGAAGCGCAAGCTCTCGGTCGGCGACAAGATGGCCGGCCGGCACGGGAACAAGGGGGTCATCGCCCGCATCCTGCCGCCGGAGGACATGCCGTACCTCCCGGACGGCACTCCGGTCGAGATCGTCCTGAATCCCCTGGGCGTCCCGTCCCGTATGAACGTCGGCCAGATCCTCGAGACGCACCTCGGCTGGGCGGCGCGCTCCCTCGGGCTGTTCTTCGCGACGCCGGTGTTCGACGGCGCGACCGAGAAGGAGATCAAGGACTACCTCAAGAAGGCCACGCTCCCGTCGACCGGGAAGACGGTCCTGTTCGACGGCAAGACCGGAGAGGCGTTCGACCAGAAGGTGACCGTGGGGTACATCTACATGATGAAGCTGTCGCACCTGGTCGACGACAAGATCCACGCGCGGTCCATCGGGCCGTACTCGCTGATCACGCAGCAGCCGCTGGGCGGCAAGGCCCAGTTCGGAGGCCAGCGCTTCGGCGAGATGGAGGTCTGGGCGCTCGAGGCGTACGGCGCGTCCCACATCCTCCAGGAGCTCCTGACCGTCAAGTCGGACGACGTGTACGGGCGCACCAAGATCTACGAGGCCCTGGTGAAGGGCGAAACCACCGTGGACCCCGGACTTCCAGAATCCTTTAACGTCCTGGTGCGGGAGCTGCAGAGCCTGTGCCTGGATATCGAGCTCCGGGCGGGCCAGCCTGCCGCACCGGGGACTCAGGGAGGAGACGCTCGATGAGACCCTACACCGAAGGGTTCCGCCCCATGAGCAAGAGCTCCCCCTTCTCGGACAAGGCGCGCACGATCAACGACTTCGAGTCGATCCGGATCTCCCTGGCCTCGCCGGAGAAGATCCGCTCCTGGTCCTACGGAGAGGTGACCAAGCCCGAGACGATCAACTACCGCACGTTCAAGCCGGAGCGCGACGGCCTCTTCTGCGCCAAGATCTTCGGCCCCGTGACCGACTGGGAATGCCTGTGCGGCAAGTTCAAGAGGATGAAGCACCGCGGGGTGATCTGCGACAAGTGCGGCGTCGAGGTGACCCAGAGCAAGGTCCGGCGCGAGCGGATGGGGCACATCGAGCTGGCGTCGCCGGTGAGCCACGTCTGGTTCTTCAAGGGGCTGCCGAGCCGCATCGGCCACCTGCTCGACATCACGCTGCGCGATCTCGAGCGCATCCTGTACTTCGAGGCCTACGTGGTCATCGATCCGGCCGATGCGCCGATCGAGGAGAAGGAGCTCCTGACCGAGGAGCGCTACCGCAAGCTGCGCGAGGAGTTCGGCGACAAGTTCATCGCCAAGATGGGGGCCGAGGCGATCAAGGAGCTGCTGCGGCGCGTCCGGGTCGAGGAGCTGGCGCTCGAGATGCGCGCCCGCATGAAGACCGAGACCTCGACGCAAAAGCGCCTGAAGTTCGCCAAGAGGCTCAAGGTGGTCGACGCGTTCCGCCGCTCGGGGAACAAGCCCGAGTGGATGATCCTCGACGTCATCCCGGTCATCCCGCCCGAGCTGCGGCCCCTGGTGCCCCTCGACGGCGGCAGGTTCGCCACGTCGGACCTGAACGACCTGTACCGCCGGGTGATCAACCGCAACAACCGGCTGAAGAAGCTCCTCGAGCTGCGCGCTCCTGAAGTCATCATCAGGAACGAGAAGCGGATGCTCCAGGAGGCGGTGGACGCCCTGTTCGACAACGGGCGCCGCGGCCGGGTCCTGCGCGGCACCAACAACCGCCCGCTCAAGTCGCTCTCCGACACGCTGAAGGGGAAGCAGGGACGCTTCCGCCAGAACCTCCTCGGCAAGCGCGTCGACTACTCGGGCCGCTCGGTCATCGTGGTCGGCCCCGAGCTGAAGCTGCACCAGTGCGGCCTGCCCAAGAAGATGGCGCTCGAGCTGTTCAAGCCGTTCATCTACAACAAGCTCGAGCAGGAAGGGCTGGTGTCCACCATCAAGGCGGCGAAGGAGATGGTGGAGCAGCAGAAGTCCAAGGTGTGGGATTTCCTGGAGGAGGTCATCCAGGAGCACGCCGTCCTCCTGAATCGCGCCCCGACCCTGCACCGCCTCGGCATTCAGGCGTTCGAGCCGGTCCTGATCGAGGGGAAGGCGATCAAGATCCATCCGCTGGTGTGCACCGCCTTCAACGCCGATTTCGACGGCGACCAGATGGCGGTCCACATCCCGCTGTCCCCCAAGGCGCAGATCGAGGCGCAGATCCTGATGCTGAGCACCCAGAACCTGCTCAGCCCCGCCAACGGCCAGCCGGTGGTCATCCCGACGCAGGACATCGTGCTCGGGGTCTACTACCTGACCAAGCACAAGCAGGCGGCGAAGGGGGAGGGGCGGATCTTCGGGTCTTCCGAAGAGGCGCTCCTGGCGCTCGAGCTGGGCGAGGTCGAGCTCCTGTCGGGAGTGCGCGTGCGCTACTCCGGCGAGCTGATGGACCTGACGACCGTCTACGACGACCAGGACATCCTGCACACGGACATCCAGGTCGTCGAGAACCAGCTGATCGCCACCACGGTCGGGCGCATCCTGTTCAACGACAACCTGCCGGAAGGTCTGCCGTTCGTCAACGGCCTCCTGAAGAAGAAGGGACTCGGGCAGCTGGTGCAGTTCTGCTACCTGCACTTCGGCAACGAGAAGACCGTGCGGATGGTGGACGAGCTGAAGACGCTCGGGTTCTACTACGCCACGAAGGCGGGCGTGTCGATCGGCATCGACGACATGGTGGTCCCGGCCAACAAGGGGCGGCTGGTCGAGGAGGCCCGCAAGGCCCAGATCCTCGTCGAGAAGGAATACAACGAAGGGGCGATCACGCCGGGCGAGCGCTACAACAAGGTCATCGCCATCTGGTCGAAGGTCACCGAGGACATCTCCGAGGAGATGTTCCGGGAGATGCAGGAGATCGACCAGTCGGGCGGCGAGTTCAACCCGATCTACATGATGGCCGACTCCGGCGCCCGGGGCAGCAGGCAGCAGATGCGCCAGCTGGCGGGCATGCGCGGCCTGATGGCGAAACCCTCGGGGGAGATCATCGAGACCCCGATCACCTCGAACTTCCGCGAGGGCCTCAACGTGCTGCAGTACTTCATCTCCACGCACGGGGCCCGCAAGGGACTGGCCGACACGGCGCTCAAGACGGCGGACTCGGGGTACCTCACCCGGCGCCTGGTGGACGTCGCCCAGGACGTGATCATCACCGAGGACGACTGCCAGACGATCGACGGGATCCACGTCACGGCGATCGTCGAGGGGGGCGAGGTCATCGAGCCCCTGCGCGACCGCCTCGTCGGCCGGGTCTCCATGGAGGACGTCTACGATCCTCTCACGGGCGACCTGATCATCAAGGCGAACGAGGAGATCAACGAGGACATCGCCAACCAGATCCAGGGGGCGGGCCTCGAGAAGGGGAAGATCCGCTCGGTGCTCACCTGCGAATCGCGCCGTGGCGTGTGCGTCAAGTGCTACGGCCGCAACCTGGCCACCGGCCGGATGGTGGAGCTGGGCGAGGCGGTCGGCGTCATCGCGGCGCAGTCGATCGGCGAGCCCGGCACGCAGCTGACGATGCGGACGTTCCACATCGGCGGCACCGCGGCGGGCGGCGCCGAGCAGTCACGCCAGGAGGCGAAGAACGCCGGCCTGGTCACCTTCATCAACCTGTCGACCGTCCGCAGCAAGGGCGGGGACATGGTGGTGACGAACCGCACCGGCTCCCTGGTCATCCAGGACGCCAAGGGGCGGGAGAAGGAGCGCTATTCCATCGCCTACGGCGCGTCGCTGAAGGTCTCCGACGGGCAGTCGATCGACCCCGGCGCCCTGCTGGTCGAGTGGGACCCGTACACCCTGCCGATCCTCACCGAGTTCGGCGGGCAGGTCCACCTCAAGGACGTGATCGAAGGGGAGACGATGAAGGAGGAGGTGGACGAGGTCACCGGCTTCGCCCACCCGGTCATCCTGGAGTCGCCCGACGAGAAGAAGCAGCCGAAGGCCGTGATCAAGGACCCGAAGACCGGCAAGACGCTGAAGGAGTACCTGCTGCCGGCCAAGTCCCACCTCATGCTGCAGGACAAGGACACGGTCTCCCCGGGCATCGTGCTGGCGAAGATCCCGCGCGAGACCACCAAGACCAAGGACATCACCGGCGGCCTGCCGCGCGTGGTGGAGCTGTTCGAGGCGCGCCGTCCCAAGGAGCCGGCCGTGATCACCGAGATCGACGGGGTGGTGCGGTACGGCGAGGTGCTCAAGGGGAAGCGCCAGATCATCGTCGAGGACGCGGAAACCGGCGAGACCCGCGAGTACGAGGTCCCCAAGGGGGTCCACATCAACATCCAGGAAGGGGAGCGGGTGCGTGCCGGCGACCCCCTGATCGACGGCCCCCGCGACCCGCACGACATCCTGAGGGTCAAGGGGAAGGAGGACCTGCAGCAGTACCTGGTGAACGAGATCCAGGAGGTGTACCGCCTGCAGGGCGTCAACATCAACGACAAGCACATCGAGACGATCGTCCGCCAGATGATGCGCTGGGTGAAGGTCGAGGAGGTCGGCGACACCGAGTTCATCGTGGACGAGCAGGTGGACAAGTTCCGCTTCCAGTCGGAGAACGAGCGGGTTATCAACGAGAGCGGCCAGCCTTCGACCGGCCGCCCCCTCCTGCTCGGGATCACCAAGGCGTCCCTGTCGACCGACTCGTTCATCTCGGCGGCCTCCTTCCAGGAGACCACGCGGGTCCTGACCGAGGCGGCCATCGCCGGGCGCATCGACTACCTGCGCGGCCTGAAGGAGAACGTCATCATGGGCCGTCTCATCCCGGCGGGTACCGGCATGGAGCATTACCGGCGCCTGCAGATCGCCCCGGACGGTCCGCCTCCCATGGAGGAGATCGTGCCGGAGGGGGTGGAGACGCCGGGCCTGGAGGAGGGGCTGGAGCCCAGGACGGTGGAGGAAATCATCTCCGCCAGTCAGCAGGACAAGGGGGTCGCGTAACCGGCTCCCAAGGGGCGGCGGAGGGGTCCCCGAGGCCTGCGTAAGTTTTTGCAGGCAAAGTTCTTGACAGCACGGGGCCCCTTTGTTACTATCCGGCGGTTTCACCGACAGATGTGGGTCAGGATATTTGGGGTGCCGGGCAGGCTCCCGGTTGCCGGGGGGCCTGTTGCGGCCGGTAGTGCGTGTTTCACGCAACGCGGTTGGGGATTGAGCTTCGGATGCCGACGATCAACCAGCTGGTACGGTGGGGGCGCGAGCGGATGCGGGGGCGCACCAAGAGCCCTGCCCTGGACGCCTGCCCCCAGAAGCGCGGCGTCTGCGTCCGCGTCTTCACGTCCACTCCGAAGAAGCCCAACTCGGCCCTGCGCAAGGTGGCGCGCGTGCGTCTCACGAACGGGGTCGAGGTGACGACCTACATCCCGGGCGTGGGCCACAACCTCCAGGAGCACTCCATCGTGCTCATCCGCGGAGGCCGCGTGAAGGACCTGCCCGGCGTGCGCTACCACGTGGTCCGCGGCACCCTGGACTCGATGGGTGTCGAGGGCCGCAAGCAGTCGCGCTCGAAGTACGGGGCCAAGCGACAGAAAACCTAGCGGCGCCGCGGGGCTTCCGGTGGCGGAACGAGTCCGCCCCGGACGTGCCGGACGGTGCCAGTAACTGACGATATCCGGGAGGTTGTTCGGGACATGCCGCGACGCGCGATGGTGAGCAAGAGGGAAACGGTGCCGGATCCGATCTACCAGGCTCCGCTGGCCACGAAGTTCATCAACTGCATCATGTCGCAGGGCAAGAAGTCGGTCGCGGAGTGGATCTTCTACGGGGCCATGACGATCGTGAAGGACAAGTCGAAGGACGACCCGATCAAGATCCTGAAGCGCGCGGTGGACAACGTCAAGCCGCTGCTCGAGGTGAAGTCCCGCCGGGTCGGCGGCGCGACGTACCAGGTCCCCGTGGAGGTCAACCCGGCGCGGCGCCAGTCGCTGGCGATCCGCTGGATCATCTCCTACGCGGCGCAGCGCGCCTCGGAGAAGCGCCTCCTCGACAAGCTCGCGAACGAGGTGCTCGACGCGGCCAACAACCGCGGCGGGGCGATCAAGAAGAAAGAAGACACGCACAAGATGGCGGAGGCCAACAAGGCCTTCGCCCACTATCGCTGGTAAAGGATCATGGCCCGCCCGCACCCTCTCGATAAGTATCGCAACATCGGCATCGTCGCCCACATCGACGCGGGCAAGACGACCACGACCGAGAGAATCCTGTTCTACACCGGCAAGATCTACAAGCTCGGCGAGGTGCACGACGGCACCGCGACGATGGACTGGATGGTGCAGGAGCAGGAGCGCGGCATCACCATCACCTCCGCGGCGACCACCTGCTTCTGGCGCGAGCATCGCATCAACATCATCGACACGCCGGGGCACGTCGACTTCACCGCCGAAGTGGAGCGCTCGCTGCGCGTCCTGGACGGTGCGGTAGGCGTCTTCTGCTCGGACGGCGGCGTCGAGCCCCAGTCCGAGACGGTGTGGCGCCAGGCCGACAAGTACAAGGTCCCGCGCATCGCCTTCGTCAACAAGATGGACCGCCAGGGGGCTGATTTCGATCGCTGCGTGCGCATGATGAAGACGCGGCTGAACGCCCGGCCGGTGCCGATCCAGCTCCCCTGGGGACGCGAGGAGCAGTTCAAGGGGATCATCGACCTGGTGGAGATGAAGGCCTACCGCTTCAAGGAAGAGGCGCAGGGGGCCGAGTTCGATGTGCTGCCGATCCCCGACGACATGAAGGACGAGGTGCACCACGCCCGCGAGCGCGTCGTCGAGGCGGCCTGCGAGTGCTCCGACGACCTGCTGCACAAGTACCTCGAGGGGAAGGAGCTCGCGGCCGCGGAGGTCCGCCAGGCGCTGCGCAAGGGGACGATCGCGCTGCACTTCACGCCGGTCCTGTGCGGCGCCTCGTTCAAGAACAAGGGGGTGCAGCAGCTGCTGGACGCGATCGTCGAGTATCTGCCGTCGCCGCTCGAGGTGCCGCCGATCGAGGGGACCCTGCCGGACGGCAAGACCCCGGTCGTGCGCCGGACCTCCGACACCGAGCCCTTCTCCGCCCTGGTGTTCAAGATCATGACCGATCCGTTCGTCGGGCAGCTGGCCTTCATCCGCGTCTACTCCGGCAAGCTGGCCTCGGGCGAGCGGGGCCTGAACGCCAGCAAGGGGCAGTCGGAGCGCGTCGGCAGGATTCTGCAGATGCACGCGAACAAGCGCGAGGAGATCAAGGAGGTCTGGGCCGGCGACATCGCCGCCGCGGTCGGACTGCGGGGGGCCCGGACCGGGGACACGATCTGCGACGAGAAGTCCCCGATCGTCCTCGAGCCGATGGATTTCCCCGAGCCGGTCATCCAGCTGGCGATCGAGCCCAAGACGAAGGCGGACCAGGAGAAGCTCGGGACCGCCCTGGGGAAGCTGGCGCAGGAGGACCCGACCTTCAAGATCAACACCGACCCCGACACGGCCCAGACGATCATCTCCGGGATGGGCGAGCTGCACCTCGAGATCATCACCGACCGCCTGGTGCGCGAGTTCGGCGTCGGAGTCAGCGTCGGCAAGCCCCAGGTCGCCTACAAGGAGACCATCCGCCAGTCGGCCAAGGCCGAGGGGAAGTACATCAAGCAGACGGGCGGCCACGGGCAGTACGGCCACGTCAAGCTGGAGGTCTCGCCCCTGCCTCCCGGCAGCGGCTTCGAGTTCCTGAACGAGATCACCGGGGGCTCGATCCCGAGGGAGTTCATCAAGCCGGTCGAAGAGGGGATCAAGGAAGCCATGCTGGCCGGGCCGCTCGCCGGGTACGAGGTGCGCGACCTCCGCGTCGTCCTGTACGACGGCTCCTACCACGATGTCGATTCGTCCGAGATGGCGTTCAAGATCGCGGGATCGATCGGCTTCAAGGAGGCCGTGAGCCGCGCCCGCCCGGTGCTCCTCGAGCCGATCATGAGCGTCGAGGTGGTCGTGCCGGAGCAGTACATGGGGGACGTCATCGGCAACCTGAACTCGCGCCGCGGCAAGATCGAGCGCATGGAGCCGCGGGCCGGGACCCAGGTGATCACCGCCAAGGCGCCGCTGGCCGAAATGTTCGGCTATGCGACCGACCTGAGGAGCATGACCCAGGGACGGGCGAACTACTCGATGCATTTCGCGCACTACGAAGAGGCACCCAAGTCGATCAGCGAGGGCGTGATCGCGCGCATCCAGGGCCTGGCCCGGTCGTAGGGTCGGGGGCGGGCGCCGCACAGTCTCGGAGGACCGGGAATGGGTAAAGAGAAATTTCAGAGGACGAAGCCGCACGTGAACGTGGGGACGATCGGTCACGTGGACCACGGGAAGACGACGTTGACGTCGGCGATCACGATGGCGCTGAACAAGAAGTTCCCGAAGATCCTGGTGCGGTCGTTCGACTCGATCGACAACGCGCCCGAGGAGAGGGAGCGGGGGATCACGATCGCGACGGCGCACGTGGAGTACGAGACGGACAACCGTCACTACGCGCACGTGGACTGTCCGGGGCACGCGGACTACGTGAAGAACATGATCACGGGGGCGGCGCAGATGGACGGGGCGATCCTGGTGGTGTCGGCGGCGGACGGGCCGATGCCGCAGACGCGGGAGCACGTGCTGCTGGCG
>Ga0114129_10007334_pt1 | contig 15697 bp, 13 predicted proteins | sample RhiMetdeltSRZDD1_FD_80071 | JGI IMG/M metagenome (GOLD analysis project Ga0114129, IMG submission 80071) | Populus rhizosphere microbial communities from Tennessee, USA - Rhizosphere MetaG P. deltoides SRZDD1 (version 2) (version 2) | ecosystem: Host-associated > Plants > Roots > Rhizosphere >... | reverse complement strand
GCAGCCCGTCCTTGAACGCCTGCGTGTTGGACCACAAACGCTCGAGGCGCTCGGGCTCGTCGCGGATGATGTCGAGTGCCTCGATGCAGGCGGCCACCGCTGCTGGCGGCGCGCTGGTGGAGAACAGGAAGGGCCTCCCGCGGTTCTGCAGCCACGCGATCAGCTGACGCGGTCCGGCGATGAAGCCGCCAAGGACCCCGATCGCCTTGGACAGCGTGCCGACCTGCACGTCCACGCGCCCGTGCAGGCCGAAATGGTCGACGGTGCCTGCTCCCCCGGTGCCGAGGACCCCCGAGGCGTGCGCGTCGTCCACCATCATGATCGCGCCGTGTCGTTCGGCCACCTCGACGAGCGCCGGCAGCGGCGCGATGTCGCCATCCATCGAGAACACGCCGTCGGTGATCAGCAACTGGCGTCGGTCGGGCGCCTTGGTCTCCTGCAGGAGTCGGTCGGCGTGGTCGGCGTCCTTGTGCTCGAACACCTTGATCTCGGCGCGCGACAAGCGGGCGCCGTCGATGATCGAGGCGTGGTTCAGCCGGTCGCTCACGATCACGTCCTGCTTGTCCAGGATCGCGGCGACCGTCCCCGCGTTCGCGGTGAACCCCGACTGGAACATCAGGGCATCCTCGGCGTGCTTGAACGCGGCGAACCGCCGCTCCAGCTCGCGGTGCATCGTCATCGTCCCCGCGATCGTCCGTACCGCGCCGCTCCCGGCCCCGAGCTCGGTCGCCGCCTTCGCCGCGGCCGCGTTCATCCGAGGGTGGTTGGCCAGGCCGAGGTAGTTGTTCGACGCCAGGTTGATCACGTCGCGGCCGTCGAAACGCGCACGCGCACCCGTTGGGCCCTCGAGGGTCCGGGTGTGCAGCAGCAGCCCTTGCGCGTCGAGCTTCGCGAGCTCCTCGTTCAGGTAGTCGAGCGCACCCGGCATCGGGAACCCACGCTACCGCATTACGCTGTGCCGGCCGGCGACACACAGACGGGGCGAGAGACGGGCCCAAGGAGATCGGGCCCAGGAGATTCGACATGGAGATCGAGCTCGACGGGTTCCTCGCGGATTCGGTCGCCGCGGTACAGGGCAAGCTGTACGCACTCGGGGCGGGGTGGAACCGGATCGGCGTGGCGCAGTTCCCCGCACGCCACGACCGCGTCGGCATCGGACTGCTCTTCCGGGTGCCGGCCGGCATGGCCGCGGAGCCCAGACGCTTCGAACTTCGGCTGCTCGGACCGGACGGCACCGAGCTGACGCTCGGCACGGGACCTGAGGGACCGATCAACCGCATCGGCGGTGAGTTCACGGCCGGCGGCCCCGAGGAGCAGATCGTGCCGATCGCGCTGAACCTGAACGGACTCGCGCTGCCGGCGACGGGCGCGTATCGCGTCGTGATGTCGGTCCAGGGCGAGGACGTCAAGACGCTCGCGTTCACCGTGGTGGCGCTCGCCGAGACCCGTCGGGGGCAGTCGCCGGAAGCGAGCCGGGAGCCGCCGGCGGCAACCGGGACGGCCGGCTACCTCTGATCCGCTAGGGCCGGCGGCCGTCCGGGAAGACGATGACCTTCGCCGCGTGCCCCGACGCCGCCGTCTCGAACGCCTCCTCGTAGCTGTCGAGCGGGAGCCGGTGCGTGATCACCGGAGAGATGTCGACCCGCCCGGTCGACAGCAGCGTCGTCGTCTGCTGCCACGTGCGGAACATCTGGCGTCCGGTGATGCCGAGGATCCGGGCCTCCTTGAAGATCACCTGGTCGCTCAGGTCCAGCGTGACCGGCCGGTCGGGCAACCCCAGGAGCGACATCCGTCCGCCCCGCGCGAGCATGCGCGTCCCCTGATCGATCGCGGTCGCGTTGCCCGACATCTCCAGGACGACTTCGGCGCCGTTGCCGTCGGTCGCGTCCAGGACCACCTCGACCGGGTCGTCGACCTTCGGGTCGACCAGCAGGTCGGCGCCCATCTTGGCGGCGAGCGCTCGCCGCTCGTCGTTGGGCTCGATCGCGATCACCTTCCAGGCCCCGAGCGCGCGCGCGATCCCCACGGAGAACAGCCCGATCGGCCCGCACCCGATCACCGCGACGGGATTCGTGAGCAGGTCCTCGCCGCCCTCGGTGCCGAACGTCGCGTGCACCGCGTTGCCGAACGGCTCCATCACCGACGCATGATCGGGCTGGATGCCCTCACCCACGATCCACGCGTTCTCGGCCGGCACGACGACGTACTCGGCGAACGCGCCGTCGGTGTCGACCCCGAGGATCTTGAGGTTCCGGCAGATGTGCGCCCGGCCGGTACGGCAGGTCGAGCACACGCCGCACGCGATATGGGTCTCGGCCGCGACGAACGCCCCCGGATGAAGGTGATGGACCTCGGATCCGACCTCATCGACCGTTCCGGCCAGCTCGTGGCCGAACGTCATCGGGGTTCGGATCCGGCCCTCAGCCCACTCGTTCCAGTCGTAGATGTGCAGGTCCGTGCCGCAGATCGAGGCGGCGTGCACGCGCACCAGCACCTCGGCCTCGCCCGGCTCGGGGATCGGAACGTCCTCGAGATCGGCTCCGGGAGTGGGCGCCGTCTTGCGCAGGGCCCGCATCGAGGACAGCCTAACGCGGGCGCGAACGTTCCCGGGCGCGGAACCCTCTCGGGCCCAGCGGGCGTCGAAGCACGACCTCGACCGACGGAGGACGCATGAAGGCGAAGCGGATCGGCGTCACGACCATGGGCCTCACGGTCCTGGCGGTCCTGGCGGCAGGGTGCGGCAGGGTGAACGACGGCGGCCCAGGCGCCGGGGGCTCGGCTGGTTCGGGACCGAGCGGCGCGGGCGGTGCGATCTCCCACCCCACGGGCACCGACGAGCTCGTCCTGCGGGTCGAGTACCAGGGCGGCTTCGTCCCGTACGAGTTCACCCTGTCGAGCATGCCGATCTGGTCGCTCCTCGGCGACGGAACCGTGATCACGCAGGGTCCGCAGATCGAGATCTATCCGCAGCCCGCCCTGCCGAGCCTGAACAGCACGCCGATCACCGAGGATGGCGTGCAGGCGATCCTCGAGGCTGCGCGCCAGGCGGGATTGATGGACGGCGACGCGACCTACGGCGACCAGTGCATCGCCGACGCGGCGACCACGGTGTTCACCACCAACGCGAACGGTTCGACCTCCGTCGTCTCGGCGTACGCGCTGGACGTCGGCGAGCCGGCCGGCAGCTGCGGGAGCAAGGTGGACACGAAGGCCCGGGCGAAGCTCGCGGCCTTCCAGGCCTCACTGGGTGATCTCACGAGCTGGTTGCCCCAGGGTTCGGTCGGCGAGGAGACGCCCTTCGAACCCACCGAGATGCGTGTCTACGTGCTGCCGTACCAGCGCGATCCCGAGCTCCCCCAGGAGGCGGTGGACTGGCCGCTGAGCACGCCGCTGTCCGCGTTCGGCGAGCCGCTGGCCGACCAACCCGAGACGCGCTGCGGCGTGGTCGCCGGCGACGAGTTCGAGCAGGTGTTCGGGGCAGCGCAGAGGACGAACCAGCTCACTCCGTGGGTGAGCGAGGGCACGAAGTACCGCCTGATCCTTCGTCCGCTCCTGCCCGACGAGCACACCTGCTAGCGATCCAGGTTCGACGCCACCTGGGTTTTTGCGTGACGGGCCGGCGCATGCCTACCTCGCTCGGAGGACGAGACGACGGAGAGGCAGGCGCCATGCGACAGCGGGCGTACCGTCGTGGAGCCGCGGTCATCGCGATGCTCGCCGCCTTGATGCTCACGGCGGCCGCATGCAGCTCCGACGACGACGGAGGCAGCACGGGCGGGACGGACGCCACCGGCGGGACGGGAGCCGCCGGCAGCATGGTTGACGTGACCGTCCAGGAGTTCGCCGTCCTGCCGGCTCCGGATTCGGTACCGGCCGGCGACGTCAGCTTGACGAACGACGGTCCCGAGGACACGCACGAGTTTGTCGTCTTCAAGACCGACTTGGCGCCGGACGCGCTGCCAACCGCGTCTGACGGCTCGGTGGACGAGGAGGGCGAGGGCGTCGAGCTCGTCGACGAGATCGAGGACATCGCGGTCGACTCGCCCGAGCTCACGGTTTCGCTCGAGGCCGGGAGCTACGTCCTGATCTGCAACATCGTCGAGGACGAGGGCGACGAGACGATCGTCCACTATCAGCAGGGCATGCGAACCGCGTTCAACCGTCGAGTAGGCGGACGCCTCAGAGCACGCGACGGCGCGGCGCGCGCAGGCCCGAACGACGGCCCTTGGCACTCGCCGAGAACACCACGCGGGGCGGGGCGACCTTCATGCCCTCCTCCTCGAACTCCTCGTGGAGCGCGAGGCGCGCGGCCATGCGTCCCACGTCCCCCTGCTGATCGGCCGTCACGAGCGTGATGCCGGTGCCGGTGCGGCCGGCGCGCGCCGTTCGACCGACGCGGTGCACGTAGCCCTTGTCGTCGTTCGGCGGGTCGTAGTTCACGACGTGGCTGATGCGCTCGAGATCGAGTCCGCGCGCCGCCACATCGGTCGCCACCAGCACTCGGACGACCCCGCGCTCGAACCGATCCAGCGCCCGCTCGCGAGACCGCTGCGGCATGTCCCCGTGGAGCGCCTCGGCCTGCAAGCCCTTCTGCCGGAGCTTGTGCACCAGCCGGTCGGCCCCACGTTTGGTCCGCACGAACACGAGCGTCAGCTCTCCATCGTGCTCGAGGAGGTTCACCAGCGCGTCGACCTTGCCCTGCGCGTCGACCTGAACGAAGCGGTGGTCGAGCCCGTCCACCGTTTCGGTCGAGGACTCGACCTCGTGCAGGATCGCGTCGCGCGTGTACGCGCGCGCGAGGTTCCCCACCGCCCCGTCCAAGGTGGCCGAGAAGAACATCGTCTGCCGGTCCTTGGGGATCTTTCGGACGATCCGGTCGACCTGCGGCTGGAAGCCCATATCGAGCATCCGGTCGGCCTCGTCGAGCACCAGGATCCGAACGCGGTCCAGGCGGACGCTCCCGCGTTCGACCAGGTCTTGGAGCCGACCCGGCGTCGCGATCAGGACGTGCGCCTTCTGGTTGCGCTTGGCCTGCTGGCCGATGCTGACGCCGCCGTAGGCGACGCCGACCCGAAGACCTTGGGCGTTGGCGATGTCCTCGAACTCGTCGGCGACCTGCTGCGCGAGCTCACGGGTCGGCACCAGGACGAGCGCCGAGGGTGTCGCGTCGTGGGGGCGAACGGTCTCGACGATCGGGATCGCGAATGCCAGGGTCTTGCCCGACCCGGTCGCGGACCGCGCGAGGACGTCGCGCCCCGCGATCGCGTCCTCAAGCACCAGGGCCTGGACGGCGAACGGTTCGGTGACGCCCCTGCGGGAAAGCGTGCCGCGCACGCGCGAAGACACGCCGAGATCGATGAACGTACTGGTCATGTTCTCTCCTTCGGGCGGTGCATCGGGGCACCGCACATCGGTTGGGGAGGTTCGGCCTTTGCTCCCGAGACCACGCGGCCGTCGACCGGCCAACCGAATCTTGAAGGAGGAACGAAGAACAAACCTCACGGACGGCATCGCCGTCCTCGTCCAACACGATACCAGCTACGTGTCAGGAGGCGCGGAGCAACAGCAAGATCATCGCGTAGTGGCAGGAGGCCGCCGCGACCATGAACGCGTGCCACACCTCGTGGTATCCGAACGTGGCCGGCGACGGATCCGGTCGCCGTCGCGCGAGCACGATCGCTCCGACCGTGTACAGGAGCCCACCCACGACCATGAGGACGGCTTCGGCCACGGTCATCTCCCGCAGAAGCTGGGGCAGGAAGACCACGGCGAGCCAGCCCAACACGATGTACAGCGCGCCCCCGATGAAGTGCAGACCGTCCGGTCTGATCAACTTCAGCGTGACCCCGACCACGGCGCCCGCCCAGACCACGGAGAGCAGCACGGCCTCCCAAGTCCCACCCAGCATCAGCGTCGCGACGGGCGTATAGCTGGCGGCGATCAGCACGAAGATCATCGAGTGGTCCAACCGTTTCATCCAGCGGCGAGCCGGCTCGGTCCAGCGACCGAGGTGATAAGTCGCGCTCGAACCGAAGACGGCTGCCAGGCTGACCGCGTAGACGACCGCGACAGCGGTGGCGGCCGGCCCGCTCGCGAGGACCACCAACAGCACCCCGGCGGGGATCGACACGAAGAACGCGACCTGATGGATCCGGCCACGTAGACGAGGTTTCGGCAGCGTGACGGGTTGTGAGGGAGCGGGGTCCATCCCCTCATCCTACCGTGAGGTCTTGGGCTACCCTTCCGGGATGGTGAGCGACCTCGCCCGCCGGCTGGCCGTCGCGCGTGGCGACGAGCCCGCCGATGTGGTCCTGTCCGGCGGGCGCGTGCTCTCGGTGTTCACCGGCGAGCTCCTGGACGCCGACGTCGCGATCGCCGACCGCCATGTCGCCGGCGTCGGACCCGCCTATGACGGCGCCGAGCGCGTCGACGTCTCGGACCTGATCCTGCTGCCGGGGTTCGTCGAGGGGCACATGCACCTCGAGTCGACCAAGCTCACGATCGACCAGTTCGCGCGCGCGGCCCTGCCGTGGGGCACCACGACGGTGGTCCTGGATCCCCACGAGATCGCCAACGTGTTCGGCGTCGAGGGGGTTCGCGCGATGCTGCGCAGCGCCGACGCGGTCCCGCTCGACGTGTTCGTGATGATGTCGAGCTGCGTGCCGGCTTCGCCGTTCGAATCCAACGGGGCCACCGTGACCGCGGACGACATCGCGGCGTTCCTGGCGGAGGAGCCCAACGCGATCGGCCTGGCCGAGATGATGGACTACCCCGCCGTCGTCGCGGGCGCGGATGACGCACTCGCCAAGCTCCGCGCGATCGGCGAGCGTCACGTGGACGGCCACGCGCCGGGCCTGTCGGGCCGCGCGCTCAACGCGTACCTCGCGGCCGGCGTGATGAGCGACCACGAGTGCACGACATACGAGGAGGCGCTCGACAAGCGCCGACTCGGCATGTGGATCATGATCCGGGAGGGTTCGGCGGCCCGGAACCTGGAAGCGATCCTGCCGATGGTCCTGGAGTTCGGCCCGACGAACTGCCTGCTCTGCACCGACGACCTCGAGCCCGATCACCTGCTTGAGCAGGGGCATGTGAACGACGTGGTCCGCAAGGCGGTCGATCTCGGCTGTCCGCCGGCCGACGCCGTGGTCATGGGGACGCTGAACGCGGCCCGCTACCACAGACTCTTCGAGCACGGGGCGGTCGCCCCCGGCTACCTCGCCGACATCGTGGCCATCCCCGACCTGGTCTCGTTCCGGCCGGAGGCCGTCTGGAAGCACGGACGGCGTGTCTCCGAGGGCGAGACCTCGATCGAGATCGCAGGTTCGGCGCTGCCCGACTGGATGCGCGGGAGCGTGCGCGTCCGCGAGCTCGCGGCGGAGGACTTCGCGATCGTGGCCGACGGCAGCGTCCGGGTGATCGGGGTCCACCCCCGGCAGATCGTGACCCAGGCCCTGGTTGAGACGCCGCCGATGCGCGACGGTCATGCGATGGCGGCGCCCGAGAGCGGGCTGGCCAAGATCGCCGTGATCGAGCGCCACCGCAACACCGGCCGGATCGGTCTCGGCTTCGTCCGCGGGTTCGGCACGCGCCGTGGGGCGCTGGCCACGAGCCTCGCCCACGACGCACACAACCTGGTCGTGGTGGGCGTCGACGACGCGGACATGGCGGCCGCCGCGAACCGCCTGAGGGAGACCGGCGGCGGGCAGGTCGCCGTCGCGAACGGCGAGGTCGTCGGCGAGGTGCCGTGCCCCTTCGGAGGCCTGCTGTCGGATCTGGCGGTCGAGGAGGTCGCGGCGCGGACCCATTCGATCGAGCGCGCGGCGCGGGAGCTCGGGACCACGCTGCCGTCGCCGTTCTCCGCGATGTCGTTCATGTCGCTGTCGGTGGTCCCGGAGCTCAAGCTCACCGACCGCGGGCTGGTGGACGTGAACCGGTTCGAGCTGGTCCCGCTCGAGGTCTAGCGGCGTTCAGCGCAGGAGCGACCGGACGCGCTCGGCGATCCGGCCCGCCGAGATCCCGGCCCAGTCCCGGAGCTCCTCCGCCGTGCCCGAACCGGGCATCTCGGTCACGGCGACCTTGACCAGCCGGCCCGAGAGCTCGCCCTCGCCGGCCACAGCCTCGAGCGCCGCATCCCCCAGCCCCCCCTCGATCCAGTGGTCCTCGATCGTGAGCACCAGGCCGGTCTCGGACAGCGCCGCGCGGAGCGCGCCGGCGTCGATCGGCTTGATCGAGTAGCAGTCGATCACCCGAGCCGAGATCCCCTCGGCGGCCAGCGCCTCGGCGGCCGAGACCGCCTCGTGCACGGTGATCCCGGCGCCGACCAGCGTCACCCGGTCTTCGTTCGAAGACCGGAGCGTCTTGGAGCCGCCGATCGGGAAGGTGTCGCCGGGCTCGTACACGGCCGGCGTCTTCTCGCGCGTCGTCCGCAGGTACGAGATGCCCGGAACGTCGGCCATAGCCCCGACCAGGGCCGCGGTCGCGTTGCCGTCGCACGGGTAGAGCACGGTCGAGCCGTGCACCGCGCGCATCATCGCGAGGTCCTCGAGCGCCATCTGGGACGGCCCGTCCTCGCCGATCGAGACGCCGGCGTGCGAGCCGGAGATCCGAAGGTCCGCCCGGCTGATCGCCGCCATCCGGATGAAGTCGTACGCGCGGCTGAGGAATGCGGCGAACGTCGCCGGGAAGGCGACCTTGCCCAGCACCTGCATCCCGACCGCCATCCCCAGCATGTTCTGCTCCGCGATGTAGCCCTCCACGAAACGTTCGGGCGCCACCTTCTGGAAGTCCTCGGTGTGGGTGGAGTTCGAGACCTCGCCGTCCAGGGCCACGACCTCCGGGCGCACCGCGAGCGCCGCCAGCGCCTCGCCGAACGCCTTGCGTGTCGCGATCGCCTCCCGGTACTCGGGCAGGGTCACGGAGGCGCCGTTGGCCGGCGGCGCCACGCCCGCCTCGGGCTTGGGCGGCGTGACCGAGATCTCGCGAGGCCCTCCGAGCTCGGCGATCGCGCGCTCGGCCTCCTCCTCCGACAGGGCCTTGCCGTGCCAGCCCTCCTGGTTGGCCAGGAACGAGACACCGTGACCCTTCTCGGTCTTGGCGATGACGATCGCGGGACGGTCCGCGCGCTCGGCTTCGACGAACGCGCCGTCGATCGCCTCGGGGTCGTGGCCATCGACCTCGATCGCGTGCCAGCCGAACGCCAGGGCTCGGGCCGTGTAGGCGTCGATGTCCCACTCGAGCATCGTCGGCCCGCGCTGCCCGAGCCGGTTCACGTCCAAGATCGCGATCAGGTTGTCGGCGCCGTGGTGCGACGCGTTGGCCATCGCCTCCCACACCGAGCCCTCCGCGACCTCGGAGTCGCCGAGCAGGCACCAGGCGCGGGCCGGGATCCCGTCCATCTTCATCGCCAGCGCCATCCCGAGCGCGATCGGCAGGCCCTGGCCGAGCGATCCGGTCGCCACGTCGATCCACGGCATCTCGGGCAGCGGCGCCGGGTGCCCCTGGACCGGCGAGCCGAACCGCCGGAACGACATCAGCTGGTCGTCCCCGATCGCGCCGACCGCCTTCAGCACCGAGAACATCAGCGGCGAGGCGTGTCCCTTGGACAGGACGAAGCGGTCGTTGGCCCGGTTCTTGGGGTCGGCCACGTCGTAGCGCAGGTGGTCGGACCACAGCACGGCGACCAGGTTGGCCGCCGACAGCGAAGACGTCGGGTGACCGGAGCCGGCCGCCGTCGAACAGCGGATCGAGTCAACCCCCAGCTGGCTCGCGAGCCCGTTCCATCCCGTGACCGTGCCCACCGCAGACCTCCTCGCGCGTGTGTCTCGGAGTCTACGGTTCCCCTCGCCCAAGGGCTCCATACGGAACACGGGGCGCCCTTTGCTACCCTTGTCCGCCATGGCCGACTACAAGGAAGTTCGCGTCGAGCGCCTGTACCTGAAGGTTCCCAACTCGGAGAACCTGCGCAAGAGCGCCGCCGGGCGGCACAAGCACCTGCTCGCCGACGGCTGGCGGGAGGTCGAGCGCCGGCGCGAGGTGGACCACCTCTGGGTTCGGTACGAGCGGACGGGACCGACGCCGATCAGGCTTCGGATGCCACGGCCGGACAAGGACCAGGGCCGGTTCGAGCGTCGCCCGCGCGTGGGAGGCCGCGACGGCGGCCGTGGCGGCCCCCGCGGCGGCCCCCGCGGCCGTCGCTAGGCGCCTCGCTCCGACAGCTCCGAGGAACGACGAGGGACCCGCTCTTCGAGCGGGTCCCTCGTGTTCACGTCCTCGTGGTGGTTCAGACCATCCGTACGTTTGCCGCCTGCGGGCCTTTGTCGCCCTGGGTCACGTCGAACTCGACCGCCTGACCCTCTTCCAGGTTGCGGTACCCCTCACCCTGGATCGCGCTGAAGTGCACGAACACATCGGCGCCGCCCTCCTGGGAGATGAAGCCGTAACCCTTCTCGGGGCTGAACCACTTCACGGTTCCGGTTGCCACGAGCCATCCCTCCTTCCTTGGCCGTCGGGGCCTGTGGAGCCGCCCGTCGAGCCGAACCGGCGCATCGCGCCGGGAGGGAACTGCCCGTGTTGCCGAACAACCGTGTGCTGAACAACCGTGTGCTGGACCCTCGTCCACGACGATAACACCTGGGGACGTCGCGCCGACAGGGCGAGCTCGCCGAAGATCCTGCGGCAAACCGGCTGATTGACCGCAGGAACTGCGGGTATCATCCCTTCGAGGGCCGGTTCGTCCGGCACTGACCCGTAGGACCACGACGCGGCCGCCGGCCGCCGAACCCTTGGAGATCCAGATGAGCGAGCAGACCCAGCCGAGCCGGGAGCGTCCCAAGCGGGTGGCGTTCCACGCCCACGCGTCCGAGCAACCCTTCGAATACCCACTGCGGCGGGAGTACGCCGAGCCCGACTGGCGCCGACTGCCCGGCTATCGGGACGTGACCGAGGAGCAGTGGACCTCGGCGCAGTGGCAGCGCGCCCACACCGTGAAGAACCTGGTGGAGCTCAAGCGCGCGTTCGGCGACCTGCTCACCGACGATCTCTACGCGGACATCGAGCGCGACCAGCAGGAGCGCGCCACGATGTCGATGCTGCTCCCGCCCCAGATGGTCAACACGATGGACGAGACCGACCTGCGGGCCGACCCCGTTCGCCGGTACATGGCCCCGGCCCTTTCGGACCGGGAGAGCGAGTTCCCCTCTCACCCGATGGCCGGACGCGACTCGCTGCACGAGGCCGAGATGTGGGCCGTCGAGGGGCTCACGCACCGCTACCCGACCAAGGTGCTCGCCGAGCTGATCCCGACGTGCCCGCAGTACTGCGGCCACTGCACGCGGATGGACCTGGTCGGCAACGACACGTTCCAGGTCCTGAAATACAAGTTCGAGATGAAGCAGAACGAGCGCTGGGATGCGATGCTCGAATACCTGCGGAACACCCCCAGCGTCCGCGACGTCGTGGTGAGCGGCGGGGACATGGCCAACGTCCCGATCAAGCGCCTGCAGGAATGGCTGTTCAAGCTGTTCGACATCGAGAACGTCCGCGACGTCCGCATCGCCACCAAGGGGCTGATGGGCATCCCGCAGCACTTCCTGCAGGACGACGTGCTCGAGGGCTACGACGCGATCGCCAAGCGCGCTCATGAGCGCGGCGTCGAGGTCGCGATCCACACCCACGTGAACGCGGCCCAGCAGGTGACCCCGCTGGTCGGGGCCGCGGTCGGCAAGCTGCTGGACATGGGCTACCGGGACGTCCGCAACCAGGGGGTGCTCCTGCGCGGCGTGAACACGACCCCGAACCAGATCCTCGAGCTGTGCTTCATGCTCCTCGATCACGCGAAGGTGATGCCCTACTACTTCTACATGTGCGACATGATCCCCAACGCCGAGCACTGGCGGCTCGCGCTGTGGGAGGCGCAAGAGTTGCAGTTCGCGATCATGGGGTACCTGCCGGGATTCGCGACGCCGCGGTTCGTCTGCGACGTGCCGTTCGTGGGCAAGCGATGGGTCCACATGGTGAGCAGTTACGACCGGGTCAAGGGCATCTCGAACTGGACGAAGAACTACCGGACCGGGATCGAGTTCGACGACCCCGAGGCGTTCACGCGCGAGTACCCGTACTACGACCCGATCTACACGCTGCCCGAGGACGGGCAGCGCTACTGGCGCGAGTTCATGGCGCAGGCCTCCGGCAAGGAGCTGCAGCCCGCCTAGCGTCCGAACGCCCGCCGGCGTTCGATCAGGGCAGCAGGTGCAGGCTGTGCTGGCTGTTCCCCGTGTCGTCGACGATGACGACCGTCGTCGAGCCACCCACGTTCTCGAACTCGCCCGTCCCGCCGGTGATCGCGAGCTGCCACGTCCCGCCCAGCTTGAGCTGCGAGACCGGGATCATCCCCAGCGCGGTGATCGTGCCGCGACCCTCGAGGTCATAGACGTGCGAGCAGGCGTCCTCCTTGGCGAACTGCACCGTGCAGTCCACGAACATCTGCCCGACCCGTATCTCCTCGGCATCTCGAAGGATGCTGCGGAACACGTAGCGATCACCCGGGTTGTAGGCGTCGGGGTTGCCCACCAGATCCAACGTCGCACGGGACTTGACCGAGTGCTCGGCGAGCACCAACGTCTCCTCCTGCGCGATCTGTGTCGCGGCGAACGCGGTCGAGAGCCCCGCGCCCAGCACACCGATCACGGCGGCCAGCACGAACGGAAGCACACGTCGCATGTCACCCTCCCTGCCAGGCGGCGTCAGTCGGGGCATCATCCCCTCGTTGCTCTCTCATGGCAACGATCCGGGTGAGAACGTGCGTGAGCCGTTCCTCATCGACGGCCCCCGGTCTAGTCCAGGGGGCTCCCGATCGTGCGCAGGAAGGGCCACGAGGCGCGGAACTGGGTCGTGGACGTCCCGTAGGGACAGTCCTCGCGCAGGGGCAGGACGAGCTTGTCGAAGTTCGGATCCGCGAAATCGAACGCGCCCGAGAGCGGGTCGGCGTCGCGGTCGCGATCGGTCATCGGATCAAGCCCGAACAGATGCTCGATGAACGCCAGCACGGAGGAGAACTCGTACACAGTCGAGTCCACGGCGCCGCCATCGGGGTTGGAGCCCTGGACCGTGTACGGGCTGATGATCAGCGCCGGCGTGCGGGGTCCCAGGCCCATGATGTCGTCCTGGGGCGGGGCGACCGGGTCGTAGAACCCCCCGAAGTCGTCCCAGACCACGATGATCGCGGTCGAACGCCAGTACTCGCTCTTCATGATCGTGTTGACCTGGTGCACGGTCCAATTCTCGCCCGCACAGGTGCTCTTCCCGGCGCCCGGGTGTTCGTTGTAGGACTCGGGCGGCACGATCCAGGACACGGCCGGCATCTGGCCGTGCTTGACGTCCTTCACGAAGTTCGTCGGGTCCTGGACCTTGTTCCACATCGGCCCGTACCGCACGTGACGGATCATCTGCAGGACGTTCATCCACGCGTTCTCGGTCGCGTAGTACTTCCAGGAGATGTCGTGCTGCTCCAGCTGGTCGGGTAGGACCGGGATGTCGAAGCACAGGCGGATGCTGTCCCAGAAGTCCGCGATGTCGTAGACGTTGGAGCCGTTCTTCGTGATCTCGCGTTCGAGCTTCATGATGTGATCGGCGTTGCGGCGGGCCTCGTGCGGGTTGAACCTGGTCGCGTTCTCGGTGGGGTCGTCGCAGTAGTTGCCCTCGTGGTCGGTCGTGGACTTGTTGTCGACCAGGAAGTTCGACTGCGCGGCCACCGTGTACAGATGTTCGGGCGTGGTGGGCCCGAACATCGAGGTGAAGAAGTGGTCGGCCAGGACGAACCGGTCGGCATAGGCCCAGTAGTTCGGGATGCCGTCGCGATCCAGGTAGGAGTAGCCGCTCATGTCGGCGCCGTACAGGTCGGCGTTGGTCGACTGCGGGATCGGGCCGTTCATGCGGTTGAAGCCGTTCATCTTGCCGTCGTTGATCGCCGTGAGGCCGCAGCGGAAGCAGTGCGTGAGGTCGTGCGGGTAGACGTCCGGTCCCTTCGTCAGCTTCACGACCGGTCCGTCCTCGCACCCGTTCTCGGTGCACTTGATCGTCCCGCCCTCGGTCGCCCCCTCGGCGCCGGGGTAGGTCGCGAAGTAGTTGTTGAAGGTCCGGTTCTCCTTGATGATGAACACGACGTGCTTGATGGGGTTGTCCCCGGGCACGATCGTTCCCACGCCGCCCGTCGAACCCTGTCCCCCCGTGCCGCCCGAACCGGTCGCAGCCGTCGGTCCCCCGGTGGGGCCGGACGACGCTGCCTCCCCGCCGCCCCGGGTGGTTCCCCACGCGAGCGCACCGATGACGACGACCAGCAGACCCAGGAACGCGGCGAAGCCACGCCGGCGCGCCGCGCGGCGCTTGGAGAACCGCAGGCGATCCCTCGGGATCTGGGAACCGGGCCGCGACGGCCCGGTGGACGAGCTCATGGCGGCCTAGCCTATCGGGAGACCCCGGTTTTTCGGGCGCGTCTCCGGGTGAGCACGGCCTCGACGATCACGAGGGCGCCCAGCACGCCGAACGCGATCGGGACGCTCGTCTCCGTTCGGTCGCCGTAGCCGGGGGGGACGGGCGAGCACAGCTCTCGCAGGCGGGCGCGTCGAGCCTCGAGCACCTGTGTCTTTGCGGGATCGCCGGCGAGGTTCTCGAGCTCGTAGGGGTCCGCGTCCAGGTCGTACAGCTCCTCTTCGTCGGTCGTATACCGGACGTACATCCATCGCTCCGAGCGGACCGCGCAGTAGGTGGGGACCGGGTTGGTCCCCTTCAGATGCTCGACGAGGAAGTCCGAGCGCCACGACGCGTCGCCCGCCAGGACCGGGAGCAGGCTGCGACCGTCGGCGTGTGGGTGGGAGACGCCGGCCGCGTCGGCGATCGTCGGCGCCAGGTCGATGTTCAGGGCCAGGGTCCCGGGCATCTTGGCGCCCGCGTCCCATCCGGCCGCATCCCACCGCATCACCAGCGGGACACGGATCGCCTCCTCGTACGGCGCCTCCTTCTTCGTCCAGCGGTGTTCCCCGTGCAGGATCCCGTTGTCCGAGGTGAACACGATCAGCGTGTTGCCCAGCCTGCCGTTCCGCTCCAGCGCGTCCAGGATGCGCCCGAGCGCCCGGTCCAGGCCCAGCAGCGAGCGGTACTGGTTCAGCCCGAACTCGTCGATCGCCGTGATCCGTTCCGGCGTGAGACGTGGCAGCGCGCCGACCCACGCGGGCTTGTCCGACACGTCCGCCTCGTCGAACGAGGGCGGGCGCGCGGGTTCGAGGCCGGCGAACGCGTCCTCGTCACCCGGCGACGGGATCGCCGGCGCGTGGGGCACCGACGGCGCGAACTCCAGGAACAGCGGTCCCTTCGCGCCGTCGATGAAGTCGACGGCCTGATCGGCCAGCACCTCGGTCGCATGCTCCTCCACACCGTGGTACTCGTGAACCTCGCCGTCGATCGTGAGCCCGTAGTCGACCTGTGCCGAGTGCACGAACGCGACCCATCGGTCCCACCCCGGCGGCACGTAGCCCGTGACGGCCGCGTGCTGGTACCCGTCCAGGTACTTGCCGAACAGCCCGGTGCGGTAGCCCGCGTCCTGCAGCCAGGTAGCGAGCGTGGAACGGTCGTCGAACCACTCGAAGCGCCCGAACGGCGGCGCCTGCCGGTAGACCAGGTGCGTGTGGGAGTAGTTGCCCGT
>Ga0114129_10007333_pt1 | contig 15698 bp, 11 predicted proteins | sample RhiMetdeltSRZDD1_FD_80071 | JGI IMG/M metagenome (GOLD analysis project Ga0114129, IMG submission 80071) | Populus rhizosphere microbial communities from Tennessee, USA - Rhizosphere MetaG P. deltoides SRZDD1 (version 2) (version 2) | ecosystem: Host-associated > Plants > Roots > Rhizosphere >... | reverse complement strand
GGTGGTGCTGAGGCTGCCACCGCCGTCGGCGTGGGGTACGCGTACGCAGACGCTGAGCGTACAGGGCAGCACGACGGGTTCCTCGTTCTCGACGATCGCGGGATCGGCCGGGTACACGTTCAATCCGGCGACCGGCAACACCGTAACGATCACGTTCCCGTCGACGTCCACCCGGTACGTCCGGCTGAATTTCACCGCCAACACCGGCTGGCCGGCCGGGCAGTTGTCGGAGTTCGAGATCTACCAGAGTTGACTTCGAGCGCGCTCGAACTCGTAGCGTCTCCCTTGCCGGGTACCCACCACGGGGCCCGGTAAGGGAGGCAACGTGAAGACCGTGGAATTGGGGCGGACCGGCGAGCAGGTCAGCGCGCTCGCCTTGGGCTGCATGAACATGGGTACGACGACCGACGAGAAGTCGGCCGGCCACATGCTCGACCGCTTCGTCGATCTCGGCGGCACCCACCTCGACACCGCCAACTGCTACGCCTGGTTCAACCGGCGCGGCAGCACGGCGGGGGAGAGCGAGGAGCTGCTCGGCCGGTGGTTCGCGCGGACGGGCAAGCGCGACCAGGTGTTCGTGGCGACCAAGGGCAGCGGCTTGATGACCGACTTCGAGGCGCCCTGGGTGGACGGGCACGTCGACTGGTCGATCGCCCGCCGGCACTTCGAGGGCGCGGGCGCGCAGACACTGCGTACGGCGCTTGACGGGAGCCTGCGCCGCATGGGCGTGGACCATATCGACCTCTACTACGTCCACGTCGACGACCGGCGTACGCCGCTGGAGGAGACGCTCGAAGCGCTCGCCGGTTTCGTCCAGTCGGGCAAGGTACGCCACATCGGCTGGTCCAATGTGCGTACCTGGCGGCTGGAGCGGATCCGGCAGCTGTGCCTGCGCAACGGCTGGCCGGCCCCGGTCGCGGTCCAGCAAGCGCACACCTACCTGCGCCCCGACCCGGGCGTGGATACGTCATCCATTGTGGATTTCGAGCAGCTGGATTACTTGCGTGACAATGACGATGTCACGCTGGTGGCGTACTCGCCGATCCTGAAGGGGGTGTACGACGACCCGCACCGGCGCGCGGACCACTGGGTGATGAGCGAGTATCGCAGCGCGGACAGCCAGGCGCGGATCGCGGAGCTGGTCGCGGTCGCGGCCGAGGTGGGCGCGACGCCGAACCAGACCGTGCTGGCGTGGATGCTGCACCAGACCGACCCGGTCCGAGTGCCGCTCATCGGGCCGCGCACGGTCGAGCAGTTCGAGGACCTGCTGCCGGCGCTCGACGTCAAGCTGACCGAGGAGCAGCTCACCCGCCTCGATGTCGCCGGTGCGTGATAGAACGGCGGTATGAGGTCCATCCCGGTCGACGAACGCCGGGCGCGCCTGGGCACGCGCCACCTGCTGGCCGTGCCCGGCGCGACCCCGGCTCAGGTCGCCGAGGGCGTGGTCGCGCTGCACGCCACCGATCCGGCCACGGTCTTCCTGTCGGTGTACGCCCGCAGCCCGAAGGTGACCGTGGCCGACATCGAAAACGCGCTCTACGAAGAGCGGACGATCCTGCGGCTGCTGGCCATGCGGCGCACGATGTTCGCCGTACCCGTGCACCTGGCCCCGGCCGTGCAGGCGTCGTGCGTACGCCCGGTCGGTGAGAAGAACCGCCGCCTGTACGAGAAGATAATCATGGATCAGGGCCACGGGGACGCCGAGTGGCTGGCCGAGGTGGAGGACGCGGCCGTCGCCTCGCTCGAGCGGCGCGGCGCGGCGACGGCGGCCGAGGTCTCGACGGACGAACCCCGGCTGCGCAGCAAGGTCGCGGTGGCCGAGGGCAAGGACTACGGCCGGACGACCACGATCACGACGTGGGTGATGGCGCTGCTGTCGTCGGACGGCCGGGTGGCCCGCGGGCGGCCGATCGGTTCGTGGACCAGTTCCCAGTGGAAGTGGTCGCCGATGGAGAAGTGGCTGCCGGGCGGGATGCCGGACGTGCCGGCCGAGGCGGCCCGAGCCGAGCTCACGGCCGCGTGGCTGAGCCGTTTCGGCCCGGGCACGGTGGCCGACATCAAGTGGTGGACCGGGTGGACGGCCACTCAGGTGAAGCAGGCGCTGCGGGCCGTGGAAGCGGTCGCGGTCGATCTCGACGGTGTGACCGGTTACGTGCTGCCAGACGACGAGGAACCCGTGGCGGTGCCGAAGCCCTGGGTCGCTTTGCTGCCCGCGCTGGACCCGACGCCGATGGGGTGGGTTCAGCGGGACTGGTATCTCGGTCCACACGGCCCAGCTCTGTTCGACACCACCGGCAACATCGGCCCGAGCGTCTGGTGCGACGGGCGGATCGTCGGCGGCTGGGCGCAGCGGCCGGACGGATCCATTGTGTACGAACTGCTGGAGGGGGTCGGCAAGCGGGCGGCCCTGTCCCTGGAGCGCACCGCTGCGCGGCTGTCGGACTGGCTCGGCGACGCGCGGATCAGTCCCCGCGCCCGCCGGCGCAGCCCCCTCGAGCAGTCCCTCCTGACGTAGGGCGAGGACTGCCCGAGGGGTGTCGCCTGCGGGGGTCAGGCGACGGGAGTGAGGTCTTGCTGCTCCACGTAGCTGTCTCCGGCGCGCCCTGCGGGGATCGCGCCGGTTGGGTCCGTCATCGCCGCGGTCCGGGGCGCGATCTCCGCGGGCCCGCGCGAAGCCGGCCGCTTCGCGTCCCGCGTGGCACCGCCGCTGAACAGGACACGGGCGAGGACGCCCGGCGCGAACAGCGACTGCGGCGGTGCCATCAGGTTGGCGACGGCGAGGAAGGCCCTGCCGACGGCCGGGTGCTTCGCGGCCGCCCGGTGCAGGCGCGCCACGTAGGCGTTGAGGAACCGAGCCTGGCGCGTACGCACGCCTTCGACGTGGTCGTACCGCAGATCGGCGCCGACCGCGATGCTCCACGGCACGTCGATGATCTTCCCGATGGCATGGTAATACCGCTTCGGCAGTCCCGTACGCCCCTGAGCCAGGCAGTCGCGCAGCACGATCGCTTCGGCCAGGGCGACCGTCATGCCCTGCCCGTACGCCGGGTTGAAGGCGCACACCGCGTCGCCGATCGCGACCAGCCCCTCGGGCAGCCGGGTCAGGTGCTCGTAGCGGCGCCGGACGCTGGTCGGCAGGCGCAGCTTCATGGGCGGGCCGAGCGGCTCGGTGTCGGCCAGGATGTCGTGCAGCATCGTGTTCGGCAGCCGCTTGGTAAACGGCACGAACTCGTCCGGGCCGGACGGCGGCGTGTTGTCCGGGCCGACACCGAGCAGCGTCACCATCCACCGGTCGCCGTCGACCGCGATCGCCACGGCGCCGCGCGGGTGCTCCGGCCACGCGTTCTGGATGAAGGCCGCGAACGGCGTACCGGGCTTGCGGTGGTAGTCCCGCGATACGTAGCTGGTATGCGGATCGACGCGCTCCTCGGCCGGCTTGGCGTAACCGAGTTCGGCCAGCCAGGTCGGGCCGCGGTTGCCGCGACCGGTCGCGTCGACCACGAGGTCCGCGTCGAGCTGCCTGGCGTCGCCGCCCTTGGGCAGCACGCGTACGCCGCTGACGCGGTCGCCGTCGGCGACGAGCCCGAGAACCTCGGTGCGGTCGAAGATCTCCACATTGGGCAGCTCTTCGATGCGCGTGCGGATGTAGTACTCCATCGTCGCCCGGCTGACGGCCAGGCCGAGCAGGCCCGACTCGGCGTTGGCCATCTGGATGCCGTCGCTGATCCAGAACAGGTCGCGCTGCATGTCGACCGGGATGGCGCCGAGCGAGGTCATCTCGGGTACGAAGTTGTCGAAGAGTTCTTCGAGGATCTCACGGCCGCGAGCGAGCAGGCCGTGGGCGTGTGCGCTCTGGGGAACCCCGCGGCGGGGTTCGGGGTGGGTGGGCAGCTCGTCGCGGTCGAAGAGGGTGACCTTCGCGAACGACTCGCTGAGGACGCGGGCGGCGGCGAGGCCGGCGATGCTGGCGCCGAGCACGATCGCGTGGCCCGAGCGGTCCTGGGCAGACATGATGGATCTCCCGGTTCGGTGAGTGATGTGAGCACACCGTAGAGGCGTCCATCGCAGTGATAGAAACGAATTCGCGGTCCGGATAAAGACACTGTGGGCCCGGTCACGACCCTCTTGCATGGCCTGCTCGCAGGCGTTTCTGACTGACGAGTCAGGTTGGTGACGGTGCGTCGGTCGTCTTTCCGCCCGCGCGGCTGTCACTACGCCGCCGGTGGAAAATCGGCGGCGGCCGCGCCACCTCGCTGGGATGATCCGGGGATGACGGAGAATTACGACCCGCACGGCGTGGTCGACAAGTGGCTGAAGGTCTGGGAGGAGCGGCGAGCATACGAGGCCGACGGCCTTCTTGCTCCGTCATCCCCCGGCGAAACCGACCCGCCGAAACCGCGGTCCTATGTGCTCGGCATGTTCTCCTACCCGTCCGGCGACCTGCACATGGGCCACGCCGAGGCGTTCTCCATCAGCGACGCCTTCGCCCGGTACCGGCGCATGCGCGGGCACAACGTGCTGGCACCGGTCGGCTGGGACTCCTTCGGCCTGCCGGCCGAAAACGCCGCCTTCAAACGCAACCGCGACCCTCGCGAGTGGACGTACGAGAACATCGAGGTGCAGGCCGAGTCGTTCCGGCGCCTGGGCATGGCGTTCGACTGGCGTACGCGGATGCACACCTCGGATCCGGAGTACTACCGGTGGAACCAGTGGCTGTTCCTGCGGCTGTTCGAGCGGGGGCTGGCGTACCGGAAGAAGGCGGCGGTCAACTGGTGCCCCCAGGATCGCACCGTCCTGGCCAACGAACAGGTGATCGCCGGCAAATGCGAGCGCTGCGGCACCACGATCGTCCGCACGGCGCTGACCCAGTGGTTCTTCCGGATCACGGCGTACGCCCAGCGACTGCTGGACGACATGGAGCAGCTGGCCGGCCGCTGGCCCGATGCGGTGCTGACCCTGCAACGCAACTGGATCGGGCGGTCGGAGGGGGCGTACGTCGGCTTCGCCGTCGAGGGACGCACCGAGCCGATCCGCGTCTTCACCACCCGACCCGACACCCTGCCCGGCGTCACATTCCTGGCCGTCGCCGCCGATTCGCCGCTGGCCGATGAGCTGTGCTCGCCGTCGCAGCGCTCCGAGTTCGAGGCGTACAAGGCCGCCACCGCGACGGCTTCGGAGATCGAGCGCCTGGCCGCCGACCGCCCCAAGACCGGCGCCTTCCTGGGCCGTCATGTCACGCATCCGGCCCGGCCCGAACCCATTCCCTTGTACGCGGCGGATTACGTGCTGCCGGAGTACGGAACCGGTGTGGTGATGGGCGTACCCAGGCATGATGAACGGGACGCGGAGTTCGCGCGGGCGCACGGCCTGGACCCGGGCGAAGCCGATCTGCGGGAGTGGGACGGTGAGTGGGCGGTGACCTACCGCCTGCGAGACTGGCTCCTGTCCCGGCAGCGCTACTGGGGTACGCCGATCCCGATCATCCACTGTGACCGGTGCGGCCTGGTGCCCGACGAGAATCTGCCGGTACGCCTGCCGGACAGCGGTTACCAGCTGCAGCCGGGCGACGGGCGCTCACCGCTGGAGACGGCGACGGAGTGGGTGGCCGTCACCTGCCCGTCGTGCGGTGGCCAGGCGCGACGCGACACCGACACGATGGACACATTCGTCGACTCGGCCTGGTATTTCCTGCGCTACCCCGATCCCGCCTATGAGGATGGTCCGTTCCATCCGGCCGGCGTGCAGCGGTGGCTGCCGGTCGACGAGTACGTGGGCGGCCGCGATCACGCCACCGGCCACCTGCTGTACGCCCGCTTCATGACCAAGGCGCTGCACGACCTGGGCCTGATCGGCTTCACCGAGCCGTTCCGGCGCCTGACCACCCAGGGCCAGGTCATCATGAACGGCCGGGCGATGAGCAAGTCGCTGGGCAACCTGGTGAGCCTCCAGGACCAGATCGCGGCCTACGGCCCGGACGCGGTCCGGGTGACGATGGTGTTCGCCGGCCCGCCCGAGGACGACATCGACTGGGCGGACGTGTCGCCGACCGGGGCGGTCAAGTGGCTGAGCCGGCTGTGGCGCTTGACCGGCGACATTCCCCCGATCCACGCGGGCGTGGCCGATCTGTCGCTGCGCAGAGCGGTGCACCGGTTGATCGCCGCCGCGACGGCCGCGATGGACGCCCACCGGCTCAACGTCGCCATCGCCCGGCTGATGGAGCTGACCACCGTGCTGCGCCGGGCCGTCTCCGGCTCGCCGGGTGCCGCCGATCCGGCCGTACGCGAAGGAGCAGAAGCCTTGGTACGCATGGTTTCCTGCTTCGCTCCGTTCGCGGCGGAGGAGGGCTGGCAGCGGCTGGGCCATCGGCCGCCGGTCGTACTGGAGCCCTGGCCGTTGTTCGACCCCGGTCTGCTGGTGGAGGACACCGTCACCTGCGTTGTTCAGGTGGACGGGAAGGTGCGGGATCGGCTGGCCGTACCGCCGTCCATATCGGACGCTGAGCTGTCGATGCTGGCCTTGGCGTCCGAGAAGGTCGGCGGGGCCGTTCCCACGCGGGTGATCGTACGGGCGCCCTCGCTCGTCAACATCGTGACTCGGTAGCAGCCGGCTTAGTTGACTTCGATCCAGCAGCAGTGCATGACGGTGGCGACGACCGCTAGCGCGACCCGTTCCCGGCCGACCGGCGGCTGCCCGAACTGATCGGGCAGCCCGCTGACGTCGACGAACATCACCTTCTCGTCCTTGCGTAGGTAGATCGAGCCGTCCGGGAGGGCGAACGCGGCTTCACCGAGGCCGGGCAAGTCTTTGCGCTGGGCCGCTGCGTCCCGCTTCGCGGTGAAGTACTGCTCGGTCGCGGCCTTGTCCGGCTGTTCCCGGACCGTCATCGTGAGCTTGCCGTCGGAGTAGGCGTACGCGCACGTGAAGGTGGGCTCGGCCCAGGTGGCGGTGGGTGGCTGCGGCGTGTCGACGCCGAGGGCGGCCTTCAGCTCCAGGCGGACCTCGTCCTCACAGACCATCCTCGTCAGAGCGTCCGGACCGGTCTGAGGGCTGGGCGCGCCGGCCGGTTGCGGGCTCGGATTCGGATTCGGGCTTTCCGTCGCGGTGCAGGCGGAGGCTGCCAGCGCGAGGAGTAGCAGCGTGAGGGGGAGGCTGCGGCGCATCCTCCGAGTATCACCGTTGGCTGGGATGCTCGCACGGGGGGAGAGCGCTCTCCGTTTTCCCCTTCCCCCTTGATCTGAACCGGATCAAGGGCAGGGTGGGCCGGGATCAAGGGCGGGGTAGGCCGGGATCAAGGGCGGGGTAGGCCGGGATCATGGGGAAGCCGGCCGGGATCATAGGGGCCTTGACACGTCGGCGAATTGGGCGTACCAACGGGAGAGCGCTCTCCGTACACACTATCCGTCCTTTGTGCAGGAGACACCCCGATGAATCATCGACGAACAGCGCTGGTGACCGCGTTGCTGGCGGCGCTGGCCGCGATCGTGCCGCTCGCCTCGGCGACCGCCGCCGAGACGCTGCTGTCGCAGGGTAAGCCGGTCCTCGCGTCGTCCTCCGAAGGCGCCGGTACGCCCGCCGAAGCAGCCGTCGACGGCTCCGCCGGCACCCGCTGGGCCAGCCAGTTCAGCGATCCACAGTGGATCCGTGTGGACCTGGGCGCGACCGCCACGATCAGCCGCGTCGTGCTCCAATGGGAGGCGGCCTACGCCACGGCGTTCCAGATCCAGACGAGTGCCGACGGGAACACCAACTGGCAGACCATCTACTCGACGGCCACCGGCACCGGCGGCACCCAGAACCTGACGGTCAGCGGGTCCGGGCGCTACGTGCGCATGTTCGGCACCGCCCGCGCGACCGGCTGGGGTTACTCGCTCTGGGAGTTCCAGGTCTACGGCGAGCAGTCCACTGGTGGATGCGGCACCGCGAACGCGGCGCTGAACCGGCCGGCGACCGCGTCGTCGACGGAGAACACCGGTGCGAACCCGGCCGGCGCGGCGGTCGACGGCAACGCCGGTACGCGCTGGTCGAGCCTGTTCAGCGACCCCCAGTGGATCAGCGTCGACCTGGGCACATCGCAGTCGATCTGCCAGGTCGTGCTCCAGTGGGAGGCCGCCTATGCGACCGCCTTCCAGATCCAGACGAGTGCCGACGGCAGCACGAACTGGCAGACCATCTTCTCGACCACCACAGGAACCGGCGGTACGCAGACCCTGAACGTCAGCGGCACCGGACGGTTCGTGCGCATGTACGGCACCGCGAGGGCGACCGGCTACGGCTACTCGCTCTGGGAGTTCAGGATATTCACCGGCGGCGGTACGGCCAGCCCAGCGCCGAGCAGCCCCAGCCCGAATCCCAGCCCGAGCGGAAACTGGACGACGATCTGGAACGAGGACTTCACCGGTGCGGCCAACACCTCGCCGAGCGCGGCGAACTGGATCCTGCGTACGGGGACGCAGTATCCGGGCGGCGCGGCCAACTGGGGCACGGGCGAGATCGAGACGGCCAGCGCCTCCACCGCCAACGTCTACCTCGACGGCAGCGGCCGGTTGACCATCAAGGCGATCCGGGACGGGGCCGGCAACTGGACCTCCGGCCGGCTGGAGACACAGCGTACGGACTTCGGCGCCAATCCCGGCGAGATGGTCCGGTTCTCGGCCGTCATCCAGCAGCCCAACGTGGCCGACGGCCTGGGGTACTGGCCGGCCTTCCGGGCCACCGGTGCGGCGTACCGCGGCAACTACACCAACTGGCCCGGCGTGGGCGAGACCGACATCATGAGCGGCGTGAACGGCCGCAGCCAGCTGGCCCAGACCCTCCACTGTGGAACGGCTCCGGACGGGCCGTGCGCCGAGTACACCGGGCGCTCCAGCGGCCTGGCCACCTGCGCCGGCTGCCAGACCGGCCTGCACGAGTACGCCCAGATCATCGACCGTACCAAGACCGACGAGGAGATCCGCTTCTACCTGGACGGCATTCAGACGTGGGTCGTGCGGGAGAGCCAGGTCGGCGTGGCAGCCTGGGACGCCGCCGTGCATCACGGCTTCTACCTGCGGCTGGAGCTGCCGATCGGGGGTGCGTACCCGAACGCCATCGCCGGGCAGACCGTGCCGACGGCGGCCACCACGTCGGGTGGCGTGATGATCGTGGACCGCGTGACGGTCGCACGCCAGGCCGGCACGGTGGCGCCCGCGATGACCGATCCCGCGACACCGGCCGGTCCGAGCGTCGTGCGGGTGACCGGGACCCAGGGCAACTGGCAGCTTCAGGTCAACGGCCAGCCGTGGGAGGTCCGCGGCCTGACCTACGGCCCGCCGCAGGGCGCCGCCGACGGTTATATCCGCGACCTGAAGGCGGCCGGCGTCAACACCATCCGCACCTGGGGCGTCGACGACGCGAACACCCCGGCGCTGCTGAACAAGGCGGCCCAGCAGGGGCTCAAGGTGATCGTCGGGCACTGGCTCAACCAGGGCGCCGACTATGTCAACGACACGGCGTACAAGACCGGCGTCAAGACCGAGATCGTGAACCGGGTCAACGCCCTCAAGGGCTATCAAGGCGTCCTGATGTGGGACGTCGGCAACGAGGTCATCCTGACGATGCAGGATCACGGGCTGCCCGCCGCCGACGTCGAGGCGCGGCGGGTGGCGTACGCGAAATTCGTGAACGAGGTCGCGGTCGCGATCCACGCCGCGGACCCGAACCACCCGGTGACGTCCACCGACGCCTGGGTCGGCGCGTGGCCTTATTACAAGCAGTACTCGCCCGCGCTGGACCTGCTGGCCGTGAACTCCTACGGCGCGATCGGCGGGGTGAAGCCGGCGTGGATCGACGGCGGTCACACCAAGCCGTACATCATCACCGAGGGCGGTCCGGCCGGCGAGTGGGAGGTGCCCAACGACGTCAACGGCGTACCGACGGAGCCGACCGATCTGCAGAAGCGCGACGGCTACACCGCCAGCTGGAACGCCATCAAGGCCCATCCCGGCGTGGCGCTGGGCGGCACCGAGTTCCACTATGGACTGGAGAACGACTTCGGCGGCGTCTGGCTGAACACCTTCACCGGCGGCTGGCACCGGCTCGGCTACTACGCGCTGCAGAAGGCGTACACCGGGTCGACCGCGGCCAACACGGCGCCCGAGATCACCGCGATGTCCGTCGCCAACCAGACCGCGGTCCCGGCCGGGGGCACCTTCACCGTCAGTGTCACCGCCAGTGACCCGCAGGGGGATCCCTTGCGCTACAACCTGATGTACAGCATCAAGCACATCACCGGCGGCACGGGTCTTGCGAACGTCCGCTTCACCCAGTCCGGCTCCACGTTCACCGTCACGGCGCCCGAGCAGCTCGGCGTCTGGAAGATCTACGTGTACGCCTACGACGGCCGCGGCAACGTCGGCATCGAGCAGCGCTCCATCCGGGTCGTACCGCCCACGATCCCGGGGACGAACGTGGCGGCCGGCAAGCCGGCGACCGCATCGAGCTACCAGCCGACCGGAACCAACGGGCCGCAGCTGCCGGCGTACGCCGTCGACGGCAACTGGACCACGCGCTGGGCGTCCGAGTGGCTGCCGACCGCCTGGATCCAGGTGGACCTGGGCGCCGTGACAACGATCAACCATGTTGAGCTGGGCTGGGAAGCGGCCTACGCTCGGTCCTACCAGATACAGGTGTCCAACGACGGCTCCGCGTGGTCGACGGTGTACTCGACGGCCAGCGGCGACGGCGGCTTCGACGAGATCAACCTGAACGTCTCGGCGAGGTACGTCCGTATGAACGGAACCGAACGGGCAACTGCATACGGATACTCGCTGTGGGAGTTCGGGGTCTATCGGCCCTGATCTCCACCGAGCCCGTCCCGTCCGCGGGAGGGGCTGCGGGAAGGCGCTCCGGGCGGGCGCGCCTTCCCAACGGACCGGTGCGTGGCGACCACTGCCCTGGGCGTACACGCACCGGTCCACTGTGGAAGCCGGTAGCCCGAAGCCCCGTTGGGCGCCGGAAGCCCCCGTTGGCCGGCCGCAGCCGCCCCGTCCCGGCGCCCTATCCAGGGATGCAGACACCGTAGGCGCCGGGCGCCGCCACCGGGAGGGTCCGGGGGTCCGGCCGGCGAAGAAGTTGCAGAAACCTGCAACGCCCTTGGTCCTGCCCCGATCGGCGGGTTGCTCCGGTTGCATCGCATCCGTCTAATGGTCAGCATGAGCAGTCCCGCGTCGCGCCTGGACATCGGACCGCCGGTGCCCAACCTCGCCCGCTGGGGACTGTCGGCCGACGCCGACCTCGTCTACCGGGCGCTGATCCAGCAGGGCGCGCTGCCCGAGACGCAGCTGAACCGAGAGCTCGGGCTGGGGGCTCGGCGTACGGCCGCGGCGCTGGAGGAGCTGTCCGGGCGTACGCTCGCCCGCTTCGACGGGCTCTGGACCGTGGTATCCGCCGACCGGGCCCTCGGCATCCTGCGGCGCCGGCGGTTCCCCGAAGATGACCCCTGGGCCAGCGCCCGGCGGATGCTGTCGGTCTTCGACGAGGTGGAACTGCCCGAACGGACTCTGCCGGACACCATGCGCCGCTTCCCGCTCAACCAGGTGTGGTACCGCATCAAGGACCTCGCCGACGCCGAGCGGCATGAACATCTGGCCCTGCATCCGGAGCGCGGGTTCTCCGCCGAGACGCTCGAACGGGCGCGGCCCCTCGATCAGAAGCTCGTGGATCGCGGTGTGCGCATCCGCATCCTGGGCCGGCCCAGCTCCGACGGCGATAAGTCCTGCGCGCCCAGCCAAGCGCTGTCGGCCCAGGGCGGCGACTACCGCGAAACCGACGACATCCCGCTCAAGCTCATGGTCTTCGATCGCCGCACGGCGCTGATGCCGGCCGGGCCCGAACCCGGCGACGGCGTACTGGAGATCACCGAGAAGCCGGTGGTGGACGCGCTCGTGCTGCTGTTCACCCGACGCTGGCACGCGGCCAGCGATCCGCTACGGAAGGGCATTCCCCCCATCATGCTCACGCCGCGGGAGAAGGCGATCGTCAACGGGCTGGCGCAGGGCCTCTCCGACGAGCAGGTCGCCGCGCAGCTCAATCTCAGCGTCCGGACCATCGCCTACGCCCTGCGCAACCTGATGGACCAACTGCACGTCGACACCCGGTTCCAGCTCGGGCTGGTGCTGGGTGCGTCGGCCGCCGCACCGCTGCCCACCCAGCCCGAGGCCACCGAGGCCGAGGAGACCGACACCAGAGAATGAGGGGGTTCTCTATGCGTTTCAGAATGGTGCTTGCCACCGTCTTGGCCGTCGTGGCGATGAGCCCGTCGGCGGCTTCGGCCGGCGGTGGCGGCCCGATTCCGCCGGACGGCCTGCAATGGATCGGGCATTCGGCCTGTGCCACGGCCGAGTTCGAATCGATCACCATTTCGCCGGGTTACAACACCCACTACTTCACGCTGACCGGCACTGTCACGCCCTGCTACCCGGTCAAACCCGGCGACTTCTTCGCCGTCGCCTACTTCCGGGGCGGCGTCGGCGCGGCAACCGTCCTGGTGTGGTACGACCAGGCGCCGTCGACCCATTTCGCGGGGACGATCCAGCTGTCGGAGCCGTTGCCGGTGTGCCTGGCGTCGTGGTACACGACCCTGATGGCCTGCTTCTCCGTTTCGGTGTCGGGGTCGACGTGGACCGCCGTACCGCTGGCGACCACGGATCCCTCCGTATCCGGCGGCATCGACCCGGACTTGTGGGCCGCCGATCCGAACTGTGCGACCTGCTGGCCCGGCGGCTGACCCTCATCCGTCCTGTTTAGAGCGTCGGCGCACGGCCTGGAGAGCGCTCTCCACCTTGTGCTATAAAAGCCGCATGGCGAAGGAACGCCGTGCGCCGACGCTGGAGGACGTCGCCCGCATCGCGGGCGTATCCCGGGCGACGGTGTCCCGCGTCATCAACAACACCCGCAATGTCGACCCGGCGCTGCACGAAACGGTGTGGGACGCGATCGCGGCCACCGGCTACGTGCCCAACAAGGCCGCCCGGTCGCTGGTCACCCGGCGGGCCGGCACGGTCGCGCTGGTGGTGTCCGAGAACGAGAGCCGCGCCGCCGACGATCCCTTCTACAGCCGGTTCCTCGGCGACCCGTTCTTCGGCCGCGTACTGGGCGGCGTGCTCAGCGTCCTGAACCCTCTCGGTGTCGACGTGTCGCTGACGCTGGTCGGGTCCGCGGACGCGCGTACCAAGCTGGTGGGCGACCTGCGGCTCGGGCAGATCGACGGCGCGCTCGTACTGTCGTTGCAGCCCCAGGATCCGTTGCCGCGCCAGCTCACCGAGGCCAGCGTACCGGCCGTCCTCTTCGGACGCCCCGCCGACCCGATCCCGATCAGCTACGTGGACGTCGCTCAGTCGACCGCGGCCAAGCTGGCCTGCGACTACCTCATCACGCGCGGCTGCCGCACCATCGTCGCGGTCACCGGATCACTCGACACCCCGGCCGGCCACGACCGCCTGATCGCCTTCCGGTCGGCGATGGCGCAGAACGGGTACGCCTTCGTGCCGAGCGCGGAAGGCGGCTTCACCCAGGAGGGTGGCGAGCGGGCGATGCAACGCCTGCTGGCCGAGGTGCCCGAACTGGACGGCGTGTACGCCGCCAACGACGTCATGGCCCAGGGTGCTGTGCACGTCCTGCGGGACAGCGGCCGGCGGGTGCCCGACGACGTCGCCGTGGTCGGCTTCGACGACAGCAGTGCGGCACTGTCCTGCCGGCCGCCGCTGACCACCGTCCGGCAGCCGGTCGAGGACATGGCCGCCGAGATGACGCGGATGCTGCTCGACCACATCGATCATTCGCGTACGCGCCCCACGTCGGTCATCTTCGAACCGTCCCTCGTGGTCCGCCGATCCGCCTGAACCCCTACTGCGCCGCAGGTCAGAGCGGGTGTTGCGGTTTTGTCGCACCCCTCGGCTATGGTACAGGTGTTCGGCTCGACGGGAGTCGATACACGTAAGGCCGGGAATGAGGACTGGATCAGTGGGAGGCCGCTGATGTCCGTGGAGATGCCGCAGTGGTGCGGTCGGTGCGATCCGACCACCCGCCGCTTCGACCTGGGCGACCGCGAGCGCCGGTGCCCGGAGTGCAACCCGTTCTGGGCGTTCGGACACTCCACCGTGGACCCCGCGCGCGTGCCATCCAGCCCCTCCGAGCAGGAGCAGGCGGCCCGATGGCTGCTCTACGAAGTGGTAGGGCTGCGGTCGTTGCAGCCAGCCGAGCTGCGGCGGCGTACGCGCCGGTTCTTCGATGCGGGCTGGACGCCGCTGGACGTGCTGCACGCGCTCGACAACGACCCCGACGGCAGCCCGGCCCGGTCGGTGCCGCTGCCCGGTGATCCGCCCGACCGGATGGAGCGGCAGATCCTCAACCTGCTGTCGGCGTGGTGTGACGCCGACGGCGAACCGCTGCCGTCGCCGACGCAGGTGGCGGTGCGCCGCCGGGAACGGATGCACGAACGCCAGCGGGCCCAGCAGGAGGCCTGGTCGCAGATCGCGGCCCGGCCGATCGACCCCGACGCGGCCGAGCGTTCGGGTGCGCGGCGGATCGCAGCGCTGGCCACCCGCCGGGCTCAGGAGATGCGAGTGGAGGCTCGCCGCCGCGAGAAGGCCCGGATCGCCGCCTCCGCCGATCTCGCCCGCGCGCAGGAAGAAAGGGTCGCATCGTTGATGGAACGCCTCGACCGGCTGGCCCGGACTATCACGTCGCCGCAGCGGGCCTGGGAAGCGGACTGGACGATGGTGCCCCGTGAAGCGCTGGTGTTACACGATGTCGAGCCGTATTACTCCGTCGAGGGCTGCGAGGAGACCCCGGTCGGTGAGCCGGAGCCGGCCGGGTTCGCCTGCGAAGCCGAGATCGACGACACCATTCCCCTGCGCGAGGCCGGATTGCGCATGATCCGCGCCCGCCGCGACCACGACGAGGTCACCCCTTCGGATGCCGAGAACGAAACACCCGTAGGTCGCTCTGCGTGGACCTCGGTGCGAGGATCGACGGGCGTGGCCGCCGGGCGTACCGGCCGGGCGCGCCGACGGGCCGCGTGATCGGCGGCGTCGCATCGGCCGGTCCATGGCGGAGCCGGCCACGTCAAGGGGAGGAGGCGCACGATGACCGAACGGGAAAGCGGCGGCACCAAGTTCGTCCGGGGCCTGGTGATCGCGTTGCTCGCGGTCGCGGCGCTGGTACTGCTCATTGTGTTCCGCAGTCAGGTGTGGGAAGGCGCTCAGAACGCCAGCACATTCGTCGCCGACAGTTTCCCGGGGCAAACCGGGTCGAAGCTGGCGGTGCTCATCTACCTCATCGTCGCCGTGCTGCTCGGAATCCTGTTCTCGCAGGCCGGGCACTTCACGGCGTACGGTATCGCGATGGGCATCACCCCGCTGCTGTGGTTCCTGTTCTGGGAGGGGGTTCCGCCGGTCGGCCTGAAGCCGAGCTGGGCGAGCAGCGCCGGGCTCGATCACATGTCGGTCGGCAACGTGGTGCTGTGGGCCGTGCTGGCCGACATCGTCATCACGCTGGTGTTCTTCCCGCTGGAGCTGCGCGAGAAGTACCAGGCGCGCAAGCACCGGCTGGCCGACACCGACTAGCGACCGCGTTCGAGCAGCATGGCCCCGCCCGGAGCGATCCGGCGGGGCCATCGTCATCAATGGCTCGGTATCAATGGCTCGGTATCAATGGCTCGG
>Ga0114129_10007331_pt1 | contig 15701 bp, 14 predicted proteins | sample RhiMetdeltSRZDD1_FD_80071 | JGI IMG/M metagenome (GOLD analysis project Ga0114129, IMG submission 80071) | Populus rhizosphere microbial communities from Tennessee, USA - Rhizosphere MetaG P. deltoides SRZDD1 (version 2) (version 2) | ecosystem: Host-associated > Plants > Roots > Rhizosphere >... | reverse complement strand
TGACCGACGTGAGGGACGTTGTTGTACGCATCGAGATAGCGCCGGCCGGTCACGTCGTACAGATACTGCATCCATCCGCGCACCGCCTGAACTGGATCGTCGTACGAAACACTCACATTGCCGCCGGTTGATCGTCGTCGACGGGCAAGCAACGCCGTGTTGTCGTGACGTCCCTGCGAAGCCGTCAGCGCAGGAATGCGAAGAATGATGTTGGGGTCGGGTGAGAGCGCCGACCAGACGTCGTACTCGCTCGCGCGGCACACGCCAGGAAAGTCGCAGTCCAGATCGAGAAGATCCAGGATGAGTTGAAAATGCAGGTGAGGCGGCCAGCCGCCGTTTTCGTCGGGCGCGCCGAGCGCCGCGAACCGCTCTCCGGCCCGGATCGTTTGACCGACGGTCAACGGCTCCAGCGAGCTGCGGCTCAAGTGCCCGTACAGCGTGTAGAACGGGGCGGCGTCATCGATGGCGTGCCGCAGGATCACCACGGGGCCGTAGTCCATCGGCTCCTGATTGTCTGCGACGGCATGAACGACGCCGTCGAGCGGCGCATGCACGCCGGAGCCGGCGGCAGAGAAGAGATCCACACCGAGATGGATCGTGCGGCGCTCGCCGTCCTCGTCGTCTTCAGACGCGAACTGCGCTGATGAATACAGGAGGCGCGCTTCGCCGTAACGTCCCAGTCCAATCTGAGCGCCGCTCTCTGACATTGCGTCGCGGATCCTGCGTGCCAGCCGCGGTTCGTCGTTCTCGTGCGGTTGCGACGAAACGAGGGGACTGCTGACGCTGAGATCGAGCACGACGACAGAGTCGATGTCGCGTCCGACGACGGATTCGATTCGATCTTTACGATCAGTGAGCGCGACGATCGCACGGTCGTCGACCGGACGTTTACCGCAGGCGCGCCGAAACACGCCCTCCGCAAAACGAGGATGAATGCGCTCCAGGCGCGGCAGGATGCGCTGAATAGGTCCCTGACTGATCGCAAGATAAGGATCGTCCGGGCGCTGCGCGTGCTGGGTCGCAGCAACCGAGACGCTCGCGCAAAGCCGCAGGACGACGAGCCCGTAGAGTGCGGCAAGCTCCTCGTCCGTCAACGCCTTCACCGCATGGTAGCCGCGGACCACGTTCGCAGCAGCCGCCAACGGATTCGGTTTGCCGAGGATAGCATACGCGACGCCGATGGCGAGGTCGGCGATCGCGTAGCTGTGGACCATGTCGCCGAAGTCGAGGATGCCTGCGACGTTGTAGCCGTAGCCGTTCCCTACCTGCTCGACCAGGATGTTGTAGTCGTTGGTGTCGTTGTGGACCGCGCTGCGCCGGAGCCTCGCGAATCGCGTGCTGTCGTCCTCCTCGATGCGCGCCACGAGGCGTTCGATCAACACGCGCAGCGCTTCGTCACGAATCTGGGACGATCGCTCTCGAACGATGCGGAACGCGTTGGCGAGGTCCCAGTACAGGTCGCGATGAATTGCCGGATGATCAAACCCAATCAGGGCCAGATCGAGCTCGGCGATCTTGCGACCCAGATCTTCGAGCAGTGCCGGTGAATGCCGCTTCAGCGATCCGAGCGTCACGCCCGGCAGCCACGTCAACAGCCGGACGAAATGATGCGCCCCATGACGGCTCGGGACTTCGAGGAGCGTCGATCCATTGGCCGCCGGTATGACCCTGGGACAGAGCGTGGTTTGCGACGCCACGTGCTCCAGAGCGGCGTTTTGCGCCTCGAGTATCGAGCGCTCCTCCGCGCCGTTCGCAATCTTCAGGACGAAGCGATCGCCTGCCGCCGTTTGCAACAAAAAGTTCTGATCGCGCTCGCCCGGGAGCCGATCGACACTGACCTCGAGATCGTAGAGTTCCCGGGCAATCTCCGCCGCCGCGTCCGCCGTCAGCGCGGGTGTGTGTTGAAGCAGGTCCATTACGGCGTCAGTCTCACGAGATGAGTCGCCGCCTGCTGCTGGGCGGAATCGCGGACGATGATGTTGCCGCCCCCGGCTGGCCACGGCGATGTCTGCGAATTGGCCTTCACCTGATAACGAATCGTCGCTGAGCCCACACCAAATCGATCCTCGCGCCCGCCGCTTCCGCCGCCGGTGAGATCGACGGTGTCCTCGAGAATGCTCACGCGGCTAGCGGTCCAGCCGCAGTTTTCGGCGCTCGGAATGATCGCAAAGGCACCGGAGCCTGCCGCGCCGCCTGTGAATGGCAGCTCCACCGGGCACACTTGGAATGTACAGGTTGAACCGCCCGTCCCGGCTTGATCGACGGTGATCGTCTGAAACGCCACCGTTGCCGTTCCGACGCGTCTCGCGCCGGTGTTCGCGGCGACCTTCAGGACGACCGCGCCGTTGCCATTTCCGTTCGGCGCGCCGTCCGCGTCCGCCTCGACGGTGATCCAGGGATCGTTGCCTTGAAAAGCCCACCGGCATCCGTTGGCCGTCGTCACAATGACCTTGACGTTACCGCCAGTCGCCACCATCGGCGTCCCGGTCGGCGTCACCGAGAACGAGCAGTTGCCTTGAATCGGCGGGGGCGTTGGCGGACATCCCGCCAGCGCTGCCGCTGACACGAGCACGAGCACTCCCAGGATTGCCGATGAATGCTTCGTCATGCGACCTCCTCTGCGTCATGTACGCCGCTCGGGATTTTTCGCGCGCGGTCGCCGATGCGAATCGCACCTGGCGACACGACCGATTAGCGCACGGCCGGCCAGCCCTCGACCGAGCGAGCCGCGCGGACGGCACGGACAATCGCCTCGGCAATCACGTCGGCGGCGAGCGCTCCGACCACCGTCAGCGGCACGTTGGACCGCTGGAGACGGGCGGTCGAGAACGCGAACAGCTGATCGCCGTCTCCCGTCGTGTGGTACGGCCGGATCGCGCGCCCGGCGCCGCAATTGGCCATCATCGCCACCTTCGTCAACATCGTCTTCGTCAGGTCGATGTTGGTGCCGACGACGGCGAGCGTGGTGCTGCGAAGCGCGGCATCCTCCAGCGCGCCGCCCGGCGTGCCGGTCACGATCGAGCGCATGACGTCGACGCTGTCGGCGAAGCTCCCATCCGGCCGGCGCGCGCCTGCGACGATCTGTCCGGTGTGCCAGTCGAGGATGTCGCCAGCCGCATTGACCACGGCGAGCGCGCCAATGACGACGTCGCCGAGCTTCAGGCTCGCGGTGCCCAATCCGCCTTTCATTCCGCCGAAGCCGCGTCCGCGATGCATCTTGCCGACCGTCGCCCCGGCGCCCGCGCCCACGTTGCCCTCGGCGACTGCCCCAGTAGACGCCGCGTCGCATGCTTTATATGCCGCATCCGCATCGGGACGAATGCGAGGATCGCCAACCGCGAGGTCGTCGATCACCGCGGACACAACGATCGGAATACGGAGGTCTGGAGTCCCCCAGTCGAAGCCGACCTTGTGTTCTTCCAGGAAACGCAGGACACCGCCGGTCGCCGGCAGCGCGAGGACGCCGCCGCCCGTGAGAAACAGCGCGTGAATGCGATCCACAGGGCTCACGGGCTGGAGCAGGACGACCTGCGATTCGCCGGGAGCGGAGCCGTTGTAGTCGACGCCTGCCGCGACGGCATTCTCGAACAGGATCGCGGTGCAGCCGGTCGGCCGGCGCGTGTCAGTGAAATGACCAACGCGGACGCCGGGCACGTCGGTCAAGGATCCTGCGGCCGTCGGCGGCTCTTGTGGACGTATGGCGGTCAGTGCCGGCAGGGCGGCAAAGCCGGTGAGGAAATCACGTCGATCCATGGGGAGAGCTTAACGCGACACGAGATCCGCGTACTGCTGAATCCGTCCCGCGGCCGCACCGTTGAGCAGGTCATCGATCGGCTGCGTGCGCGAGACGCTTCCGTCGCCAGGCCGACCCCCGTAGACGAATCGCCCGAAAACCGATCGAATGACAACGGCGCCAGCCCCGTGCGGGATACGGCCGAGGTTCGCGATGAACCGAGGGAATCTTCCCTGGCCGAACAGATAGAACTCGACGTTGGACACGTAGAACGCCGACAGGCGCTCCTGCCGCCGGCCGATCAACCGTCCGATCGCCGCGAGCGCCGACGGCCCGCTGATGTCGCCGACGACCGGAATTACGAGATCTCGCCCCTCCAGATTCTTCACGAACTGAAACGCGTCTTCGGACGCCAGGTAATTTCCGGGGCGGCCCGACGAGTCGACGTCGCTCAAGAGCTGACGATACGTCGGGTAATAATTTTGCGGCGGTCGTCCCGTGCTCTGAAAGCGCAGCGACAACCCGTCGGCGATGAAGCGGCGATGGAACCGATCGATCGTGCGGAAGTCCTCGGCGGACAGCGGCACGCCCGTCCGCCTGATCGCTTGATCGACTCGGGAGCGCAATGCGTCGATACCGCTCGGGCCGGTGCGGTCGATGTATGTCTCCAGGCGCTCGATGGTCGCACGCCGCCAGTCATCGAGACCGGAGGGAATGGGCCTGCCAAGCAGCTGCGCGAGATACGCCACGCGCGTGGGCGAGAGCTCGAAGAGCACCTTGAACAAGAGATGCAGCAGCAGATTGTCGCGGCGGATGTCGATGATGAACGCAATCGACGGCCGAACCTCCGCGATGTAGGTGAAGTTCTGATCCGGTCCGACGCCGATGTACGCGCCGCCGTGGACGTTCCCGCGCCGGAGATCCGGGAGCACCTGCAGGTAGGACGCCTCGTTCGAAATCAGATTGTCGGTGTCGAAGTAGCCTTCTGGTTCCGAGAGCGCGGCGATTTGCGTCGCGAACTTCGAGGCCGTTTGAGCGCGGTCGGCCGCCTGGCGTTCGGCGGGCACGAGCGCGAACGCCGTCACGACGGCGAGCACACAGGTTCGAACGAAGAGCGAGACCACTACCGTTACTGCGGAAACAGCTGACGACGACCCGAGTAGATTTGCTCTTCCAGGCGCGCGATTTCACGGCCGACGGAGCCAGGCACTTGCGGCTCGCGCCCGTGACGCACGGCGTCGACGAATTCGTCGATGAGCGGCTGATGGAGGTTTGGCGCGGGCGGGTGGGCCTCGGTTCGACTGGAGCCGGTCGACGATTTGATCGTCAGCTCGCCCGCGTTCAGATTGGCCACGTGCAGGGATCCGCCAGAGCCGAACACCTCGAACGTGTCGCGAGGCTCCACGGCGGCATGGCTGACGGCGACCGTCGCGCACAGCCCACGCTCGAAGTGAAGCACCGCGACCGCCGTATCTTCTACCTCGCGAGCGAAAAGAACGTTTGCAATCATGGACGTCAACTGGCTGACGGCCCCGAAGCAATGTGTCAACACTTCGAGGCGATGGCAGCCGAAGTCGAACATCGGACCGCCTCCCGAGCGCGCGCTCTCGAGCAGCCACGAACGCGGATGGTCGCCCGGTGGATTGAACCACTCGAAGGCGTTGATCTGCGCGTAAACCGGTTCGCCGATCGTTCCCGATGCTACGAGCTCCTTGATGCGCAGGACGACCGGATAGAAATGCCGGTAGTACGCGATCCCGAGCCGAACGTCGTTGGCGCGACAGGCCGCAATCATCCTGTCGCACTCCGCCACGTCGAGCGCCATTGGCTTCTCGCACAGCACGTGCTTGCCCGCTTCCGCCGCCGCTATCGTCTGCTGTGCGTGCAGGTCAACCGGCGTCGCGATGTAAACGGCGTCGATGTCCGGATCGGCGATCAGGTGGCGCCAGTCTGCGTACCACTTCCTCGCGCCGAATTCCCTCGCGAACGCTTCAGCGAGATCGGCGCGGGCGCGGGTCACCGACACCAGCTCGCACCGCGTCGAGTCGCGCAACGCGGGAGCCACGCGCTTGCGCGCGATGTCGCCGGTACCCACGAGACCCCACCGGATCTTCTCTACCTGCATACGTCGCTTCCGGAATCGCCACCGCCTCCTGACGCGCTCATGAACTGCCAGCTGTAGCTGCCCGGGAGCAGCGTGAGCTTCAGCACGCCGTAGGTGCCCGTGATGTACGTTTCAACGTTGGCGCGCGGACGCGTGAACGCCGTCAGCTCGGCGCCTCCGGTGCCGACCACGAACTGACGGATGCCACGACGCGTGTCGAGATTGCCGTCCGGTGTCTGCGGCGCGAAGCGTTCGTACATGTGATCGTGTCCGTTGACGATCACGTCCGCGCCTGCGTCGTAGAGCACGCGCCAAAGCTCGCGCGTTTCGATGACCACGGGGTTCGGCCCGACGCTGAAGAGCGGATGATGCCAGATCGCCACGACGCACTGAGCGGTGACCCCAGCCAGATCCTCGCGCAGCCACTCGACCTGCGCCGATCCCGGTCCCATGGGGACGTTGCTGTTCAGCGACACGACATGCCACTGACCCGCGGAAAAGCTGTAGTACCCGAGTCCCTGAGGACCAGCGTTGGCGCCGAAGTACGCGAAGTACGGTGCGGCCCCTGCCGACTCGTACTCGTGATTGCCCGGCGCGGGACGCGTGCGTCCGCGATGGCGCCCCCACGACGGGTCGTAGCAATCGCGGAACTGCTGCGCCGTGCCGCTGAAGTAGGCGTTGTCGCCTGCGGTGAAGACAATGCCTTCGACGCCGTCGAGCAGACGCGCCGTAGATTCCGGGCCCGACGATCCGCACATGCCGATGTCGCCCGCGCCAACCAGAACGGCCGTCGACGGCCCGGGACCCGGTCCTGGTGAGGGACCCGGGCCGGGCGAGGAGCCGCACGCGTAGATCCCGGCCAGCGCGCTCACCGGGAGTACGCAGGGGAAGCGCCGCAGCCGTCCGATTATCGACACTGGTCCGCCCTCTGTGTTACCGTGCGCCCACACCCACACTGCTGCGGCGAGCTTTTGCCGGTCAGCATAGCAGACCGCATTGAGGAGCGGCCATGCCGGAGCGCACCTCGCGGCGTCAGGTCATGGTGGCACCCCAGGAACCGCTGGTCGCCGGCGGAGCCGCGGAGGACTACGAGCGCCGTGTGCACGATCTCTTCGCATCGGGGTGTCGCCATCTGATCGCGGATCTTCGCGCCTCGGACGGCATCGACAGCGCAGGCATCCGCGCGCTCGTTCGCAGCCACACGACCGCACAACGCGTCGGGGGCACCTTCACCATCGTCGGAGCCCGTCCCAACGTCCTGGACGTGCTGCGGCTCTCGCGGCTCGATGACGTCTTCCGGATCCGCGACACCGTTGAAGAAGGCCGCGTCCCGCGGTGGGAATGGTCGAACGTCCGGCTGGTCGTCCTCGGAGCGGCGCTCTGCGCGGCATTGTGGTGGGGCGGCGTGCGATGGTCCGTGCCCGACGGATCGTCGGAGAATCCGATTCTGGGCTTCGGCCCGCGGCGCGCATCGCCGGGCGTCTGGGTGTTCGTCGAACTGGCGAAACTCATTGCCGCCGGTGCGATCGGACTGCTCGTGACGTCCGTGCAGCGCCGGTTTCACGACAAGCCGCTGACCCAGGCGATGGAGCATGCGCAAGTGCTGCTCTGTGTATCCGGCGCGATGATCATGATGATCATCGGCGAATCGCTCCCACGCGCGTTCGGCATCGCGGGAGCCGCCAGCATCATTCGCTTCCGCGCACCCGTCGAGGATCCCAAGGACATCACGATCCTCTTCTTATTGATGGCGCTGGGAATGGCGACCGGCCTCGGAGCCTTCGCGATTGCCGGCGCCGGTACGGCGTTCTTGTGCCTCTTCCTCGTCACGCTCGAATTCGTCGGCGGCGGCCGGCGGCGGCCGATGATGGTCGAGATCGTGGCGTCCGGCCGCGAGTTTCCTCTCACGCACGTTCAGAAAATCTTCGCGCGCAACCAGATCGTCTTCGAGCCGCGCGAGGTGGTGCAGGGAAAAGAGGTGGCGATGGTCTACCACACGACGCTGGACCCGACGCTGTCGCTCGAGGATGTCAGCGCCCAGCTGATGGAGGGCGGGGCGGGCGTCGCGTCGGTTTCGTGGGAACCCCCCAAGCGCCACGGCTAACTGTTCGAAGTTGAAGACCCGAACGTTTATGCCTATGAGGGATATGAAGGTTGGCTGGATCCTCTTGGCTCTGGTCGGCACTGCCGTCTGTGCGGCCGCGCAGGACGCGCCGCCGCCGAGCGAGCCCAAGCCGAAAGTTCGGTTCGTCTGGAACGACCACCCGTCGATTCGGGCCGGCGTCTTTCGGCTGGACGCTCATACCCAGTGGCACGCCGACTCCCGGCGCTCCGAGCAGGATCTCGCCGATGCCGGAAAGACGTACCAAACCGAGTTGAAGCGCGTCGGCGTGACCGGAAGGATTACCCACCGAATCGATTTCGAGGTCGAGCGGGAGCTTCGGCGGCACAATCCGTGGCGGAACGTGTTCGTGAACGTGGAGCTGGCGCGAGCGCTGGAGGTGCGCGCGGGAAAATTCAAGATGCCTTTCAGCCACGAGGAGCTGACGGGCATCACGCACCTGGATTTCGTATATCGCACGCAGCTCGCGCGCATCATCGCACCGGCCCGCGAAGTCGGCGTCATGGCACACGGCCAGATCGTCAAGCGCACGATTGAGTATCAGGCGGGCTGGTTTCGGCACGACGGCGAAAACGGCGCGCTGCGCGAACCGATTTTCCTGTTGCCTGGCGAGTCGCCGCCGAAAGCCGATCGCAGCGTCGCCGCACGCGCGGTGGTCGAACCCTTGCGCCACGCGTCCGGACCGCGCGACATTCGGCGCTTGTACCTTGGCGTCGCGGCAACATGGAGTCATGTACCGGAGGGACTCAATAGCCTTCGTGGAAAGAGCCTGTTCGGATCGAAGTTCTTCGAGCCGGTGTACGTCCTCGGCTATCGGCGTCGTATCGGAGCGGAAGCGATGTGGTTACCAGGGCCGGCAGGCATCAAGGCGGAATACGCGCGCTCGAACGAGCAGCGCAGCCGGCAGGGCCTGCTCGACGACGACCTTTCCGATTTCGTCACCAAGGGTTGGTATGTGAGCGGCACGTGGCTCGTGACCGGCGAGCGAAAGGATGGTGGAGTCGAGCCTCGCAAGCCGTTGTTTCAGAAAGGATTCGGCGCCGTCGAAGTCGGCGCGCGCTACGACACCATCTCGTTCGGCAGCGTCCTGAATCAGGGCATCGCGTTCGACAACCCGCGGGCGGATCCAATCCTGGGAAACTCGCAAAACACGTGGACTGTGGGGGTTAACTGGTATCTGAACAAGTGGGGCAAAGTCGTCGTAAACGGGATACGAGAAGCGTTCGAGGATACCGGACGGACGGCCATCCCGGGCAAGAGATCCGGCTGGTCGGGCGTGTTTCGACTGCAGTTCGCGATGTGAAGAGAAGGAAGCAGTCATGAGGACGATGAGGACGCTCTCCGCCGTGGGCCTCTTTCTGGTGCTCGCCGCGTCGGCTACGAGGCCGGTCTCGAGTCAGACTGCCGACGATCTGTTCGACTCGAACGTACTCCAGCGCCTCGATCTCACGATGAACAGCAAGGACTGGGAGAAGCTCAAGGCCAACTTCCAGGAAAACACGTACTACACCGTGACCGTCGCCTATCGCGGCCAGACGATCCGGAACGCGTGGGTGAGATCCCGCGGTCACGGCAGCCGCAGCGGAATCAAGCCAGGGCTCCGTCTGGACTACAACCGCAACGCGTCGGGGCCGCAGGAATTCCTCGGACTGAAGTCGCTCGTTCTCGACAACCTCGCGCAAGACTCGAGCGGCATGCACGAAATCCTCGCGACGAAGTTCTTCGAGCGCATGGGACTCCCAGCCATGCGCGAGGCGTTCACGCAGCTCTATGTGAACAACAAATTCGCGGGGCTTTACGCGGTCGTCGAACCGGTCGACAAGCGCTATCTCGCGCGGATCTTCGGCGAGAACGAAGAAGGCAATGTCGAGAACGATGGTTACCTGTACGAATACAAATGGAAGTATCCGTACCTCCTGACCGATCTGGGCTCTGGGCTCGAGAGCTATCAGGACATCTTCGAGGCGAAGACGCACGAGAGCGACTCGATATCGAAGCTGTATCAGCCTCTGCGATTCATGATTCGCGAGATCAACGATTCACGCGACGACATGTTCGAGGCGAACATGGCGAAGTACCTCGACCTGCCGCTCTTCATGCGGCACGTCGCCGTGCAGAGCCTGCTCGCGGAATGGGACGGCCTGCTCGGGTATGCGGGCATCAACAACTTCTATCTGTACCGTTTTGAAAAAAAGGATCGTTACCAGTTCCTGCTGTGGGATGCAGACAACACCTTCCGTGCGATCGATTACTCGATTTTTGCCGGACACGACGAGAACGTCCTGATGCGCAGGGCGATGAAGTTCAACGGCCTCCGCAGCACGTACTACAACACGCTGCTGGCCGCCGCGCAGTCCGCCGAAGAGTTCAGCGAGGATGAAGCGGCGGAAGACGAAAAGCTCGGCCTGTCGCCGCGCGGGTGGATGGAGCGGGAAGTCGATCGTTTGTACAAGCTGATCCGTCCGACCATGCGCGCCGACACGTTCAAGCCCTTCAGCAATGACGAGTTCGAAGACGGAGTCGCGTTCATGAAACAGTTCTCGCGCGAACGCGTTCCGTTCGTTCGCTGCGAAGTGACGAAGGTCACCAACCCGTCGAAAGCGCGAGCGATCTGCCCACCTAGCGAATAACGGTCAGCGTCCCCCTCCGCGTTGCATAATTGGGCGCAAGGAGGGTTGCGTGAAGATACTCCTCACCGCCGTATTCGTCGCCGCTCTGGGCGCACAGGTACCGGACAAACCGCTTCCGGTTCCGCTCCACCTGACCGCGTTCGCGGTCAACATGAGCAACATCGGTACGGGCGCCAACTCGGTCGTGGACATCGCCATCGAACGATGGTCGACGGAAGAAGAGCGTCAAAAACTGATGACGACGTTCATCGAACGGGGACCCGAGAAGCTGCTCGAGGCGCTTCAGGATATGAAGCGTGTGGGATACATCCGTCTTCCCACGACCATCGGCTACGACCTGCATTTCGCGCGGCAGGTCCCGCTCCCGGAGGGAGGCAACCGAATCATCGTCGCGACCGATCGCCGAATCGGTTTTGCGGAAGCCGCCAACCGGCCCCGATCGATCGACTATCCGTTCACGCTGATCGAGATCCGGTTGAAGCCCGATGGGACGGGCGAGGGCAAGCTGTCGCTCGCAACGAAGATTACGATGAACAAGAGAGACAAGGTCGTCGAGCTCGAGAACTACGCGAGCGAGCCCATCAGACTCCAGAACGTCAAGATCGCGAAGTAGGCCTGGTCGGCCGTCCCTGGCCTTCCAGGACGCGTCGAACCTTCTCCAGCTCGCGGCGCTGCTCCGGACCGACCTGAGGGAACTGAAGCTTCAGCTTGTCGAGCGCATCGACAACCGCGTCGGCCACGACGAGGCGCGTGAACCATTTGTGATCGGCCGGCACGACGAACCACGGCGCGTGCGGGGTCGCGGTGTGCTGAATGGTGTCTTCGTACGCCTCCATGTACTCGTCGAACCGCTCGCGCTCGTGCAGGTCCGCCGTCGAGAATTTCCACATTTTCGCCGGATCGCTCAGGCGCGCCAGAAAGCGGCGCTTCTGCTCCTTCTTCGACACGTAGAGAAAGAACTTCAGCACGACGCAGCCGTTGCGCGACAGATGCAGTTCGTGCGCGTTGATGTCGTCGTAGCGCTCTTTCCAGATATGCTTCGTCTCGAGCTCGGAGGGCAGCTTCTCCTTCTCGAGCAGCTCGGGGTGCACGCGCACGACGAGTGTTTCCTCGTAATACGAGCGATTGAAGATGCCGATGCGTCCCCGCTCCGGGAGGCACAGCACTGTCCTCCACAGAAAGTCGTGATCGAGCTCGTTCGTCGACGGCGCCTTGAAGGAGAACACCTGACAGCCTTGCGGGTTGATGCCGGACATGACGTGTTTGATCGTGCTGTCTTTTCCCGCCGCATCCATGGCCTGGAAGACGAGCAGCACCGACCAGCGATCCTGCGCGTAAAGCTTCTCCTGCAGATCGCAGAGGCGCTTCACGCCTGCGGACAACACCTCCTCCGCCGCCTCCTTCGACTTGACCCACCGGGTCTCGGCCGGATCGTAGTCCTTGAGACGAAACCTGCTGCCGTCCGTCACGCGATAGGGGCGGGCGTAGTCGCCATGTTTCATGAGCGGATATCCTACATTGAAGCCGCCCGTACGCTGGCGGCGGAGCGAAAGGAAGACGCATGCAGAAGTCAGCCGCTGAGTTCATTGGCACTTTCTTTCTCGTGTTGACGGTCGGCTCCACGGGGATCGCCGCGGGTCCGGGCGTCATTGCGCCGCTGGCCATTGGATCCGTACTGATGGCAATGATCTACGCGGGCGGACATATCTCGGGCGCTCATTACAACCCCGCCGTCACGCTGGGCGTTCTGATTCGGGGCCGCGCTTCCGTGCGCGAGCTGCTGGTGTACTGGCTGACGCAGCTTGCAGCGGCAGGGGCAGCGTCGGCCGTCGTCTTGCTCTTCAAGACTCAGGCTGCCGTCACGCTCGTCGCGCAAACCGCGGCGGGAGGCATGGCGGAATTCGTGTTCACGTTCGCGCTCGTCTACGTGATCCTCAACGTCGCGACGTCGAAAGCCACGGCGGGCAATTCCTACTTCGGCCTCGCGATCGGATTCACGGTGACCGCGGGCGCGTTCGCTGTCGGCGACGTGTCCGGCGCCGCCTTCAATCCCGCCGTAGCCATCGGCGCGATGATCATGGGCATGCTGCCCTGGTCGAAGCTGGCGCTCTATCTGATTGCGGAGCTCCTCGGCGGCGCGTGCGCCGCGTTGGTCTTCCGGGCGATCAATCCGGATGATCTGAGGTAGGGAGGGACGGAGAGGAACTCCGTTGCCTCCCAAATCACGCAGGCTGGACGGACCGTCGCACGAGCCGCGCGGCCACCCACGAGAACAGCCCGAGCACCAGACCGGAGATCACGCCGATAACAGGCCCGGTGAGCGCCATCATCAGACGCGGTGACAGTCCGGCGGGCATCGACTGCATCATGGCCGCCTCCTGCGGGTGACGGGCGATGTACTGATTGAAGAGGAGCACGTGCGCTCCCGTGATCCAGACGCTGTTCACGATGCTGACCAGCAGGCCGTGCAGGAAGTGCCGGTTCGCGCAGCGTTTCGCGATGACGTACGCGCAGAAGATGAAGATTGCGAGCCAGAACAATGGCTCGATCCTGGACGGAATAATGAAGACCGTCGCGATCCCCATGGCCAGCCCGAACAGGGACAACTCGAAGATGAGTTTCCAATTCATGGCTTACCTTCCTCGCGCGTTTACCCGATTACCCGATTACCCGATTCTTCTACGGTATCATCCACGAAAACACATACGCCTGCAGCATGACGATGATGCCCATCACCGAGGCGAGCGCCACGCTGTGCCAGAAGACGAATCGAAGGATGCGTCCTTCCTGCCCCACCTGTCCTGTCGACGCCGTCGAGACGACGATGCTCTGAGCGTCGATCATCTTGCCCATCACGCCGCCCGTGCTGTTCGCGGTCACGATCAGGATGGGATTGAAGCCAAGCTGCTGCGCGGTGATCTTCTGGAGGCTTCCGAACAGGACGTTCGAGCTGGTGTCGGATCCGGTCAGCGCGACGCCGAGCCAGCCGAGAACGTCGCAAAGAACGGATACAGAGCACCGGTCCTGGTGAAGGCGAGCCCCAGCGTGGCGTCGGTTCCGCCGTACCGCGTCACGAAGCCGAGCGCCAGCATCAACATGATCGTTGCCAGCGGCGCCCGCATGCGGCGCAGCGTGGCGCCCGCGACAGTAAGGAGCTGCGCGATCGAGACGCGCAGGTACAGCGCGGACGCGAGCGCAGCGAGAAGAATCGCCGTCCCGGTCGCAGACGCCCAGTTCAGCGTGAACTGCGCGGGCTCCGCGCGCTCGTTGCGATAGGACGTCTCGCCTATGCGCGCGGGATCGACCGGAGCGGGCACGACCGGATAATCGCGAAACACCGATCGGTGCAGAAGCGGCACGTTCCACGTCGGCGCCAGCACGCGGTTGACGGTGGGTCGCGATCCAGCGCGATAAGCGGCCAGCCCCGGCGGGCCGCCGTTCAGGAAGGCCTTGACCGGCGCAAGTCCCCAGAGGATGACCGCGACGCTGAGAAACAGCCACGGCATCCAGGCGCGCAACAGAGTACGGCCTGACACGGGCGGCGCCGCTGACGCCGATCCCTGTTGAGCGCGCGCTTCCGGGAATTCCCAGACCTCACGCGGGCGCCACACGCGCAGCAGCAGCGCCAGCGCGCCAATCGACGCCAGGCCGCCGACGATATCGACCAGCTCGACGCCGACGAAATTGCTCCAGGCAAACTGCACGATCGCGAACGAACCGCCGCAGACGAGAACCGCCGGCCAGACACCCATCAAACCGCGCCATCCGCTCATCGTCACGACGAGCCACGCCGGAACGATCAGCGAGACGAACGGCAGTTGTCGTCCGGCCATCATGCCGAGAGTCGGCGCCGGAATGCCGGTGACCGCGGCGAGCGTGAGGATCGGCGTTCCAATCGCACCGAACGCGACGGGAGCAGTATTCGCAATGAGCGAAAGGCCTGCGGAATACAGCGGCGTGAAGCCGAGCCCGATCAGCAGCGCCGAGCAGATCGCGACGGGCGTTCCGAACCCCGAGGCTCCTTCGATGAACGCGCCAAACGAGAACGCCACGAGCAGGGCCTGTACACGCCGGTCGGCGGACAAGCGGCCCACCGACGCCTTCACGATGTCGAACTGGCCTGTCGCGACCGTCAGCGTGTACAAGAAGACGGCGTTGAGGACGATCCAGCCGATCGGAAGAAATCCGTAAGCGGCGCCATACAGTGCCGTCGCCCCGGCGCTCCCGAGCGGCATGCCGAACACGAATGTCGAAACGCCAAGCGCGGCAACGAGCCCCGCGAGCGCTGCAATATGCGCGCGCCATTCGAGGAGACCCAGGGCAACGAGCAGCAATACGATGGGCAGCGCGGCCGCCGCCGTGCTGAGCCACGGACTGCCGAGCGGGTCATAGACCTGGATCCAGGGCGTGGCCGTCACGTTGAGAGAGGCCAATCATAGTAGAATCACGCCTCGCGCGCATGCCATCTGTTGCCCCTCCCCGCGTTGTCAACATTCAGGATCTGCGGCAGGCGGCCCGCCGGCGCCTTCCGCGCGTGGTCTTCGACTACATCGACGGCGGTGCGGAGGGGGAAATCACGCTCCGCGAGAATTGCCGCGCGTTCGACGACCTGACGTTCCGCCCGCGTTGCGCCGTGGACACGTCATCCGCCGACCTGCGGACGACCGTCCTGGGGACGCCGATAGCGCTCCCGATGCTGCTCGGCCCCGTGGGAAGCTGCCGCATGTTTTATCCGCGCGGGGAGGAAGCGGCCGCGCGCGCAGCCGGTGAGGCCGGCACCATCTACGCGCTGTCCACGCTTTCCGGGTGCCGGCTCGAAGACGTTCGGGCCGCCACGAGCGGGCCGGCGTGGTACCAGCTGTACCTCGTCGGCGGGCGCGACGTCGCGGCGGCAACAATCGCGCGCGCCCGCACGGCCGGTTACTCAGCGCTGGTCGTCACGATCGACACACCCGTCGCCGGGTTGCGCGAGCGCGACGTGCGAAACGGAACCAAGGAGCTTCTCACGCGCAAGGTGTGGCCGATGCTTCCGTTCGTGGGCCAGTTCCTCGCCCGTCCGCGATGGCTGGCGAGCTTTCTCGCGGACGGCGGGCTCATGAGCTTTCCGAACGT